>Ga0213865_10000373_pt1 | contig 30472 bp, 47 predicted proteins | sample PICome_6_FD_160100 | JGI IMG/M metagenome (GOLD analysis project Ga0213865, IMG submission 160100) | Coastal seawater microbial communities near Pivers Island, North Carolina, United States - PICO282 | ecosystem: Environmental > Aquatic > Marine > Coastal | place: USA: North Carolina...
TGATCTTTATGCGTATATCTTCTATTGCTTGATTGCGATAGTCTGATAAATTTGTGTTCAGCAGATAAAAGAATTACAACCTCATCGCCATCTTGGGTGTAGGTTAGCTTGTCATTAAAGCCTTCAAAATAGAGTATAGGCTCTAATACAGTGCCAGAATCATTTATTGCACCCAAATAAACTTTGATAGGCTTGCCCTGATATTCTAAGTCTCTAAGCATAGAAATGTTTGCCGCAGAAGATACAATTTGTATTTGCATTCCGTTAGCACTTAAATCGCTTGGCTCAGCCGTACCGCTTATATTTAATAGCTCGCCCATTCCTGTGAAAGTATTAGATGTGCCATCTATAGTAATTGCTTGATCTACAAAACCTGTCCACATTCTATCAACAATATTTTGTGCAGGGTTATTTGCATCAGGCAAAGTCAACTCAACAGCAAAATAGATCGTTAACTTATCCGATTCAAATTCTGCTTTAGTAAGACTGTTAATATCTCTAGCCATCTATAGCCTCAACGCAAGTGAAGCTAAAACCATATTTGAGATCATTGCTTATGCCCCATGCAACTTCATCAGATGTTAATCTAAATACTCCCGCAGGGTTAAAATATATTGTTTGATTATCACTTAAATTAGTTCGCAATGGTGGAACAATATTTACTGTTACATTTCCACTATTGACTGAATCAGTTATCATGTAGCAACGCCCACTAGATGAAAACATCCTACCTGCGGGTATAGCAGTATTAGTTGTTATATTTACAGTGCTATCGCCTTTAGTATGCGCCCCATTAATTGACTGATTGCCTATTACTGTTGATTGTGAAGCGTTATATTGATGTTTTATTGGCAATTCAAAAGATTCTTTACGCCCAGATAACTTCACAAAAAAAGCCTGTACTGCTAAAGCATCATCGCTATCAAGAGGCTTCAGGGTTATATCAGCTTCCCAACGCATACCGCCATAGCTTTGCACTTGTTGCTGTAAAGTATATGGAGATTGACTTACCGCATTAGCGTGAACTAATCGAAAGCTCATAGTTTCAATCAAGTTATGATTATCTTTCAAAAATGTATCTGGCATTTTATCTACCTACTAGCTGTGATGCGAATGAACCGCCTCTGCGTTTAGCATTCAAGACTGCTTGCTTAGATGCTTCTTTGATCTGCGGCAGCATATTGTTTATTTCTGCTCTGACAGTTGATTGTACACCAGTAGAAACATTAATTGTTTGATTGATTACTACACCCTGACCACCGCCTTTTGTGTGGTCTACAACTGTTTCATTGGGGTGTAGAATAGCAGGGAAACCGCCCTTGCCATCCATACCACCTGCTCTTGCGCCACGACCAGTAAAGCCACCGCCATCATAGCTTGATCTTTGTGCGTAGGGTATGTATTGACCTTGTGGTGTAAACATTTGCCCTGCCATGCTTACGTCTGCGGCATTTCTTAGGTTGGCTAATTCACCTTGTAGCTGTGCTATTTCTCGTCTAGTATCGGCTACGCCCTCTGCAAATGGGTTTCTTAGTTGAGTACCGTTAAATAAAGAAATTACCTGATTATATATACCTATTAAGTTGCCCAATGTTTGATTTAAAGTGCTTTTTATAAACCATTCCATTTTAGCTAACTCAAGCTGTGCAGATTTAACAGCAGATTGAAAGTCTAAAAATAGGTTTCGCACTGACTCGAAAGCACTAATTAATGCTCTAGCTACTCTTTCGCCTACATTGCCAGACTCATTTTGTTTTTTTATGAAATTTGTGAATCTTTTTGACAGGTCTTCAATGATTGGCGCAAACTCAACTGTCATAGCCTGTACAACGCCCATAACAGCCGTTTTAGCGCGAGCAAAAGCATCGTTAGCATCTTCTATGGCTTTAGCGTCAACTTGGCTAAGAGTGATGCCTAAGTCTTCTGCTTCATCAGTCATATCTTTTAGAGCTTCTGAGCCACCTGCTAAGGTGTTAACTAAGGCAACACCCTCTGAGTCAAATAGTCGCATGGCTATCCTAACTCTGTCTGACTGCGTGCCAAGCTCTTTCATGGCATCAGCAACCATGCCCATTTGTGTATCTAAGGGTAACTTAACAAGGCTTTCAGCATCCAAGCCAAGTTCTATCAAAGCATCTTTAGCCTCACCAGTTCCCATAGCCGCTTCACTAACCCTACGAGTGAAACGCTGTAAAGCCATATCCATTGTCTGTGATGCAACGCCAGTAAGTTCTGCCGCATATCTTAGTCCAGATAATGCTTCTGTAGTCGCGCCAATCTTGCTTGCGGTTTTAGCTAAAGTATCGCCTGTGCGTAAACTTGTGCCTATTAAAGCACCGAAACCACCAACACCGACTACACCTGCTATAAGTGTCTTGGTACTAGACAGCGCACCACCTAGCTTTTGCAAGCCTGTTGATACTGAGCGAAAGGCTTTCTTTGTTTTATCAAAAGCCCGTATCTCAAATTTCATATCTTGTTTAGCCATCGGTATCCTTTAGTATTTTGAAATATGCCATCCACTCACGATACTCGGTGATGCTTATTTGTTCTACTTCTTCTATTGTCTTGTGAAGCCGATCAGCCAAAGAAATTAAGTCCATTCTATGGTGATCGGTTTTTAGTTTTTTACTAAATCTTCCTCAGACTCTATATCAGCAAACATTTGGTTAGCAATATTTGATATAACATCAGTATGCTCGCCCATCAATTCCATTCTATCGTCTGCCGCAGTAAACAGCCTATCGCCACCTTCATCTTCTGCTTTCATAATAATCAGATCGACCATAGCGGCAATAGTGGTATTGTTTAAGAAGTTAGGGTGCTTCTTCTGCAACTTGTTCATGTCATAGCAAGTAATCGGCTTGCAATATAACTTGAAAGAACCAGAATCATCACCCCATTCAGGTACAATAACTTCCCTTACTTCAACTTTCCTGCGCGTTCGCAATTCTTTTGCTAGTCCCATAGTTTAATCCCCTGTGTTATTACGCTGATGCTTCTGTAACCGCACCTGTAACTTGAATTGCAAATGTTGCTTCTACCATGCCATCAAAAGAAACATTGATAGACTTATCTGTTACGAAGCCTTCACCAGTGTATTTCTTACCAGTGCCTACGCCATTAGGGTAGATTTCAAAATCAATTTTAGATGTAACGTCAAGATCATCTTGGGCAGCATCACTTGAATCCCAAAAGCACTCAAGGCTGATAGTTGCAGTTTTTTGCCCTGCTAGATAAGTTCTTGCAGAATCACCCATAGATGTTGACTCAATAGTGTCTGCTGTTTCATCAATAGTAAAAGATCGCACCTCTGCTACTGTAGCCAATGTACCGCCATCAGTAACTAATTTTACAATGCCGTCTGTACCTGTTGCACTTGCCATTTGTATTACCTCGTTAAAGTTAAAGTGTACCGCGTTGATACTTATACAGTACACGCAGAGTTAAAATTACACCGCCTATCGGTGCAATAGAACCTTCATCAGTCTCAACACTGATAATCTGTGTATCTAGGGCAACACCGCCTCTAGTTCTATCAACATCAAGACTTTCTTCTACAGCTTCAATGATCTTGTTTCTAGCAGTGTCTATCTCTTTGCCTTTCACATAACATACAAGCTGATAGTTAATCGTTGCCATTCTGTGCGATATAGAGCCACCAATAGTGTTGTTTTCTCTATCTTCGTCTGCGCTCTGCACTAGAATAGCAGGGAACTGTGCATTAGATAGCTTCTCAAAATCAAATGGCTCTCTGGTTACATACTTTACTATTACAGGCTTTTTAATCTGTTCTAGGGTATCTACCAAGTCAACCGCTATTTGCTCTCTAATGCTCATTTAATATACCTAAAGAATATCTTGCCGAGTTTCTTCTGTTCTCTTTTGCTGAACCCGAAAAACGGTCTTAATTCATTATTGCCTGCCGCTTTCTTAGCCTCTCTTGCTCTAGTAAAAAAGATAGTAGCTTTCTTGCTATCTGCCTTACTGGTCATAGAGCCTAACATCTTGCCACTGAACTCTAGGTTTGGTCTTTGTGTGCGACCATTAAATAACCTAAATTTAGCATAATCAGGCGTATACTTTCTAAACTTACCGCCCTTGTATCCAACACTCTGCGCTGTTCTGCGCTCTATGATGTTGATGCCTTCTTGGGCAGTTATTGATAATGCTCTCTTAATGCTCTTGCCAACGTCTCTACCTTGCCTTTCAAGATTGGCTTTAACCTGTTTGTAATTACTCTTAAAAGTAATCTGCATTATCTACTCAATCTACCGCTATGGATAGACTTCTTTTCTATCTCAGTTACAGTACCGTCATCGTCTACATCGTATTCTACGCCATCGCGCAAAATAGATTCAAACTCTTCACCGTAACGAGACTTATAAAATGTAATCATGTTTTGAAATCTATCGCCATCTACCCAGTTAGTTAGCTGTGGTAATGCGTATTTCCAAAGTACAAGGTAGGCAGAACATCTAGTAAACTGTGAATCAGTTAACAATGTGCTGTCTAACTCGCCATCTAATCCTCTTTTATCCCACCACTCAATTCGTAAGTCGCGGATAATATCGTTCTGAGCCTTTGTATGCTCATCGCTAAACGTATCAAAGCCTAGCTCTAATATATCAGGCACTAGGTTTTTTAAATCTAAATCTGTAGAAAACGCCATTTATCTCACCATTTCACCAAATCTGCCCAATAAGCCGCACTTGCTGTTTTATCCTTGCGACCTTTTGCTATGTTCTTTGCGTGTCGAGCTTTGAATGCTCTGCGCTTTGCCTTATCGGCTTCTGATTCGTTCTTTCTAGGTGGCTTGTTGTCTGCCCCCTGCTGACCAAATCTTATTAGCTTTACCTTATCGCCCTGCTTTGCCAAAACAGCATGACTCTTTGTAGGGTGGTTTCTGGTTCGCTTGGGCTTATTGTAACCCTCAAACCTTTCGCCTCTGTAAGTTATAGCCATATAAACCTCAAATAAAGCCCCCCTACCGAAGCAAGGGGGCAATACACTAACAGCTTATGCAGTAACTGATGAACAAGTTACTTTTGTACCTGCTAAATCTTCCAACTCAGCAACGCCATAGTAGGCAGTAGCTACTAATTCAGTAGAACGACCTAGAGCGTTACGCTGCTGTTCAATAGCAAAGTCTCGCTTAACAGCCATAGCAACAGCCTCTGGTGCAAAGATTGCGCCAATGCCATCGTCATTTGCGTCAATAGATACACTTGCGTGTTCGAACACATCACAGCCCGCAATAGAGCCAATGTAACCAGTGGTCATTGCAGTGTTAGCAACAGGGTTGTTAAAGCCAGAACCGCCAATCAATTCAGCTTTAAGGTGCTGTGCTTGTAGTGGGTTAAGAACACAAGCTAGTTGCCCTCTGAAAGAGTTAGCGCGAATCTTAGCGATACCCTCAAGAAGCAAAGCAATAGATAACTTAGTGTTAACTGCGCCAACAGTATTGCCGAAGCCAGAGAACAAAGCAATGATGTCCTCATCCATTTTCTTAGCAATAGCGTTACCAAGAACAGTACCTAAGTCTGCTACTACGTTTTGTGCGCTACCAAAGCCGCCCATATCTGTAACAGAAACTGATGCACCAACACCAGCAACAGTAACAGGAACTTCCGTAGTAGTTATTTCATCTGGTTCTTGATCTGCGCCATCAGTAAGAGCAACGGCAGAAGCTGTGCCATACTTAGGAATGTTGATTACTTTACCAGCTTGTGCGCCAATATCGTAAGTTTTAACCAAGCCTGTTAGTAGGCTGTGATCTTCTGCGGTGAAACGTGCTTGTGCAACAATGTCTGTAAATAGGTGTTGCAAGCTAGTTGAATCTGTAAATTCGTAAGCCATGATAATAATTCCTTAAAATAAAAAGATAAAAGTTATTAGCCTCTCCCCTTCATCTTGGCGTACATTTCTTTGCCGCCTTGAGTCCAGTTATCGACTATCCATTCCATCGATTTATCGGGCTTCGATGTCGAGCCACCTGCATTGCTAACACTTCCTGAACCGCCACCACTGGCTTTCACAAAATGCGGATTTGCAGTTAAAAATTCTGTAACCATCTCATCAACTGACAATAGATCGCCTTGTTCATTATATCTAGGCGTTCCATTTTGATCTACGACTTCAACTGTGCCTTCTGCTGAAAGTCTGGTCTTGCCCTTGAGCAAGGTAGTTACTTGCGATACATCGACTGCGTTATTCTTGCTTGCCGCAGAAGTTAATGCGCCATCAATTAGCGTTTCCTGTAGCCGAGCCTTATAACTCATAATCTCTGCATCTTTCTTTTCGACTGTTTGCTTCAAGACATCCTCGAACTCACCACGCTGTTTCTTAGCTTCCAACTCCGCTTGCTCTCGCTGTGTTAGCAGCTCCCTAGCTTCATCTAGGTTTATACCGCCCAACTTCTTATCAAACTTTCGTTGTTCTCTAGCTATTCGATCAGCGACTATGCGATCTAGCTCGTCTTGTGAAAACGTCTTACCCTGAGTTTCTGTTGCCACTGTCTCAGTTACAGCTTCATCTACGGTTTCCATGATTTCATCGCTCATGTTACGCACCTCATATAGAGTAGTTATTAAATCGTTAGTTTAACACAAGTTATTTCTTTGTCTTGCGTTTCTTTTTCTTTGGTCTTCCGACCTTGCTTCCGTATGTTCCTTTACCGCTTGGCATTATTCTTTCTCCTTAAACTTAACTGGTCTCCACCTGTGTCTACAGTTATAGCCACCTTTGTTTATAAATGGATTAGAGCCACTTTTGCCCGCCCATTCTCCTCGCCAGATTTCGTTCATTTCATCTATTGTGTAAATCTTGTTAACGTGCTTTCGGCAAAAACTTCTAGTTACACCGTCATCAGAGCCTACATATTGGAACTTCTCAGCACCAGAATCTAAAGCAACCTTAGCATTAATCGCTGAATCAAATTGCGTTAATGAATCGTGTATCTGTTGCTTGACGTATCTTGCCATGTCTGCGCCAACAACAGCCTTAACAGCGTTTACACTTTGCGAGAATGAAGCACCTGTTAATGTGCTTTCATAAACCTCTTTAGCTAAAATATCTAAATACTCAACGCCTAAATCTTCCATGCCTTCAAACGTCATTTGTTGCAGTTGGTTTACTACAGTTTGGTCAAGCTCAACAAAGTCTCCATATTCTCCAAGCATGGCAACACCATCTTCTGCTACTTGCTTGTACTCTCTTATAACGCCATCTACTTCTGTTAAGTATTCTTCTGATATTGCCTGTCTTAATTCAGTCCGCGCATTGATTGCCCATTCCAGATCAAATAACTGTCCATCTCGTAAAGGGGCAGTAGCCATTAGATCTGCTACTCTGTCTTCTAAAGTAACCAATGCAGAGGCTAATCGCTCTTGATGCTTCTCAGCTAACCTATCAACAATCGCAAAGTGGTCAGTATCAGCTGCCATTATAACTGCTCAGTGCTAGAGCCTTTTGATGGCTCAATAAGCTCATCACCACCTGCCACATCTTCAAGACCAATCTTCTCTCTAACCTCGTTAGGAGTAACAACACCTGCATCAATGTGGTAGCTGTAAATCTGGGTCTTCTCTGAGAAGTCGCCAACAGTCTGTGTGCTAGTCTCAATCTCATTGTGTGCTTTAAGCAAGGTATCATCATCTAATAGTAGATCAGCAATCTTCTTGTCGATCTCTTGCGCTAGGGTAACAGACTTAACGCCAGTTGCTCTCATCTGCTGTAGGAACACAAGCTCCTTATCGTAGTCTCTTAGGTCAAACGAATCAGGATAAAACACTTCTACGTCTGCTGTGATGTCTTGCCACTGACAGTACAGTAACCATAGCTGTTCTTCTGCTAACTCTAAAAGATCAGCCTTTTCTGACAGCTTGGCATTAAGCATCTGAAACTCTGTCTGCAATGCAACGCCTGACTGCTTAACAGCTTCTGTGCCACGCACTGCTCCCATGTGTGCCATGCGGTTGATACACTCTACCTTATCCTTAATAGACTTCATTACAGCATCTAGGTTTGCGCCTGATGGTTGCATCTGATAAGGCTTTAGGTTGCCATCCATATCATCAGGTAAGTTAATTACCGCACCTGCACCTGCGCTAGCATCTGTCTCATACGTTTTAACTAGTGTTGGGTGGTTGCTAATGCGAATCAACTGCTCTACTTCTGATAACTCTTGGTAAATAGCTTTCTGCATCGGAGCAATGTCTGTGAGATCGCTTACGCCAATACCGCGAATAACTGACCTGTTAGATGGCAGGAATACAGCAGGAATGCGACCAAGCGGATTATCAATCTCTTCAATTAGCTCAGTGCCATTTGCGTTATGCATATAGGTAGTGATCTTGTCTTTAGTCCACTCCTTGAAAAACGACTCATACTCAGACTCGCTAATATAGTTTACTTGCTCTCTAATCTTTAAATACTTTAGCTCAAATCTGCCGCTAGGTGCTCTCTCATACTCCCAATCGAACACATTCTCTGGCGTGTAAAGGGTAGTGTATGGTCTGATGTCTTGCTCTAGCTCTTGCGCCTTAGTGCCTGCGTTAGACTCTGGCTTGTCCATCACCAACCAAACATGACCATAAACACTTGCCCAGACTTGCGCCTGTCTCATGAAGGCGTTAAATGATCTACCATCTAGGTCTGCATCTTTTAGAAATGACGGCAATGTTGGGTCATTAGCCACTGAGTTAAATGCTCTTGTTGGCGGTACGCGCCATAAGTAAGAACTGTAGATGTGGATAATGTTCTTACAATGATTATCCATAGGCGTTAAGTCTAGCCTACGGTTGTAATCTGAACTATCTTCGTTTATGTATTGTGTTAGGTAATGTCCATCAACGTATTCTTCCCCGCCCATGTAAGAGCGCAAAAAGAACTCCCATTGATTCTTGTATATCTCATACTGGGGGTGCGTATCTGTAACGCTTTTATCTTCCATCAAGTCCACCTTGTCGGCTGTTGCACGTTATATTCTTTTCGTACAGGGAACAGGTACTCAACTAAATAACCTAATGCATCGTTCATGTGATCGAAGCCATCTTTATTAGGTTGCGATGTTCCCTCTTTGTATGTTTGTCTTTCTAAACTCTTAATCGTCTGCTTGCAATTTGGACTAAAGAACAAATGCCTTTGACCATTTGATGACAGCAAACGACTATTCACCGCGTTAATTCTATCCCTGACTAACGGGTGTTGCTTCTTCACCTTAACGCTAAACCCTGCGTTTTGTAAGATCGACAAATCTGTGCGACCGCCTGCGCTTGTTTTGCGCTGTCTTGATGCGGGGTCAGGAAAGATAACGCACTGCCGATTAGGATAACGCTCCTTGATCTCGGCAACCATCTCATCTGTATTTGACCCATACATGACTATTTCATCTATCGCCAACAGGTTCTGCCCATGCCTAATGCATATAACAGCACTCATTGGATCAAGGTTAAAGTCCATGCCCACTAACAAAGTTCCACCAGTGTCTTCTACATTGACAACTGATAGCTCTCTACTAAATGCATAATATATCAAACCAGAGTAAGTAACAAACTCAGCGCAGTATTCTTGGTTAAAAGTGCGCTCATCTAAGTCCATTCTGGCTTGTTCTATTTCTTCTTCAGGTACATTACCGCCATCTAAGGTTGTGTACTGGAATGAATCCCAACCGTCTGCACCATTTAAACCTGTTGCCCATAAGTCATAGAAATGGTTTCTGCCTTTAGGCGTACCGATAAACAATGCTCTGGTCGGGCTATCCTCAGTATGCCTATCCGATAGAGATGGTCTTAGAACCTCATTCCATGCCTCTGGTCGCATATCTGCGAACTCGTCTAGCACCACAAAGTCCAATGCCCTACCTCGTAGGTTGTTAGGCTTCTCTGCACCTTTAAGGCTAATGGTCGAACCGTTAATCAGCTTGATCGTTAACGCTGTCTCATTAGTCTTAGCAACATACTCTTCTGGGATTGTGTGTATAAGCATATCCCAAGCAATCTCTTTAGCAGCACCGTAGGTTGGCGCAACGTACCAACAGTTTCTATTAGCACCCCCAATGGCGGCTCTTAGAATCTCACCTGTAGACAGGAACGTCTTACCAAACCGTCTACCAGCCACTACCGCCCTGAATCGACTAGGCGAACAAAATATCTCACTCTGCGGCTTTGTTAATTGCATCAGGGTGTACAGATATATTAATTGGTGGAATCTCTTTAACTGGTTCTATGTACTGCTCTCCCCAGTTCTCTCTGTCTCTTGTCTTTAGGTAGAAGATCATGGCAGTGTTATCACCGTTGACTGCTTTCTCAAACAGCGCATTAGTGATCTGATCCATGCCCTTGCTTCTGCCTCTTTTTATAGACTCATAAAACTCAGGGTATTCTTTCTGTCTTTGGTAGATAGTCTCTCTACTTACACCCAAGCAATCTGCTATTTGTTCTACAGTTAAGCCCCTAGAAGCCATCTCTGAGGCTCTAGCGCATATCTCTGCATCTGGAATCCACTTGGGTCTTCCCATTTATAAGTCTGCTCCAAACACCTGTCTGGCGTTCATCTTGGGGTTCTTTATGATTATATCATGCTCTTCTGGCGGCAAGCCTTTAGCGCGACAGTCCACCGCATCTTTCCAAAAGACTAATGCTGTTTTGATTTGATGCCCTGCACTTGGGTTCTCGATTAGGCTTTGCGTGATCTCGTCTAGTTTAGACAATAGATCAGTCCATCCGTTCTCTTTACAAGTATTGATCTTGTTAGTTAGTTCTAGGCTCATCATAGTATTTACCTCATTTTGGGTATATCTATGCCTATATACTATAGCTAATACTTGACAGTCAAGCAATTAATTTTCAGGATGTTCGTCTTTTCTCATGTATCTACCGCCTAAATCATCATAGGCAATACATACTAAGCCGATTATGGCTAGTATTAGGATTGTTTTCATTGGGGGTACTCAGGTTGTTAAGGTGGGATTATAAAGACCGCTTAGAACGCAATCTAATGCTTTTTAAGCATATTAGTTATTACCTGAGTAAATGGTTCGTTTCGTAGCACCAGTGAACCACTCTGGCTAATCAGGCTTTAGAGATGCCCGCTACTAGGGGTTTACTATGAAGCTGTGATTACTGCGGCAATCATTACGATCACTGCAACTAGGATTGTGCCTCTCTTATGTCCATATACTTCAACTGCAAGCCATTCCTTTGCCTTTGCTTTATACGCATCTAACTGCGCTTTTAGAATTGCTTTGTCTGCCATCTGGTTAACCTCTTTGATTGCTTTTTTAGTTTTTGTCATTGTCTTCTCTCCTATCTATTTGGATTATCCCATCAAATCCCATTTCTGCAACCCAGTTCTCAAACTGTGTGCGCTCTTCTTTGTCATGCGGTATTTCCAATGGTGGGTATTGGTCTCGCAGTTCTTGCCATTTTTTACTTAAATCTGTCATTACGTGTTACCCCTTACTTCTGTGTTATAGATTCCATGCTCCATATCTAATTCCCTTTTCTGTCTGTAGAACTCGCTAAATATTTCTTCTTCTAAGGTCTGCTCTAGATACAGGTAGATGCGATCTCTCAGCTCGTCTGCAAAGTTACCTAAGTTAACAATGCTGTCTAGGTGTATGCCGCAAGCCTCTGACCACCATAGATCGTCTTTGTCCCACTCAGCAGGGGCATCTTCTACCATAGCGACAAACAGATTAGCGACTATCTTATTGGCTGATGGTGCTTTGCCAAACAGCATCTCTGTAGCTATCTTGCCTACGCCTCTGCTAAAGCAAGCAGGGTAGATGTCCTCGAACCAAGTCTTATGACTGTTAAGCCAAATGTAGACCGCCTCATCTAGTGCCTCATCAGGCAGATCAGATAGCCTAGCATCCTCTTTGTATAGAGTATTATAGTGCTTACCGACAAACTCTTCATAGATTAACATGATGTAGCACCTCGCAAGCAGTCTTGGTAGTCCATAGTTGATACGATTGCATACAAAGCAAATAAAGCTAACGCGCCTACAATGCCTTTGATGTTTTCGTTAAAGTCGGTCTTGCGCTGTTCCTTGCGTTTAATATCCATGTAAGTTAATTGATGTTCCATAGTATTCCCCTTGATTAAATTACTGCAACACTAAATGAAGATATAGGTTTGTCAAAAAGCCTAAAATGAAATCCACCCTTAACATCCATTGGGTCATAATCAGGCATTACATTTTTTGCACTAATAACTTCTACAGTTTCATATTGACAACGGTCATCACCCATAACAGTAATTTTTGCTTTTGATACAACTTCTTGTGTGTTGCCGCCCCATGAATCTTTTTTTGTTATAACAACTATGTCGCCTACTTTACAATCTCTAATGTTTTTCATGTGTACTACCTCTATATATTTGATTAATGTAGGTGTACTGTAAACCCATTATTATACATTGTCAACACTTTTTTTTACTTTTTTTTAAAATTCTCCAATTCTGTACTCTTCTTCCTTGATTTTTTCCTTTAATTCCCTCTGAAACTGGATGACTTCTTCTCGGTTAAACTTAGGTGCTGTTCGCCAAGCTAGTCTTTGCATTGCCCTAACCCGCCTTGCTCCATACATATCTTCCATGTAGATGCGGTAGGCTTCTTGCGTTCTGGTTGTTTTCATACCATAGACATTGCAGGCAGGGCATTGGGGGTGAATGTTCTCCTCAAACAGCTTAAAGATTGTATGCCTTCTGCTGTAGAAATGACCGCCTTGCATAGCTTTATAGTGGTCTACCTTGCCACAAGTTACGCACTGGCAATAGCCATTGTCATCTGATGCCTTTAACCTGACGTATCTCTGCAATAGCTTGGCGGCTTTCTCTACCTCTTGCGCTACTGTTGTTTTTTTGCGCTTTGCCATTTAATGCTTAGTACCCTTAACAAGTATAATGGGCTGTTGACCAACTCCCATATCACAATAAGAACAAACACCATAAGCCACAAGATCGCTAGAAGTCCACAACTCAAGCCCGCCACCACAAGTATTGCAGAACTCTTTAGTAACTCGGATATCGTTGTCATCAAGTCCATCATCTTCACCCTCTGGAAATTTTATTACTTTAGTCATTTAACTGCATCCACGTTGATTTTGACTCGCGAATCTTCACCGTACTGCTTATGGTAAACAATCGCTGTCATAGATCGCTCCGCACCATAGCCGCTATCGCTGTGCCATTGGTCGGTAGCCGTCAGGCTTCCCCAGTGTGAAAACTGCATAGAGCCTACTTCTCTGCTCATGTGGTGATGTATATGTCCCAAATGACAGTAGCGGTTCTTACACTTTGACCATTCATCGTCTAGGTTTGTTATTACTGCTTGAAGTATCTGCTCATGTTTTATTCTATCACCATGATGGTAAACGAACAGATTATTTTCCCATTCCCAATGCAAAAACTTTGAATAGTTTTTTAGCACATTAACTCTAGGCTCTCTGTCGTAAAGTAGCTCTAAGCAACTAGATAGATGGCAAGCCATATCAGAATCATGGTTGCCGCGCACATTAATAACAACCACTTCCTGATGCGTTTCTAGCATCTTATCAATAAGAATCTGAAACAACCTGCCTGCTTTCTTAAATGTACGGCTAATGCGACCATCTACGTCAACTCTAGTGCCTGCTGTTGTCTCTGCCTTACCGCTATCAGCGTGAAAGAAATCACCTACGTTAACCAGAACACCTGTATGCGCGTTGCCTACTCGCTGTGCTAATCGGTCAGTTGCATTTACAAGAATCTGACTGGCAATCTTAATATCCCAGTCATCATCGTCTAGCTTTGTTTCTGAATCAGCAAGCATACCGAAATGGTGATCGCCTATTAGATACATTGCACAAAAGTCTGCATCAACTAGCTTAGGCGGCTTGGTAGGCTTTTTAAGACCTTTCAAGTCATCGGTTAAGCCATCCAGTAAGGCTTCGATCTTTGCTCGCATATCGCGTTTCTGTGGCTCTTGAATAACCCATTGCAAGGCTACTGAACCATCGTCTTTGTATGCTGTTGAAATGCGCTTGGCTTCAAAGCCTTCTGCGGTCTGGCGGGTTAAGTCTCTGTGTGGTGCTACGCCTACTGAGGCGGCTTTTGTTTCTAGTAGTTTGATACTGCGGTCAACGCATCGTCTGCCAATGCCTAATTTCTGTGCCGCTTTAGTGTGTGAACCGCATTCTATGACGGCTTTAAGGTATTCAATTTGTCTATCGGTTTTCGGTATATCGAGTTCTAACAGTGTTCTTGGGTCTATCTTGTTCATCCCTTAGCTCTCCTGTTGTTTTTTTAACTCCGCATATTCGCTCTCTCGCGGTATTGTTAACCTAATCCCCTGTTCAGTTGCCCAATGATAGCATTGATCCATAAAATGCACCATCTCGCCCTTACCTAGCTGACTACTGCGCTTAACTTGTCCGCTAATCTCTGTTTTACTTATTCTAAAATTATCCGTTCCCAAGAACCTGCGCTTCAACCATAGCTTCCATGCTTCGACAGGGTCTCCCTCAGACACTTTAAAACCTTTCTTTTCCATGCCCTTAACAATCTCTCTGCACCACATATGAAACAATGCATTCTGGTTTAGGCTTCTAGGGTTTTGATACGGTTCTAGCTTAACTGCAAGGGGGGTGGTGAAGTCCCAATTGAGCATATCTTCAATCAGGAACTTCACTTTCTTTTCTACATCTTGTTTAGAGTTGTATTTCACAAACGCACCTTCTGTCATAAAGACCGACTTAACCACTTCTGCGACATTTGCTCTAGCGGTGTTTCAAAGCGGCTATAAGTCTTGTCGGTTTCTGGAGACCAGTCTGGTTGCCACTGCTTGCCAATGTGTTTTGTTTTTAATGGTCTAAGCTCATTATCTGTTACAAAGCTCTTTCCATACAGCCGCGAATACATACACTTGTAGCCAACACCTGCGACCTTCGCAAAGTGTTCATAGGTATATGACTCACCGTTCACTAACTCTGGATGCTTCCCCTTGTATAAAACCTTTTTTATATTACCCATTCTGGTATCCCCTCAACTTCTTCAAATCCATAACTGGCATAGTCTGTATACAAACTATCTATACCTTTATCAAAAACAATATCGTCTGCTTTGTCTTTTGCCTTTTCTAAATCATCAGCTTCAACTTCAATATATGCTTCGCATACATAGTCTACTTTTAAAATATATTTCATGTTTTTCTCTCCCCATCCCAGTAGAAACCATACTTTCCTATAAAGTGATTAATGGCTCTGTTCTTAGCCTCTACGTTTTGTATCCAACTCACATCAGCTAGGCTGTCTTCTACTGACCTGTTCCTCAAACTGTCAGTCTTAGCTCTAACTTGCGGTGAGCCACCTTTGTCTTGCGCTCTAGCTAACCAAGCATTTATAAACCTCTTAATACCTTTAGGTGTTTTTCTGCGTGTAGGGTTAGCATCAAGCCATGACTCCATAGCATTTATCTCATGGTAGACATTAATCGCAGGGTAGGTTTTCTCCCACTGAATTATGTCCTCTTGCTTTGGTTCGTAAGTATCACCGTTATTTAGAAGCATCGCGATCACCGTAATAGTATTCAGCGACACTGCACTTCTCATCGTATCGGTTAGTTACGGTAATCATTTTCTTTTTGATAGGATGACCTAGTTCTTTTAGTTCAAAGATTCTAGCGGCTACCTGAGTAATGCCAAGTTCATTAAAAGCATTTAGGCAGGTTAACTTTTTGCCATCTTGTAGATATTGTAAAACTCTTGCTGTCTGTGTCATGTTATTCCCCTTGATTCCTATTGTTTAAAATATACCATGCTTTTGCGGCTGTTTGTGGAACTACTCCGTTCCCCAAGAGCCTAAGTCTGTCAACTTTGTGGGCAAACCCATCATCTGTTCTACCCAATCTGGGTTTAAGTCGTGTATTTTCCCAATTGTAGGGCTTACTTCCTTTTCCTGCGGGAAACGTCTCGCCATCGCGGAGATGCTTGGCGATTGCCTTTTCTGGGCAGCTTGCATATCTCCATCGTCTCTGCTGTCTCGCGCACAAGGTGTTGGAAAAAGTTTCACCTGTCTGCAAAGCATCATTTGATTTGCAGTATCCATGTTCTTTGAATCGGCAGTTTGCGGAGTCAGCCAATATAAACACTCTTTTTCTTTGGTGGTTCGCGCCAACTTCATTCGCTGAGAATAATCCCCACGTTGATCTGTAACCATCTTCTTCCATATCGCTGATGACTGTGCTGAGTCCAAGCGATACGTGTCCTTGCACGTTTTCAAAGAAACATTGGGTAGGTCTAATTGCTTGTATGTGTCGCCTAATGTGCGGCCATAAGTGTCGTTCATCTTCTGTTCCTTTTCGCAATCCTGCTGCTGAGAATGGCTGACAGGGATAACCGCCAGTGATAAGGTCAACTCTGTCTCGAAAGACTTCTGATGGAAAGGTTTTAAGATCCGTAAAAATAGGTGCTGGAGCCAGATCACCCGATTCCATCTTCGCAACCAAGTTTGCAATCGCGTAGGCTTCGATCTCCACATAAGCGATGACTCTATGCTTGACTCCAATAAGGTCAAGTCCTCTTTCGATGCCACCATATCCTGAGCAAAAGCTGAGTACAGTGGGTAGTTCTTCGGTATTATCCACATTAATTTCTCCTATGGCTCGGTCAAGCCTCGCCTGATTATGTTAATAGTTAGTGTGTAAACATTTTTATTCAAACACGTTTCACCCTTTAACTACGCAAAGTTAAAAATTCGATCAAAGGGCAAAGCGACTTCGCGGTTATTTCGTTATCGTATCGAATATCTAATCTATCCATCAGCAGAAACCGATCTGCATCAGGGGCTATGTCAAGAGGGTCAACTTCGCTCTAGTGTTTAATTTAAGAGATTCACTAGCCTCTAGCCCGATAACTAAAGTGCGAAAAAGAAAGGAAAGAATGTTACAAGACACTATAAGACTGTGTTAGACTATCTTTTCTCAATCGGCACATTGAGTATTACATTCCTCTATGTAATTGTAAAGCCCCCTTTATAGGGGGTTTTCTTTTATAGCGCGATAAACTCATCTAAATTGTATTCTAAGGCACTGCAAATCTTGATAGCAGTATCTAGTCTTACATTGGTTTTATTGCGCCAGATGTTCACCTGCTGCCTGTGAACGCCCAACTGCCTTGCAAGCTGTGAACTGTTTACGTTTTTTACTTGCTGTGCTTTCTTTAAACACTCGCCAAAATCTATCATTCCATTCTCCTATATGTTAATCTGTCGGTGATGGTTTCCCCGATCATCACTCCTATGGTTTACCCGCCCTTTCGGGGGCGGGGTTTTTTACCTAAAACGGAATGTCATCCTCTAGTAGATCAGCTTCCTGCATTACCTCTTTAACCTTCTCGGTATTACTGTACTGGCTTGTCCCATCAGGCGAACTGCTGTCAGTATAGAAGACCTTTACGTTGCCAAGAATCGGTGTTTTCTCTTTAGCCTCGCGCTCTTCTTTAGTTAGACTCTGACTAATAAAGCCATTGTTCTCGTACTGGTCAGCAACCGCAGTATCCACAAAGGTAGTCAGGTCTAAGTATGTTCCCTTAGCACCTTTATACAATCGCGACTTGTCGATCTTAGTTACATCTATTCTTACGTTTAATCCTACTTTCATCATCTTCTCCTAGTTAGTTTGCTTCTCGGAACTCAGTGGTTTTCATAATAGCGCGTTCTTGAGTGCTGAACACTCCACCGCGACTGGGGGCGCGCCATAAAAGTTGTTTTTCAGTATCGGATAATTCTGACCATGCCTCGTTAGCAGTCGATAGATCGCCAGTAGCAATGCCATCTTTTATCGCCTTAACGCTAGGCAACAGGTCAACAATCATATCCTGATAGGCTTCTTTCTCTTTGCTTGCATCTGTAAACTCTTGCGGCTTAACCTGCCCCATGTACAGACACATACCTAATCCATGCATTGCAATCGCCTTAACTAAACAGCGTATACGCGCATCAGATATATCTCTGCTTGATGGGTTCTCAATAGCCTTGTTTCTAAAGTCCATAACAGGCAACCACATAGAAATAGCCTTGCCCTCTACAGTTACCGTTACCTCGACCTCTACAGTGTTTGTCTTGTCGCACCATCTAGGCTCGCTGTAGCTATAACTAGAATCAGGATAGTGTTCGCAGAGGGTAGACCAAGCCCACCCCCACGATAGATAATGCAAGCCACCTTTAGTCTCAATGTGATTAGACACATCAATCTTAGATAGCGTACTCCATACGTTACTCATTTATATTCTCCCATAGTTTGTTTTATGAACGGTTCAAAGATGTCCTCGTTATACCAAGAGGCGCAAGCATCTTTAGCATACTGCTCGCCATAGCCTCTGTAGTATTCATCTGATTCGCAATCTCTTGCCTGATGACCATGTACGCAGTCGTACTCACCGCGCTCGTAGTCAGAAAGGTTATTTATATCTGTCATAATTAGTCTCCTTTGATTAAGTTACAGCCATAGGTTAATCGTTTACTTAACAAATGTAAACAGTTAATTTAACTTTAGGCAAAAAAAAGCCCCATTAAAGGGGCGTTTCGGACAAACTTTGGGGGTTTGTGTCCGCTAGTAAGACCAGATAGTCTCTTCTGGATAGTTTTCGTAGTCAGGGAAATCATCCTGAGTACATACGTCTAAATGGATAAACCGACCAGTACCTTTTTGCTGCACTCCAATGCGCGTAATTCCAAACGCTATAGCTACAGAAATTAGTTTTACGGCTTGTTCTCCGCGACAGGCTATGTCTATTGCCTTACCACTAGTATGCGCCCCAACGCGACTTTTTCGCATTTCTATTGGGTGCTTAGGCGATCTATAAGCACTAGTAATTGTGAATGGAAAATCACATTCAATTCTAATCTTAGTAAGCAAGTCTAAAAAGTCAGGGTCAAACTTATTCTCACCAGTATGTCTGCATTTTAATTCTTTGTGAGAAAAGTATTTATTTTCTACTCTCTCTTCTTTTTTTTCTTTTTTATTTGCCATAACAGCCTCTACTATTTCTTTAAATTAGCTAATTTGCTGACACCCTTTATGCCAAAGCTACTACTTATAGCTATGAACAACAAGTATTGATACCACTCTGGTAACTGTGCAAGCGCATTAAAGCCATCTTCCACCCTAACAACAATATCAGGGTCGCCAGTTATAATTGAATAGCCTATCATAAAAATAGGGATAGACAGCACTAAAGTCCAAAATTCGTCACGCCAGCTTTCTGTTGTAGCATCAACTGCTTTAGATTCCCAGTCAGCATCGCTCTCAATGACTTTCATCTTGGCTTTATGTTTAGCTTGCTTTTCTTCTGCTTTGTTTTTTAGGTAGCCACCTGCAAGGTTAGCTATCGGTGATATTAGTGTTTGCCACATGGTTTGTTTCTCCTATAACGGCATGGCTACTGCATCAAGACCAAGCCAAATATCGTCTATTTCTTTCATGATTACTTTCATGCGCTCATCTACATCACCTATACTATCAGAAATTAATTCTGCTTGCTTAACAGTAGACTTCATAGCCTCTATTTCTTTCTCTAGGTTATTTACGCTTGTAGTGATTTCTAAGAGCTTTTCTTGCTGACTGGATATAGTTGTCAGGTTTGTGCCTAAAGTGGCTAATTTCGCGCTTAATTGGCTTATATCGTTATCTTTAAGCTGTTGTTCTATTAATTGGATGGATTCATGTAAAGGTGATACGTCTGGAACTTGCACTGCCTCGACTGCTTCTAGTCTTGAATAAAGGCTTGATGCTGTCCAAACTCCCCCGCCAATCGTTGAGCCGATAGCCAAAACAACTGCAATCCAAGCACCCTTAAAAGTCTGACCGCCTATCTTTAGTTCGCTATCTTCAATCATTACTCACATTCCATCTCAAAGAAACAATCATAACCCATTCCGACAGGTGATGTTCTGTAGAACTCCGACTCTGTACCTAGCGCAAGTATATCTGCCTCAGTGTAATACATATCAAGCCCATAGTTACCTGCACCATTTAACGCGACTACTGTTAGCTGTCTTGTCGTGTTGTATCCCATTGCCACCCATTGCGCGTTAGCATCATAAAAGATATTAACATCGGCAGAAGTCGTGTTGTTGTCCTCTATCGACTGCTGTAAAAAGTCTGCCGCTTCACTGTTTGCTACGGCTAGGTAGGCTGATGCTTCGTTAGCTGATGTCTCTATCTGGTCAACACTGGTGTTGTATGTATCAACTTCTTCCTGTGTGATCGTTAGCATATCCTGATTATCAGATACAAAGACCTGCACTTCTTCCTCTTGCTTGGGGGTGCTTGCTGTTTCGGCTTTCTCTGCAACCTGCTGCACTGCGATCATATCTACAACTACTTCTGTAAACGTGCCGATAGCCATATCCATTTCTTCTAATGAATCCATAGCCATATCTGTAAGAACCTCTGAAACAGGTGCGCCATAGGGTTGGTAGTTAGCCATGTTAGATAAAGCAGAATTGTAAGCCTCTACCTGCTCTGATGATATATGTGCTGTGCTTGATAGCGTACCATCAGACAATCCATAGCCATGATGCGCGTACTCGGTTGCCGCGCCAACCAATTTAACGCCAGTATCGATCTGATCTACTATCGCAGAACTAGCATCAATTAGGTTGTCTAATTCACTGCTTTGAACTGCGGTACTTATCGCTAATAGAAATGTAATCTTCTTCCACATCTTTGCTCACCTTGCCAATTTGGAGTATGCCGTCATAGTATTTACGGCTTTTTTTGTAATCAGGAATATATAGTTCTGGGTTCTGCTTTATAAGCATTAGCCCCCTCTTCCCCGCTACTAGTCTCCCATTGTTTATAAACGGGCATGGTGAACCCGCTAACAACATAGAGCGATAAACTTCAACGCTCTGGCATAGCATAGATACTGCCGCCACCTTTAACCCCAGTGTCGATAGCATCCTTGAGTATTTAAGTCTTACGCAGTCTTGATCTAATTCATAACCACCGCTAGAAAAGCCTACAGCTACAGTTTGTAGAGAACCTGCTGTGCCTTTTAAACAAGTATCAGAACCATTAGACATAAAGGTTGGGCTGATGGCAGAACCTACTGGCATCTCGCTAGATGAACCTGCGCCATTGTAGGTGTTTTGCGTAGTTGTTGATGTATCAGTGGTTGTGTTGTGTGAATTTGCTACACTATCCTCACCATGATAATTGTTCAGACTACCCTCTTGGTTATTCGCCATAGCTACTGAGGCAAATAGCCATAGGATAGCTATAAGCCTCACTGCCTTTTCTCTTCCATCCATGCTTTCATTTGCATGACGTTCTCGTCAATACGAGCAACCCTTACTTCCAAGTCGCGCTGTCTGGCATCTAGTTTCTCAAAGCTATTAGTAACTTTAGAAATATCTTTAGCGTTTTGGCTTACACCAACTTCAACCTCAGTGAATGCACCCATGACATTTATTGCATGAATAATTAACAATACAAATAAAGTGATAGGTACATTTTTACTTAGATGCCAATCTTCCATTATTCTTCCTCAGCTAGACTCTCTTTTAGACTTGAGCCATACGCACTAATTAAAACATTAAGTTCCTGCATACGCATTTCAAGTTGTGCAAGATCGCTTTGCAACTCATTTACTCTGTTTATCTGAATCTTTTGCGCTGCATTCAGATCATCTTCTGTGTAAGTTTTATCGTCTATGGTTATCATGTTATCCCCTTAAAATGGTTTGCCAACAATTACAGTTGGATTGCTTTGCTCTAGTAAATCAGCATCTAAAGCGGCTTCTAAACTTTCTGTATCTAAAGATTCTTGTATCCAACCTATAACAGTTTCTTCTGTTAGGCTGTCATAAGCTATATAACCTTCTGCTGTTGCATCTGGCGTATAGCTAACAGTGCCATAAGAGCTTGCAGTATACTCGCCTGATACTTTGCTTGCTCTCCAGTGTACAACAAGAACACCGCCATCTGTATTACTTTCTAGTGTTGCTATTGTAAAGTTCATATCAGATCACCTTATAATACAGCAGAGCAAACTGCTTGTACATTACTAGGCTCAGAACTGTAGTCATCACCTGAACAAATTGTATGGCGGTGGTAACTGCTTGAAATTACATTGCCATTTTCTAAAATTTTTGTAGTCGTTCTGACCTGAACAACAGTAACATTGTTACCTTCTTCATCTTGTACAGTTACTACTTCAATTTTATCTGCTAATACTTCTTTTGTTAAACTCATTTTGTTTTCCTTTTAGTCCGTACCTAGAATCCACTAGGTATAATTATGTTGTAAAGTAAGTTATTGAACCACGATAAAAAGCAGGCTCTTCTTGTGAACCCGCTATATCGCCTGCAAATATAAGACCCGTACTATTATGCATTGCATAAAGTAGCTTGTAATGGTTATCAGAAAATGTAACGCCAGTTGCTTCAATAGCAGTATTTGCTAAATTATCTCTTACCTGAAAAGGTAATCCACTAACAGTAAATGTTTGATTTAGAGCTAAATCTACTGTGAAAGAAAAAGTGACTGTTACTTGCCGCCCAATCTTAGTATATGAACCTGATGCACCTGTTAAATTATTAACATTAGTTGAACCTGTAGGTGTCCAAGTACCTTCTTCATAGTCATCTAAATTATTGCTAGATGATACTGTACCGCCTGAATTAACAGCCCCACCAAAGTTTATTCCGTTAGGTACATTAACCACGCCAAAATTATCAATGCGTAAACCTTCAATGCTGTTTGCAGTAAAAAACAATTCACCATTTGGGTTTACGTTTTTAATTGCTAAATTGCCTGCCTCAGAAGCGTGTGATGCACCATAAGCAATAATATAATTTTTACCAGTTCCGCTATCTGTATCAAAGTTTACTTTTGTGTGAACAGTTTGTAATGCTGAACCAAAAGTTGCTATGTTACCAGATGTGCTGTCATTTGTGGCGTGAAGCATAGTTAGTGGGACATTTGTTCCTATACCTAATCGCCCGCCAGTTGTGATGCGTACCTTTTCGCCAGAACCAAAGGTATTGTTGTTAGTGCAAAAAATAATACTTTTGCCAGTAATACCCTGTACAACTGCGCTACTTGAATCTGCGCTATAGCCAAATAATCCTCTGACACCACCAAACGACATATGCGTATTTTCGTTAATAGTATTGACTCTTATAGCTTCACCGCCTGACTGCACCTGTAGTTTGACTTGTGGTTCATTTACACCTATACCGACATAGCCATTACTTCTGCCAACAGACATAGCAACAGAGCCAGAAACAGAGTCGTCATGGCGTTTGATATATAAGTTGTTAGTATCTGCACCCGCATTAACTAAAGAAAAGCCATAAACCATTTCATTACTGGCATTAAAGTATTCTGCTAACTGTAGATGCGATACGGCATTGCCCCCTGTGCCGCCAATAGTAACTTTTGTAACCTCTCCGCTAGTAGTTCCACCGCTAATATGCAATTCTTGGCTTGGAGACTGAGTTCCTATACCTACTTTGCCATTTGACTTGATAGTCATTTGTGTGCCAGTTCGCGTAGCAAAAGAAATATCACCATCTAAAGTTTGGTTTTTCATGGCGAAATCATTAGCTTGGGTAGAATGCAAACTACCATAGGCAATAATGTATTTATCACCTGCTGAGTTGTCTGTATCGAAGTCAACTTTTGAGTATGTGCTTTGCGATGCAGAGCCGAATTTAGCTATGTCAGATTGCCCTGCATTGCTAGTAACGTGTAATCTAGCGTTTGGTGTTGATGTGCCAATACCTAGTGACTCCGCACTAGCATCCCAAGAGAATTTAGGCGTTGTGCCTGTATCTTCGTAAAATGAAACATCATAATTATCTCTGAAACGCGCAATATTCTGCACTTGTAGATTTAAAGCGTTACCAATAACAAAATGATTGTTAGGGTCTGAACCAATATAAGTATTTTTTGTTGGCTGATCGAAAGTAATTACAGTGTTAGCATCTGATACATTTTCGCGTTTTATATATAAAACGTCTGCATTAGGGTAGGTAATTTTAGTTTTACCGATTACATCAAGCTGACTACTTGGGCTAGTCGTACCTATGCCGACTCTAGAATTAGAGTCAACCGTAAGCGTTCCGCTTCCTGCGCCATTTTCTATTACAAATGGTGTGTAAGAGTTATCAGCATCAGTGAAGCTGAAACTATCGTCATCATTAGCACCTATAGTCCAACCAAGACTATTTTGTGTTTTAAATCTAACCTTTGAATCGCCTGAACTATGCGTTGTTTCTATTCTTACAGCAACATCTTCTTCTGCCTCAACGTGCAGTGCGTTGTCTGGGTTGCCTGTGCCAATGCCTAAGTTTCCGCTTGAATCTATGACCATGCCCTGCGAGTTATTAGTTCTAAATCGCATTTCATCAGAGTCATGGACATAGGCTATTTGACCGATATCGCCATCATCAACATCGCCAAAATTTAGCTGACTATAATTAGCGTTACCTGCTTTTATCTGAATAGTTGAAGTACCAGTATCTACTACAGAAAGCCTGTAATCAGGGAAAGGTGTGCCAATGCCAACTCTATTGTTAGTAGAGTCAACTGCTAAAGTGTTTGAATCAATATTTAAGCCTTGCGCGAATATATCGCCACCGAAACTATTATCTGTTAGTAATGATGGTGCTTGCGTAACCTTGCTAAGATGAAAGTCTGTAAAGACATTACTGTTACTTGCGTTACCAACTGCGGTGCGTATTTCATCGTCTGTTTGGTCTGCTGTTGCTCCTGACTCAATACCAGTTAGCTTTGATTTTTCTGCATCTGTGTAAACATTTGAATCGGTTGCGGCATCAACTGCTGCTCTAATTTCTGCATCAGTTTGATCTGCTGTAGCACCACTTTCAATAGTGTCTAACTTATCACCATCTACTGAGACATCACGACCATCAATATCACCACTAACAGTCATGTCTCCTGTTATAAGCAGATTAGCACCTTGTATATTTCCTGTAGCAGTTATATTGCCTGCTTGTACGCTTCCGCTTGTTGCTGTTCCTGTAATATTTACACCAGACTGTGTCGTTTCAAGTCGCGCTGTACCGTTATATCGCAAGTTTACAGAATTGCTATCAGTGTCAATAAGGGTTGCTTGTGATGCGTTTTTAACCGCAAAAGCATTAGTGTCGAATGTAATGTTCCCATTAACAAACTCTACGCCATTAGCGTAAAGATCATCAGATAAATGTAAATCAGCAAATCTAGCATTAGACTTACCTAAAGATATTTGACCGTCTTGGGCTGTACCTTGAAAGTTAGCAGGATACAAATGTTGACCAAAAAAGCCACCACCCATATTGATTGATCTACTACCATTACCTATAAAAATGCCATTACTTGATGCGCCTATATAGCCTTGTGTCGTGCCATTTGCTTGCAAAACATAATGATGCTGACCTGCGGTTGACTGGAAATTAGTTCTGAAATGTCCCTGCGTATAATTTCCACTTGTAGCTCTGTCCATTAAAACTAAATCATGGAAATTTATAACGCCATTAGTAATGTCAACGCTTAAAGAGTTATCAGCAAATAATCTAAGATTATCAGTAGATATAATATCAGTATTCCAACCGCTTTGACCGCCTGCGGCAGTTAGCTTTCCATAACTACTGCCTGATTGTATTTCAAACTTATTGGTACTATTTAAAGTAACAGAATAATCATTGGTCTGCTCGGCTATCATTTTATGAGCTTGTGGCAATGCATCTTGTACATTAGTCGCAGTGAAAGGTGCAGTAGGGTTATAAGTAACACTAGTTGCAGGGTTAACTACTGAGATTTCAGTTTGATCGCCTGAGAGCGTTATGCCTGTTGAGTCAATTACTGTTACTGTTAAAATCATTATCTAGTCACCTGTCTTGTTACAGTGATTTTGCCCTGTATGATGCGCGTAGCCTTATCGTCTGATGTGTTATAAACTTCAACATCATAATAATAATCACCTGCTGTGATAAGTCCTGTCTCAGTGTGTGATAGCTTCATAACAATATTGCCAGTGCTATCATAAGGCGAGTCTGTAAAATCAAAGTTATCAATAACCGCGCCTTCTAAAGTTTGGCGCATACTGCCTCTGGCAAGCCAACCATCTAGGTTTTTATTAACGCCATCTTCTTTGATATTAAGCGTTAAGCTAAAATCAGAACCTTGATCTATTGTTATATTGTATTTTGCCGCGCTCATTTCTGTGCCTCTATTCTGGGTCTATAACCAAGTTTACTTTATATTCGTTCTCGCTTGTAGCTATTCCGTAGAAAAATAATAAAACATCTGCATTCTCAGCCTGTGCAGTTTTTAATTCTTCCATAGCTAACTCAGCATCTTCTTTAGTCTCGTGCCTGCTTACCTCAATGAACTCGTGATAAGGCTCATCAGTTAGTGTTCTTTCGTATCCAACAACTATCATGTTTCGTGTTGCTCCCCAGTCATTCTAGCGTTTACATTAATAATGCCATCCTGAGTTGTTATGTAATCTCCACTAAAAAAGTGTCTAGCTCTTACTCGGCATTTTAGATTTTGCTTGTCGATACCTAAATATGCATCTGCTCGCATATTAAAATATGTTGAATATGGGTTCGATCTGAGACTCATAATTCTTTGTGTAACTACAGCCCAAGTGCCACTAGAGGCACTGCCAAAAGGATGATGGTAAATGGTTGTAGCATTAGTTTCAGAAACAACAGCACCGCCAGAAGTTGAAATATCAACGTAGGTTTTGTTCATTAATTTTCTAAGACTAAAGTTATCAAATGAGTGCTGATCTCCATCCGTATTAGATGCAACCTCACCCATGACATAAACAGTCGTAACACCGTCTGGAATAGTTATAATTGCCTTGTCAGTGAAGCTACTAGTGCTTGAATATAAAGTAGATGTATAAAAAGCATCTTCAATATCACTACTTGTTGAAACAAGCAATCTGCCACCTGCTGTGCTGTAGCTACTGTTAGTACCCTGAAATTCATACCTTTCGCCCGCTTCAACCGTTACCGCTTGATAGAAATACGCTCTATCTGGGGTTGCATCCTGTTCTATTAAAGCCAAACTGCCAAACTGGTTAATCAAAGTCCCGTTAACAGCAGTCCAGTTGTTGGATATATTACCGCTAAATGTGCCATTGACAACTAATTCTGATTGCCTTTCATCTTCAACGTAATGCAAATTCCTATAGGTTCTGTAGCTACTTATTGCACCAACTTGCCCAATACCAAATCTATTTAAATAATTGCCTTCTAAATAAACTCTTTGATAACCAGTTGCAGGATAGCTCACATGATTCGCCTGCCCTATCAGCCTAAAACTTGGCGTATCCTCTGGCACTTGCACCTCAATATATAGATAGATTGTACTACCAACAGTTGCAGTTTGCCCTGTGCTCAACAAGCCATACCAATCGACTGAAATATGTCTAGCTTTAACTAAGTCTAATTCTGTCGAGGGTATTTCAAATTCATGTAGCGTAGTATATAAATTGAAATTTATTACCTGACCATCAAAGTAGTTAAAGTAACTTTCTTGCGTAGCACCCTTGAACTTATTAGCCTCAATAGAATCAGTCTTGATGTGCTTACTTTCAAGCGTTCCATCTATTATTAGATTGCCTGAAATTGTTTTTATATCTTCTACAAATGGCATTAAATTACTCTCTAATTTAAGGTTGCGCTCGTATAGTTTTAAGATCAATATAATTAGGGGCTGAAGTTAAACTGCCGCCCGCATAAGTTGCTGTTACTGTATATTGGTATTTTTCTTGCACTAATTCAAAGCTCGCGGGAAAAACGTCACCTTGAGTTGCTGTAACTTCGATTGATAATCCATCTGCTGATGTTGTAAAGGTTAAGTCGGTTGGCTGTAAAACAGTATAATTACGATCATCATTAACATAAAACTCAAAATTAAAAGTATTTATAGACCATGTAACTGTTACCCCAGAAAATTGATCTGAGTCTAAGCTAAACTTTCTTACATGGTAAGGCAATTGTGGGAGTGTAAATCCAACTACATCTGCAATGTCTGGTCTAGCACCATATCTATCACCTAAAGAAGTAGATCTTATATGTTGATATCTTAGCTCGGCAGCATAAACATATTGTATCGAATCAGTAACAGCTCCAGTAGCATCAGTTGTGTAAACAATAACTTTATCACCATCCTGTGGTAAAAAGCCAAAATAGGATTGAAATTGCGCGTCAGTTGGTTTATTTGTGTTATTACTTGGAAACAAATATTGATTTTTTGGTGTGCTTCTCTCTCTGAAGTAAATCAAATCAGCTTCTGCGACAGTTGCGCCTTCTACATTTTTAACAGAAACGGGATAAACAGAAACAGTGAATACAGTGTATGTATTAATCTCAATTTCAGGAAATAAGTTGCTTGTATCTCTTGTAGATATAGTTTTTATAGTTTGACCTGAAATTGCATCAGACAAAACAATTACAAATTCTTTCAATTGGTTTGTTACATTGTAATCAAAATTAACTCTCAAAAACTGGTTAAATATATTTCCTGAAGCATAATCAACCACTTCAGCTTCAAGGTTAGTTACCGCAGGCAAAAATCCATCCCAAACTTCTACTAATTCATCTGCTGTATAATCAATAGCATCGCTTGCTTGCCAGTTATATATTGCGAGAACAACTTCTTTAGCTGTTATCTGTACTGTGATTCCAGTTTCAATGTCATTCTGAATTATGTAATCTGTGATCTCAAATTCTTTTTCAAGCCCGCCTGTAAATCCAAGCAGTTCATTTGAAAATTGTATCGTATCGCCTGCTTTATACTTTAAGCCTGACATATTTGTAGTAAATGTTACTGAGGTTTGCATTCGTGAGCGCAAAAGCATCAATCTAGCTAGTCTTTGTGCATCTTCTACATTTGTCGTTAGCGGCAAGTTGTATTCTAGATAAATTGTTTCGCCATCTTTATCGTCATAGGTCAGCCCATCAGCATCAGCACCGCTATATTGAACAGGATAATCTGTTACCACATAGTTATCATGCAAGCTGTTAAAAGTACCTTTAACTCTATTATATGTATCGGCTCTGCCTTGTTTAGCAGAGTAGTTAATTGCGCCAACAATTATACTTTCATCAATTATATCGCTGTGTGCCGTTCTGTATGCATACGGCAATATGTGATACTTACCGTTACTATAAACTAACTTGCCGTTCATAGATGTTAATAATTGCTTTATATTTTCTCTATGACTTTTATTGGCAAAAATAGCACCATTACAGGTATATCTTTTTCTAGGCTGGTTATTGCTATTTAGTACAGACTCTTCGCATAAATCAATAGCATCACGTAATGATTGTTCATCAAACTTACTAATTGGCTCGCCTAAACCCATCACATAATCTGTCATGTAATTAAGCAGGCAAAGAGCCGCATTATCACTATATTCCCAAGTAGTGGAATTGTTAGCTCGGTGCGTTGTTCCTAGTGAAGAATTATGTAGTATTGAACCTGCTGTTGAGTCTTTACGTGGGTCATATATTTTGCGACCCTTAATCTTTGCGGTTATGTCAGGGAAACCGTTTGGAAAAGCTGTAGCATTAAATCTTAAAAATAAATAAGACCAACAACACCCGCCAAAAAAATGCAATCCATCCCAATAGTTTGGTTTTACTGACAGTAAAAAAGAATCTGAAATGCCGTTGTTACCACCGCCCAACATGGATTCGCCAACATAATTACCTGCAAAATAACCAAAAGGGTATTGCTGTGTTACGTTTACACCCTGTCCGTCTAAGAATATCTCAGTAACTTCTTCTACTTCGCCTTGCGCCCAAACGATAGCTAACTGCGTTTCACCGTCTACTGGTGATACACGCCAGACAATATTGCCGCCAATGACAGCTTCGCCATATAGTATTTTTCTTGGTGCAGTTGGCTCTGTTGAGCTTTCTTGCGCTAATTGTGCAGGCTCTCTTGTATTTAGAACAAAAGCACTTGATATATTTGTTTCTTGCACCGCATCAATAACGTAATCAAATGCTTCTTTCGCGGCATCTGCGCCTGCTATACCTAATTTGCTCTGCAGCTGAACAGTATTGTTATCATTTTTAAATACACTCATTACACGCCCCAAGTATAAAATGCTTTAGTTGTAGCATTTAGATATTTAAACCCTTTATCAGTAGGAAAGTTTAGTATCTGATCGTTATGCGTATATCTTCTATTGCTTGATTGCGATAGTCTGATAAATTTGTGTTCAGCAGATAAAAGAATTACAACCTCATCGCCATCTTGGGTGTAGGTTAGCTTGTCATTAAACCCTTCAAAATAAAGTATAGGCTCTAATACAGTGCCAGAATCATTTATTGCGCCTAAATAAACTTTGATAGGCTTGCCCTGATATTCTAAGTCTCTAAGCATAGAAATGTTTGCGGCAGAAGATACTATTTGTATTTGCATTCCGTTAGCACTTAGATCGCTTGGTTC
>Ga0213865_10000374_pt1 | contig 30461 bp, 46 predicted proteins | sample PICome_6_FD_160100 | JGI IMG/M metagenome (GOLD analysis project Ga0213865, IMG submission 160100) | Coastal seawater microbial communities near Pivers Island, North Carolina, United States - PICO282 | ecosystem: Environmental > Aquatic > Marine > Coastal | place: USA: North Carolina...
ATATCCTTAGTATGTATCCAATTGATGTACGCATACTAGGAGAAGAATATCGTGATAAAGACTTTACTGGTAAAGACATTTGTCGCAAACGTGATATCGAATTACATTTTAATAAACGAGATCACAGATTTAGTTCAAGTGATCTTAGGAGAAGAGTTTGTGAGTAAAATACTGCTAACAGGACACAGAGGATTTATAGGTAGTCATCTACTAAAAAGACTTACTAAAAATAATGCTGTGGTAGGAATAGATTTAGAAGATGGCTGGGATAGAGACAAGCTAAACAATAGTCAAGACTTAATGTCATGTGAATTCAAAGAAGAATTTGATATGATTATTCACCTTGCAGGTAGAAGTGGCGTAAGAGAAAGCATAAAAGATCCAGCAGCATATTGGCGTAACAATGTAGAAGTAAGTAAACGCTTGTTTGCACGTTATCCTGATACAAGAATACTTTATGCTAGTTCAAGTAGTGCATACGAACCTGATTTGAATCCGTATGCCGCTTCTAAATATTGTGTTGAAGAAGCCGCAGAAAGATATGTTAACACATTAGGTATGCGTTTTCACACTGTGTATTCTAGTACGCCTCGTAAAGGAATGTTTTTACAAAAACTTATTGATAATGAATTAGAATATACAACTAATCATTATAGGGATTTCATACATATAGAAGATTTGTGTGATGCAATAGAATTGTGCATGAATAATAAATTTACAGGAACCATCGATATAGGAACAGGTTGCCCGTTTAAGGTTTCAGACTTTGCGCCAGATCTGCCTGTCCGCCTAAATACTCCATATGAACGTAAATGGACATGTGCAAATATGGAAAAAATAAAGACACTTGGTTTTAAACCTAAATATTCAGTAGAAAACTACTTGACAAAACACAACAAAGATAATATAATAACACTTAACATAGGAGAATATTAATGAAAGACATCTTACAAGACGTAGTAGCAAAAACACATGCACTGGGTTTTCTTAATCTAGTTAAAGTAACTGGTGCAGATACTACTACATTTGAATCAATGGCAGAAGATCGGTCTGTAATTCTTACAGCAGATACAACTCAAATTGTTTCCGAAGGAACATTTGGTATGCCTAACTTAGATAAGTTAGCACTACACTTAAAAAATCCGGAGTATCAAAAAGATGCTAAAATTGATGTAGTAAAAGCAGAGCGTAATGGTGAAACTATTCCTACACATATTCACTTTGAAAATGCTACTGGAGACTTTCAAAATGATTATCGCTTTATGAACCAGCAGATTATTGAGGAGAAACTAAAAAGTGTTAAGTTTAAAGGTGCAAACTGGGATGTAGAATTTGCTCCAAGTGTGGCAGCGATTGCACGTATGAAGTTGCAGAGTGCGGCACATTCAGAAGAGCCTACATTTAACGTAAAGACTGTTGACACAGGTGACGCAACTGATCTTGTTTTTAGCTTTGGTGATGCAAGTACACACGCAGGCGAATTTGTATTCCAATCTAATATATCTGGTAAATTAGCACATACATGGGCCTGGCCAGTAGCACAAACACAAGCAATCCTAAGTCTCGGTGGCGATATTACAATGAGCATTTCAGATCAAGGTGCTATGATGATTTCAGTAGACAGCGGTATGGCCAAGTATGACTATATCCTGCCAGCGCAGAGCAAGTAATGACACCAGCAGAGCAAGCACAGAAACAAGCCGAAGAAGCAATGGATGGTTTTATCCTTTGGAGTAAACGTGCTACACTGTGGAGTGCTTTCTTTTTATGTGTTGTTGTATTCGCTTGCAACAGCGGCGTAGAAACTGGTTCTGGTGCTACAGGGTCAGGATATAATGGAGAACAATATTCTCCAAGTAATTTAAATGTGAAAGATAAATGAACAAAGACTTAACCTCTAAACAAAATGATTATGCTATTTTTCTTCCTGCGTTAAGTGGTTTCTATGCAACTTTCATAGGAAAACAGCGTACTGAAGACTATGTAGATCCAGCACGTATTCCTTATCCCAGTATGGAATCAATAAATTGGTTAAACAAAAAAGAAGGCTTGTTTAATTACCATTGGACGCTTTACTCGGCAGGTCATGCAGAATTAGATATTAATAAAGACTCTCCTAAAGAAGACATGATACGAAATAGAGATCGTAACAACAGTTGGTTATTAGGTGACTCAGGCGGCTTCCAGATTGGTAAAGGTGTTTGGGAAGGCGATTGGAAAGATCCTAATTGTCCTAAAGCACAAAAGAAGCGTGAACAAGTTCTTGCGTGGATGGATGCTTATATGGACTATGGAATGATTCTTGATATTCCAGCATGGGTGGCACGTTCTCCTGCAGGCGCAAAAGCAACAGGTATTGACAACTATCAAGATGCTGTGAATGCTACACGTATTAATAATGACTATTTCATGAAAAATAGAAGTGGTAGTTGTAAATTTTTAAATGTTCTCCAAGGTGAAAACCATGCTGATGCTGAAGATTGGTATCAGCAAATGAAAGACTATTGTGATCCTAAAAAATATACAGATCATTTTAACGGATGGTCAATGGGTGGACAGAATATGTGCGATGTACACTTATTACTAAAAAGGCTAGTATCTTTACGCTTTGACGGGTTGCTTGAAAAAGGTAAACATGACTTTATGCACTTCTTAGGCACAAGTAAACTTGAGTGGGCTACACTACTTACTGATGTACAAAGAGCTGTCCGTAAATACCATAACCCAAACTTTACAATTACATTTGATTGTGCTTCCCCATTCCTTGCTACAGCAAATGGACAAATTTATATTCAAACTGAAACTGAAGATAGAACTAAATGGGTCTATAGAATGGTTCCAAGTATTGATGAATTAAAATATGCTACTGATACACGTAATTTTAGAGATGCTGTAATACAAGATGGCTTATTTAAAAACTTTACAGACAGTCCGCTATCCAAAAATATTAAAGTAAATGATGTTTGTATATATGCAGAAGGCGATAAAAATCTAATTGGGACACCTAAAATACTTAAAGGTGATGTTGATAGGGATAAAAATGGCAATCCTATACTAGACGATGATGGTAACGAAGTTATTCGTACACGTGATTCAACTAGTTGGGATAGTTTTAGTTATGCGATCCAAATGGGTCATAACGTGTGGAGTCACATTAATGCAGTCCAAGAAGCAAACAGACAATACGACGATGGAGTACTTCCGGCAATGCTTGTGGAAGAGCAATTTGACAGGATTTTATTCAGAGATGTTGTGGAAGAAATATTCTCAACTGATGATAGAGACAAAGCAAATAAAATAATACAGAGTTATTCAAAGTTTTGGGATACTATTATTGGCACTAGAGGAAACACTGGAAAACGCATTGTAAATGCACAAACAAAATTCGGAGAATTATTTTCATGAAACGCGATTACAATACAGGCACAAAAGAACAAGTAATCCTTTTTACAGGTACTGAGGTTGAAAAAACTCCTGCATATGGAATGAAAACATTGTTTGTTACAGGTGTACAACCTTGTGATGTTATTCAAAAGCATTACGATGAAGAACAATGCGAACACATCTTCTTTGGTGCTAATCATAGTTTTAATCCAGGAACAAACTTTCCAGAAGATGCTGATGAATGGACACCTTGGGAAAACATGATCAAGGCATTCTTAACAGCAGGTAAATTATGTAGTTTAGATATTCCTATTTCACTTGCAGAAGCATTTCTCGAATCAGGTTTGATTGAATATGAAAATTTTATCCCACAACTTCGCGTTCCATTGCCTTACGTGAAACAGTGGAATTACAACACTATGTTGAAGATTGATGATAAAGATTTTAAGGCAACAAATCCAGGTGTCTGGTGTCATAGTTTGCATGATCTGTTAGATAGAGAAAAATTCACAGATTGGACAAAATACGGCCTTGACAAAGTAATAAAGTGATAGTATAATGAATGAACAAAATGAACGATACTATGAAGGTATGTTGCGTATGATGCGTGAAGAAGATTATAAAATTTATATGGAAAATAAAGTTAAAAGAAGTATTTGGGTAACTTTTCGTAAAGAAGGTATCCATTTGTATCCTGCGGCTAAGGACGATCCTGCCCTAGCAACAGGCGACTGGGATGATGTATCATTCCTTGGAGTTGCACATCGACATATCTTCCATTTCCGTGTTCGTATTGAAGTAAAGCATAATGATAGAGATATTGAATTTATTCAATTCAAACGTTGGCTTGAAAGACTTTATGACGATAGTGTTATTGAACTAAACCACAAGTCATGTGAAATGATCTCAGATGACTTGTATGAGCAGATTTCTGCAAAATATCCCGGCCGGTTTGTAGAAATTGAAGTTGCCGAAGATGGCGAAAACGGCTGTACAATCTATTATCCAAAGAATGTGTAAGAAGGAATTACTAAAATGGCTATCGAATTCAATCGAGAAGCGTATGATAAAGTATTTGAAGACCTCGAATCTTTTCGAGACTACTGTAGGTTTGAAGCTAAACCTTTTGACGAAAAAAGCCTTTACAAGAAAGGCGACAAAGTTTGGGAAGGATATCTTTCCTTTCAAAAATACTTAGAAAGAAAAAACCGTAGGAGGAATAGTAGATGATTTATATTGTAGATATCGAAGCAGTAGATACAAGGTATACTAAGCAATGGAAGGAACATCTTCCTAAGCAACTGCAACGAGCTACAAATAATGAAGTTACTGTTATCAGTGGTGGGGAAACGCCTCAGGCAACTACGCCTGGGGCTTTCCTAAACTTTGGTGGTACAAATGTTTATAAGGCTAACCAACTTGCTCAAATCGGTGAACTTTTCTGTAACGGACGGGTGGAAGACGGTGATTATTTTCTCTATACTGATGCCTGGAATCCTACAGTGGTACAACTACGCTACATGGCAGAGCTATTGGGTGTTGATGTTCGCATTGGTGGTATGTGGCATGCTGGTAGTTATGATCCGCAAGATTTTTTAGGCAGACTTATCGGAGATAAACCTTGGGTAAGACATGCTGAAATGTCAATGTACGAATGTTATGATGATAATTTCTTTGCAACTGATTTTCATATTGATCTATTTGAGGAATCGTTTAGAGAGACTATGGTAGAGCACCAACCAGTACGAGTTGGTTGGCCTATGGAATACTTAAAAGATAGTTTATATTCATATAAGCAAATGGATAAAAAAGATCTTATACTCTTTCCGCATCGTATTGCTCCAGAAAAGCAAGTAGATATTTTTAGAGATCTTTCAGAACGTCTTCCTCAATACGAGTTCGTTGTGTGTCAGGAACAACAACTTTCTAAAAATGAATACCATAATATGTTAGGGGAAGCAAAAATGGTGTTTAGTGCTAACTTACAAGAAACACTTGGCATTAGTTGGTACGAAGGTGCATTATTAGATGCTATTCCTATGGTGCCAGATAGATTGAGCTACAGTGAAATGGCATTACCAGAGTTTAAGTATCCTAGCAAATGGACTGAAGATTATGATGCATATTTACATCATAAGGACAAGGTAGTAGCACAAATTATAAACTATATGGAAAACTATAATGATCTATTACCAAGCATTAACAAACAAGTTACTAAACTTAACAAAGAGTTTTTTAGTGGCAAGAAACTTTATGAGGCAATATCAAGTGAATGACGATGAACAGCAACTTAGTTTTGATCTAGCAGAAACTATTACTATAGACACATCCTATACTAATGATACAGGAAGTGAGTATACTTTTAACCTAAGTGATACAACTGTAGGTGTAGACGCATCTACTTTAAGTTGGGATTTTGGAAACAAAATAGATCCTGATAGAGTAGAAAAAATGTGCGAAGAATATCCTGCACTTAAAAAAGCATGGGATAACTTTTACTCTATTTATAGAATGGTAGACCAAGATTATAAAGGAAATTATGAGGCACAAGATGACATTCCTTTCTAAAATTATGGACATGCTTGGCAGACGTAGAGTAATTACAGATAGAACAGGTAAGATACCTTATCTTATCCGTTATTATATATTTTTAAAAGACCGTAAATGGTTTCCGTTTAATATTACATTACACAAAGTGTTAGTAAGTGATGAACCTACACTACACGATCATCCTTGGAACTGGGGAGCATTTATTATAAAAGGCGGCTATTGGGAGCATATTCCTTTGATTAGTAAAGAAGGTGCTGTTGTAGGTTCGACAAGAGAATGGCGTGGACCGGGTTCAATACGTTTTAGAAAAGCTGACGATCTGCATTGGTTAGAACTTGCTAAAGACAAAGATGGTAATAATATTCCTTGCACAAGTTTATTTTTTATGGGTCGTAAACGCAAAGAATGGGGCTTTGTACGCTTTGTATATGCTACTACAACTAATTGGAAAGACGCAGGATACCGTTGGGTACATAACGAAACTTATTTAAATGAGAAATACAATAGTGAAAAGTAAGGATTTTTATATAAACGGATGTAGTCATTGTTCTGGAGCAGAATTACATAAAGACGACGGTCGTGGCATTGTTTACGACAAGTCTTGGCCGAATCAAGCGGCAAAATTATTAGATGCAAAAAATATAGTAAACGAATCAGCACCGGGAAATTCAAACCCTCATATTATACAAAGAACAGTAGAATATGTACTAAACAATCTAAACAAAGACCTATTTGTTATAGTAGGATTTACCGGTACAGACAGAATGTATATTAAACATCCTGCATATGAAACTTGCAAACCATATCAAAGAGCTATTTTAACTCCTGGAGTAATTGATAATGTAAACTTTCAAGACAAAAGACTTACTAAAGAGCATCATGATATGTATAAGAATTTATTACTTACAGATTGGGGAGAATGGGAACAACAGCAAGTAAGATTTTTGCAAGAAATCTATTATCTAAAAACCTTCCTTGAAGATCACAAGGTACCTTATTTTTTTGTGTCTTCTATTTTTGATGTACATAAATGGAGTAGAGAAAATCTTCCACATAATAAATGGTTATTTGAAAAGACAATGAATCTAAGAACATATTATAATATGGAAAAAAATTATTACGAAATACTTAAGGACAAGTTTGACGTAATGCCAGGAATGCATATTGGTTTAGAAGGACAAACATATTTTGCAAATGAAGTAAAAAATTATATTCTTAAACACAAATTGTTATCGTACAATAAAGGAAATTAAATGATTAAAAAACATTATTATAGTTGGAGTGACATAGAACGTATGTGTGTCAGTATTGTAAATCAAATGTATATGGACAATTGGCGTCCTGATTACATTGTAGGCATTACACGAGGTGGTAATGTTCCTGCTACAATCATTTCAAACATGACTGGTATTCGTTGCGAAGCACTAAAGGTTAGCTTGCGTGACGATGATAGTGAAAGTGAAAGCAACTGCTGGATGGCCGAAGATGCTTTTGGTTATCCTGACAGTGATACTGACAACAATAAAAAGAATATTCTTATTTTAGATGATATAAACGACACAGGCGCCACATTTAATTGGATTATGCAAGACTGGCAATCGGGTTGTCTACCAGATCACGATGCTTGGAATCGTGTGTGGGGCAACAATGTAAAGTTTGCTACACTTACTGATAATATGGCTAGCGAAGTATTAGTACCTATTACTTATTCATGTCACGAAATTAACAAAGCAGATGAAGATGTTTGGTTAGTTTATCCGTGGGAAAATGTTGCTGACTATGCGTGATGATTTAATGGTACAACAACAGGTTGATAATGTATGGCAACATATGGTTGGCGTTATTTGTTTGAACTGTACAAACCGTAAACAAGTTAAAGCAGTGCTTCCGTCATTTTTTAAAAAGTGGAGTACAGCAGATAGTTTTATACATGCTACTCGTAGAGAAATAGAAGAAGTAATTGCTCCTTTAGGTATGAAACATGTTCGTGCAGAAAGGCTATATCGAATGAGTGAACAGTTTGGAGATTGGGATGGTGAAGATGCTACTCAGTTGTACGGAATAGGTAAATATGGTTCAGATAGTTACGAACTATTTTACAAAAAAAAGGTGCCTGATAATATAGGCGATCATGAATTAAAACGTTATGTTGAGGAAGAGTTTTATGAAACCGTGGACTGATGTATTAATCGATACAAAAGATTATACAGTTTTTAAGGATGGATATCCTGTTACAGAAGGACATATTCTTTTTGTGCCGAAAGAACAAACATGGGCGGATTTATGTAAGTGTTTCGAAGCCGCATACAAATGGGGCTCTGATTGGGTAGATCGCGGATATTGTGATGCGTTTAATATTGGACAGAACGTTGGAGAAGCCGCAGGACAAACTGTTGCCTATCCACACGTACATCTCATTCCTCGTCGCAAGGGTGACATGAAAGATCCAAGAGGGGGAGTGCGACACGTTATACCAGAGAAAGGAAATTACAAATGTCATGTGGATGCGGAAGATCGCCAACTGGAAAATGTGTAGGTTGGCATGCATTAACCGAGGAGCAGTACCTCGAGAAAAAAGCACAGTACGAAGCAAAACAAAAGGAGAAGAAAGATGACTAAAGCAGGAGATCTACTTATTGAAGCGGCTTTAAAGCAAGCCCAAGGCGAACTTGCAGTGCATAGAGCAAATATAGAAGTATATAGAACTATGCCGGCAGGTATTGGTGAGCATTCAGATGTTACTGAAGCAGTAATAGAAGAGCTTAACAAACTAGCTTCAGCACAAGATCGTATTGATATGATCGAAAAATATTTTAGTGGTTGACATAGACCTAAATAAAGTATATAATAAAACAATAGACATCCTCGTCTATAACTCGGAGAATATGAATGACTAAAAGTATTGAATTAAAACAACGCCTTGAAGACGCAGGTGTGCGCTATTGGGCTGGCGATAACATTTCTTATGTTATGCAAAAAGGTGACAAGGAAGCTCTTATAGAAGAACTTACACCTAAGTTTGAGAGCGTCCTTGAAAGCCTTTGTATTGATATTGTAAACGATCCTAACAGTATGGATACTGGTAGACGTCTTGCAAAGATGTACATTAATGAACTTATGGCAGGACGTTATGATCCTATGCCTAATGCAACTGCATTTCCAAACCATGTAGATGATGGTTACAAAGGAATGTTAGTTGTAAGAAGTGAACTTAAAAGTATGTGTTCGCATCATCACCAACCAGTAAACGGTGTAGCATATATTGGCATAATTGCCGCGAATACATTAATTGGACTTTCTAAGTATACACGTATTGCACAATGGTGTGCTAGACGAGGTACACTACAAGAAGAACTTAATAATGTTATTGCTGATGAGATTCAAAAAGCAACTGGTTCAGAAAACGTAGGTGTATACATTCAAGCAACACATGGTTGTTGTGAAAACAGAGGAATCGGCGCACACAGTAGTCTTACACAGACAACTGTACTACGTGGTGCGTTTGGTGAAGATCCTAGTACTAAAAAAGAATTTATGGATAATATTAAATTGCAACAACAGTTTGCATGTGGAGCATAGCATGAAACTAAGATATTCAGAAGCATTTTATAGTGTACAAGGCGAAGGCAAGTTTGTAGGAGTACCTAGTGTATTCCTACGCACCTTCGGTTGTAACTTTCGTTGTATGAACTTTGGCTTAACAAATGAACCTATGCGTGACGAAAAGCAAAAGCAAGGTATTATTCATAATGCTGAAGTACAGGCACTACTTGACGCAGGTGTACATGAAACTACAAAAGAATTTAATGACTTGCCTATTATACACACAGGCTGTGATACATATGCTAGTATCTATCCTGAGTTTAAAAAGTTTAATAAACAAGCAACTGTAGATGAAGTAGTTGAACATTTGCTGTCGCTTACTCCAGAAGGTAAGTGGACTATGAATAACGGGCAAGATATTCATCTTATTATGACAGGCGGCGAACCGTTGTTAGCGTGGCAACGACTTTACGTAGAACTGTTCGAACATCCACGTATGAAGGATTTAAAAAATGTTACATTTGAAACAAATACTACACAATATTTACACGACGATCTGTTCGACTATCTCAACAATAGTGACAGAATCCAAGTCACTTGGTCTTGTTCCCCGAAACTTTCAGTTTCTGGAGAACCTTGGGATACTGCTATTAAGCCTGATGTGGCTCGTGAGTATACTTGTGTTGACGGTAGTGACATTTATCTTAAGTTTGTTGTCGCTACTAATGACGACTTTGAAGAAGTTACTAGGGCTGTTGAAGAGTATAGGAGCGCCGGGGTCGAGTGTCCGGTATATCTTATGCCGCTTGGAGGACGTTCTGAAGAATACAATCTCAATGTTAAAGAAGTCGCCGAAGCATGTATGGAGCGAGGTTGGCGCTTCACACCAAGGCTCCACATCAGCTTATTCGGAAATGCCTGGGGAACTTAAAAAATACAAAAATGAACAACTGGAACGTGCAATGAAGGCTCCTATTGTTAAAGAGGATCCAACAGATAACTTACGTAAGAAAGGACTTATATGAAAAACTTTATTAAAAAGCTAACTGGCATGGATAAAGTAGAAACTGAAAAAGCAAAAGTTGAAGAAGAAAAACTTGAACTGTTAAGAAGAAAGAATCCTAAAGAATACCATACACGCAAAAAACAGTCTTGGGTAAATGTGCTTGATATGAAAGTTAACGAAGATAATATTCGAAACGGGTTCTTTGAACTTGATTGGAATAAGTATTTCATACAGGAATTGATTCAAAACGGATATGGAACCGAACAAGATCCTGAAGAAGAAATTGTAGACCGTTGGTTTAAAGATATTGTGTATAACATGTTGTCGGAAGAAGGCATGGATACTGATCGAGGTGCAGGATACATTAATGTTAAACCATTGAGTGGTGATAAAAGTGAAGTATCTTAATGGTTGACACAAGCCAGATCTGGTGTTATAATAGTATTATATTTTACACAAAGGCAAACTAATGGCAACTTACGTACTAGTAGACACAGCAAATACATTCTTTCGTGCAAGACACGTTATTAGAGGCGACTTAGACACAAAAGTTGGCATGGCGTTTCATATTACCCTAGCAGGTGTTAGAAAGGCTTGGCAAGACTTTGATGCAGATCATGTTGTGTTCTGCTTAGAAGGACGCAGTTGGCGTAAAGACTTCTATGAGCCGTACAAACGAAATAGAAGCGATGCCCGTGCAGCTCTTACAGAAAAAGAAGAACAAGAAGATAAGTTGTTTTGGGAAGCATTTGATACATTTAAAGACTTTGTGGGTACTAAGACAAACTGCACAGTGCTACAACATCAACAATTAGAAGCTGATGACCTAATTGCAGGTTGGATACAAGCACATCCTAATGACAATCATGTTATTATTAGTACTGACGGAGACTTTGCACAACTTATTTCGCCTAACGTAAGACAGTATAATGGTATTACAGAAACTACTATTACACATGAAGGTTACTTTGATAAGAAAGGTAATCCTGTAATAAACAAAAAGACAGGCTTAGCTAAAGATGCACCTGATCCTGCGTTTATGTTGTTTGAAAAGTGTATGCGTGGTGACAAAAGTGACAATGTGTTTAGTGCATATCCAGGTGTACGAGTTAAAGGCACAAAAAACAAAATTGGTCTCATTGAAGCATTTGCTGATAAAGACAACAAAGGATTCAACTGGAATAATATGATGCTTCAACGATGGGTAGATCATGAAGGTGTAGAACACCGTGTACTTGATGACTACAATCGTAATGTAATACTATGTGATTTAACTGCACAACCTGGAAATATTAGAAGTATTATAAATGATGTTATCGAAGAAGCAGTTGAGAAACCGAAACAAATAACACAAGTTGGCTTACGATTAATGAAGTTCTGTGCCTTATGGGATCTTCAACGTGTAAGTGAACAAGCTCAGAGTTATGCTGAGCCATTACAAGCGAGGTATATAATATGACAATAAATGCAAAAGAAATAATTGATGGAAAATTTTGGATTATAGAAAATCAAGGTAATAAAGTTGCTACTCTAGCTTATTCTGATGAAAGATATATGGTTACCGATGCAAAAGGATCGAGATTTGTAGACAGTAAGATAGAACTTGAAAAAGATTTAGGCAAACTAAGCTGGAGCACTTTGGACATTACTGAAGTAACACTTGCAGAAGTACACGGCTTTCCTACAAGTTGTACTCCGCATAACCCTTTGTATGATGTAAAACAAAAACTTCCGTTGTTTACTAAAAGCTCAAAGTCTAAAAGTTTATACTGTGCAGGCTTTTATATAATTAAATTTGATAAGGGCTGGGTTAAAAGTTTTTGTCCTAAAGCTATTACAATTGAACGTTATCCTTACAAAGGTCCATTTAAAACCCGTTTAGAAATGAGGACAGAATTGAGTAAAGCAAATGCCAAGTGAACCGCTTAATACTATTGCAATACAACAGTTTATAAGTCAAGTTAAAAGTGCAGACGCCAGTAGATCTAAAGATGTCACCCTTGACATACAACAAGCAAAAAGACTGGCGTTCACTTTAGGTGAGGTAATGACTAGAATGAACGGTGATTTAGAGGCATTGCTTATTAAGAAAAACAATACTGAAGAAGAAACAATTGAAGTGAGGCTTGACGGCGGAAATAGTTGGTAAAATTAGATAAATATATACGTAGTTAATTAAAGGACAACGTATATGAGTAGACCTAAACCAACGGTTTTGTTAGAGTTTATAGATAAGAAAACATATAAAAGCGAACAGATATTAGACGCTGAAGCTATATGGGCTGTATTTTATAACAATAAACCATTCAATCTAAAATCTTCGCATAGTTTAACCAACTATCCTGGTCCTAAATACAAAAAAGTCTCTTTTAGCAATCCAGGACATGCAATTAATTTAGCAAAAAAACTGAATGAACTATTTAACTGCAATGAATTTACAGTTGTAAAGTTGTCTGCAGGTGAAACAGTTCAATTGATAGACTAATGAACTGGAAAGAAACATATACTAAGATTTTTTTGAAAAATTCGGGTAAGGCTGTACATGAAGCAAGTATTGCCCAGGCAATGCCTTTATGGTGGCAAAATACAAGATCAAAAGACACAGGCGGTCTACGCCTAACAGAAGCCGGATATAAATTTGTAACTGAAGAATTAGATTTACAGACATACAAAGTACCTTATCCGAAAGATTTTGAATTTACAACTAACGTAATAATATGGATGGATCAGTTCATTGACTGTCCTTATTATTTTGATAGGCAGGGAATAGTTGTTACTAATGAAAAGAAGGCTATGGAACTACATCTTTTTAGTGGCGATGTAAGGAAATACGGCCTAACAAAAGCAATGAAAAGACAAAAAGATTAGATTTTGGCAAAAAACAGGTTGACTGTTAGACTCTTTGGTGCTATTATATATACATACTAAGAAATTAGATATGGCACTGATAACACAAGAAGAGGAATACAAAATGGAAAACGTAGCAGTACGCACCGTAAGCCCTAACAGAGCAAAAAAGAGTATTAGGCATGCTTTTAAGAAACAACGTCCTATTTTTATGTGGGGACCTCCGGGCATTGGTAAGTCAGACATTGTTGGACAGGTTACTAATGAACTAGAAAATTCTAAACTTATTGATATTAGACTTTCACTTTGGGAGCCAACAGATATCAAAGGCATTCCGTATTATGCTGCAAACGATAATGTAATGGCTTGGGCACCACCACAAGAATTACCAACAAAAGAGATGGCTAAGAAGTATAAATGGATTGTACTTTTCTTAGATGAAATGAATTCAGCGGCACCTGCTGTACAAGCGGCCGCTTACCAACTTATTCTTAATCGTAAGGTTGGACAATACGAGTTACCAGACAATGTTCTTATTGTTGCTGCTGGTAACCGTGAAGCAGACAAAGGTGTTACATATAGAATGCCTGCTCCGCTTGCTAATAGATTTGTTCATATTGAACTTGCTGTCGACTTCGACGATTGGTTTACTTGGGCAGTAAATAATAATGTACACAATGATGTTGTAGGTTATTTGACTTTTAGCAAAAAAGACCTTTACGATTTTGATCCTAAATCTCCAAGCCGTTCATTTGCAACACCACGTAGTTGGTCTTTTGTAAGTGAATTGTTAGAAGATGAACTTGATGAAGAAACTACAACTGATCTTGTATCAGGTGCAGTAGGCGAAGGCCTAGGTATCAAGTTTGTTGCACACCGAAAGGTTGCAGCTTCAATGCCTAACCCAACTGATATTTTGTCAGGAAAGGTTAAAGAGCTCAAGACCAAAGAAATCAGTGCCATGTATTCCTTGACGGTCTCGCTCTGTTATGAACTAAAAGAAGCGTCTGATAAAGGCGATAAGAAATTTGACTCTAAAGTTAACAGTTTCTTACGTTTTATGATGGACAATTTCGAAACTGAATTGGTTGTAATGGGTATCAAGTTAGCCCTCACTCAGTATGCTCTACCAATTGATCCAGATGAAGTTGAATGCTTTGATGAGTTTCATGAACGTTTTGGTAAGTATATTACCAAAGCACAAGAGGCATAATACAAGGAGTTTGGACGGTCTCCTAAAAAACCGTCCAATTTATCTTGACTTTCTATAGTATTTACGCTATAATAAGTAAAATTAAGGAGCAATGGCATGACAATTGATACTAAAGGTTTTGTACCCAATCCAGATATTACACCTGCAGAACTAACAGAAATGCGTAAAAAGGTGTTAGACAATGTTATTGTTGCTAGAGTAGGTCTGCTCCTTAGACATCCGTTTTTCGGCAATATGGCGACACGTCTTAAGATAGAGGCATGTGACGACTGGTGCCCGACGGCCGCGACAGACGGACGTCATTTGTATTTTAACACACAATTTTTTAATGCAATGACTAACAAAGAAATTGAATTTGTTATTGCACACGAAATTTTACATTGTGTATTTGATCATCTAACACGTAGAGGAGATCGCAATCCGGTATTATATAACATTGCTGCAGATTATATTGTAAATAATTTGCTAGTACGTGACCGTATTGGCGACAAACCCAAACTTGTACAATGCTATCAAGATTTTAAATATGATGGTTGGTCTTCAGAAGAAGTATACGACGAACTATTCAAAGAAGCAGAAAAGAACGGCGAAGAATTTGTAAAACAACTAGGCGAAATGCTTGATGAACATGTTGATTGGGAAGGTGAAGGCAGTCCGGCTAACAAACCTGGCAAGGGCAAAAAAGGCCCTCCTAAATATTCTAAAGAAGAAATGCGTAAGATTAAAGAAGAAATTAAAGAAAGTATGATGTCTGCTGCACAAGCATCTGGTGCAGGAAATATACCGGGTGAGATTGCACGTATGATTAAAGATCTTACTGAACCTAAAATGAATTGGCGTGAAATTTTACGTCAGCAGATACAATCAACAATTAGGAACGATTATACATTTAGCCGTCCTTCACGTAAAGGCTGGCACACTGGTGCAGTGTTACCAGGAATGAATTTTGATACTACAATTGATGTTGCTGTTGCAATCGATATGAGCGGATCTATTGGTAATGATCAGGCAAAAGACTTCTTAAGTGAGGTCAAAGGTATTATGGAAGAATATAAAGACTATAACATCAAGTTATGGTGCTTTGATACTAAAGTATATAACGAACAAGACTTTAGTGCCGAAAACGGTGAAGACCTTACTGATTACGAAATCTTTGGAGGTGGAGGTACAGAATTTGATTGTAATTGGAATCACATGAAAGATACAGATTTTGTTCCTAAAAAATTTATTATGTTTACTGATGGCTATCCTTGGGGTAGTTGGGGAGACGAAGACTACTGCGATACTGTATTTGTAATCCATTCTAACCAAAATAAGGACTTGCAGGCGCCCTTTGGCACAACTGTACACTATGACAAAAACGCTGCTTAAAACCAAAAAACCCAATAGGCTAGAAGTATTTAAGTGCAGAGAAACTTCTGTGCCACCAATCCATTTCGAGTACATAAAAATTCCTTTAACTTACAATCTTCAAGATAGTATTTCTAAATGGATTACAGAAAATCTTAAAGGAAGATTTTATGTCGGAAAATCTTTAGGTATAGATAAACAAGGCACTAAATCGTTTGGAACCGTCCTTAAAGTAGGTTTTGAAGAACCAAAAGAACTGTCTTATTTCACTTTGGCTTGTCCACTTTTAAAATATAAGTAAATAATTTTGAATAATTAATAGTATAAGGAGTTAACTAACTATGACAGAAGAAACTAAACCAGCTGAAGCTACCGCGCAACCTGCTCCAGCTAACGAAAATCCAGTCGAACTTACAGTTCAAGACTTGGGCAATATCAAACAGATTATCGACGTAGCAAGTCAGCGAGGTGCATTTAAACCTAATGAAATGACTACTGTTGGTACAACTTACACAAAGCTAGAAACATTTTTAGCAGCAGTAGCACAACAACAGACAACACAAAACGCTACTGAAGGAGAAAAATAATGTATAAACATGTAGGTCGTATTAAGACCAATCAACGTAAAGTTGTTGTAGCATATAGAACCGTTCCCGGCGAACCAGAAAATTGTATTGTAGTAACTACAGAAAATCTAATGGCTGAAGAGCATGACGCTCTTATGAAGTTAATAGAAAGTGATGCTGGACAAAACGAAGATGTTTTTGCTAATGCTATGGCAAGGACAAGATTGCCTGATGGTAGAATTATGTTAGCTGGCTTTCATGTCACAGGAAAAATGCAAAAAGTTGCTACTGACCTAGTAGAAATGACACCAGATAGATCAACTGTAATTGGCCTTACAGATCTAAACAAAATGATTGCCGAACAAAAAGGTGTAGCAGTTGAAGATTTAGCAACTATTGATGCAGGTAACCAAACAGAAGTTTCACAAATGGCAACTGTAAATGATATGCCTGTAGTAGAAGATACAAAGCCAAGCACAGAAGACGCTGTATTGGATGATGCGGCCTTAGCAGCACAGTATAGATCACAAGCAGATACAATGTTTAAGGAAGCAAAGAGACTACGCGAGCAAGCTGAAGCACTTGTTCCGACTAAGAAGAAAAAGTCTGTTGCGGAAAGTGCCTAAGGCAAAGAACAAAAAACTTCCTCAGGATGTTGTAGATCATTGGCCTGAAGTATTTAAAGATGTAGATATTAAAGTTGTACCTGTAAAATATCTGCACAGTGTCCGTGTATTTTTTACAGACGGTAAGGTTTGGGACATAGACGTTGCTAAAACTAGACAGAAAAAAGATGCTAAAGATATAGAAGCATCCTTAGAAGAATTATTCAATAATTATCAGGACAGTATAGATAATGTGGATTTTAGGCTTGATACAGCAAGGGTTAAGTCTGATATTCAAGGCCGAACAAGAAGTTTTATGAAAAAGAGAAAGTAATTTGTTTGAGTATTTGTATAAATACATATAGATATTCCAGGAGTTAAATATGGCCCTAAGACTAAGAAGAGGTACAAACGCAGAAAGAACTGCGATTACGCCCGAAGCAGGTGAACTAATATACACAACCGATACCAAAAAGGTATACGTCGGTGATGGAACTACTGCAGGTGGTACTATTGTTACCGGACAAAACGATATTGTAGATGATGTATCACCACAATTAGGAGGTGATTTAGATCTAAACGGCAATAATATAACAGGTACAGGTAACATAAACATTACTGGTACAATTACAGCTACAGGGAATATCAATTTAGGCGACGGTGCTGGTGGCGATGTACTTTCTATTGGAGGTGTATTATCAGGTAACATAATAGCTGATGCACCAGATGCTTACACTATAGGCTCAAGTTCAGTACGTTATGCTGGTGGTTTCTTTAATGAATTAACTGTTACAGGACATATGACTGCAGACAGCATACAAGCAGATTTAATTGGCGATGACAGTCAAGTAATTGTAAATGCTGGAACTGGTGCTATTACAGGTACTTTAACAGGTAATGTTACTGGTAATGTTACTGGTAATGTTACTGGCGACTTAACTGGTAACGTAACTGGTGATGTAGTTGGAAGTGTTTTTGCAGATAATTCTACTGTAATGGTAGATGCTATAAATAATACACTTGCTGCTACTTCTTTAACTATTGAGACGGCAAACGCACAACGTCTTATAACTACTTCAGGAACGCTTCAAGGACAAGGCGAAGTACGACTTAGAAGAACAGAAAATGTTGCAGATTTATCTATTGAAGTTCGTCCTTTAGGCAGTATAATTTTCGATTATGAAGACAACACAGGTGTTAGTGATGCAAAGTCGGTTGTACAAGGTGGTAATAATTATATTAGATTCACTCAAGACGCAAATGGTATTAGTCAGGGATCTACACCTTCTAGCAATTCGATGGCATGGTATGACAGTAAATTAGTTGTAGGTGCAAGAAGCTCATATAGTACAGAAAAATTACAAGTGCTTGGTTCTGCTAGGATTGATGGATACGCAGATATTGAACAAATTCGAATTGAAGGCAATAGTATTAAAGCTGTAGACTCTAATGCAAACTTAGAATTATCTGCAAGCGGTACTGGTACTATAAAGCTAAACGTTCCTGTGCAAGCAACAGTAGGTGCAGCAGGCGGGGCGGCAGCTGTTCCAGCAACACCTTCAACTTACTTTAAAATTAATGTAGGCGGTACAGAGTATGTAGTTCCTGCGTTTGCAGTAAGCTAATCTTTTTTATCTAAATTTTTAAATATTTTTTGGACGTGATGTATTTTAGATATTTCACGGTATATTTTATATATGGTTACAGGTCCATCTGATTTATACATCCACGGAAAGATACCATGTAAGTAGGATTTTATTGCAACCTTTAACAATCTGTTACTTTGTGTAAAACTATGCTTTAAATGATACCAATATGTCCAATTAGTTTCTTTCAAGTGATCTTTTGATTGTTTTACAATTTTTTCCAAACCCATATATTCCTGTCCTTATTTTTATTTTCAATTAGTTGTATATGTTCCAAAGCAAGATTATATTTTTTTGTGTATCTATTTATAGTATTCTTATTCCAAGAAACTGGTGTTTTCACAAAGCAATTATAGTCAATAACCCTCTCTTGCCCCATTAGAATTAAATATCCGCCGGGCTTGACCCATGATATAATTTTCAATAATTCTGATTCTATATCTTCTTTTTCACCATGTAAAGCTCCAAACGCAAGTACACCGTCAACACTTTTTTCATCAAAAGTTGCATCTTCTATTGATATTATTTCATCTGCTGTTTTGTAATAGACAAAATCAAATCCCCAAAGATTAGGATAGTTTTTTTTGTACCCATTGTGAGCGCAACCAACATCTATAAGTTTTTCTAGACCTGTTGGAAAATATTTTTGTATGATCTTAAATTTTTTTGGATCAGCTCCGTTTTTTTTTGTATCTCTATTTTGATAAAAGTGTTTTTTTATATGTGCTTTAAGATCCATTTTTTTTCCAAACCCAAATTATACTAGTTGTTGTATCTTTTGTATAGGTGTCTAACAATGTTAAATTAAATTTATTAGTATATTCTTTTATAATATTACAATTTAAATAATAAGGCTTTAAATTGTAATCATATGGTTTAGGATTCTTCCTAGCCCTAAATATAATGTAACCATTAGGTTTTATCCAAGAGAGTATCTTTATAATATCATTTTCTATGTGTTCAAAACTTCCATGTAATACTCCTAAACAAAGTGCAATCTCAAAACAATTTTCCAAATTTTTAGCATTTTGTATTGAAGAAACAATGTCAGCTCCATTATCAACAATGTCAATGCCAACTAAGTTTTTGTAAAATTTTTTGTAATTGTTATATCCACAACCTACATCAATTATACTAGTTGTAGAAGTAATATCTAAAGTATTTAAAATATTAAGGATATATGTTGACGGCTGTTTCCAATTTGCAGTGCCTTTTTTACTAAAATGTGTTTTTAGATAGTTTTCAAAATTAACTTGCATTAGATATTTATTTGTAAGAGTGCGGTAATATAATAATAGTGATTACCGCACTCTTAATATTTTATTTGTTTGCTAGTTCAATTTTATCAACACTGGCAAGTCCTAATGCTTCTCTATTAAACTTAACAAGAGTTTGTAATGCATCTCTTGTAATAAATGTCATAAGTGTGTCTCGATGTGCATCACCATCTACACCAATTTTCCACTCATACTTGCCAACCTTCTTTTGAATATTCGCAACTGCTGTGGGATCATTTGCCATTGCAGTAAGTGCATCTACAAGTTTTTGTTTGTTTGGATTACCTGCATTTACCCAAAGAGCTTTCTGCATACCATCTCTAAAACTTTTTACAAGTTTATATGCGTCATACATATCACCGCTTGGTGCTACACCCCAACGTGCTTTGTATAGATCTTCAAATTGAAATCCTGGATAGTTAGGATCATCTGCATGACTTCCGTCAGCTTGTAGAATACCATGATGGAACCAAACCTCTGCATTACTGTTTGATTCTACGTGTTTCTTGTAAGCGGCAGGATTTTCTCTAGTGCCATTTAATTCGCCACGCTTAAATGCTAGACGTCTTTCTGCACCACTCATGCCTTTTACCCATGTTACATTATCTTGGAAACATGCGATGTAATCGTTAACAGTTTTTTGCGGTCCACAAATTAATTGTGTAAACGCAAATGCTTCTGGAACCATACCTGAACCTGCGGCAAAACTTGGTTTATCCATATCCGCACCTTTTGCTTTTCCTGCTATGATGTTTAGATTCATAAGTCCTACACTTTCATAGTCACGATAATCATAATCTACGTCTTCTTGTAAAAATGATACACCGTTGCCTCCATGTGACACCATTACTGTTTTATCGTCAAAACGTAAATTGTTATGGAATTCATTAAAGCCGGGAATATCTCTTGCTCCTGGAATAAGTTTTAGATTGATCTTTTCTCCTAAGAATGGTTCTAATTCCTTAGCCACAATCTCAGTCCAAACTGTTGTACCTGCTCCAGGCTTTTGGGGCACAACAAAAGTGTAATCAGCAAGTGCTGGCGTAGCAATACCTAGTGCTACAATTAATGATGTTAATAAGCGTTTCATAATTTTCTCCTTTTTTACGCATATTCTAATTTGTTGCGTTTGGTTAACCCCCATAGCAACACTACGACAGTGGTAACAACCAATGTCCAAAATATAGGTCGTGTCAACAACCTATCAATATCATACAGAGTAAACATCTGTATGCTTAAGGCTTCAATACGGTCTGCTAGAATAAATCCAAACAGCAGAGCTGGTCTTGAAAACTTATATTCTTTTGCTAATAAGCCAATTACAGATGCTATGGCTAATATAGCATAATCTTCCCATCCGCCTGTGTATTGCACACATGCAAGCGTTATAAAGCCCAACAGCAGGGGGAAATAGTATTTGTAGGGTATATGAGCAATCTTTGCTATATACTGCGTTAAAAGCAAGCACAGGGCGCCTACAAGCACTGTAGCGAGCATGAATCCGTATAACATACTGTCAAAGAAACGATCGTCCATTGCTAGATCTACTGTACCTAGTTCGAAATCCAAGTATGCAAACAATCCTATAATAATAGCCGCAAATGGTGCTCCGGGTATTCCAAACAATACTGTTGGAATCATTGACGTTGCTTTTTGAGCATTGTTAGCACCTTCTGGTCCTATCACGCCTCTAATATTACCCTTGCCCATCGCAGGGTCGGCCTTTGGTGTAGTTGCCACTGCCTGACCATATGCAATCCAATCTGCCATAGCACCGCCCAACCCGGGCAAAATACCAATAAACGCACCAATGAAGCCTCCTCTTAATGCTAACCATTTGTTGTGCCAAACAGCAACTATACCTTCTTTAGTTTGCTTTCCATTAGCTATAGGCTGGGCTGTAGTTTGTCTTGAACGCAATCCGTCAACTAGTTCTGGTATAGCAAACAATCCTGCCACCATTGGAAGTAATTGTATTCCTGCACCTAAATAATCCCAACCGCCTGTCCAACGGTCTGCGTTAGTATTGGGATCAACACCTATCATTCCTAAAAATATACCAACAGCAAGTGCTATTGTAGCTCTAAACCACCATTTACTGCTAACAAAAGTAACTGTTGCTAGTGCCAACATAGTAAATGCCCAAAGCTCAGGCACACCAAATACCAATATTAAGTTGGTATACCACGGTAATAAAAAGAATACTAAAGCACCCCATAACAGTCCGTTGAGTGTTGATGTTGTAACTGCGGCACTGATAGCATATGTTGCACGACCTTGTAGAGCTAAAGGAAAGCCATCTACCATTGTTGCCGCGGCACTATTAGCACCAGGTATTCCTAACAAAACACCTGTGTAAGTGTCTCCTGTAGTGCTTGCGGCTACTACTGCCATTACAAAAATAACTGCTAGATACGGGTCTGGAAAAGTTGTCATCAGCGGAAACAAAAATATAAGAGCCGTTGTAGCACCAGCTCCAGGTATAATACCCATAAGTAATCCATAAAAAGTTCCTGTGATTAATGCTATAATTTCAGCCATATTATTAATGCTTCCTTTTTGTTTAGTATAAATATTTATAAGAAAACAAAAATTTTTTTAGAAAAGTGGATAAAAAATTATGAATACAAGAATTTTTAATTTAATAGAAGAAAATTTACAAAATTCCTTTCATTTAGACAAATATGCAAAAATTAGAGAGGAAATAGGAAAAAATACTGTTATATATGATTTGCCATGGACGCCTGCTAGATTGCGTAAATTTGAGGAATCAATCGGTGATGCTTTACAATTTGAAGAAGTAGACGTAAGTGGCACTATAGAAGAAGCTACTAAAAGACTAGATGAAAAATATATGGGTAGATTCTTTGGAGAAATTTGGCAGCCAGAAACAGACAAATATCAATACAGTGGATGGGGATTAGTAGATTTAATTAATAAGAAAAATCCTGTAGCAGTATTAGACTTTGGTTGCGGATACAATCCTTTCAAGGGTAGAATAAACAATTTAGTTGGTATAGATCCATTTAACAATCAAGCAGATTACATGGTAGACATATTAGAGTTTGCTGTTGAACCTGAAACATATGATCATATCATAGTATTTGGCAGTTTAAATTTTGGAGATCGTAATGATATTGAAACACGTTTTGCAAAGCTAAACGAATTATTAATGCCAGGTGGTAGAATGTATTTTAGAGCAAACCCAGGCAACTTATGGCCCAAAGGACCGTATGTAGATATTTTTCCATGGTCGTTTGAAGTAGCATATGACCTTGCAAAAACACACGGTTTAGAACTAGAAAAGTTTAAGAAAGACAACGGCGATCGTTTGTACTTTGAGATCTACAAGAATGGATGAAAGTAAACTTATATTCTTTACAGGGGCTCCTGGATCTAAATGGAGTGCTACTGCACACATCTTATCACACAATAAAATTTTGCCTATCAATAATAGTGACTACGCAGATGATAGAGTATATGCACATCCTAGTCCTAGTTGGAATGTAAAACACCTAGGTGCGTATTGGGGACCAGGATTTGGATGGGGAGAAAAGTTTCACAAAATAAACACTCTAAGTAAAGATGAAATACTTGAGGAAATTGATAAACCTTACGCTGATAAAAATTGGGAGCAATATAGAATAATAAAATGCCACCAGTTTGCATTAAACTTAGATTGGATTAAAGAAAACTTTCCAACCAGCAAAATTATAATTGTTTTGCGTCCTAATTCAGTTTGTGCTAATGCTTGGATAGATGCCGGTGGTTGGAATATTACATATCCGGTATACAAAGAATATTATGTAGACGATGATACTTTACGCAAAAAAGTTGCAAAAGAATTACAGTGTGCAAAAACATTTATCAACAAACATGATATAGACATGAATGTAATTACAAAAAAATACTGGCTACAACACTGGGGCATTGAATGCGATACAGACGAACTTGGGCTGTACATGAACAGCATAGAATGTAGTCCTAAAGGTGTATGGCATTATGATACAACTATAGCGGAGATATAAATGGATTTTTATAAAATAGAATACAGTCGTAATCCTGCGACTATGTGGCAAAATCTTGAAACAGCAGATCCTACAGACAAGGATAATTTTAGTAGTTTATTTGAATGGGCTAAATCTATGAGCAATTATCATTTTTCTACCAAGGAAGATATAAGTTCTTTAGATTCAAAATTACCTGTAGTAATTCCTATAACTAGATTTAACATATTAAATCTTCCAGATCTTAAACAAACCAATCCGGCAACATTTGATAAACGATCTAAAAACAGAGGATCAAAAAATAATGAAATGGAAGAAAATGATTTTAGACGTTGGGGTTACGACATAGACGGAGGATATACTATTCTTAATAGACGAAGTCAACCCGAACTGCCTTTGGAATTACAACAAGCAATTGATAGTTTTGGAATGCTTGATCCAAGAGTGAGATTTGATGTTCAAATGCCAGGACAATGTTTTTATTGGCATATAGACGCATTTGGCGGACTACTAACTAGATCAAAAGTTCCTGAATTTTCAAGAGGCAATTTTGAAAAACATTCTGCGGCAGATCTAGATCAACGTAAGATGATGAGAATAGTTATTTTCCTAGAAGATCAAAAACAAGGTCATCACTGGCAACAAGGAAATTTGTTACTTAACTGGCAGAAGGGAGACTGTATTGCATGGCCTTGGAAAGATGTTCCTCACGGTACTGCTAATTACGGCCATTCACCTCGTCCAACTGTAAATGTTACAGGAGTAGTAACAGACAAAACATACGAGTTTCTGAATTCATGCTACACGAACAAATAAAAAAAATATTTAACGATAAACCTAAAAGAATAAAAGGTTGGCAAAAATGGCCAGACTGTAGCGATGAAATGATTGCTGAAATAAATTCTTATAAACCAGAACTTGTTTTAGATTTAGGTTGTGGCACTAATATTTTCAAAGGACATATAGATAATATAGTAGGAGTTGACATTTTAGATAATAATCAACAAGACATAAATGCTCCTATAGAAGATTTACCATTTGAAGATAATAGTGTTGATATTGCGCTTGCTTTTGGCAGTATAAATTTTGGTGACGATAATTTAATTGACAAACAATTACAAGAAACAATTAGAGTATGTAAACCAAATGCGAGAATATATTTTAGAGGAATACAAAATAATACTGCACCGTGGTATGAATGGACTATACAAAAAGTTTTAGAAAAAACAATAAAGCACAATCTAAATTATATCGAAATGCCTAGATTGATATACCGACGACAGCAATCACGATATTTGCCTGACCGATCTATGAGTAGAATATTTTGTGTATGGAGTGTAAAAAAATGAAACATATATTCAAAGCATCAGCACTATTCTCAAAGTTAAGAAATCGAAGCTGGACGCAACATTTACCAAACACAACAACTGATGGACATAATGACGATCAGCCTAACATGAAAAAAGGGTTACATCCAAAAGTTCCAGATACAAATTTAGTAGTTAATAATGTTCCTTATCAATATCATTGGAATAGTTTAGGACTACGTGGTCCTGAACCAAACAAAGATGCTGATCGCAAAATTCTAGCAATAGGTAACAGTGCAACATTAGGTTGCGGCGTACCTGTAGAATATAGTTTTATACATAAATTAGCACAGCATTACAATGCGGATTATATTAATCTAAGTGATAATTTTGTTTTGACTGATACTATAGAATATGCACGAGAGATAATTTCTTGGTATAAACCTAATTTTATTTACATAAGCGATTTTAGATTTATAGATGTAAGTACTTTTTTAATATGGCATTTTAGAAAAACTTATGATTTTAAAGAAATGGATAAAACAGAAATGTATCAAATGATGATAGATAGCATGAAAAAAACTGTAAATATGTATGAAGATACTATCAAACTATATGCTCCTACAAGTAAAATTATTTGGGATATAAATTATACAGAAAGCAAAGGAAGGCGTACTTCATTCGGAGATCATTTTACCAATTTAGAAATAATAGATTGTTTAACATTACCGCATTATACGTATTCTAACAATGACATATTTAAAGACCTTGGAAGAGATGCAAGACACCCGGGTATATTAAGCCACGAATGGATGACCAAACGCCTAATTAAAATTATAGGAGAAAAACTTAATGGATAACGGTAAAGATTTGATTTTTGCAATGGGAGCTCCGGGATCAAGATGGAGTGGTACCCTAAGAGTAATACAAATGTATCATGCTTGTATTAATCACTCCGACGATAGACCAGAACGGACTTACGATCGTTATACTAGAGATAATATTTCGAACAAGGAAGAAAGTGTTGGATGGCATAGAGGTGCATATTGGGGACCTGCTCATGAATTTGGTCAAGGATTTGAGGACATTAAAAATAACTATACAAAAGAGTCCTTTTTAGAAGAATGTAAAAAACCTTTTGAAAACTGGGACGGAGTAAAAATTATTAAAAGTCATTGGTTTGCATATAACATTGAAATATTAAAAGAATGGTTTCCTGAATCAAAACTACTAGCTATTCAATTTGGAAGCGATTTAGATACCTTTGCCTGGTGGCACCACGTAGGAGGTTGGGAAATTCCTTATCCTCATTATGACTGGTATGAAAATAATGAAAGGATGCTCGAGCAAATAATAATTGAAAATAAGGCTATAAATAAAGTCTTTCAATGCAGGTATGATCTAACAATGGAAGAAGTAAGTAATATGTTAAAAATAGATAAGACAATTAGATCAGCAGATGACATGTGGGCAATGGATTCTAAATTAATAGAAAAACACCCCGACAAATCATTAGAAAGACATTTAAGAGTATTTAATAACGTTGTAAAAAGATGTGGAATTGGAATTATTTAGGATTGTAATATTCTGTTTGATCAAAATAAATTCCGAGAGTAGCGTATATAGCATCAGCAAATATAAAATTTTCATACCCTTGAACACTTTTATATTTTTGCCAAACTAATTTTTTATCCGTATCTTGTGTAGTTTTAGTATCTAACCAAAACTGTGTATCATCTCTATCACTTAAACTGTAGTGCATTCTAATATATTCACAGTTTTCCTTCCAAACCTTTCTTGATAAGCGATTGTACTGCTTAGAACTTATTCCTCTTTCTAAACACTTTACCAAAAGTTCTAATCCGAATATACTCATATACAAGCTGTTTGCTTCTAAAGGATCTACAAAGCCTGCCGAAAGGCCTATACTTACTACATTGTCTGTCCAAGGATTTTTTAGGTATCCAGGGTTCCATTTAAGATTTCTTGGCTGTATATCATTATATTTTTTTGAACCTGTGATAAAAGATTCAAATTGGCTTTTTGCATCTGCATCGTTTATATGCTTATCTGAATAAACATATCCTGTACCGATCCTATTTTGTAATGTTATGCGCCATTGCCATCCGAAATCTCTAGCTATACTAAATGTATGAGCTTCGTCAGCTTCGTTATTGATTTCTAAAGGACATACCCATGCGCTATTAACAAAATGGTTGTCAGGTATAATCATACTTTTATCGGGTGTAAATTGTCTAGCAAAGCCTGTACAATCTATATATAAATCAAATCCATTAGGAAGATCTGTAAGTGTTTCTTTAATATATTTTACATTTTTTGTTCTTGATTTTGCAAATCTAGCAGCTCCGTTAGCATCTAAATGTACTGCTGTAGCTCTTTTGCTTTTTTTCCATAACGCATCATTTAAATTTAATTTATCAACTTCATTATTAAGATATTTCTGCATCCACAAATCAAATCTATTGTTATCGTTGTACCAAAACAAAAACCCAAGATCAGGTGCTGATTTATCTTTTCGCCATCCTTGTTTTACATTTCCAAACTTTGTTGTGGCATTAGACTGCTTTATCCAATCAGATTCAGGCATATCACAATCATTTAAAAAACGTATTACTTGAGGTAAACTACTTTCACCAACACCTATAATAGGAATATCTTCACTTTCATAAGCAGTAATTTCGTATTTAGGAAACTTTTTCTCAATATAAGAACAGGCCCAGGCCCCGGCTGTTCCGCCCCCTATAATACATATCTTCATTTTTAAATCCAAGTTAAAATAGCTATATAAATACTTATATGAAAAATTATAATGACGTAATAAAAAAGAAACAAGCACTAGAAGGTCTAAATCACGGAAGCCGCGAAAAGGTTGAAGATCTGTTAAAAATTAGTGTGCCAAATACAGATAAAAACAAAAACGTTGTTCATAAAGAATACCAAAGAGAAATGTATAGTGAAGAGCAACTATACGAGCAATCAAAAATTAAGGAAAACATATATACTGTAAATGGCGTTCCGAGTAGGTGGGAGCATAATAAAAAATACAGTAATTTTCATTTTAATCCATTTATAGATCCTAATACAGACATTCCTTTTATTATACCTGTAAGATTTACAAATGATTTTTCTAAAGTTGTTCAAAAAGCAACTAATGAACATGTAGAAATGACGCTAGGTAATTATAGAAAAAGAAATGAAAGTAAACAAGACAAAGATTTACACGATGGTGAATTACTTGATATAAAACGGGCAAGTGGTCAAAAAGATTTACCTGCTATGGGGAAAGTACCTATATACAGAAAAACAGATGATAAAGAACGTATAAATTCTGAACCTGAATATGAAGTTTTGCACCGTATACGCAAATACCTAGATATGGAGGTACAACAAGCTAGACTACATATACAACGTCTTGGCATGGTAACTCCTATACACATCGATCAACAGATGCGTAATGCTAGACCTGATAGACGGAAACAATGGCTATCACATGGTGGTGATAAAAATCCGTTAGTTCTTAGACGTTGGTTAATACACTTACAAGATTGGGATTATGGGCATGTATGGCAGTTTGGAAACACTTACCATCAAGGATATAAAAGTGGATCAGCTGTAACATATGATTGGTGTAATGTTCCGCATGGTACTGCAAACTTTGGATTTAATCCAAGAGTCACATTTCAAATTACAGGATTTGTAAGCAAATTTACACAAGAATTAATTGATAATGCTCTTAACGGCGGTGAAACACTCGAGATTGAAGTCTAAATCAAAATGTTTACAAAGTTCTTTAAACTTAGTTTTATCTAACATATCTTTTACATCGTTTACTACATAAACATTTTTATTGTAATTATCTTTTAAATCAATAATTTTATTTTTTAAAGATTCTTTTATAGCTGTTGTATCATAGTTAAACTGTTTTCCTATTGTTGTGTCTTTTTTTTCTCCACTTATAAAATAGTGATATGAGGTTTTCATAAACCTTTCAAAAACAATATCTAAATCAGGAATAATAAATATTTCTTTACTATTTAAAAATATTTTCCTTGTTAATTTTACAGGCTCGTGTAACGGGTAAACAAAGTTTTTTGGAGAAATTGTTTCACACCACATGTTTATAATTGAACATTGTTCATTAATTGGAGCATCATTTTTACTACCAATAGGTATTATTGTCTTCGAACATACACCATGCCCTGTTGCTCCTGCAAATCTTCTATTGAAGTGGAATTTTGTAAAGCCGGCATCTTTTTCGTTATAAAATTCCCAAGGATTAGTTCCATTACCTTTATAATTATACCATAATACATTATCGCAACTTGCAATTAATCGGCCAAGCTGATGAGCTTTAGCACCCATTGGTGCGTTTATTGTAATACAATTACTTGCGTCTAACATAATATAGGTCAGCTCCTTGTTGTTGCACTAAATCTCCTGTAGGGAACCAATCGTCATATATACACATAGGCCCTTTTACATACAATTGATTCTCTTTTATTTTGTACTCAGTCCAAAATGTATTGCCTAATATATTATCATCAACTTTATCGCCTAATTTATATAATTTATTAATAACACATGGTCCGATTTCGCTCATACCCCAATTTGCTAACACAGTTGCACCTCTATCAACAAATGCTTGAATATGATGTGCAGGTATAGGATCACTACCCATAGCAACAAATTTACCCGTTAAATTAGCTGTTTTAAAGCTCTTAGTGTTTAATAGTGCTTCGCACATAGCAGGCGCAATAAACGTGTGTGTATGATACTTTAAACGCTTTAAAAAGGTGTATGCGTTGAACTTTTCAATAGTTATATCGCAACCTAATGTATATGCTGGCAATGTTTGTAGTAGTAAGCCACCCGCATGAGTCATGCGAGTACAAGTATAGATACTACTATTTTTTGTAATTTTTTGTGCTTCAATAGCAACTTTGTTACAGGCTTTTAGATTATTAGGATCTCTATAAATTTTTTTAGGCGTACCTGTAGTACCACTAGAACTAATAACACAACCTTCTTTTAATATAACATCAAAGTTCGGTTCCATATTCTATTTTCTTTTCTTCATACTTTTGTGTTAGTAATTTAGTAATTGAACCTGTATTAGTTGTAGGTGTAACTCCACCACTT
>Ga0213865_10000376_pt1 | contig 30426 bp, 28 predicted proteins | sample PICome_6_FD_160100 | JGI IMG/M metagenome (GOLD analysis project Ga0213865, IMG submission 160100) | Coastal seawater microbial communities near Pivers Island, North Carolina, United States - PICO282 | ecosystem: Environmental > Aquatic > Marine > Coastal | place: USA: North Carolina...
AGGCAATTCTTAGCCGATTACAAACGACTACAAACATTTACAAACGATTTTAAACAAGTAAATACCGAATAATATTTGGAAGCCGTCTCATCTTTGCATTGTCGAAACATAAGAACTCGATAGTATTAACTGTTTAACATTAAAAATTAGAATTATGAACACATTAAGAAACAAAGTACAGTTGATTGGTAATTTAGGTAACGATCCAGAAATCATCAATTTAGAATCAGGTAAGACATTAGCAAAATTTGCAATAGCTACAAATGAAAGTTACAAAAATGCACAAGGTGAAAAAGTTGCGGACACGCAATGGCATAATATTGTTGCTTGGGGTAAAACCGCTCAGATAGTGGAGAAGTATGTGACAAAGGGAAAGGAAGTTGCTATAGAAGGGAAACTTACTACACGAATTTGGGAAGACAAGGATGGTATGAAACGTTACACTACAGAGGTTGTATGTAACGAATTGTTAATGTTGGGGAAATAATAAGAGTAAAAAACAACAAAAAAAGAGCAACCCATTGGGCTGCTCTTTTTTTATAATTTAAAACTAAAATTTAATTTTTTATTACTTTTTTAGTAATATTATTTCCAGTTGTTGAATTAGTTATTTTCACAAAATAAAGTGAATCATCTAAATCGCTTAAGTTTGAAAGTGTAAGTCTACCATTTGAAGCATCACTTTTCTGAGACATAATTAATCTACCATTAATGTCTATCAGATTTAATTCAAAGGAGTCACTATACGCCTTATTTAAAGTCACAGTAATTTCATCTACAAATGGATTTGGACTAACTGCAACATTAGAAACTGCAAAATCCTCTACAGATAATGCACCTGGGCAAATTCCCCAGCCCATATCTTGGAAGAATCCTAAAGTTATAAAACCAGGATTATGATTTGCTACACCAGCACTAACGGAAGACCGCATCAGTGAGTTAATATCACCAATTGGAAAAGTAGCGTTATCCCAATGGCTGATACTAGAGCCACCGCTCCACGCAGTAGGAGCATATAATTTAGGTAATGTACCACCTTGGTTTAATTGCTGAATGGCTGTAGGGGAATTGCAGTATAAGTCATTACCTGTTAATTCTGCACCTAGTGCAGCAGATGGGTCTGCTAAACTCAATATATCTGTACCTGAACCGTTTTCAATAAAATGAGCGTATATGGCAGGTATATTATTGTTTGGTTCACGTATAGAACCTATATCATCTGGAAAACTTGGGGTTACAGTAGCCCAACCATCTGTAAAACCTAAGCCATGACCTAATTCGTGTAAAACTACAGTAACAAAATCTATTTGTCCTGCAGGAGGATTAGCGTCAGTCCCATAATACCAGTTGGTAGTATTATTGAAATTAGCATTAATATCATTAGATCCACCAAATATACTTCTATCTTCACCTTCTAATTTTTCCCACAATGCAGCTGGATAAAATGTGTTAGGAATTGTACCGGCCACGGAAGACGTTAATAAAGTAGCTGGTCCAGCACTTCCCAATACGCCTTGACCAAGTGATGTAAATGTCGCACTTACGTTAATTGGTACAGATGATTCGATTGAAAATGCCCATATATCTACAGCATATTGAAAGGCTGCTTGAGCTTCTGGTGTAAAACCATTATAATTGACCACAAAGTTTGCACATGGATCGTTATTAGAATCCATCCTTGCAGCAGTCTCAGGTGCTCGAGGTATAGAAATCTGACCTACATATTCACCTAAAGGAAGTTCACAGGTAGGCCTTGCAGGAATAACTTCTCGTATTTCATAAGTGCCATCTTGGGCACCTATTAGTAGCGAAGAAAACATTACTAGGGATGCTAATAAATTCTTAAAATATAAGGTAATTTTTGTCATAGTGTAATATTTTTTTGTCTTTAAAAATAGTGCAAAATTCGAAAATAGATGGAATTCTTTCAAAATAATTAACAATGTAAGTGTTCAAAGACTTGACAATAGGATATAGAAGTTTTAAGCTACTTTTTTATATTTTTTGCAACATTTGGATTTTATGCTGCCGAGACAATCAAAGCCTGAAGTTTGAAGAACTTTTATACGGTCCTTTTTAAACTTTTTATCTTTCTTTTTCTTGCCCATTAAATCGTAAAAGATTAATGGTACATAAATACTTATTTTTATTTATTCTAAATAAATTTTAACACTTTAAGCTTCCCCACTTAAATCTTGGGCGGCCGAGTTTACTGTGAGTTGCTGTATATCTCTATCAAACAGGTAAAGCCCTCCCTTATCGTCACCAATCATGTTTACTTTATCTAAAATAGTTCTCGCTACAGCTTCTTCTTCTATCTGTTCCGCGACATACCATTGTAAGAAATTATGCGTGGCATAATCTTTTTCCTGCAATGAAATATGGACTAATTCATTAATACTTTCTGACACAAAAATTTCATGCTTTAATAGTAATTCAAACATTTCTTGAAAACTGCTATAAGTAACCTCTGGCGCATTTAGTTCAGAAATGTGTGCGTGACCACCTCTTTCATTAACAAATTTTATCAATTTTAGCATATGCTCTCTTTCTTCATCTGATTGATCATACATAAAATTTGAGATACCTTCTAATCCCTTCACTTCAGCCCAAACAGCCATGGCTAAATATACTTGAGAAGATTCTGCTTCAATTCTTATTTGCTTGTTTAATGCAGTTTCTATTGATTTTGATAACATGCTATGTGCTTTTTTGTAAAGATACTCACTTAATTGCGGATTTTAAAGTAGAATAGCATTTCTGAAATGATTTATTATAATTCAGATTTTTTCTAATTTATATTACAGTTAAAAAAAGATTTCTTGTGCCAATCTAAAGGTATTGGCATGTGCATCTACTATGGTTTTAATATCTGGTGAATATCCACCACCCATACTGCACATTACGGGAATGTCATTTGATTTACACTGTTCCAAAACATACCGATCCCGTTCCTTACATCCTTCAATAGTGAGACCTAATTTACCCAGTTTGTCAGATGCAATGATATCTACTCCAGATAAATAGTATATGAAATCTGGCTTTTCCTGGTTGATTAATTTGAGTAGAGTTGATTTTAGTATCTGCAAATAGGTGTTATCATTGGTGTTATTTTCTAATGCAATGTCAAGGTCACTAGTTTCTTTTTTAAATGGGTAATTACTTTTGCCGTGCATTGAAAAGGTAAACACCGAAGCATCGTTTTGAAATATTTGTGCTGTCCCATTGCCTTGATGCACATCTAAATCTACAATTAGAACTTTTTTTACCAATCCTTTAGTTTGTAAATACCTAGTGCCAATAGCTTGATCATTTAATAAACAAAAGGCTTCACCTCTGTTTGTATATGCATGATGCGTACCACCTGCAATATTCATAGCAATTCCATTTTCTAATGCATATAGGCTCGCTTTAATGGTGCCATCTGCTATTATAACTTCACGTTCAACTAAGATTTCACTTAGAGGAAAACCAATTTTTCTTGCTGCACGTTGGTCTAATGTTATATTGACCAAATTGTAGTAATATTCTGGTTCATGTACAGCAAGAATATGCTTATCATTGGGCTTTGAAGGCTCAAAAAAATTATCCTTTATACATGTACCCTCATGGAGTAATTGCTGAGGTAGTAAATCGTATTTTTCCATAGGAAAACGATGTCCTTCTGGCAATGGATGTCTATATATTGGGTGATATGCTATTTTAAGCATTGTCTATAATAAAGTCTACTTAACTAGTTTATTGAGATTGATTTTTTATCAAAAATAAAAGTTCCATCCTCAACCATGCCCTCAATAAACAATGTCACTGGAACAGTTGGTTCTTCCATTTTAATGCTTAATGTACCATTGTCATTAATTTTAAGCTCTGGTTTCCAATCTATGGTACCGTATCCTGTATAAAAACCGCCGTAATAAGAATTATATTGAGGGACATAGAACTTTTTTTTGGTACTAAATTTTAGTGGTAAATCAAATTCCTCTGCAGTCTTATTTCCCCTTGAATCAAAAAAGCTATTTTGAGAGGAGTAAATTCTAATTACACCGTTGAGCCCTCTAAACCCCTCTCCAAGTCCACCAAGATTGATTTCAATATAATCTACATCTGCCATTGTGTAAGTAGAAATGATATCTAAACTTACTAAGGGAGTGTCATCTAAAAAGACTGTCATAGGACCTTGAGTTTGACGCGAACTATAGTAAGCTGTTTCACTTGTAACTGGATCTATACCTTTGTATACCCTATTGAAAGCAAGATACTGTTCTAATGAATTATAGGTCAATCGATCCATCTGTGTAATTACCTTTATTGACCCAAAGCCATGATTATTTAGTTTTTGTGTTTTTAAGAATTTTTTATCTCGGGTCGAGGTTACAACAATTTCTTCTAGTTCTTGAACCCCATCTAATTTTTGGTTTAAGGGAGCCGTTACTTTTAATCGTTGACTGATATCGTAATTGAACTTTGGCTGTAGTGGATTAAAGTTTGTTCTTAATTCTGGGATAGAATTAGGTACTGGTTGTAAATAAAGTTGTGCAGGTGCTAAATCCTCTTCATTCTTTATTCTTGAAATAAAAATTCGGTTGGTTTCGCTAGGAAATAAATTTTCGAAAACAAGGCTATTATCGCCATCAGAAACCTGTTTGTATCTTGGTTGACTGTCTTTAAAATGGTGCAAGATGAAAGTATCTTCTGTATGGTCTTTATTGTTTACGTTGGCTATAATGGATATGCCTTGCTCAAAAGGATATGGCAATTTCTCTGGGATGAATAAATTATTCCAGTCGTAACTGCTCCAGCCTTGAGTTAAAAGTAAATTATCAAGTTCATATCGTTTTTTTTCATCAATATTTTCAAAATAAAATTTTCCGTATTCAATAGGTCCTTTTACATATGGCTGCAAAAACACTTGAGATAATATATTATTATGCCTATTGTATGATCTTGTGTCTTGAGGTAACACAGAAACACTAACATTGTTATACAACTCAGAACTAACACCTCTAAAATTTAGATTTATTGTTATGGAATCAGCGTTTTTAGTTGCAGAGACCTTATTTGAGTCAACTATTTTAATTCCTTCATAATTAAAGAAAAGTCGCTCTGCAACAGGTTTTTCGTCTTCATCAAACAGTGTTAGAATATTAGTTCCTGAAGGAATATTGGCAAACTCAATGACTTTGTTAATTTCTGTTGCATCATTAAAATATATATCCATTATTTCATAATCCTTACCATTATGAAGCATTAAAGTATATCGATTGTTTTTTAATTGATCTAGTGTTTCTTTATTGGTTACTACTGAAGCGAATAGTTTTGATTTAAGGCGTTTAACAGATAGAACCACACCATTTTTTTCAACAATATGACCTAATGGGAAACTGAAATTTTCATTGCCATAGTTAATTTTAACCCAGTAGGTACTGCTGATATTGGCTAATAAAGGAAATTTACCAATACCTACACTGTTCGTTTTAAAAGTTGTAAGAACCTTATTATTATTGTCTAACACTTCACCACTAACATGGGTAAGACCAAAACCTTGACTGTCCTTAATTACCACACCAATATTATTTACAATACCATGTAATAAATGACCGCTTTCAGGAAGGAAATGTGCATCAATAGAATTTTTAACTAATGGTTTGTCAATATATGGCTCAACATCTGGATCGATAACTTTGACTGCTTCAGTAAAGAAATTAGTTTCATTAAAATTACGCATGTAATTTGTATAAGCCATTATGTTGTAAATACCAGAAGTAAAAAGTGAATCTAACTGAATTACGTTTGAAGCAATTCCATTGGTAACTCTGACTAATTGTTGCTTAATTATCTTGTTGTTTTTATCTGATATACTTACATAAAGGTTGGTTGTTATCTGAGATGGTGTTTTTTCTTTCTTATCAAGAACATAGGCCGTAAAACCAATATTTTCACCCTTTATATAAGTTGATTTATTTAAGTGAAGGTATACCACTTCTCGAGGTGTATCAATATACTCTTCATAGGTTTCAAAAATGTCATTTGTGTTTTGAGAATTACTAACAAAAGTGACAAGAAATATTAAAATGCAAGATAAAAATGAGGCTAAAGTAGACTTGATCATAGCAAATGAATTTACTTGCTAAAGATATCAAAATCCATAAGAGGAGATACTTAATTTAACTTCATTTTAAGCAAAAATAAATTGATTATAAGCCTTTAATAGTAACGCTATTAACTAATTTTTAGACCATTGGAAACTTCACTAAAATCAGGGTTAACAAAAACGAGATTTCCTGTTTCATCTTCAGTCATTAATATCATTCCTTGACTTTCGATGCCTCTTAATTTTCTTGGTGCTAAATTCACTAAAACAGTGACGCGCTTACCAATTATTTCTTCTGGCTTAAAACTTTCAGCAATACCAGAGACAATTGTTCGGGTATCAATACCTGTATCTACCTTTAGAACAAATAGTTTTTTGGTTTTAGGCATTTTTTCTGCCTCTAGAATTGTACCAACTCTTAGATCTAATTTTGTGAAATCATCAAAGGTTATTTCTTCTTTTTGTGGCTCAACAGTTTTATTAGCATTTTTATTCGCCTTTCTATTGGCCTCTAGTTTATCCAATTGATTTTGAATTTCACTATCCTCAATTTTAGAAAACAGAAGTTCAGGCTTACCTGTTTGAATTAAATGTCCTGACGGCATTAGGATATCTTCTTTAGAAATAGAGCTCCAATTATTAGTATGAGACTTTAAAATTCTTTTTAATTTGTTAGATGTAAATGGTAAGAATGGTTCACATAAAACGGCTAAGGCTGATGCAATTTGTAAGGCAACATACATAACTGTTTTGGTTCGTGCTTCATCCGTTTTTATTGTTTTCCATGGTTCTTCATCAGCCAAATACTTGTTACCCAAACGCGCAAGGTTCATTAATTCTTGACTTCCTTCTCTAAATCTAAAGCGCTCTATTGAACTAGATATAACTGACGGATATGCTTTTAAGGTGTTTAAAGTCTCTTTGTCAATATCCTTAAATTCTGATGGTTCTGGTATTATACCGTTATAATATTTATTGGTTAATACAACAACACGGTTTATAAAATTACCAAAGATGGCAACAAGCTCATTATTGTTCCTCGCTTGAAAATCTTTCCAAGTAAAATCATTATCCTTTGTTTCAGGTGCATTAGCAGTTAATGCATATCGCAGCACGTCCTGTTGATTTGAAAATTCCTTTAAATAATCTGGTAGCCAAACGGCCCAGTTTTTTGAAGTAGAAAGCTTGTTACCTTCTAAATTTAAAAACTCATTAGCAGGCACATTTTTTGGTAATATATAAGAACCTTCTGCTTTTAACATCGATGGAAAAATAATACAGTGAAAAACAATATTGTCTTTGCCTATGAAATGATATAATTCTGTATTCTCATCTTTCCAATAATCTTCCCAATTTTTTCCAACGCGTTGAGCCCATTCTTTTGTTGAGGATATATAACCAATTGGAGCATCAAACCAGACATAAAGTACTTTGCCTTCGCCACCCTCAACTGGGACAGGAATTCCCCAATCTAAATCCCTTGTTACAGCTCTTGGCCTTAGACCATCATCAATCCATGATTTCACTTGGCCATAAACATTGGGCTTCCAATCTTTCTTATGACCTTTTAGAATCCATTCTTTCAGAAATTCTTCATGTTTATTTAATGGAAGAAACCAATGCTTTGTTTCCTTTAAACTTGGTATGTTACCCGTTATTGCTGATTTTGGATTTATTAAGTCTGTTGCATTTAGACTTGTTCCGCAGTTTTCACATTGGTCACCATATGCTTCTTCATTACCACACTTTGGGCAAGTACCAGTCACAAACCGGTCTGCCAAAAACTGATTTGCTTCAGCATCGTATAATTGCTCTGAAACCTCTTCGACAAACTCATTTTTATTGTATAAGGTTTTAAAGAATTTTGAAGCAGTTTCATGATGAATTTTTGCAGATGTGCGTGAATAGTTATCGAATGATATTCCAAAATCTTCAAATGACTGCTTAATTATTGCGTGGTATTTATCTACTATATCTTGAGGAGAAACACCTTCTTTCTTAGCTTTTATTGTAATTGGGACACCATGCTCATCACTACCACATATAAAGGCAACATCATTACCAGTTAATCTTAAGTATCTTGAGTATATATCTGCAGGAATATAAACACCTGCTAAATGGCCAATATGAATCGGACCATTTGTATATGGTAAGGCTGCTGTTATGGTATATCTTTTAGGCATTATTTTAGCTTTAGAAAGCCACAAAAGTACGTAATATATAAGGGATTTAGAAAAAAAACGTAAATTTACAAAAAGCCAGTTTTATGAGTTTGAGACACCTTTTTGCTTGCTTAATAATGGGTGTAATTATTTTTCATTCAAATCACGTATATGCACAAGATAATACCGAAAATTTTACTAGAATGACATCACAATTAATACAACCTCCATATCTTAAAGTTGGTGATACGGTTGCAATTGTTGCTCCTTCTGGAATTTTAAAAAGTCGTGAAGGGGAAATACAACAAGCTATAGCACTATTAAATAAATGGGGACTTAATGCCAAATTAGGTGATAATGTATTTAATAAGGCAAATCATTTTGCTGGAACGGACCAAGAACGTTGTGAGGATTTTCAAAATGCTTTAGATGACTCGAGCATTAGTGCCATTTGGTGCGCACGAGGAGGTTATGGTACTGTAAGAATATTAGATAAGTTGGATTATTCAAAATTTAGAAAAGAGCCAAAATGGATTATCGGTTATAGTGACATTACAGCCTTACATAATCAATTACACAACGAGGGTGTGGAGTCTATACACGCATTAATGTGTGTAAGCTTAACAAAGGATTTAAGCGAAATACTGGATTCTGTTGAAACTTTTAAATCGGCAATTTTTGGAAATCTAACTAATTACACCCTTGAAGGGACGGAGTATAATAGAGAAGGTGAAGCTACAGGACAGTTAATTGGTGGCAATCTAACAATGTTGCACACTATGCTGGGATCTGATACAAGTATTGACACATCAAATAAAATTCTGTTTATTGAGGAAATAGGTGAGTATAAATACCATATTGATAGAATGTTACAAAGCCTCAAAAGAGCTGGATATTTTGATAACTGTAAGGGCATTATAGTTGGTGATATGTCAAAACTTAGAAAAAACACCACACTTTGGGGAACGTCTATTGAAAAATTAATCCTTGATGCCTTATCAGAATACAGTTTCCCAATCGCCTTCAATATGCCAGCAGGCCACGAAAAAGATAACAGAGCCCTGATATTAGGTAGAACTATTAATTTAAAGGTTGATAAAAGTGGTACGAGAATTACCTTTAATTAATTTACATTGAAATAACTTGTGGCACAACACATTGAACTTGGTAAGAAGGGTGAACAATTAGCGGTAGATTTTTTAATTAAAAATGGCTATAACATCTTAGATCGAAATTATCGGTTTGATAGAGCGGAAGTAGACATTATTGCAAGAAAAGAAGAAATTCTATCAATTATTGAAGTTAAAACTAGAACCAATATTGATTTTGGAAATCCACAAGATTTTGTTAAGCCAAAACAGATTAAAAATTTGGTAAAAGCAGTTAATGAATATATAACTGAGAATGATGTAGACCTAGAAGTGCGATTTGATATAATTTCAATTATAAAAAAAGATAATAAATTTCAAATAGAACACCTTAAAGATGCGTTCTATTATTTCTGATTTGTTAAAATATAAGGTAATTAATCGAAAAAAATTGCAAATAGACGATTTATGTGTTAATATTAATGAAAATTAACCCTAAATCTTAAATTAACATGAAACCTAAAGCATCTTTATTACTTATCTGTCTAGTATCGTTATTTTATTATTCTTGCGAAAAAAGTGAATTGGCCAATTCCAAAAATGACCAAAACTATTTTATAATAAAAGAATCCAAGAAAAAGAATGTCATTGCCAAAAGGGCATCACTGGATGAACCTTGTATAGCGGTAGATTTAGTTGCTGGACAAAATGATGTAGTTGGTTCAGTAACAATTGATAGAAACGAAACACATTTAATTTTAACTTATAGTACAAATGACGTTTGGGATATAGATTTAACCCATATGAGCATAGGTGATTGTAACGAACAATGGGTTCCACAAACAGGCTCTGGTAACCCTAAAATCGGTCGATTTGAGCATACTGAACCACATACAGAGAGCATTAAAGAAGTGGTCTATTTTGTAAATTTAGAAGTACTTCCTGATTATACTGACATGTATTGTTTTGCTGCTCACGCTGAAGTAAGTGGTCCAAATGGCGGTGAAACAGCATGGGCTGGTCAGATTGGTGGTGCGAATGTCGATTCAAATTCTCAATCTGATGAATTTACTGTTCAAGACTTTGATGGTAATAGCTGGGCCATGTATATTGAAGCATCTCAGACTTCATGTGATGTTGTTAATGTTGATACACCAAATGATAATAATACTGGTGGTGTAAGATAAACGTATAAAAATAATATATACTAATAAAGGATAACTTTGGTTATCCTTTTTTTAATCTCATTTCAAAGTTTTACAATACTATAATTGAGAATTGTGGATTACTCTGCTGAAATATTTAGAGATAGATATTTGTCACAGCAAATAAAAGACTGTAGAACAGAAAATTTACAACCTTATCTTTTAATTCTAATGTCTTAAACCTTTTATATTCTGATCCTAAGATATCAAATGATAAAACGGAAACTGTAAATATTACACTTAAACCAATAAACCAATACAATGATTTGGGGTAGGGAAGAGTTAGGTTAGTTATTAAAAATATAATAATTAAGACACTTGATATAACTAACCTTTTCTCACTTTTGGCGTTTAAGTTGTTTCTTACAGAAATGCTTCTTGTTTTATTGAGAATAAAGGCAGAAAGTATAGATAAAATGGTTATGGATAATAGCATATAGTTTTTCAGATTTTACTAGATAAAAATAATTAAATACACGAAACAAATTGAAACTAAATTGAATTTTAATAAAGTTTTATTTATAAAAATTCATTTCATCTATATAATACCACACTTTATCGGGCAACATTGGTCTGACATTTTTCCCTGCTTTAATATTCTTCCTAATAAACGTTGAAGATAGTTCCATTATTGGAGCAGAAATGTTAAATATTTTAGGGTGATCCTCAAACTTGTTTTCAGTTTTATCATCGGAAAGTCTTGGGTAAACCAAAATCTCATGATTTTCAAGAATCTGTTCGTAATTTTTCCATTTATGGAAACTTTTTAAATTGTCTTCACCCATGATTAAGGAAAATTCATGCTTAGGAAATTTTTCAAACAAATATGTCAAGGTGTCGATAGTGTAATTAGGCTGTTTAAGCCCAAATTCTATATCACTCGGCCGAAGTTTGTCATAGTCCTTAGTTGCTAAATAAACCATTTCTAATCGTTGATGGTCATCTAACAAACTACTTTTCTTTTTAAATGGACTTTGAGGTGTAACTACAAACCAAACTTGGTCTAAATCACTGTGTTCAACTAAATAATTCGCTATGGTTAAATGCCCAATGTGTATTGGGTTAAACGTACCAAAGTATAATCCCACCTTCATTACTATTTTGCTAAAAATTCAGAAACTTTTGTATATGCGTTTTCTAATGCTTCATCTAAATTAGAATTGATAACGATTGTGTCAAACAGCGGAGCAGTAGCAAGTTCTGCCGGAGCTTTAGCTACACGCATACTTATTTTTTCTACACTTTCTTCACCACGATCTTTTAATCGTCTTACCAGTTCATTTAAATCTGGAGGTTTTACAAATACTGCCAAAGTTTGTTCTGGGAACTTGCGTTTAATTCTTAGGCCACCAGAGACATCAATATCAAAAATAACATGTTTTCCTTTGGCCCAAATTCGTTCAACTTCTTCCTTAAGGGTTCCATAAAAATTATCTCTGTATACTTCTTCCCATTCTAGAAACTCGTCGTTCTTAATTTTGTTTTTAAACTCTTTCAAGGATAGGTAATAGTAATCTTTACCATGTACTTCGTTACCTCTTTTTTCTCTAGAAGTTGCTGATATAGAAAATTCTAGATTTAGCTCTGGTTGTTTCAACAAATACCTAACAATTGTTGTTTTGCCAGATCCTGAGGGTGCTGAGAATACGATTAATTTACCTTGTCTTGCTTTGTCTGCCACAATTATGTCTTTTGGTTAAAGTACATTCAATAATTGTTCCTTTATTTTTTCTAGTTCATCTTTCATCTGTACCACTAGTTTTTGCATAGGTGCATAATTTGATTTTGAACCGATTGTATTTATCTCTCTTCCTATCTCTTGAGTTATAAAACCAAGCTTTTTACCATTTGAATCATTTGAATTTAAAGCTTTAATGAAATAGTCTAAATGATTGTCTAATCTTACTTTTTCTTCAGTTATATCAAATTTTTCAATATAGTAAACTAGCTCTTGCTCAAAACGATTCTCGTCTACCTTTTCTTTTATGTCAGCAATTCCTTTTTCTAACCTTGCTCTTACTCCATCAATACGATCAGGATCCATTTGTATAACCTGATTAAGAAGATCTCGAAGCGTTGAAATTCTGTTGGTAAAATCTGCTTTTAATATAGCCCCTTCATCCTTTCTATAATTTACTATTTTGGTTATGGCTTCGTTAATACCGTTTTCAATAGATGACCACTCTTCTTCATCAATGTCATCACGTTCCGTAGTAACAGCATCTGGTAATCTAATAGCCATTTTCAACAATTCAGTTGAGTCACCATCAACAACTTCTTTAAGTTGTTTAATATATTCTTGTACAACAGTTTTATTTATTTTAGAACTCGTATCCTCACCAGTTATTTCAACATAAAGTGAAAAATCTACTTTCCCTCGAACAAGATGCTTTGCAATAAGTTTTCTGATACCCAATTCCTTTGCTCTGTAAGCAGACGGCATACGAGCATTCACATCTAAGTTTTTACTATTTAAAGATTTTAATTCTATAGATATTTTTTTGGTCGGAAGCTGTAAGACAGTTTTCCCATAACCAGTCATGGATTCTATCATTAATAGGATAATATTAAAGTTGCGCTAAGGTACAAAATAGAATGGTTACAAAACTTTTTAAATTGACATTAAATCAACTAGTTGTACTGGTATACTTTTATAACTTTGCAATCTTAAAATTATAGTTATTAATGTATAAAAAAGAGTTTGAAATTAGGTGGAGCGATGTTGATGCAAATGGTCATTTGGCCAATTCTGCATATACTAATTTTATGAGTCATGCCCGGATGGCATTTTTTAATGAACAAGGGTTTTCAATGCCAGAAATCAGAAAATTTAATGTTGGTCCAGTGGTATTTTATGAACACATGTATTACTTTAAGGAATCCTTCCTTGGAGCTCCTATTACGGTGACCATTGAGGTTTCAGGTTTAAGCGAAGACGGTATGTTGTTTAAATTTGAGCATAATTTTTATAATGAAAAGGGTGAAAATTTAGCCTATTGTGAAATGCAAGGTGCATGGATAGATTTAAAGGTTCGAAAACTAACTCAATTGCCTGAAGAATTACTTTCACTAGCACAAAAGTTTCCAAAGACACAAAGTTTCAAAATATTAACTAAGGAAGATACTCGTAAATACGGTATAAAGCCAAGAAATATTGATTTGAACTGAATTATTTAAACGGTTGGTGTTGTTTAAACGACTTTATCTGAACGTTTTTTATAAAGGGTTTTAAAATTTGATTTGGTAAGTACCATTTGTGCCTACAATAACAAGTTAAGCTTTTTGGAATCGCTCCTAATGTGCTTTTTATTTCTGAAGCTGTTCTTCCAAGGTTAATCTGATCTGATTTTGTTGAAATCCCTAGTCTTACATAATCATTTAATATACGAGGATAAATGGCAAATTCTTTGTTTTTTGAATAGTCGATTCCAATAAAATGAGCATCTAAATGGGTTTGGTTTTGCATTGCAGAAAGAAAACCAACCAACTTACTTTTAAGAAAATATCCTCTTACAATAAATTTGTTGTTAAAGGTTGATTTCAGGTGAATATAAGTATCAAGATTTAAAATCTGAGCATTAAAATCTGCATTGTCAATAGTATTTTGATATAGCGCTTGGAGCTGGAATTTGTATTTATTTATATCCTCTACGGTAAATATTTTTACTTCTAACGCTTCACTTTTCTTATCAGCTCGGTTAGCTTTAACTCTATACTTAGATTTTAGAGCATTTTTATATGTTTCAAAAGAATCCCATTCTGGTTTTAAGTGTATTATCATATTAGATTCGACTTGCATTGAGGCATAATCGAATGATTTTAAATGATCCGTTATAAAAAGTGATTCATTTTCAAAATCTTTAATAAATATTGTATGAAGACGCTTAGAACTTTTATAAAACTTTTTTACGCCTTTGGCAATGGCCTTAAAAGTCTCAATCTTGTCTTCTCCTTTTTTTAAGAATGTACCATACTCGCCACTGAGAAAAACATTTCCGCAAAAAAGAACACGCAAATGATTGTTGCAAAATAGATTATTGATAATTCGCCTCAGAGTTGAGGACATTCTTATGTTTTTTGTAATGGTTTCAATGCCTATAGTTACTATTTGTGTATTGGCAAAAGCAACAGCTTCATTATCCTTTAGAATAAAGATGTAGTTAAATTCAATATCAGAATTAGATAATTCAAAAGCACTTAAAAACTCAGGTGAATAATAAATATTGGTACAACAGTCCAAACTGTCCCAATAGGAATTAGGTATTTCGTTTATAGACTTAAATATTTTTGACTCTAGTACCAATTTAAGTTGCTTTTTTGGGTTTTTTCGTAACTAAGTAAACCCCTGTAAATATTAATACCATAGCCGATATTTTCAGTAAATCAATAAAGTCTGCACCAATGTATAGTGCAAAAAGACCGGCGATAGCAGGTTGAAGATAAATAAATATACCAACTGTAGATGCTTTTAATTTATTCAGTGCCAAAGGATTTAGGAGATAAGTTCCAAAAGTTGCTCCAATTATTACAAAAAGAACAGAATATGTAATATTTGGAGTAAAAGTTTCCCATTGCACTTCAGTTAATTCATTATATCCAAAAGGAATAAGTATAATCAATCCAAACAAAAACAACCATTTAATAAAGGAGAATGGATGGTATTTAGCCGTTAATTTTTTAATTAAAATAACATAGACACTATAGGAAATAGCATTTAAAAATATTAATACGTTACCTAAAGGGACATTATCACCTGCTCTAGCAGATTTTCCGTAAATAGTTAATATTAAAGCGCCGATTAAGCCTATTACTACTCCTGCAATTTTAAGAGATGTTATTTTTTCACCTAATACATAAGCCGACAAAACAAGTATGATTATTGGTGTAATTGTCATTATTGCAGAAGCATGTATAGGAGATGTGAATTCTAAACCTTTAAAAAAGAAAAGCATATTTATTACTACACCGAATAAAGCAGCAATAAAAAGTTTGAAGAAATCTTTTCTCTCTATTTTTTCTTGAGGAACAACAAGGCTTACTAACCAAAACAAGAATGTAGCACCTGTAACTCTTAGTAAAACAAAACCAAAAGGTTTTATAAAATTACCATTCATTACCAATTTGGCAATTGTGTAATTAAGGCCGTATAACAATTGCACCATAAACAGTGCAAAAATTGCAAAGCCTCTGCTACTCATGTACTGCTTTTTTAGTAGCTTCTACTACTTTTTTTGAATTACCGATGAAGATTTGGTCATTAATTATCGTAACAGGACGTTTAAGAAATGTATAATGTTCTAAAATGAATTTTTTGAAATCATCTTCAGTAAGATTTTTTTCTTTTAGCTCTAACTCTTTATATAATCTTGCACGCTTACTAAAAAGACTCTCATAACTATCAGTTAAACATCTCATTTCTTCTAATTGTGTTTTAGTAATACTTTCTGATTTAATATCTTGAAGAATAAATTCGTCATGAATTTTTAATTCATCAATAATTCTCATACAAGTATTACAGGAACTGAGGTAGTATATTTTTTTCATTATGAATAATTCAAAGTTTTTAGCAATGCAAAGTAACCGTATTTCATATTTAAAAAATAATTACATTTAAGAAAAATGTAATTCTATGGATTGGGCTTTTGACATTACCATAAAAACTAGAAAATTTTTAAACAGTTTTATTGAAAATTTGTCATTATTAGAATTAAACAAGGTGCCAGATGGTTTTAATAATAATATTATTTGGAATATCGCTCATGTAATAGTTACACAGCAATTATTGGTGTATAATTTATCTGGTTTACCCACAATTGCTTCTAAAGAAATGATTGATTCCTTTAGAAAAGGGACTAGGCCTTTGCGTGATTTGAATCAGGCCGAAGTTGATGCGATAAGTAACCTTTTGTTTTCAACCATTGAAAAAACTAAAGATGATTATGACTCTAAATTATTTCAAACCTATAATCAATACACGGTAACAACAAAAAATACAATTAGTAATGTTGAGGAAGCAATTGAGTTTAATAATTTTCATGAAGGTATTCATTTAGGTTATATTTTAGCACTTAGAAAATCAATCTAATACTATGGAATATTACTCAATAGCAACAATCTTAATTGTTATATCTGCTATTTTCGGTTATATAAATGTGAGGTTTATAAAATTACCAATTACAATTGGATTAATGCTTATAACAATTGTATTTACAGTTGTTCTAGTAATAATTGGTCAATTTGACGATACTTTATTATTAAGGGAAAAAGCATTTATTAATAGTATTGATTTTGAGACTGTACTGCTTGACATTATGTTAAGTTTCTTGCTTTTTGCAGGTGCGCTTCACACAAATTTTGATCAATTGAAGGTACAACGAGGGCCAATTTTAGCCTTTGCCACGCTAGGTGTAATGGTTTCAACTGTATTAGTAGGTACAATTATGTTTTATGTTTTAGGTTGGATTGGTATAGATGTGTCATTTATCTATTGCCTATTATTTGGTGCATTAATATCTCCTACCGATCCAATTGCGGTTCTGGGTATATTGAAAAAAGCAGGAGCACCAAAGAAACTTGAAACCAAGATTGTGGGAGAGTCCTTATTTAATGATGGGGTTGGTGTAGTAGTCTTTCTTACCATTTTTGCCATTGCCGCTAAACCAAATGCAAAAATTGAATTTTCTGATATAGCTACACTTTTTGGGCAAGAAGTTATTGGTGGTATTGGGCTTGGTTTGTTTTTAGGATGGATTACCTATAAATTAATGAAGTCTATTGATAATTATGAAGTTGAGGTAATTCTAACTATTTCGGCCGTGATGGGAGGAACTATGTTAGCTCATAAGTTTCATTTATCGGCACCATTAGCTATGGTAACTGCAGGATTAATTGTTGGAAATGATACAATAAGAAGTAGTGCAATGTCAGAAACCACAGAAGCCTATGTAGATAAATTCTGGGAATTGATAGATGTGCTTTTAAATACAATTTTATTTGTAATGATTGGTATGGAAATGCTTGTGCTAACGTTAGAAGGCAATTATATCTATGCAGGTTTATTGGCAATACCAATTATTTTGTTGTGTCGCTATTTGTCACTTTGGTTACCCGTTAAATTTTTTGCTAAGCGTTTAGATTTTGTACCCAAAACAAATCTAATTATGACTTGGGGAGGATTAAGGGGCGGTATATCAATTGCATTAGCATTAAGTTTAACCACTGAAATGCACAGGGAATTGTTCCTAGTCATAACATATATAGTTGTTGTTGTTTCAATTGTTGGTCAAGGACTTACAGTAGAACCAATAATTAAGAGATTGACAAGAAATAATGAAGCTAGTTAAAGTTAATTATTGAATTAACATCTTCAAACGGAATTACAAACTCGGTGTAACCTTGAGCATAACTCGCTATTTCATAAGTGTTATATAGCATAATTAAACCTTTTTCACTATATCCTATGTTTTCAGGAAGTTGAAAGGATTTACCATAAAAGTAGTCTTCTATATTTAAATTTTCTTCTTGAGATTTTAAATCTTCAATAAAGTATGTTTTCGCTATTTTTTTCAATGTGACTGTATCATTAATCAAATTGGCATTGTCGATTATGCCACCCGTTTTAGCATTTAGGTTTAAAAATTTGATTTTATCATTTCCATGTGCTCCACCCTTAAACTCATAGGTGTTAATTGCAATAGATATAATTTCATCAGATTGATAAGTCTTTTCTGTCTCGACGTAAAGTTCCCATTTAGGATCAGATTCATCAGGAAATTGAGACTTATATTCTAAATACTCTTCATTAAATTCATTTAAAATAGAGTTTAAATTTTCAAATTTCGTTTCAGGATTCAACGATTTAATAATTGAGCTTTCAATATTTGAATTAATAATCTTAGCCAATTCACTACTGCCGTTAGCCTTCTCATAGTTTAGAGAAATATCTGCATCATAATCATTTTCAGCGCTGATGATTTTAAACGTAGCTGGTTTAATTTCAGGCTCACAGCCGATAGCTAATGTGAACAAAAAAATGAAAGCTGTAATTGTTTTCAAGATTACACGAATTTGTTAAACACTTAATAAAGGTATTGTATTGATTTAAAACAAGCAATTGGATAATTCTAGTGTTATTAAAAATAAAAAAGCCCAAGTAATTTTTTACTTGGACTTTTTTATAAATCTTTTTTAGTCTATATAATATATGTAGCCAAAGTTGAACCACAAATTCCAATCATTAGCTTTATTAGAATCTAATTTATGGTCTAGGCCATCAATAAAATCATCAAAATAATATTGCCATCTTAATTCCAATAACAAATCAGAAGATAAACTTAATCTGTACCTTGTACCAATACTTGTTACTACAGACCATGTTGAACCACTTTTATCACTGATAAATGAATCTCCTTCTGCAACTGCATTCCAGCCGGAATAAAAGTTATCTAAATTATTTATTCCGCCGTCTAACCCGTAAGTCGTTTCTACACTAGGATTAAAGGATACAAAATGCGCTCCAATAGCACCAAAAGGCGCAAAGTTGAAACCACCTGCGACATATTCTCTAATACTAAGTGGAAAAAATTCTAACTGGGTACCAATATCCCAGTTTTGTGCTTCACCAGAATGAGCTCTTAATTGGTCTGCTTCGATAGTAGTTCTATCACTACCAACCCACTTACCAAAATGTTCTAATTTGGTTTTGTTCCATGAAATCTCAGTTCTTAGTTTAAAGTGGTCATTAAAATAAGTATCAGTAGTATAACAATTACAATCAGACCTAAATGCAAAATTAATGTAATGAACTATGCCAACAGCAATACCAGTATTACCAGAATTAGTTTCAAAATCTCTTCTAACTCCAAAATCAGATTGGAAAGCGACTGGACCAATAAAAGCGCCTATTTCATGAGAAATACCTAGTTGAGCATAAATCGATTGAATTGATAGCATCATTACAATCAATATTATAAGTTTTCTTAAGTCTTTAGCCATAATGGTTTTAAAAGTTGAGGCGCATGCTGAACAAATATATAAAAACTCGATAATCCACAAAATAAAACGGATAAAATGCAACATTATTCTGTTTTTACAGAATTCATTGACATAGTAAGTATTTTAATTATAATTGAGAATATCAAAAAAAAATATCCTATTTTTTAAAGATAACGTATATTTGTAGCCTGTAATTCACAATTTATTAACAATATTTTACATGAAAAATAAAATAGATGCTTTCATGGACCTTGTTAAGGAACGCAATGGCCATGAACCAGAGTTTTTACAAGCTGTGCAGGAGGTAGCAGAAACTGTAATTCCATACATCGTGAAGCACGATATTTATCACGGAAAAAACATTCTCTTAAGAATGGTTGAACCAGAAAGGTTGATATCTTTTAGAGTGAGTTGGGTCGATGATTCTGGTGAAATTCAAGTAAATAGAGGTTATAGAATCCAGATGAATTCTGCTATTGGGCCTTACAAAGGGGGATTAAGATTTCATCCTACTGTAAATGCTAGTATTTTAAAATTTTTGGCTTTTGAGCAGGTATTTAAAAATAGTTTAACAACACTACCAATGGGCGGTGGTAAAGGTGGTTCGGATTTTGATCCAAAGGGAAAATCGGACAATGAGATAATGCGTTTTTGTCATGCATTCATGACTGAGTTATATAGACATATCGGTCATAATACTGACGTACCAGCAGGTGATATTGGTGTTGGTGCTAGAGAAATTGGTTTTATGTTTGGTATGTACAAAAAATTGAACAATACATTCACTGGTGTATTAACTGGTAAAGGACAATCTTGGGGAGGATCTCTTATCAGACCTGAAGCAACAGGATACGGGACAGTTTATTTTGCAGAAAGTATGCTTAGTACACAGAACGATTCGTTTAAAGGAAAAAATGTAGTGATTTCTGGCTCGGGAAATGTGGCTCAGTATGCTGCAGAAAAAGCCATTGAACTTGGTGCTAAAGTTTTAACTTTTTCTGACTCTGGTGGTTATATTCATGATGAAGATGGGATTGACATAGATAAACTTAAGTATGTAATGCATCTTAAAAATGAAAAACGAGGAAGAATTAGTGAATATGTGGATAAATATCCAAATGCAGAGTATTTTGCAGGTAAAAGACCTTGGTCTGTCAAATGTGATATTGCTTTACCATGTGCTACACAAAACGAATTAAACGGAGAAGAAGCTAATCAATTGGTTGATAATGGCTGTATATGTGTTTCTGAAGGTGCAAACATGCCTTCTACTCCTGAAGCAATACATGAATTTCAAAATGCAAAAATATTATTCGCTCCAGGTAAAGCATCTAATGCTGGTGGCGTTGCTACGTCTGGGTTGGAGATGAGCCAAAACTCACTTCGTTTGAGTTGGACAAGAAAAGAAGTAGATGAAAGATTAAAAGATATTATGAAGGATATCCATGACTCTTGTGTTAAGTACGGAAAAAGCGAAGATGGTTCTGTTGACTATATTAAGGGTGCAAATATTGCTGGTTTTGTTAAAGTTGCAGATGCCATGTTAGCGCAGGGTGTGATATAGTAAAAGAAAAATAATTTGATTAAAAGTCTCTAACAAATTTTAGGGGCTTTTTTCGTTTCTATTGATATTATATACTTAAATATTCCGTTTGTAATAAATATATTTGAACAAATGAAAGAATTGATGAATAGATTTGCGATAAATTTATTTGCTGTATTTGTTTTCTTTTGTAACGATGGCGTTGCACAAGATTTTTCGAATTTATGGCAATCTCACTATTCATATAACAACATTGTTGATGTTGTATCTGGTAATAATAATATTTATGCTGCTGCTGAAAATGCTGTTTTCAGCTATGAACCCTTAACAAACGAGCTCTCAACTATTACAACAGTTGAAGGATTATCAGGAAGAGAAATAACCACAATTTACTTCAGTAAAGATTTTAATTATTTATTGATTGGCTATGAAACAGGTTTGATTGAATTATATTCAACATTGGATCAGTCAGTTTTGTCCATAGTGGATATTTTAGATAAAGAAAATATTACTCCTGACAAAAAGCAAATAAATCACTTCTATGAGCATAACGGCTTTATTTATATTTCGACCAATTTTGGTGTGTCAGTTTATGATTTAGAAAGATTAGAATTTGGTGATACTTATTTTATTGGCAATGGAGGTTCACAGATAAGAGTTAATCAAGTTACAGTATTGGATAATTTTGTTTATGTGGCATGTTTAGACGGGACTGGATTAAAGCGAGCAGACTTGGGCAATCCAAACCTAATTGATTTTCAGCAATGGGAAACAGTTTTAGGGGGAAACTTCAGAAATGTTAATACATTAAACGAAAAAGTTTATGCAACTCGCATGAATAGGTCCTTATTTGAGATTGACATCAATGGATTTAACCAATTATTTCAATTTGACACATTACCAAAAGACAGCAAGGTTTCTGGAAATAGTATTGTATTTACTACGAATGACGAAGTGCTCCTATATGACGTAAACATACAACTAGTAAATATTTTTCAAGCATCAATAGAATACATGTCAGTTTTTTCATCGGCGACATATTTAGATAATAGAATCTATATTGGCACTAAAGATCTCGGAGTTATAAGTAGTGAAATTTCAGATGGAATTGACTATTTGCAATTATTGCCCAATGGACCAATTGAGAATAACATTTTCAGACTGGACGCAACCTCTGAATCTGTTTGGGCCACATATGGAGAATACACAGAAGCATTGAATCCCTTTCCTTTAACATCCAAAGGAATTAGTTATTTATATGAAGATGAATGGTATAATATCCCCTTTGACAGTGTCCTTGGGACGAGAGAATTAAATGAAATCACACCGAATATTTTTAATCCAAGCCAAGTTTTCATCAGTTCTTATGTAGATGGTATATTAGAGCTAAATGATTTTGAGCCTACAATATTGCTTAATCAGATAAATAGTGGATTGGAGTCTTTGATCTTGCCAAACAACCCAAATTATATTGATATCAGAGTTTCAGCTAGTGAGTTTGACAGTTCTGGCCTCCTTTGGTCATTAACAAGTAGGGTAGATCGTGCTTTAAAATCTTTTGACCCAATTTCGGGGAATTGGCAAGGCTACAGCTTTTCTGATTTAATTGATAATCCATTATCTGATGAAGTAGGATTTTTTGACATGGAAATTGACAACAATGGGACCAAGTGGATAGGATCATATAATAATGGATTGTTAGCATATAACGAAAATATTGGTAATAATCCATTGAGAAATATAAATGCTGAATCTCAAAATGTGCTACCATTTACAAGGTTTACCGCATTAGCTTTGGATAATAGAAATCAGTTATGGTTAGGAACAACCAAAGGATTAAGAGTATTATTTAACACATTTGGCTTTTATGATGATCCCAATCCTACATTACGTTCCATTATTATTCTTGAGGAGGGTATACCTAAAGAACTATTAGCTAATCAAGGTATAACAGATATAAAAGTTGATGGTTCCAATAATAAATGGATTGGTACAGCCGATTCGGGTGTTTTCTATTTTTCGCCTGATGGGCAAAATACAATTTATCATTTTACTACAGATAATTCACCCTTGCCTTCTAATACAATTAATGATATATCAATCGATCCAAATAATGGGATTGTATATTTTGCTTCTAATAGAGGATTAGTAGCTTTTACTTCTGGTGGTTCTGCTACCAAGGAAGATTTGGAGGAGGCGTATGTTTATCCAAATCCCGTTAGACCAGAATACGATATACTTGGGTCCAGTGACTTAAATGATATTAATAAAGGCATCAAAATTACGGGCCTTACAGAGCGTGTAAATATTAAAATTACCGACGTAGAAGGTAATTTAGTTGCCGAGGCTCAATCTAATGTAAATTTAAGATCATCACAGGCGAATTATAATTTTGCAATTGATGGAGGAACTGCAATATGGAATGGTAAAAATCTTACGAATTCTATTGTTAGAACAGGTGTTTATTTAATTATGATTTCAGATTTAGACTCCTTCGAGACTAAAGTTCTTAAGGTTCTTATTGTTAGATAAAATGCTTAAATCAAATAATTGTATAGTACTTTCAAAATTAAAATATCGTGATTATGATCTCATTGTTAAGTGTTATACTGAGGAGCATGGCATAACAAGTTACATGCTTAAAGGAATTCTTAAGTCTAAAAAAAGTCAATCTAAAACAATTTATTTTCAACCATTATCATTACTTCAAATTGAGGAAAATTATAGACCTAATCAATCCTTTCAATTTATTAAGGAAGTTAAATTTAGCCATGTTTATAAATCCTTACACACCAACATCTACAAAAGCTCAGTTGTATTATTTCTTGCGGAGATTTTATCAACGGTTTTAAGAGAGGAAGAGCCAAACAAAGATCTATATAATTATATCTCAATTGCATTTCAGTATTTGGATGCAGAAGATAATTTTTCAAATTTTCATTTGTTGTTTTTACTTAATCTAACAAAATATTTAGGTTTTTATCCTGAAAAAACTCACCAAAAACATCCGTTTTTCAACTTAGAATCTGGTGTTTTTGAATCCGATAATAAAGGAAAACACTCAATTTTTGGCGAAAATTTATTGCTCCTCAAACATATGTTGGGCATAAATTTTGATGCACTTTATTTGGTGAAAATAAATGCAAAGCAAAGACGTGAGTTTTTAAATATGTTATTGCATTATTTTGAATTACATTTGGAAGGTTTTAAAAAACCTAAGTCATTACAGGTGCTTAACGACGTATTTCATTAAGCTAATTTTTGAAAAGATTTAATGCAGATGCCTCTAAAATTGAAATACAATTTTATTTACACTCTTATACTGGTTTTATTTCTTAAACCAATATGTGCTCAAACAATTACGGTTTTAGAAAAATCCTCTAATGAGCCTATACCCGGAATAGCTCTTTATAACCTTAAGAAAACCAAATCACTTGTTACAGATTTAAACGGTAAAGTGTCCATTGATATATTTGAAAATAATGAATTAATTTTTTTTCAAAATTTTCTGTACGAGAAATTACAAATTATAAAAGCAGAAATATTAAACAACAACAATTTTGTCTATATAATACCAAGGGTTGAAGATTTAAGTCAAATTGTTATTTCGGCTACAAAATTTGAGCAAGAAAAAAGAGACATTCCACAAACTATTGTAAGTATTGGTACTGAAGAAGTATCATTAGTAAATCCACAAACAAGTGCGGACTTATTAGAAAACACCGGTAATATTTTTGTACAGAAAAGCCAAATGGGTGGTGGGAGTCCTATGATTAGAGGGTTTTCAACTAATAGATTACTAATTACTGTTGATGGTGTTAGGATGAATAATGCTATTTTTAGAGGAGGAAACTTACAAAATGTAATATCAATAGATCCATTGTCTATTAAGAATACTGAAGTTACCTTGGGAGCCGGATCTGTTGTTTATGGTAGTGATGCAATTGGTGGCGTGATGAGTTTTTATACTAAAAAACCACAATTATCATATAAGGACGAATTATACCTTAATGGTAGTGCTCTTATAAGGTATGCAAGTGCAAATGAGGAAAAAACCGGTCATTTTGATTTTAATTTAGGGTATAAAAGATGGGCATTTTTAACAAATGTTAGTTACACGAACTTTGATGACCTAAGAATGGGAAGTCATGGACCAAATGAGTACTTACGAAATCAATATGTTGTTAGAGAAAATGGTGAAGATGTTTTAATGAACAATCCAGATTCTCAAGTACAAATACCTACAGGATACAATCAGATAAATTTAATGCAGAAAGTTCGTTATGAACCGTCTGATAATTTAAATTTTGATTTTGGCCTTTATTTTACAACAACTTCAGACTATCCAAGGTATGATCGATTATTGAGGCCAGATGAAGATGGGTTAAAATCAGCGCAGTGGGATTATGGTCCTCAGCAATGGTTTATGACCAATTTTCAAGTTACTAAAACAAGCAGCAGATCTAACTTGTATGACAAAATACAATCGACATTGGCTTATCAAAATTTCAAGGAGAGCCGAAAAGTTAGAGATTTTCAATCTCCTTTCAGAGAAATAAGAAAAGAGAACGTTAATGCATTTTCATTTAACCTTGATTTAGAAAAATCACTTAGCCCAAAGACCTCTTTCTTTTATGGACTTGAATACCTATTTAATAAGGTTGGGTCAACTGGTAAAGAAGAGAATATTGAAACTGATACGAGTGTTAGAAATGTCACACGTTATCCAGACGGTTCAACTTGGCAATCCATTGCAAGCTATGCGAGTTTAAAATATAAGCCTAATAAAAAATTTGTGTTCCAAACAGGTTTGAGATTTAATCAGGTTATCGCAAAAGCAGATTTTACTGAGAATAACGATTTTTTAAATTTACCATTTGATAATACAGAAATAAATACTGGAGCACTTACTGGGACGGCTGGAATTACTTGGTCTCCAAATAACGTGATTCAGTGGAAATTAAATGCCTCAACTGCTTTTAGAGCACCAAATATTGATGATATAGGTAAGGTTTTCGATTCTGAACCTGGTTCTGTAGTGGTGCCCAATAGTGACTTAAAAGCAGAATATGCATACGGTGGTGAATTAGGGTTAAAACTGAATTTTGATGATGCTTTAATTTTAGATCTAGGAACCTACTACACATTTCTAGACAACGCGTTAATAAGAAGAGATTCTGATATCAATGGGGAAACTGAAATCATTTATGATGGTGAATTGAGCAATGTTCAATCTATACAAAATGCATCTAAGGCTTGGATTTACGGTTTTGAGGCTGGTTTAGAGATTAATTTTTCAGAAAGTTTAAAACTAAGGTCACAATATAATGTAATAGGAGGCACTGAAGATAATGAAGGTATCGAAGTACCTGTTAGGCATGTTGCTCCTAATTTTGGCAGAACCCACTTATTTTGGAATAGGAAGAATTTACTGCTTGATGGATTCCTTGTTTACAATGGTTCTTTAACTAATAATCAATTAGCACCATCAGAATACTCTAAGGCATACTTATATGCAATTGATGAAAATGGCAATCCTTATTCGCCATCTTGGCATACAATTAATCTTAGAGTGCAATATAAATGGAATAACAATTTAAGTCTAACAGCAAGTCTTGAAAATGTAACTGATCAACGTTACCGACCATATTCTTCAGGAATTTCTGCACCTGGTAGAAACCTTATTCTGGCCTTGAAATATACATTATGAAAAATTACTACCGCAACTTAGTAATTTAATTGAATTATGAAAAAACTTATTTGTACGTTTTGAATTTAAATAAAGTATATACAGTAAACGAAGCGCAAAAAAAAATGGAGAATTTTTGCGCATATCAAGAGCGTTGCCATAAAGAGGTTAGAGCTAAACTAATGTCAATGAACATGATACCGCAAGTAATTGATACAATTATAGTTCATTTAATAGAGCAGAATTATTTAAATGAAGAACGGTTTGCAATGACCTTTGTTAGAGGGAAATTCAGGATTAAAAAATGGGGTAAAAATAGACTAAAGCGGGAATTGAAATTTAGAAATATTTCAAACTATAGCATTACTAAAGCAATTAATCAAATAGATGAAACAGAATATCTAAAAACTTTAGATGAAATTGTAATCAAGAGAGTTAACCAAGTAAAGGAAAGCAATAAGTATAAGAAACGAAAAAAAGTAGTGGATTACCTTTTATATCGCGGTTGGGAATCACATCTTATTTATGAAAAACTAAATGAATACGTGTAAAAAGCTTTTTTACGGGAAAGGGTTTTTAAATTTTACAGTTAATTACTAAATAAAACGATTTGTATTTTCAATTGCTTTTTTGTTTTTCCAATCAATCCATTTTTGACCTTTAATCCGACGCATTACGTTATCATAGTTTCGCATTAAAAAAACGTTAAAAAGTGCTTTTCCAAGATTTTTTGGATTTCTGGCGATTGCTCTTAAACTCATGGAAAAACCTGGAGTTATATATCGCATATAATGCCAATAACCTTCTGGCATGTAAAGAACCTCACCATGTTTAAGATCACAAATATAGCCCTCAACATGTTTTAAAGCAGGCCACTTGTCAAAATCAGGATTTGTCCAGTCTATATCTTCTCGCGTAATTAACGAGTGAGGGATTTTATAAAGAAATTTATTTTGTTTTTGATCAAATAAAATACACTGCTTTCTCCCTTCAAAATGAAAATGAAAAATATTGGCTAAATCTATATCATAATGCATAAAGGTGTATGAGTCCGTACCTCCGAAGAAGAGCATGGGTAAACCCTTCATAAGACGTAACCCAAAATTTGGATATTTAAAGTCTTTTTGAAGTTGTGGAACCTCCTTTAATATATTCCAGAGAAAAATCCGAAACTTAGTTGGTTCACGCTTGAGCAAATCTACATAATCACTCAGCTTCATTGTTGCATGAGCTTCGTTAAAACCGTCCGTGTAATCTACTGGTCTGTCATCGTATAGTGGCACTGTTTTATCACCTGCAACTTCCTTCATATAATCTAAACTCCATTTAGAATATGCTGGCCAGTCTTCAATAAAACGCTCAATAACCACAGGTTTTTGTGGTTTAAAGTAGTACTTTACAAAGTCGGTCTTGGTTATGTTTTTAACTCGTGGAATTTGTTGTAGGTTCAATGCCAAAGTATTCCGTTTTAAATCAAAGTTAATAAAACGTTTCTAAAACTATAATATTACATTTTTAAATTTTGTTGCTTAAAGCCACTTGGACTCTCTTTCTGTTGCATCGAGAATATCAATATTTAAGAAGCTTGCTATTTGTTTGGCTTTTTCAAAAGCATCACATTTTTTATAGGTAGAATAGGCTTCAATTTTTTTATTTGTGTCATAGAATAAATTCAGTTTTATGATTTCTTTAGACACATTGGCTTCTGCAGTTCTAGATCGTAGGGTGGTGTTTTCGTTCGTTTTAAACACGGACACATATTCAATTTTGGGAATTGGTTTCCATGAACCTAAAGAAACACCTAATATCGATTTAGTTTTTCTGTAAAATCCATTTTTGAAATCAAATTCTGACCCTTCAGTTAGTAGGAGAAATACACCCATTCCAATTAACAAGAATCCTTTAAAACTAGAAAATAATGAAATTACTCCTAGAACCAGAGCAAGACTCCCTAGAATAAGTTTCCAGATTGCGAGCTTTCGGTTAATTACAATTTTTTCCATGAGTTGAATATAACTAAATAACCCAATTGAATATTGAGGATTTTTATGTAAGGTTATCTAAAGCTATACCTAAAACCAAATAGAACATTGCTAGGAGGCATTGGTACAAAACCTGTTTCAATATAATCAGCATTAAAAATATTACTTGCCGTAACGGTTAACTCCATTTGTTTTAAACGCATTACTAAAGATGCATCCCAAACATTATAGGTTTGCCCGGTAGTTCTTTCGGCATACTTATAAACAATGTTTTGTCTTATATTCTTAAATAACTGTGTACTTAATCTTGTGATATATTGGTGCTTAAGTGTATTAAGCGAGTAACGAGATAGTTCTGGGTTTTGGTCTAAAATATCATTCTCTAAAAATGAATAACCAAAAGCAAGTGTCTGATTAAATTCTTTAATCTTAAAATTATAAGAAGCATCAAACTCAACTCCCTTAGTATTTACCTCTCTTATATTTGTTGCTGTAAAAACACCGTCAGTTGTGTTTGGTCTTATGTAATCAATTAAGTTATCGGCATCTCTATTAAATACGGCTACAGAGGCAGAAAACTTAGGTGAGAAATACTTTATCCCTAATTCTTGAGCAAAAGCTTCTTCGGGTTCTAAGTCTGGATTACCTAATGTTACCGGATCACTGTAATATAAATCTGTATAGGTTGGTATTCTATAGGTGTAACCAACATTACCATAAATTCTTAAATCATCAGTGATTGAATATCCAATGTCAATACCTGGAAAGGCATTAAAATCAAAATCAGAGAAATAGGTCATTGCTACTCCCGGTGTAATGTCTAACTTGTTATCTGCAAGATTGAATTTATGCTCCAAGAAAACTGTCGCCATAAACCTGTTTCTATTACCTAGATTGTTACTACGTAGGTAAATTTTAGATACGTCTACACCAAATCCTGTTATACCTAATTTTGAATTGTATGATGCATTAGCTTCTGCCCCAATTTTATCAGAAATATGAAAATTTCTATAGAATTCAGGTTCAAATCGTCTCAACAAAAACACATCTTGATTACGTTTCCAATATACTCTAGGGCGGATTTTAAAATTATTCTTTCTAAATGTTGTCGTAAAGGCAATTAAACTATTTTGAGTTTCTTCGTATTCATTAAATGTAGAGTTTGTAGTATAGAAATTTTCAGCTCCAAACTTTCGTTCCATAAACATTGCAATCATTTCTATAGGCTGCTTATTTTCATTGAAAGTACTTTTAAGGAAATAATTAGAATTGTCATAATCTGAATTATTTCTGTATCCTGCAGAAGTTACTCTGCCAAAGTGTACTATATGCGTTGCATTGTCTTGTTCTAGGCCAATGGTTACATTTCCATTAAGCTGACCAAATGATCCAGCTTCAACATTGGTTGAAACCGTATTATTCAATTTCTTTTTTGTAACAATATTAATTGCTCCAGTAAACGCATTTTGGCCAAACACTCTAGCGGCTGGTCCTTTTATAATTTCAATACGCTCAATTACTTCTATTGGTAAAGCTGCATTCATTGTATGATGCCCTGTCTGTGCATCATCCATTTTAATACCATCAATTAAAATTAAAGTTTGGTCAAAACCACCACCTCTAATAAATAAATCGGCCTGACTTCCTCCCGTACCACGCCTTCTTATATCTA
>Ga0213865_10000378_pt1 | contig 30422 bp, 48 predicted proteins | sample PICome_6_FD_160100 | JGI IMG/M metagenome (GOLD analysis project Ga0213865, IMG submission 160100) | Coastal seawater microbial communities near Pivers Island, North Carolina, United States - PICO282 | ecosystem: Environmental > Aquatic > Marine > Coastal | place: USA: North Carolina...
GACCTGCTCATCATTGATGACCCTCATAGTGAACAGGAAGGGTCAAGCTCTGATACAAATGTTTTTAACCGAACCTACGAGTGGTACACATCAGGTCCTCGTCAGCGTTTACAGCCTAATGGCTCTATTGTCATGGTAATGACAAGATGGCATCAGAAAGACCTTACAGGTCAAGTCGTGGATGCTAGTGTCAAAAGAGGCGGTGCAGACCAATGGGAGGTAATAGAACTCCCAGCCATACTACCCTCTGGCTCCCCTTTATGGTCTGAGTTCTGGAAGTTAGAAGAGTTAGAAGCTCTTAAAGCAGAACTGCCTACCTCTAAATGGATGGCTCAATATCAGCAAGACCCTACTGCTGAAGAAGGAGCTTTAGTAAAACGTGAATGGTGGCAAGAATGGGAATATCAGGAACCTCCTCAATGTGAATTTATTATTCAATCCTGGGACACCGCATTTTTAAAATCAGAAAGAGCAGACTTTTCAGCTTGTACCACTTGGGGTGTTTTTTATAAAGAGTGTGAAGAAGACGGACAATATGCACCTAATATTATTTTATTAGATGCACACAAAGAGAGATTAGAATTTCCAGAGCTAAAGAAAGTAGCTATGGAGAAATACAATGCCTATAAACCAGATGCTTTTATTGTTGAGGCAAAAGCAGCAGGGATGCCATTAATATTTGAATTAAGGCAAATGGGTATACCAGTTCAAGAATATACGCCTAGTAGAGGTAACGACAAGATATCAAGGGTTAATGCAGTGTCTGATTTATTTGCATCAGGGATTGTATGGGCACCTCAAACCAGATGGGCGGAAGAAGTTATAGAAGAGTTTGCAGCTTTCCCAAATGCTGAACATGATGATTTAGTTGATAGCAGTACGCAAGCTCTGTTAAGATTTAGACAAGGTGGCTTTGTTCCTTTATACTCAGATGAAGAAGAAGAGGAGTTAGAACATAATAGAGTCGCTGATTACTACTAGGAGTTTATATTGGCAATAGAAAGAACACCTGCTACACCTGTAGAAGGTTTAATAGAGCAAGAGCCAGAAGCAATTAGCATTGCAATAGAAAATCCAGAATCAGTTTCAATAGAGACTGAAGATGGAGGTATGCTAATTGATTTTGATCCACAGGAAGATAGACCTGAATCAGAGTTTGGTGATAACTTAGCTGAAGTTATAGATGAAAATGATTTAGAGAGAATCGGCTCTGAGCTTATTGCTGCTTTTCAAAACGACAAAGATTCAAGAAAAGATTGGGAAGAAACCTACACAAAAGGCTTAGATCAACTTGGTTTAAAAATTGAAGAGAGAACTCAGCCTTGGAATGGAGCTTGTGGTGTATTCCATCCTATGCTCTCTGAGGCTGTAATTAAGTTTCAATCTCAAGCTATATCAGAAATATTCCCTGCTAGTGGTCCAGTTAAGACTAAAATTGTAGGAAAAATTACAGAAGAAAAAGCTAAACAAGCTGAAAGAGTAGAAGACTATATGAACTATTTGCTGACACATGAAATGTCAGAATACAGAACAGAAACAGAAAAGCTACTATTCTCTTTGCCTTTAGCAGGTTCTGCATTTAGAAAAGTTTATTATGATCCTAATCTTGGAAGACCAAGTGGGATATTTGTTCCATCAGAAGATGTCGTAGTTAATTATGGTGCAAGTGATTTAGAAACTTGTGAACGTGCTACTCATGTTATGCGTAAATCATTTAATGAAATACGCAAAATGCAAGTTAATGGTTTCTATAAAGATATTGAATTGCCTGATCCTACTAATTCATATTCTGATATACAAGAAAAATACAACGAACTTACTGGTGAGAATGTAGGCGATAGATATGATCAACGTCATACATTACTTGAAATGCAAGTTAATCTTGATTTACCAGGATTTGAAGATACTGTTGATGGAGAGAATACAGGTATTCAATTGCCTTATGTTGTAACAATAGATTATGGCAGTTCAACAATATTAAGCATTAGAAGAAACTTTTACGAAGATGATAAGCAAAAACAAAGACGTTCTCATTTTGTACATTATCAATACTTACCAGGTTTAGGATTTTATGGTTTTGGTTTAGTTCACATGATAGGTGGATTAGCCAAATCAGCTACAAGTTTATTAAGACAATTAGTTGACTCTGGTACTTTATCTAATTTACCAGGTGGTCTTAAATCTAGAGGTCTTAGAATCAAAGGTGATGATACTCCTATCATGCCAGGTGAGTTTAGAGATGTTGATGTGCCAGGTGGTGCTATTAAAGATAATATAACTTTCTTACCCTATAAAGAGCCTTCTCAGACTCTCTATTCCTTGCTCAACACTATTGTTGATGAGGGTCGTAGGTTCGCTAGTATTTCTGATATGAAAGTCTCTGACATGAACTCACAAGCTCCTGTAGGTACTACACTTGCATTGCTTGAGAGAAACATGAAAGTTATGTCAGCAGTACAAGCAAGGCTTCATGCTTCAATGAAAAAAGAATTTGAGATTCTTGTTGGCATTATTAAAGACTTTGGTAATCCAAGTTATCCATATGATACTGACGAAGAAGAAGATATAAAATCATCAGACTTTGATAGAAGAGTTGATGTATTACCAGTATCTGATCCTAATGCAGCTACAATGGCTCAGAGAATTATGCAATATCAAGCAGCATTTCAGTTGGCAACTTCTGCACCAGAAATGTATGACCTTAAAGAACTGCATAGACAGATGCTTGAAGTTCTTGGTATTGAAAACGTGGATGATATTATTCCTGAAGAAGGAGACATACCACCAGTTGATCCAGTATCAGCAGTACAAAATTTAATTAACAATAAACCAGTTAAAGCATATGAGTTCCAAGACCATGATGCACATATCCAAACTGTTGCAGCAGCACAGGATAATCCTGAAATACAAGCCATTTTAGGTAAAACTCCAAACGCTCCTTCTATTCTAGCTGCTGCATCAGCCTATGTTAATGAACATTTAACAATGAAATTTAGAGATCAAGTAGAGCAAGAAATGGGTATAGAGCTACCACCTCTTGGTGAGCCATTACCAGCAGATGTTGAAAAACGTATTTCTGAGCTTGTTGCAGAAGCAGCATCTAGAGTTACACAAAACGCTATGATGGAAGCAGAACAACAAAGAATAAATGAACAAATGCAAGACCCATTAATACAAGCTAAACAAGCAGAGATTGCAGTAAAAGAAGCAGAAGTACAACGTAAAGCACAAGCAGATGCAGCACGTTTACAGTTAGCAGCACAAAAACAACAAGATCAAAAAGAACTTGAAGAAAGAAGAATTAGTTCACAAGAACAAATTGCAGGTGCTAATATTGGTCAGAAGATTGCTAGCGATTTGCTAGATAGTAACTTACAAAATAAAAAACAAGCAGCAAAAGAATTTAAAGAAGGTGTTGACATAGCTAAAGATATAGTTAAAGATATCAATACGAATGACTAATGACATCAAAGAGCTATCACTTTTTGAATATTTGCAAAAAAAATATAGAGATGCTTTGAATGAACACGCAGATCATATTGCTACAGGAAACTGTAAAGATTTTGCAGAGTATAAAAGATTGACTGGTGTCATCGAGGGTTTAGCCCTTGCAGAACGAGAACTTTTAGATTGGATAGAAAGGAACGTTAAAGAAGAATAGGAACTCGACTCCTAAATGTCGTGCAAAAATATGAGTAAAGAAAAAAAAATACCTCAACCAGAAAGCGTAAAAAAGCCAGAAGTAGATCAAGAAACTAAAAAACAATTACCTGATCCAAAAGGATATAGAATTTTAGTTGCTATGCCGAAAGCAGAAGAAGTTACAGATGGTGGAATCATTAAAGCATCTAGCACTATCAGAGATGAAGAAGTAAGTAATATCTGTGGATTTGTACTTGAACTTGGTCCTGATGCATACGCTGATGAAAGAAGGTTTCCAAGTGGACCTTATTGTAAAAAAGGTGATTGGGTAGTATTTCGTGCTTATTCAGGCACTAGAATGAAAATGTATGGACAAGAGTTTCGTTTAATAAATGATGATACTGTGGAAGCAGTTGTCGAAGACCCTACAGGAGTAGTTAGAGCATGAATGATCAAGTAAATGAAAAAATTGAAACTGAATTTGTTCAAAATGAAGATGGACAAATAAAACCACAAACAAACGAAGATAAGTTTTTTGGTGTTAAAACAGAAATTCAAAAATCAAATCCAGAAGAAGATTTAAAAGTAGAAGTCATTGATGACACTCCAGAAGAGGATAGAAGACCTCCCAAACAAGAAACACCAGAAGCACCTGTAGATGATGATTCTATAGATGCTGAAATTACTGAATACAGTAAACGTGCTGGTGATCGTATAAATAAAATTAAATACGAATATCACGAAGAGAGAAGGGCTAAAGAAGCTGCTGAAAGACAAGCTAGAGAAGCCACAAATACGCTTAAAAATCTTATGACTGAGAATGAAAGATTGCAAGCAATGGTTAATCAAGGTGGTGAAGTTCTTAATAAACAAGCACATAACAATGCTTTATGGGCAAAACAAAATGCTCAAGCTAAATATAAAAAAGCATATGAAGAAGGTGATGCAGATGCTATGGCACTTGCTCAAGAAGAAATATCTAAAGCAGTATTAGCAGAACAAAGTGCAGGAAGATATGCAGAATCAGTGCAATCACAATTTGCACAACAGTTTCAAACACAACAACCACAGACACAACCTGTGCAAGAACAACAGCTTGATCCAGAAATGCAAGCATGGTCAGCTAAAAACCCTTGGTTTATGAATAATAGTAATGCAAAGCATAGAGAAATGACTTCTTATGCTTTAACTCTTGATCAAAGATTGCAAAACAAAGGCATAGACCCAGAAAATAATTCAAAAGAGTATTACGCAGAAATAGATAAAGAATTGCGTAGTGCATATCCAGATTTTTTTGGTGCTCAACCTTCAATAGATATTGAAGAAGAAAACCAAACTAGACAACCTTCAAACGTTGTTGCACCAGCATCGAGGTCGACTGGTGGTAAAACTAACCCTCGCAGTATACGATTGACTCAGACGCAAGTTAAATTAGCACGTCAACTTGGAATTAGTCCAGAGCAATACGCAAAACAATTACTAAAGGAGACTTAAATGTCAGACGAAAATAATATAAATAAAGAAGTTGTAGAGACTTCTGAAGAACAAGTGCGTACCCCTAGGGGATCAGAAGATCGAGAGATCGTCCAGCGACCAGAAAGCTGGGAAAACCCATCTAACTTACCAAGTCCTAATCCTCAAGAAGGTTGGGTCTTCAGGTGGATAAGAACAAGTTTATTAGGTAACACTGATAATCCTAATGTTTCAAAAAAATTCAGAGAAGGTTGGATTCCTTGCAAGGCAGAAGATCATCCTGAGTTACATATTCACATGATGGACCACAAATCTGAATGGGCAGAGAAAGGTAATATTGAAGTTGGTGGGCAACTGTTATGCAAGATGCCAAAAGAGAAAGCGAAAGCTAGAGATGAGCACTTCCAAAGAATGGCTCAAAATCAAATGGAATCTGTTGATAACGTATATTTTAAGGATCAAGATTCTAGAATGGCTACCAAACAAGTATTTGAACGAAAATCTCAAACAACTTTTGGTAAAAAGTCCTAGTTTCTTGTAATAGTAATTTTATAAACAGGAAAAATTATGGCAAGTTCAGCTACACCTATGGGTGCTAGACCTGTAAGTTCATTAGTATCTTGTGCATACAATGCGAAAATAACTCATTATAAAATCAAAAATGCATATGGAACATCCATATTCTATGGAGATTTTGTAAAGTGGGCAGACGATAATCCTAATACTACTATCCAAAAGGATACTGGTACAGCGACTCTAACCCCAATCGGTGTTTTCCTTGGATGTGCTTATACTGATCCTACAACAGGTCAATTCACCACAAATCAATATTTTCCAGCTTCAATAGCTGCTGATGATATTGTTGCGTATGTTGCTTCTGATCCATTCGTGGTCATGCAGATGCAATCAGACGAATCACTTACTCAAGATGATTTGGGTAAAAATGTCGGAGTCGTTCAGACTGCTGGGTCAACTAATATTGGCACAAGTAGAAATGCGATTGATGGAAGTACAGCAAATACTACCAACACACTACCATTAAAGATTATCGACTTTGTTGATGGTCCTGATAGTGAAGTTGGAGACAGCTATACTGACGTATTGGTGATGTTCAACGTAGGACATCAATTACTTAACACAACAGGCATAGGCTAATAGGAGAATATTATGGCAGCTATTTCAAGAGCAAATGAGCTAAAACAACTCCTTCCAGGTCTTAACGCACTGTTTGGAGATGAGTACAACAATTACGAGAATGAGCATGAGCAAATCTATGTAACTGAAAATTCTGAGAGATCATTCGAAGAAGAACTCAAGTTATCAGGTTTCGCTGCTGCTCCAGTAAAAGATGAAGGTGCATCTATATCTTTTGATACAGCACAAGAATCTTTTGTAGCTCGTTACACACACGAAACTATTGCTTTAGGTTTCTCAGTTACTGAGGAAGCTATGGAAGATAATCTTTATGTAAGTTTATCTGCTAGGTATACTAAAGCATTAGCAAGAGCAATGGCTTACACTAAGCAAGTCAAATCAGCTTATCCACTTAATAATGGATTTACTAACTCTTTCCAATCTGGAGATGGTGTAAATTTATTTACAGCAAGTGGTGATGGTGTAACAGGTGGTGATGGTCATCCATTAGTATCTGGCGGTAAGAACTCTAACAGACCAGTCACTGGTGCTGACTTGAACGAAACATCTTTAGAAGATGCAGTAATTCAAATTAGTAAGTGGACTGATGAAAGAGGTCTTAAAATTGCAGCTAGACCTAAGAAGTTGATCGTTCCTACTGATCTACAGTTCGTAGCTACTCGTCTACTAGACAGTGAGTACAGAGTTGGAACTGCTGACAATGACATCAATGCAATCAGAAACAATGGTGTGATTCCAGAAGGCTTCTCAGTTAATCATTATTTAACTGATACTAATGCTTTCTTTATCATTACTGATGTGCCTGATGGCATGAAGCATTTTGTCAGAAGTCCAATGACTACAAGCATGGATGGAGACTTTGATACTGGAAACGTAAGATATAAAGCTAGAGAAAGATATTCATTTGGAGTATCTGATCCGCTTGGTATTTTTGGTTCACCAGGATCAAGCTAAAACCTTAAGGGGAGCTTTTGCTCCCCTTTTTTTCGTTCTAGGGATTTTTTAATTTGTCTATCAACTGCCCTAGCAGACTTGCCAAGATGATAGATATTTTCTTTTAGGAGAAAAAAATGGCTAATACAACTTTTACTGGAGCCGTAAGATCAGAAAATGGTTTCCAATCAATAACAAAAAATACAACTACAGGTGCAGTTACTGTAGAGGCAACTTATGACGTAAGACCTAATTTTAGAACAACTGTAGATAACTCAACACTTAATACTGGTGCTGCAGTTACAACTACTTTAACAAAAGATCAGTCTGGAACTATTTTCAATATTGATGGTACTGATGATATCGTAGTTAATATGCCAGCTTTGAGCACAGATAATGTTGGTATTACTTATGAATTTTTAATTACAACTGCTGTTGGTTCAGGTAAAACTGTAACATTTGTACTTCCAGGTGCTGGAGTATCAAATTTCTTTGGTGCTTTACAACTTATGGGCGGTACTGCTGCTAATCCAGCTTCAGATGTTGCAGGTGATACTCTTACTGTTCCAGCACTTTCTGCTGTTAATGGAAGAGTAAAACTAACTTGTGTTTCTGATGATGGCACTAACTCTACTTGGAAAGCAGAAACTCTTACATCCGTTATAGCAACTATTGCTTAATAGGAGAATACTATGAGTTTAACATCAGCAACAGATGTTCAAGCAGTATTCATTGAGGCTGATACTGATGCACTAGATGCAGATAGCATCAGCCAATCTCAAACACCATCAGGTGCAGGTAATTTAACCATTAATGGTGCAAAAGCCTCTGGTGGTGTTGCTACTTTTAATTCTGCTAGACAAGTAACAATTACTTCAGCAGGAGATGATCAAGCTAGAACATTTACAATAACAGGAACAGATGTTAATGGTTTTACAATTACTGAAGCAGTAACTGGTGCTGATACAGCAGCAGCAACAAGCACGAAACATTTTAAGACAGTAACTCAAATAGCAGTAGATGACGCTACTGCTGGTGCAGTTACGGCTGGTATGAATACATCTGCTATAGCAGTTATATTTGCAGGTCGTTCACGACTTAAAGGTGCTTTTATAGTCAACTCTTCTACAGCAGGTACTGTATCTTTTAGAGATAGTTCAGATGCTGGAGAAAGTGGTACAACTAAATTGCAGTTAGGAACTGTAGCTAGTGCAACTGCTGAAAGAGATGTAACCATTCCTGGTGAAGGCGTAGTATTTATAGATGGAGTTTATATTCCATATACAGCAGGTACTACAATATTTACCAGTATTACAGCGTTCCACGCATAAAAGGTATTATTATGAAATATATAATTGCAGAAAACGGAAACTTTCCTCCACAATATAATGTTTTAGAGGAAAGCAAAGATGGTATTTACAGAGTTGTTTTTGGACCAGACCCTGATTTAGAGGATGCCCAAAGAAAACACGCTGAATTATCTGGTAGCACAAAAAGAGCTAAAAAAGAAGATGGCACATTTAAAGCAGATGATCCATCAACTCCAGATATAAATGAAGCATATGTTTCTGGTAAGAAGCCTGTTAAAAAGAAAACTGTAAAAAAATCACCAGCTAAGAAAAAAACTGTAGCTAAGAAAAAAACAGTTAAGAAAAAATAGTGTTAGATAAGACTCTATTGATGAATGAACTTCGTCAATGGAGTCGCACTGTATTAGAAAATCCGCAGGAAAAATTTAATAATCTTCCTGCTTGTCCACACGCAAAAAAAACTTGGGATAATAACAAAGTAAATGTTGTTATAAGTGAGTGTGATATGTGGTCAGACCTTATGGATTACATTATAAATTTTGATGATACTTATGATGTAATTATTTATTGTGGTGATGATTATGAAAATATTACCGCAGATGAAGTAGATACAAGAATTAATTTACTTAATCAAAAAGCAAATAAATATAATTTATATGTAATGGGTTCGCATCCTGATACTGAAATAAAATTTGCAACTGAACAAGAAGAATTTCAAGGATTATTTGAAGATGATTACTATCAGATATTTATTCAAAGATTAGATATATTAGTAAAAGCATCTGATAATATTTTTAAAAAAGGTTATTATAAAAATTATAATAATGAACAATTTAACTCACAAATATTAAGCAGGAGAAAATTATGCGAGATATGAAAAAAATGGGCGGTAGAAAAACCAAAGTAAATAAAATGGGCATGGGTAAAAAAACTGGTGTAATGAAAAAAAACATGGGTAAAAAAACTGAAATGCGTAATATGAAAGGTGGTATGGGTACCAAAATAGAAAACTTTAAAGACATGATGTATAAAAAGTTTGGCGGTAAAACATAAACCAGTAAACTTTTTTATTACTTAAATATTTTCTATGCCTATAAGAAAGAAGGCTAAAATGCCTGCTAGGAATAAAAAAAACTTTAGACCTACTAAGTCTGGTGCTGGTATGACTGAAGCTGGTGTAAAAGCCTATAGAAGATTAAATCCTGGTTCTAAATTAAAAACTGCTGTTACTGGTAAAGTAAAAAAAGGTAGTAAAGCTGCAAAACGCAGAAAGTCTTATTGTGCAAGATCACTTGGTCAATTAAAGAGAAGTTCAGCTAAAACAAGAAATGATCCTAACTCTAGAATTAGACAGGCTCGTAGAAGATGGAAGTGTTAAATGGTAATGACTAGAGCTAACTTTGGTGTAATGACAAGCAAAGCACCAGCCAGAAAAAAAAAATATAATTCTAAAAAGAAAAAAGTAGATAAAAAAAGGAAAAAATAAATGGCAACAAGCGGTACAACAACATTTAACTTAGATTTATCAGATATTATGGAAGAAGCCTATGAGCTTTGTGGTCTTGTTATGCGTTCTGGTTATGAATATCGCACAGCTAAACGAGCATTAAATTTAATTTTTCTTGAATGGCAAAATAAAGGTTTAAATCTTTGGAAGATTGAACAAGATACTATTACATTAGTTGCAGGAACATCTTCTTATGCCGCTGATACAAGTGCATTAGAAGTAGTTGATGCTTTTATCAGAACTGATTCAGGAGATACTTCTAATCAGTTTGATCAAACTTTAAATAGAATATCTAGAACACAATATAATCATCAAGCTAAAAAACTTACACAAGCTAAACCTACACAGTTTTATGTAGATAAAGGCACATCAGGAATTAATCTTGTAGTTTGGTCTACACCAGATAGTGCACAAACTTATACTTTAGTTTATGACTATATTAAAAGAATAGAAGATGCAGGTGATCCTGCTTCTAATAATGCTGATGTACCAGCACAATATTTACCATGCCTTACTTATGCTTTAGCTTATAATATTGCTTGTAAATCACCAGAAGCATTGCAAAGAATACCTATGATTAAAATGCGATATGATGAGCTTTGGAATGAAGTAAGTGATGCTAATAGAGAAAGAGCATCAGTTAAATTTGTTCCTGATAGTAGTGTTTATACTAATTACTAATGTACGCAAAAGGTTCAAAAGCACTTGGCATATGCGATAGATGTGGTTTTACTTATAAACTTGCAGAATTAAAATACGAAGTTCAAGATGAAGTAAGAAATGGTTTAAGAGTATGTTTTAGTTGTTTTGATCCAGATCAACCTCAATATAGAGTTGGTCAATTACAAACATCAGACCCACAAGCATTGTATAATCCTAGAACAGATTCAGGAGAAAAAAGTTCAACATCTTATTATGGATTTGATCCTGTTACAGGAATTGGTATTGTAATGCAAGGTAATATTGGTAAAGTAACTATAACAACAGATTAAAATGACATACGCAGAACTTAAAAGTTTAATACAAGACTATACGCAAAATACTGAAAGTCAGTTTGTTGCTGATTTGCCTACATTTATTCAACAAACAGAAGAACGTATTTTAAAATCTGTTCAACTTCCTGTATTTAGAAAAAATGTAACTGGACAAACTTCAGATGGAAATCAATATCTTGCAACACCTACAGATTTTTTAGACAATTTTTCATTAAGTGTTACTGTTAGCGGATCACAAACATTTTTATTATTCAAAGATGTAAATTTTATTAGAGAAGCATATCCTAGTGCTACAAGCACAAGTGTTCCAAAACATTATGCAATATTTGATGATAATAATTTTATATTAGGTCCTACGCCTAATGATAGTTATACTATGGAATTACATTACTTTCATAGACCTGTATCATTAACAGCAGGTTCTGATAGTGGAACTACATGGTTATCAGAAAATGCAGTTAATGCTATGTTATATGGATCATTATTAGAAGCATATATTTATATGAAAGGTGAACCAGATTTAATTAGTTTATATCAACAAAGATTTTTAGAGGCATTAGCTAGATTAAAAAATCTTGGTGAAGGAGATAATACTGTAGATGATTACAGAAATGATGTTGTTAGAGTGCAAAGAACATAATGTTTAGTGTAGATGTAAGTCCTACAATAGGCACTGTAAAAGTAGAAACAACAGAAAATAAAGGTTTAAGTCCTGAATATTGGACTCAAAGAATAGTAGAAAAACTTGTTAGTATAAGTGATGGTGCCGATCCTATGATTAAAGCACAGGCAGAAGCATTTAAAAAAGATATACAAACAGTTGTTTTATTATATATGAAACAAGCTATAGCTAGTGATCGTGCTTCTGTAGCTGGTATTTTAGAAAAACAAGGTCATAAAGATATGGCTAATATTATTAGGAGACTATAATGGCAATTACTCAAGCTATGTGTACCTCGTTTAAAGTTGAATTACTAACAGGCACACACGATTTTACAAACTCATCAGGCGATACTTTTAAACTTGCTTTATATACAAGTAGTGCATCATTAGATGCATCTACTACTGCATATTCAGCAACCAATGAAACATCAGGAACTGGTTATTCTGCTGGTGGTGGTACATTAACTAATGTAACTCCAACATCATCAGGTACTACTGCATTTACTGATTTTGCTGATTTAACTTTTTCTAGTGCATCAATTACTGCTAGAGGTTGTTTAATTTATAATGATACAGATTCAGATAAAGCAGTTGCTGTGTTAGATTTTGGAGGAGATAAAACTTCTACCAATGGTGATTTTACTATTCAATTTCCAACAGCAGACGCATCTAACGCAATTATTAGAATAGCCTAATATGGCAAATATTACAGGATGGGGTCGAGGTACCTGGGATTCAGGTACATGGGGTGAAGCTGCTCCTGTAATTTTAACTGGTGTAGTTGGAACAACTGCACTTGGAGATGAAACAGTTGTTGCAGATGCTAATATATCTGTAACTGGTCTAAGTGGAACTTCAGCATTAGGCAATGAAACAGTTATTGCAAAAGCTAATATATTGCCAACAGGTCTTGCAGCAACTTCTGGATTAGGAGATGAAACAGTTGTAGCAGATGCTAATTTATCTGTTACAGGGATAGAAGGAACTTCAGCAACAGGTACGGCTGGTGTTGTAGCAGATGCAGTTAATGGTGTTTCTGCTGTAGCATCTACACTAAATGTAGGAGATGAAACAGTAATTTGTGGTGCTGTTATATTACCAACAGGAGTTTCTACTACAGGTACACTAGGAAGTGTTACTACACAAACACAAAATAAAGTTTTTGTTACTAGTGTTTTAGGAACTATAAATATTGGAACAATTGTAGTTCAAGCAAATGCTGATATAAATGTAACAGGATTAGAAGCAACAGGTGAAACAGAAAGAGTAAATGTATGGGGTATAACACCACCAACACAACAAAATCCAAATTGGACAGAAATAGCAGCATAACTTATTATAGGAAAATATTATGGCAACTTATGTAAATGATTTAAGACTCAAGGAAATTGCTACAGGTGATGAGTCAGGAACTTGGGGAACAAGTACCAATACTAATTTAGAACTTATAGCAGAGGCTTTTAGTTATGGAACTGAAGCATCTTTTGGTTCTGATGCAGATGCTACAACAACGATAGCAGATGGAGCAACCGATCCTGCTCGTAGTTTATATTTCAAAGTTACTTCAGGAGTTTCTTTAACAGCTACTAGGAATTTAACTTTAGCTCCAAATGATGTTTCTAAAATATGGATTATAGAAAACGCTACAACAGGCGGTCAATCTATTACAGTTAAACAAGGTTCAGGTACAAGTGTAACAATTACCAATGGTGCTGTTGCAGTTGTTTATTCTGATGGCGGAGGAGCAAGTGCGAATGTCGTAAATGCTTTAACAGATTTAAATGTTGCATCTTCACTTACTATAGATAATTCAGGTGTAGCAACAACAGGTAAAGCTATAGCAATGGCTTTGGTTTTCGGATAAAATTAGGACAATATTATGGCAAATCCAAATTTAGTAAATGTAACTTCGATATACGCTAACAGTATAAATGGAGCTTTAACAACTACTACTACAACTGACTTATTAACTTGTGCAAGTGATAAGTTAATTAAAATTAATAGTATTATTGTTGCAAACATTGATGGCACTAACGCTGCTGATGTAACAATGGGAATTATTAAAAGTGGTGGTTCAGTAGTTTTATTCGCTTCAACTATCTCTGTTCCAGCAGATGCTACTTTGGTTCTTATTGATAAGAACTCAGGCATCTATCTTGAAGAAGGAGATATCCTAGAGGGTGGTGCAAGTGCTAATGGCGATTTAACTTACACCATTAACTACGAAGAACTAGATGACGCTTAAGGAGTACAAATATGGCTCACTTTGCAGAACTTAATTCAAGCAACGAAGTATTACGAGTAGTAGTAATATCCAACGATGATGTAAATGCTAACGGAGGAGAATTATCCTCTGAGGCAGAAACATTTGTAGCATCTATCGTTCCACACTCAACAGGTGGAACTGCTTGGAAACAAACTTCATACAATCACAATTTTAGAAAACACTATGCAGGTATTGGCGATACTTATGATGCAAGTAAAGATAAATTTATAACACCGCAACCTTACCCTTCTTGGTCATTAGATTCTAACGATGACTGGAAAGCACCAGTTGCCTATCCAACAGTTACAGAAATAGACTCAGAATCAGTCTTAATGAATTGGGATGAAGATAATCAAAAATGGCTAGGAGCAACCTATACTGGTGATCCAATAGTTACAACCAATTACGAATGGGATGCTACTAATCTGCAATGGAATGAGGTCTAATCATGGCTAATTCTAATGGCGGAATAGTTGGTGTCGATAATCCAGTAAATATTCAAGCTGAACAAGTTACAACCTTTAATTCCACTGGAACATTTACTGCTCAACCTTTAACCACAGAAGTTCAATATCTCATTGTTGCTGGTGGAGGTGGCGGTGCTTTTGGTGGTTTGAATGGCACAGGTGGGGGAGCAGGTGGCTATCGTTCATCAGTACCTGGCGAATCATCAGGTGGTGGAGCATCAGCAGAACCTTTAAGTCCTGTTACAGGCGGTTCACCATACCCAGTTGTTGTTGGTGCTGGTGGTACTGCATCTGGTCCAGGTGGTAATTTTTCAACCGCAGGAACTTCTTCAAGTTTTAATGGTATATCTACAGTCGGTGGTGGCGGAACAGGAGATAGAACTTACTCAAATCCAGGAGTTCAAAATGGTGGCTCAGGTGGCGGTGGTGGTGGCTATTATGATACAGGTGGTCTTGGAACTGCTAATCAAGGCTATCCAGGGGGTGATGGTAAATACACAGATGGTAGTAATAATGGTGGTGGTGCTGGTGGTGGTGCTGGTGGTGCTGGAGAAGGTGCTAATCCAGCTTCTATAACAGGCAATCAAGGTTTTGATGGTGGTGTTGGCGTAGCATCTTCAATTACTGGTTCACCTGTTTACCGAGCAGGTGGTGGTGGAAGCACAGGAAGATTTCGCAGTGATAATGCAGGATTAGGTGGAAATGGTGGTGGTGGTAATGGTGCTTACTACAATTCAGATGGTAGTGGTACTATACCTGCACCTCAGGCAACTCCAATTTATCCATCAGGCTCACCAGGAGTTGTAGCTCAAGCAGGAACTGCAAACACAGGCGGTGGTGGCGGTGGTGGTTCTATTGGTGGACCTGCACCTAACCCACCTGGAGGCAATGGTGGTTCAGGCGTAGTTATTATTAAAGAACCTGAAGCTATAGGAGCCTCAGGCGTATGGGATATGAACGCCCTTTATGACAATGTGAAAGCAGGGACATGGACAAATGCCTAGATTAGTCGGAGCAGCACAAACAGTTACAACTCAAGCTGAACAAATAACTACCTTTAATTCTTCAGGCACATTTGCTGCTCAACCTTTATCTACAGTTGCAGATGTATTAGTTATCGCTGGAGGTGGTGGTGGTGCAGGACAACTTGGCGGGGGTGGCGGTGCAGGTGGCTACCGAGAAATATCTAATCACCCAATCCCTTTAAGCCCTGTTCCAGTAACTATAGGAGCAGGTGGAGCAGGAGCAACTACTGTTACAAGAGGATCAGATGGTAATAACTCAGTATTTGGTGCAGGTTCTCCATTAACATCTACAGCAGGAGGCGGTGGAGGTAGAGGAGGAAATCCTGACCCTGCCTTGACATCTACTTCAGGTCGATCTGGAGGTTCTGGGGGAGGCGGTTATTTCAGCGGTTTTGGTGGAACTGGAAACACACCCCCAACAAGTCCACCACAAGGTAATTCAGGTGGAGAAGGTGCAAGTAGAGCAGGTTATCCTGGCGTAGAAGATTCAGGCGGTGGCGGTGGAGCTGGTGCAGCAGGAGCAGACGGAACACCCGCAGGTGGAGGAAATGGTGGTAATGGATTGCCTTCAACAATTTCAGGTTCAGATGTCACTAGGGCAGGTGGTGGTGGAGGAGGAACATTTTCCCCTGGCACACAATCATCAGGTGGTGCAGGTGGCGGGGGTGCAGGTGGTGCTGCATCACCAGGAGATGGACAAGATGCAACTGTCAACACAGGAAGTGGCGGCGGTGGATCAAGTTTTCCAGGCAATGTACCAGGAGGCGATGGCGGATCAGGTGTTGTAATTGTAAAAGAACCTGAAGTTACAGTAGCTTCAAGCGTTTGGGATATGAGAGTAGTATTTAGACAAATCAAAGCTGGCGATTGGACAAGCTAACAACAACCTTTCTTTTAAAACATATCTAAACTATACTTATCTCTTAAGAGAGAGAAGATGAATCTAAAATATTATTACTGGTACTTTCAGTCAGTTATTCCTGAAAGAATATGTGACGATATTGTTCGTTATGGTCAAGAGCAAGATAAACAAATGGCTCTTACAGGTAACGCTGATAAAGACAACCTAACCAAGCTAGAACTTAAAAACATTCAAAAGAAACGCAAGTCTGATGTTGTATGGATGAATGACAGGTGGATATACAAAGAAATACAACCTTACATCCATCAAGCAAATGCTAACGCTGGTTGGAATTTTGAATGGGATTTTAGCGAGTCTTGTCAGTTTACCGAATATAAAAAAGGTCAGTTTTACGATTGGCATTGCGACTCTTACGAAGAACCTTATAACAATCCTGAAAATCAAAATGTGCATGGTAAACAAAGAAAACTTAGCATGACTGTATCTTTAACCGATCCTGATGAATATAAAGGCGGAGATTTAGAGTTTGATTTTAGAAACACAGACAAAGGCTCACAACCAAGAATATGTGAAGAAATTAGAAAGAAAGGTAGCGTGATTATCTTTCCATCTTTTGTTTGGCATAGAGTCAAACCAGTAACCAAAGGAATACGACACTCTTTAGTGTGTTGGAATTTAGGATATCCATTCAGATGAGCTTTAAGAAAAATAAATACCAAGTTATTAAAAACGCTATATCAACAGAGTTAGCAGATTTTTGTTATCAATACTTTTTAAATAAAAGAGCAGTAGCAAGACATTTGTTTGATGAAAAATATATTTCACAATTTACTGAATACTTTGGAGTTTGGAACGATCAACAAATACCTGAAACTTATTCACATTACTCAGATATCGTTATGGAAACTTTATTGCAAAAAGTTAAACCTATTATGGAAAAAGAATCAGGTGTAAAGCTAACTGAAACTTATTCGTATGCAAGAATCTATAAAAAAGGTGATGAGTTAAAAAGACATAAAGATAGATACTCTTGCGAGATATCTACCACCATGAACTTAGGTGGTGATGATTGGTCAATTTTTTTAGAACCATCAGGTGAAGAAGGTAAAAAAGGCGTAGAAGTTAAACTTGAAGCAGGTGATATGCTGATGTATCGTGGTTGTGAATTAGAGCATTGGCGTGAACCTTTTGAAGGGAAAGATTGTGGACAAGTGTTTTTACATTATAATGATAAAAATGGCAAAGATGCCGAAAGTAACAAGTATGATGGTAGACCGATGATTGGATTGCCAGCATATTTTAAAGGAGTTTAATATGGAAGTATTAATACCATTAGCAGTATTAGCAGTAGTGATAGCTTGGTCTGTAAAAAGATTTAAGCCTGAACTTTGGAATAAAGTTAAATCTAAATTTAAAAAATAAATGGCAACAATAAAAGAAGCTATGTCTAAAATAGAATCACATGAAAAAGAATGTGCTATTCGATATGAAAATATAGAAAAAAGATTAGACCAAGGACAAGACAAGTTTAAAAGACTTGAAAATATGATATGGGGTTTATATCTTTTGCTTATTACTTCTAGTATTGGAATCATATCTAAATTATTGTGAGCAGAGCTAAAAAAAAATCTAGAGTAAATGAAGCTGGTAATTACACTAAACCATCTTTAAGAAAAAGATTATTTAATAGCATAAAAGCAGGTGGTAAAGGTGGTAGACCTGGACAATGGTCTGCTAGAAAAGCACAAATGCTAGCAAAAAAATATAAGGCAAAAGGCGGTGGCTACAAATAGTCTATGGGTTAAAAACGTAGAAATACCCACATCATCTCATCCAGAGATTAAAAAACTTAAACGTAAAACAAAAGTTCATACTTTACACGGAAATAAAGTCTGGGATTCTTCTATGGTTATTATAGAAGCACTAGATGAAATAGAAATTATTAATAATAAAATTTTAGATTTAGGTTGTGGTTGGGGTGCATTAACACATTATTTACAAAGTAAAGGAGCATATGCTGTTGGCATGGATGCTGATGAAAATGTTAAACCATACTTTGATTTAATGTCTAGGTTAATGAATGTAAAGCCTAAATTTATTTTACAAGATATTTTTTCTAAACCTTTGCCCTTAAATTTTGATACATACATAGCAGTAGATGTTTGTTTTTGGAATACACATACTGACTTATGGATTAATCTTATTAAATATTTAAATGATAATGATAAACAATTAATTATGGTTGATCCTGGTCGAGAATCATTTTGGGAATTATTAGATAACATTTCTGATGGTAAACATGATATATGTTTTAATTATGAAAGAATGTATATTAATGAACCAAAAAAAACAGATGCATATATAGTTATATTCGGAGAATAAAATGCCATTAAAAAAAACACAAAGAAGTTTAAAAAGATGGACAAAACAAAAATGGACTACTCCTAGCGGTAAAAAATCTAGTGAAACTGGAGAAGTATATGCACCAAAAGCAACAATTAAAAAATTAAAATCTACTGCATCAGGAAGAAAAAAACTTTCAGCAGCAAATAGAAAGAAAAGAGAAGCAACAAGAAAAGGTAAACAACACGCAAGACATGGATTGCATAAAGGGAAAAAAAGATAATGTCAGAAGTATCATCAATTACAAGAATAGGAACCTCAGAACCTTTTGAGCTACAGACACAAAGGGGACAAGTAGGTTGGCATGAAACTAATTTTAAATTTGGATTTAACCCACTTATAGTTGATTCATTAGAAACTATATGGGCACAAGGAGGTTTATATTCATATTTATCTTCTGCATCTACTCTCTATATATCAAGCTCATCAGGATTTGATGACGTGGGAAGCACAGGTGCAACAAGTGCAAAAGTTTCAGGTCTTGACGCTAACTATGATGAAGTGTCAGTTACTGTTAATTTAGATGGACAAACTGGCGTACAACTGGGTGATGCCAGCAATTGGATAAGAGTAAACAGAATAGAGGTTTTAACAGCAGGTAGTGGCGGTGCTAATGCTGGTGTTTTATATGTAGGAACTGAAGCTACTCCTTCAAGTGGAGTACCTACTAATAAATATGCAACTGTAGCTATAGGAGATAATCAAACACTTATGGCTTTATGGACAGTTCCTAGAGGATATACAGCGTATCTATATCAAACTAAGATAACTGTAGCAACAGAGGCTAATAATAAATATGGAGTAATTAGTGTTGTTTCTAGACCTGAAGGTGGTGTTTTTAAAATAAAAGATAAATTTGTAACAGTCCTTGATTCAGTTACACAAGAATATAATTTTCCACTTAAATTTGAAGAAAAAACAGACATTGAAGTTAGAGCAATAGGAAGTTCATCAAATTCAAATCTATCTGTATCAGCAGGTTTAGATATTCTTTACATACAAAATAGACCTTATCCAGAATAATGTATGAATATAATTGCACAGTTACTAGGGTCGTTGATGGCGATACTATTGATGTTATTCTTGATCTTGGTTTTTCTGTTCTTCACAAGTGTCGTGTACGTCTTTATGGGATTGATACACCTGAATCAAGAACCAGAGATAAAGATGAAAAAGTTAGAGGAAAATTAGCTGCAAAATATCTAGAAGACTCTATTAAAAACGGCACTGAAATAATATTAAGATCAAAACTAAAAGATTCTAAAGGTAAGTATGGTCGTGTATTAGGAGAAATTATTGTAGATAATATAAATATTAACCAGTCAATGATTGAAAAATATTTAGCAGTGCAATATACAGGTCAAAGCAAAAAAGATGTAGAAGCAGAACATTTGCTTAATAGGGATAAACTAATAGAACTAGGCAAGTTTATACCAATAAAATAATGGATTCTATAGTTCAATTAATTAATGAAGTTGGTTTTCCAATAGCAGCAGCTATAGGTTTAGGTATGTTTATTTGGAAACTTATTAATAAAATTATTGATGGAATGGAAACTAAAGTAGATGTTTTAGATGAAAAAGTATCTGCTCAAATATCAGAAATAGAAGCAAGATTAGGTCAAAAACTAGATTCACAACATGGTATTTTAGTAGCACTTATAGATAGAGTTAGGTCTGTAGATAATGAAATTATTAGACAAGATACTCTTTTAAAAACTATATTAGGTGTACCGCAACTTATGCACACAGATAGACTAGCAAAAGCAGACAGAGATGACCAAAGAAAAGATTGATTGGATGCATATATTTGGAATTATTGGATTTATAATTACCATTATTATTTCTATGTTTGTTCATAGTGATGAAATGGTGCATAAATTTAAAAATCCTAGTTTTTCAGGTGTAGGTACATCAGCACATTATTTAACTATTGAAAATCAAGAAACTAACAGAAAAGATGCAATTAAAGCAGAGATAAAAGCATATCAAGAAGACTTAGAAAGAGAAGCTAACAATACTACATTAGCTAGATTTATAAGAAATTTAGAAAGCAGAATTTACGCACAGCTTAGTAGGCAACTTGTAGATAATTTATTTGGTGAAACTGCTAATACTTCAGGCACTCTAGAGCTAGAAGGTAATACAATAGAATATTCTGTAGATGGTGACTATATAACTTTAATAATTACGGATGCAAATGGAAATACAACAGAAATTACTTTGCCTATTGGCGATTTTTCTTTCTAGTTGTACTAACTGGTCTATATTAAATAATTATGCACCACCTGTTAGTTTAATCAAACAAGCAGAAGTTGGTTCTTTAATAAATAAAGAATTAGCTGAAATAGGTAAACCATTTGTAAAACCTACAATAGCTGTATATCCAACAGGATTTACAGATCAAACAGGACAACGTAGAAGTAATAGTAGTTATGCATCTTTTTCTACTGCTATTACTCAAGCACCACACGCTTTTTTAATTAGAGCATTAAAACACGCAAATAATGGTGAATTTTTTGATGTAGTTGAAAGAGTTGGATTAGATAATCTTACAAAAGAAAGACAATTAATTAGATCAACAAGAAAAGATTTTAATGAAGATGAAAAACTTTTGCCTTTAGCTTTTGCAGGATTAATAATGGAAGGCGGTGTAATTGGTTATGAAAGCAATATTAAATCTGGTGGTTTAGGTGCTAGATATTTAGGTATTGGAGGACAAAAAGAATACAGGCAAGATACTGTAACAGTATCTTTAAGAACAGTATCTGTAAGTACAGGGAAAGTTTTAATAGAAGTATTAACTACAAAAACTATATTAAGTGTTGCAATTAGCCAGGATGCGTTTCGTTTTATTTCTAATAATACGGAACTTGTAGAAATAGAAAATGGTATGGTTGAAAATGAATCTGTAAATATTGCATTGCAAAATGCTATCGAAACAGCAGTATTAGAAACTATACAAATTGGATTAAAACAAAATTTATGGAAGATACTAGATGAAGAAATACTTAATGTTATTCGTGGTTAGTTTTTTATACGCAGATAATGAGGTTTATATAGATCAAGTTGGTGCTACATTTAATCTTGATATAGAACAATTAGGCTCATCTAACATCATTGGTGGTTCTGATGCTATTTCAGGAACTATGACAGCCCTTGATTTAGACGGCACAACAATGACTTTAGATATAAATCAAATTGGTGATACCAATAAATTTCTTGGTGATATTACCGCAGATACTTTTACAGGTTTTTTTGAATTTGATGGCGATGGAAATACTTTTAATATACAAGTTGACCCTACAAATACTTATGGTGCTGATAGTGGTAACTTTAATGTAGATGTAACAGGAGGTAGCAATACTTTTACCTTAGATGTTGCAACCAATGATCTTGCTAGCACTTTAGATTTAGATTGGATAGTGCAAGGAGACAGCAATACTTTTGATTTTGACATTGACTATGATACGGCAACAAACTATGTTGATGTAGATGGAGATTCAAATACAATTAATTTTGACGGTGATGGATATGCTGATGCATTTTTTAAACTAGAGCATGACGGCAACTCAAGAACATTTAACATTGATCAACAGAGTACATTAGCTAGTGACTGGTTACGCATCATTTCTAGCGGTAACAGTGGTACTGTTTGCGTCATTCAAAGTGATGGGGGAACAAGCACCTCGTGTTGATGTTGGAGAAATTTCAGAACTAAACGGTGTTGCCCGTATTGTACGAGACAAAACAGAAACAGCAGAATTAAATGATGACATAAGATCATACGACACCCTTGAGACCTCTAATGGTCGCATGGCTGTTACTTTTCTTGATGACACTCTTATACGCCTTACTGAACACTCACAAGTATTAATTGATGAGTTTGTTTTTGACCCTGACCCAAACAAATCTAAAATGGCACTTAATTTTGCCAAAGGCACTGCTAGGTTTGTTACTGGCAAATTAAACAAGGTTGCTAAAAAAAATATAACAATTAGAACTAACAGTGCAACTGTAGGCATTAGAGGCACAGATTTTACTATCACAACCAATGAGATTGGTGAGTCCTTAATAATTCTGCTGCCCAATAAAGATGGTACAGCAAGCGGTGAAATAGAGGTCATGACCGCTATGGGTACTGTAATCTTAAATAAACCCTATCAATCTACCGTTACCACGGTTTTTGAATCTCCTCCAAGCAAGCCAGTTATTTTAGATTTAACTCTTGACCTTATTGATAACATGTTAATTGTTACCAATCCACAAGAAAATAAAACGGCAAATGAAGAGGTTGCAGATCAAAGTAGCAATGTACTGGATGTAGATTTTTTAGAGTTTGATGAGTTAGAACAAGATTACTTAGCAGAAGATGATTTGGAGTTTACAGAGCTAGATATTAACTTTTTGGATGTTAATTTTTTTGAAGATATGTTAAAAATAGTTAACGAATTAGATAAACTAAAAGAAGATGATCTAAAACAAGATCAGACAGTAACAAGAATTATTGGCACTAAGATTGGTCAAGATACAGAAACACAAATAATTACCTTGGTTACTGGAGATTTAATAAGTTTAAGAAGAAAGGTTGAACAGTCAGTACAAGTAGATTTAAACTCTAGTCAAGGATATACTGTTATTTTTATACAAAACGGTGTTTCTAATACTATAAAAATAAATGGTGGAGGAGACTCAGTTATAACCATTAAACAAAGTTCATAGGATTAAAATGAAATTTAATTTAATAAAAAATGTAGTAGGAGCCATAGCACCAACACTAGGTTCTGCTTTGGGTGGACCATTGGGCGGACAGGCAGCTTCTGTTGTGGCACAAGTTCTTGGTTGTTCTCCTGAGCCAAAAGCCATCAATCAAGCCATTCAATCAGCCACGCCTGAACAAATGCTTGAACTCAAAAAAGCAGAACAAAACTTTGAAGTGCAGATGAAAGAATTAGATGTAGATGTATTCAAGCTAGAGGTTCAAGACAAAGCAGATGCTAGAGGAAAATTTAGCAAAGATTGGACAGCTAGAATCATGGGTACTGCTGTGGTAGGTGGATTTCTAGGCTATATATTTTTGGTTACTTTACAGCCACCTGAACAAAATTCTGAAGCTTTAATCAATTTGGTGTTAGGATATCTAGGTGGGTTGGCATCAGCAGTTATATCGTTTTACTTTGGGGCTTCAAACACGCCTGAGAAAAAAGATGACTAATAAGCCAACAGTACAATCTGTTTCATCGGATTTAAAATCACATGAGGCACAATGTGCCGAAAGATGGAAGACAATATTTCGAGAAACAGAAGAAATAAAAACAGAAGTTGCAGATTTAAACAAAACTTTAAAAATGGCGGTGTTTGGATGTTTCGGATTTTTAGGAACCTTGCTAATAGCATTAATATCAATAATCTTTCCCCTAAATTAATGCAAATTTCTAAAGAAGGCATTTGCCTGATTAAAAAGTTTGAGGGTTGTGAGCTAGAGGCTTATCAAGATGCTGTAGGTGTTTGGACAATTGGCTACGGTCACACCAAGAATGTACAAGAAGGACAAAAAATATCAGAAGAAGAAGCTGAATCTATGTTGTTACATGAGCTTATGGAATACTGCAAGTATGTAGAAGATGCTGTAGAAGTGCCATTGCACCAAAATCAATTCGATGCTTTGGTTTCATGGACTTATAATTTAGGTCCATCCAATCTTAACAAATCAACCATGTTAAAAGTTTTGAATAGAGGTCACTACGAGGAGGTGCCTGCACAAATATGTAGGTGGAATAAAGCAGGGGGCAAGGTGCTTGAGGGATTGACCCGAAGGCGAAACGCTGAATCTCTACTTTTTGAAGGCAAGGAGTGGGGTAAAATTTAGGAGACAGTTTGCCACATGCTACTACACGCATAGCGTTAGCAGGTGAATATTTAGCAGCATCCTACTTGCTGAGATTTTGCGACTCTGTAATTCTTGCACCCCAAGCTCATAGAAGCGATTTAATTTTAGATCATCAAAATAAGTTATACAGAGTACAAGTTAAAACCACCAACTCTACATATCTGCGAAGGGGTAAAGATTATTATCGTTGGGAGTTACGCAGTGGTAGAAGAACAGCAAAGAAAGAAAGACAAGATTCAGGCGAAAGATATGGCAACGGTCAGATAGATTTATTTTGTTTGGTAGCCCTGCCTTTAGATAAGGTAATTTTTATGCCATTCCATGAAGAAAAAAATTTAACAGAGTTTGCAAAAACAGAAGAAAGGCTTTTAGAAATAGACACCAAAGAATCTTTGCAAGCATGTTTAGATCAAGCAAACAAAAGCCCAAAATTAACACCTTTAGATTTGTAATAAAATAAGTTAGAATCAACACTTAATACAGGAGATCGTTATGAGTAAACTTAAAAGTAATACCTTTGTCTTAGAGACTGCATTAATTAAATTACAGCAAACTCTTGAAGACAGAGATGATGACTACGGTAGCTCTGATGATTTTTTTGACAACCTAGCAAACATGATCAACGCCATACTGGGCAACAAGATAGCAGAGCCGATAACAGGTAGCGATGCTTGTAATATTATGCTTTGCATGAAATTAATTCGCATATCACAAAATCCACAGCATTTAGACAGTTGGATTGATACAGCAGGATATGCCATTCTAGGACTATTAAAACAAGATTATCTATGTGAAAATGAGGAATGACATGTTTCTTGTGGGTATTATTCAATATCTCCTCTCTCTCATAATTACATGTCTAGGGAAGTTGGTATTACTCCCCCCTAAGAAAGATGTTTTCCAACTTCCCACCTTATGCTTGATTTAGACAAAATAAAATCTTTTGAAATTCTATCTAAGGATGAGCAGATAGAAGCCTTGGCTTTGATTGATAAATGGAAAAACATTAAAGCAAGAACCAAATGCAGAGATGATTTTTTAGAGTTTGTACAAATGATGTGGCAAGGCTTTATCATGGGCAGACACCATAAAATACTTGCAGATAAGTTTAATCGCATAGCACAAGGCAAACTTAAAAGATTGATTGTGTGTTTACCACCAAGACATTCTAAATCTGAATTTGCGTCAACATTTTTTCCTGCATGGATGATGGGACTCAATCCATCACTTAAAATTATTCAAGCAACTCACACCGCAGAACTAGCTGTAAGATTTGGTCGTAGGGTTAGAAACATTATTGACTCAGAAGATTATCAAACAGTTTTTCCAAACATTAGTCTATCAGGAGATAACAAGTCAGCAGGTCGATGGACAACCAATGATGGCGGTGAAGCTTTCTATTCAGGAGTGGGTGGTGCTATTACAGGTCGTGGTGCAGATTTATTAATCATTGACGATCCACATTCTGAGCAAGATGCCATGTCACCAACTGCAATGGATGCAGCTTGGGAGTGGTACACATCAGGACCACGCCAAAGGTTACAGCCGGGTGGTACTATCATCTTAGTAATGACACGATGGTCAACCAAAGACTTAGCAGGTCGATTGCTTAAAAGACAGTCAGAAGCACACGCTGATCAGTGGGAGCTTGTTGAGTTTCCTGCAATTATGCCTGAGTCTGATGAGCCTTTATGGGCAGAGTTTTGGAAGAAAGAAGAACTCTTGGGTGTAAAAGCATCTTTACCAGTATCCAAATGGAATGCTCAGTGGATGCAAAATCCAACAGCAGAAAGTGGATCAATCATAAAAAGAGAGTGGTGGCAAACTTGGGAGAGTGAAGAAATTCCTGCGTGTGAATGTATTATACAAAGCTATGACACCGCATTTAGTGCAAAAGAAACGGCTGACTACTCGGCTATAACGACATGGGGCATATTTTATCCTGAAGAAGGCGATGAAGCTTCTGTTATATTATTGGATGCATCAAGGCATAGAGTAGACTTTCCTGAATTAAAAAATATAGCTTTAGAAGAATATAAATACTGGGAACCTGATATTGTTTTGATTGAGGCAAAAGCCAGTGGCACGCCTTTAACACAAGAGTTAAGAAAAATAGGTATACCTGTGCAATCCTACTCACCAAGCAGAGGGCAAGATAAAATAGCAAGAATGAACTCTGTCTCACCCATGTTTGAAAGTGGCATGGTTTGGGCAACAGAAGATGCGTTTGCCGAAGAAGTTATTGAAGAAATGGCTTCTTTTCCTTACGGAGAAAACGATGACTTTGCTGACTCCGCTACCATGGCATTGATGCGAATTAGACAAGGAGGCTTAATTGAGCTAGGCACAGACTATGAAGATGAGGTATCATTTGATAGAAGAAAGCTAAGTTATTACTAATGAAAATATTTGTTACAAAATTCATTCATGACGGTCAGGAATATTGTGGTCCTAACATACACGCTGAAGACTTTGAGGTGGCTCAAGCCATAGCAGAAGTAGATGGATACATAGTACAAGGAGAGTTAACAGACTTAGTACAATTTAAAGAAGACGAGAAAAGGGTCTTACATTAATTTTTAATATATAATAAATCACCATGGCAATAGAAAGAAAATTAGGCACAGAAGACAATCCTGACATTGTTGATCAGGGTAAAGCTGTTGATATAGAAGCAGAAGCACCTTCGTTTGAAGAACAGCTTATGGACTCTTTAGAGGTTACCATTAATGATAACGAGATTATTATTGATGAAGCCGAAGAAGAAGTAGAACAAGAAATGCCATTTGACGCTAACTTAGCCGAATATTTGGATGATTATGTTTTAGGTTCTATATCCAAAAAACTAATAAACGATGTAGAAAGTGACAAAGAATCTCGCAAAGAATGGATGAAGACATACACAGATGGTCTTAAATATCTTGGCATGAGGTTTGATGAACAAAGAAGCCAGCCTTTTGAAGGTTCAAGTGGCGTTATTCACCCTATATTGGCTGAATCTGTAACACAGTTTCAAGCACAAGCTTACAAAGAACTTTTGCCTGCACAAGGACCCGTCAAAACACAGATAGTTGGACAAAGAGATGCCAACACAGAAATGCAAGCAGAAAGAGTTGCTGAGTTTATGAATTATTACATTATGAACGAAATGCCTGAATATGATCCTGAGTTGGATCAATTGTTATTTTATCTACCTTTATCAGGTAGTGCATTTAAAAAAGTTTATTACGATGCATCCATTAAAAGACCAGTATCAAAGTTTGTACCTTCTGAAGATTTATTAGTTCCATACGAAGCAACCGATTTGTTGAGTGCAGAACGAGTGACTCACATTGTTTCTATGAGCAACAATGAAGTAAGAAAATTACAGCTTTCAGGTTTTTATGCAGATATAGATTTATTAGGAAGCGAGGTAGAAACAAGAGACACGGTTACAGAGGAAATCGATAAGATACAAGGTGTTGAGCCTGAGTATAACAACGATGAACAAAGACGATTGTATGAAATACATACAGTTGCAGAAATAGAAGGCTTTGAAGACTTAGACGAAAATGGTGAGCCAACAGGATTAAAACTCCCTTACATAATTACCATTGACGAGTCTTCACAAAAAGTTTTATCTGTTAGAAGGAACTACGAGCCAAATGACCCAATTAAAAATAAAATTAATTACTTTGTTCAATACAAGTTCTTACCGGGTTTAGGTTTTTATGGCTTAGGTCTTTCACACATGATTGGTGGTTTATCTAAAGCCACAACATCTATTTTAAGACAGCTTATAGACGCAGGCACATTATCTAATTTGCCAGCAGGTTTTAAAGCTAGAGGCATAAGAATTAGAGATGAAGCATCTCCATTACAACCGGGTGAGTTTAGAGATATAGACGCACCGGGTGGTGCTTTGCGTGATGCATTGATGCCATTGCCTTACAAAGAGCCAAGCAATGTATTATTTAGCTTGCTTGGATTATTGGTAGACAGTGGTAAAAGATTTGCATCTATAGCTGACATGAATATTGGTGACAGTAATGCGGCTATGCCTGTAGGCACAACTGTAGCTTTATTAGAAAAAGGTACAAAAGTTATGAGTGCAATTCACAAAAGATTGCATTACTCACAAAGAACAGAGTTTAAAATATTGGCTAGAGTCTTTGGTGAGTTCTTGCCACCAGTCTATCCATATGAAACGGGTAGTGGTACAAAAGAAGTCAAACTTGAAGATTTCAGTAACAAGGTAGATGTCATACCTGTCTCTGACCCAAACATATTCTCCATGAGTCAAAGAGTGGTTATGGCACAAGAACTGTTAACCATGGTTCAGTCTAACCCTGAAATACATGGACCACAGGGTATATACGAGGCTTATTACAGAATGTATTCTGCACTAGGTGTAGACAACATTGAGTCTTTATTATTGCCACCACAAGACATGACACCTAAACCCGTAGATGCAGGCATAGAAAACAGTGGCTTATTACAAGGAATTCCTGCTAATGCTTTTGCAGAACAAAATCATGAAGCACACATAGAGGCACATAAGAGCTTGTTTTTAACACAAAGCGTGCAAATGAACCCACAATTGCAATCTGTAATCATTGCTCATGTTATGCAACATTTACAATTCTTGGCTAATCAAATAGCAGAACAACAAATGCCACCTGAAGCACAACAGCAAATAGAACAAATGATGCAACAGGCACAAACACTTGATCCACAATCACAAATGATGGTGCAACAACAAGTGCAAGGCATTATAGAAAGCATGAGTTCTCCAATCTTGGCACAACTTTCTAGTGAGTTCTTGGCTTCTATTCAACCACCACAACAACAAGACCCATTGGTTGCTATTAGGCAACAAGAACTTGGCTTGCGTGATAAGGAGATAGAGTTGAAAAACCAACAGTTTGCTTCTAAAGAGCAACAAGATGCAATGGAAAAATCTGCTGAACTGCAATTACAACAACAAAAAGCAGATCAACAGGCAATGAATGCATCAGAAAAAAATGACATTGCAAAAGAAAGACTTAGACAACAGGCTGAGTTAAAATTAATCGACTTACAAGCGAGGATGAATAAATGACAAGTTCAATCAACAAAAAAATTCAGGAGCAGATAAAAGAAAAAAAAATGCTTCAAAAGGCTAAAGAGCAAAATGCAGAAGCCATGTTAAAAAGCATTGAGGTTATGGAACCTGAAGCAGAAGTGGTTGTAGAAGAAGCACCTAAGCCAAAAGCTAAAAAAGCTCCTGCAAAGAAAAAAACAGTTGCAAAGAAAAAAACAGTTGCAAAGAAAAAGCCTGCTACTAAAAAGTAAACAGGTATAATTAATCTATTAACAGGAGTAAACAATGAAAGCAAAAACTAGCCTAAAAATAAAAGGTCAAGGAAGCATTCCATTGTCTCAGCCAAAAAAGGTCAAGGTTGAACCATTCAAACCGGGCAGTGGTAAAGGCAAAAGCAGAGGAAAAGGAGCTGCTTTGAGAGGCAATAATTTCAGTGGAGTGTATTAATCTATGGACAAGTATGATTTTATTCATGCTCTGAGAAAAGATTTAAAAAGTAGAGAGGAGCAAGTTCACGATATTGTCCTGTCAGGTGGGGTAAAAGACATGGAAAATTATCAATTTTTAATGGGAGAAATCTCAGCAATATCCTATATTCATGATAAGATAAAAGAACACTTACATGACGAAGGAGATATTGTCGATGACTAAAGAAGTTAAAGTAGAGAAAGAAGAGGATACAATAAGTTTAGATGAGGCTTTTGTAAAAGAAGATGACAGGGTTTTAGACCCATCATTGATTGACAAAAGTGTTGTCGAAAGAATGCCTC
>Ga0213865_10000380_pt1 | contig 30366 bp, 23 predicted proteins | sample PICome_6_FD_160100 | JGI IMG/M metagenome (GOLD analysis project Ga0213865, IMG submission 160100) | Coastal seawater microbial communities near Pivers Island, North Carolina, United States - PICO282 | ecosystem: Environmental > Aquatic > Marine > Coastal | place: USA: North Carolina...
CGTACCTCGAACCGTGTAGTCAACGTAGGATTTGGCTTCAACGATGGTGCTGCCTGTCAAAACATTAACCGCTCTCTTCAAAGCGGCACGTTCATCATTCAGAAAGTATACGCTTCTTGCCTTGTTCACGAAATCTTCTCCAAAGTCTTGCTTCGACTCGAGTATACGGAGCTGATCTTCTACATCCCACAGCTGCTCATTAACTGCCTTAAGCTTCTCAGCAAGATCATGAACAGTCGAAGCGTCGTCCACACTATTGTAGACGAATTTTACGCCGTCAGCAAGCACTTCCATTTCTCGGTGAATGTCTGCAAGCTTCCCAGCATCTGAGATACGCTCACTTTTAATCACCAAAATGGTATGCTTATCGATAATCTCGCCGTTGGCAACTTCAATCTTCATGACCGGTCTTATTAATCTTCGAGCTGTGCAACTGCCGCCTTCACACGACGTACGGCTTCTTGCAAATCGGCTTCTGCAGCCGCATAAGAAAATCTGATGTATCCTGGCAAACCAAAAGCATCGCCCGGCACGGTACTAACTAGACCTTCTTCTAGTAGATACATACTGAGATCCAACGACGTATTCAGCACTTGGCCATTGAATTTTTTTCCCAAAAGATCAGCGACACGAGGGAACACATAAAATGCACCGGGAGGAGTGTCCAATTCGAAACCTGGAATCTCGTTAATCCAACCCACCATCTTTTCTCTACGAGAAGCAAAGGTATCTACCATGTACTTCACAGAAGCTGGATCTGCCTCTACAGCCTCTTTACATGCACGCTGAGCAACTGAATTTGTCCCTGAGGTAAAGTTCGATTGGAATTTAGTACACGCCTTAGCAATCCACTCTGGAGCACCAATGTAACCAATACGCCACCCCGTCATTGCAAACCCTTTCGACAAACCATTAACCGTAATTGTTTGGTTGTAAACCTCTGGAAAACTCGCGATACTTACATGGTCAATCTCACCATAGTTCAACAGTTCATAGATCTCGTCCGAAATGATATGCAGTTTCGGGTGTTTGGCCACCACTTTAGCAATAGCTGCCAATTCCTCTCCGCTGTAAATAGCCCCACAAGGGTTGTTTGGTGAAGAGAAAATCAACACTTTCGACTTTTCAGTAATGGCTAACTCGAGCTGCTCCGCTGTAATCTTAAACCCACTTTCCTTGGATGTTGGAAGCACTTTCACCTCACCGCCACAATACTTTGCCTGATCCATGTAGCTTACCCAATACGGCGCAGGAATAATTACCTCATCACCCGGGTTTACTAGCGTTAGGAACACATTCAGCAAACTCTGCTTAGCTCCTGTACTCACCACAATCTGGTCTGCGCTGTACTCGAGATTATTATCTCTTTTGAACTTAGCTGCGATAGATTCGCGTAAATCAGCAAATCCAGGAACGGGCATGTAATGCGTATAATTTTGCGCCATTGCCTCATTGGCAGAGTCCTTGATAAAGTCTGGAGTATCAAAATCTGGCTCTCCTAGGGACAGGCTAATCACCTGTTTTCCAGTAGCGCTCAATTCTCTAGCCTTTTTGGCCATTTCGATAGTCATCGGTAAACCCATCTCTTGGGCGCGCTGCGATAATGCTTTCATTTCTAAATCACTATGGTGGGACGGCAAAAATAACGATATTTGTTACCCTTAACATACTTTCATGGAAGCATTTGTTGAAATTCTCAAGTATACTTTTCCAGCGGCACTAATGCTGCTTCTAACCTATTTACTCTTGTCCAATTTCGTGGACAACGAGGAGAAGCGTCGTGCCTACTATCTTAGAAAAGACTTGCAGAAAAAATCGCTTCCGTTACGCATGCAAGCATTCGAGCGCATCATTATGCTCCTAGAGCGCGTTACTCCCAACCACTTGGTCATCAGAGTTAAGCCAGGCAGCATGACTATAGGGCAATACCGCAAAGCATTGGTTGAAGCTGTTCGTCAAGAATTTGATTACAACATCACGCAACAAGTATATGTTAGCGACGAGGCGTGGAACCACGTAGTTAGCGCAAAAAGTCAAGTGATTAGCATCATCAATAAGGTGGCTGGTACCTTAGGTGCAGATGCCACGGCAGCTGACCTAGCCAAAGAGTTGATTAATGCTGAAATGGCCACAGAAATCTTCCCTACGAAAGCGGCTATTCTCTTGATCAAGCACGAAGCAGCCCGCTCGTTCTAAGCCAATATTTTGTCCATAAGGAGTCGACTCGCCTCGAAAGGGCTCACTTTGCCTTTAGCGATTTGGGCTAATAAGTCGTCTCGCTCTTTACCCCAATTTTCTTTTGCGCTCATTCGCTCGAATAGCAAGTCGCCTATAGTCGATTTGAACCAATACTCTTGTTGCGCGCTGCGTCGTTTATCCATCCAGCCGTTGAGTTGACCGTGACGCTGGAATCGGTCTAGGGCAGACCACATATCCTCCATGCCTGTGGCATGTAAGGCGCTAATTTGCAGGACAGGCGGCTGCCAATGATCTTGAGCTCTGGTCATCAGCTGCAGCGCTCCTTGCAGTTCAATAGCGCTTTGTTCGGCTTGTTGTATTCGGTCACCATCACACTTATTCAAAGCAATCACATCCGCCATTTCCATAATACCCTTCTTTATTCCCTGCAATTCGTCACCGGTTCCGGGCATCGCGAGAAAAAGAAAACAATCCGTCAGTTTGCTTACCACCGTCTCACTTTGGCCCACACCAACAGTTTCAACGAAAATGAAATTGAAACCTGCTGCTTCACACAAGGTCACTGCTTCGAATGTACTTCTTGCAACACCTCCCAATCGGCCACCAGAGGCAGAGGGACGAATGAATACCCGGTTGCTTTTGCCAATAGATTCCATCCTGGTCTTATCACCAAGAATACTCCCCTTGCTCCACTCGCTTGAAGGATCTACAGCTAGTACAGCAATCCGTGCATCAGGATCATGATTGAGCAAAAATGAACAATAGGCTTCCAGAAAGGTACTTTTCCCAACTCCGGGAACGCCACTTATACCAATACGGAATGCGCCACCGCTTTCAGGATGTAAACGGTTCATAAGTGCTCTGCACCTGAATTCATCCTCAGGCGAGGTACTCTCAGCAATGGTAATGGCTACAGAAAGTGCCGTAATATCCCCTTGGAGAACTGCTTCTGCAAGACTTTCTGTGTCCTGCTTGAGTCTCTTTGCTCCCTTCCATTTGGGATTGATAAACGGAGCGTCTTCCACCCCCTTGGCGATATGTAATGCACTCCTTTTTGACATTTAAGCCTGGTCTATGTAGTCTTGAAGATACATAAAGTCTGAGGTAAGCGCTCCCTCAGCACACTCTGTGGCTCTAGCTAGCACTCCCTCCGCGTCGCCGTTAAACAGCGCCGGAATCACATGCTCCATCAAATCACTACCGAAGCTCAGCGAAGCGTCTCTAGGCAACTCACAAGGCAAATTATCTACAGCCATAACTCCGATCGCTTCGGGGTGGTTGTGATCTACCTCTTTTTCCGCTTGGGCCAAATAGCCGTAGAATGGATCGTCTATGGTTGAAGCACGCAGTGTAGAAGCAACGGGACCATCAATGTCACAGCTGATGTCGGATACATAGGTGATGGCAAAATCAAGCTGCTTGGCATCCTCTCTTGTAAAAATATATGGGGCGCGGCTGTCGTAATAATGCCCTGCGATATAGAGTTTCGCAAAAGGAGCATACTGCATGAAATTACTTTCAAAACCGCTAGGATCCGCAAACAGTTCCTTGCGATCGAAAGATCGTCCGTCGTTGGTTTTATAGTACTCTTCAACGTCCAATTGGCTCCAGAAACATCCTTCGTATCGCGAAACCTCACTCGGTGAAATCTGTGGAATCCCAGAAGCTTTTAATGTCTCTACTGCGCCACCCGCCACGCGGCCTTTACCCGTCAGTAGGATGCGTACATCTGAAGGCCAATCAATGCCTTGAAGCTGAGCAAACATTTCTTCCATATCCTTGCACTCGTGAGCTGGCTTCAATGAATATTGACCGTATTTCTCGCCCCATCCGCGTAATCCGTTGTACGCACCTACGAGTCCCGCGAATCTGCCAAAGGCTACTACGCGAGCACCATCTTTAGTTAGCAACTCGTAATCAATTAAACGAATATTATGATCCACACAGGCCTTTAACAACTTCGCATTGTAGGGTTGTCTTTTGTAGGTATGAGAAAAAAAGAAATAGGTCTTCTCTGGAATCAATTGCGGTATTGGGACCTCTTTCACCCCCAATAAAACATCACAATCCTCGACAGAATCTACAACCTCAATGCCTGCTTCTGCATATTCATTGTCGCTAAATGCTCGTATATCGCTGGACTGTGCTACAACGACTACACCAAATTTTTCGTGCAACTCTACCGCTTGTTTAGGCGTCAGTGGTACTCTTCTATCGATAGGGATTTTACCCTCACGTAATAAGCCGATTTTCATACGCACCAAGTTAGTCCAACTGTGCTGAATATTGGCATAGAATGTGCTTATCTTTGCCCCCAACATCGGGGTCGACTGGTTTTGACAGCAGGCCGAAGGTTGATGTAAGCATGTCGAGCGCGGAAGGGGCAGCTCGTTAATACACCGCTTCACTTTTTATAACTGGCGAAGAATCTTACGCTTTGGCCGCTTAATCTGACAGGATGTCGATTATGCTAATCCTATACAAGGTATAGGAGCTGAACATCTCGCAAGAGCCCCCGTCCTGAGGCGCTTGATCACGAGGTGTGGAAAATTCAGGAATGCAATTGGCTCTCGCCTCGCGGGCCAATTCAAGTTTAGAGGCTAAGCCATGATTAGGGTGCTTGTGCTCAGAGATTGGTCGAAAACCTAATCACAAGATAAGCATGTAGAAAGCTTCAGGCTTCCTTGTTTGGACGCGGGTTCGATTCCCGCCGACTCCACTTGGTGATCCAAAAGAGAACAAAGCCAGCCCACAACTTGGGTTGGCTTTTTCTTTAGACAAAATCCAAAGCTTGCTTAAGGATTTTGGGTGAAGAAAAAGACGGTAGACGCGCAGCGGATACTGGCTTTGTTCGATTGAAAAATCCACTCCACATGGGGCCAGCGAGAGAGAACTTCAGCTGCGAGGTATCGATTCGAGTACCCAAGGTACGTGAAAGTTTTCATTCTCACCCACTGTACGTATCTTCATTCCATGGACAACATCTTACTCATGTCCCTAGGTTCTCGGGGAGATATGGAACCATTTTTAGCCTTGGGTGAAGAGCTACAACAGGCCGGGAACGAGATTGCTTTTTGCATGCCGGCCCAATTCCAATTACTAGCTCAGCAGGTAAGCCCGAATTTCTATCCCATGACCTCAGATTTCTTGGCACTAATGGACGACCCAGAAGTCAAGAAAATCACCGGCCAAATAGGTTCTGGGTGGAGCCGGTTAAAAACCATCTTCAAACTCCTCAAAAGCACCAAACCCCTGCAGCAGCAGCTCATCAGAGACCAAAAAGCGGCTTGCGATGACTTCGAACCGGCCTTGATTATTTATCATATCAAGTGTGTTTACCCAGTCATTGCCGCACTCCGTAAAGCCCAGCGAGTGGAGCTCCTCTCGCCTGTGCCCTGCCTTTTACATGCCGTAGACCATGAGCCCGCCATAGGATTTGGCACCCCGCGCGGCCGAAAATGGAACCGTTGGACCTACTCTTTGGCCAACAGTGCACTGATTAAGCAAGCTATTCTAGGATACGGAAACCCCGTTTTAAAGGAATGGGGGTGGCCAATTTTAAAACAAGCCGAACTCAAATCATTCCTCCTCGAGAAACTTCCCGTTGAGTATGTGGTCTCCGAACGCCTCTTCCCGCAACCCATACACTGGCCGGCACACGTCAAGGTGACTGATTACCGGGAGCGGAATAAATCCAAGAATTGGACCCCACCAACATCACTAACCTCCTTCCTTGAAGCACACCCTAATCCTTTATACATCGGCTTCGGATCCATGATCAACGGACAGCCCAAACAAGTTGGAGCAGATATCCTAAGTGTCGCGCAAACCTTCGACCTCCCTGTGATCATCAATACAAGTTGGGGTGGCATTGAGATTGAAGGCGAAGTTCCCGATCACTTATACATTATTGATGACGTTCCCTTTGATTGGCTTTTCGCCAGAGTTCGCGCCGTAGTGCACCACGGAGGTTCAGGCACTACACATTCCGCTTTGCGATTTAATGTTCCTCAATTGATTATTCCGCACATCGCGGACCAATTCCTTTGGATGCGCCTTATCGTCAAAAACAACATAGGCCCAGCCGGTTTCCCGATCAAAGATTGGAGCAGAGAAAAGTTTGAACAAGGGGTGCGAGTCCTACTCCACATTGATTAACGTCTGCGAGATTTTCGCTCAGTAGGTAAAAGCACCACTAGGACCATTTGGACAATCTGATTTTGGCTATGGAATTTGCTCGCCCAATGAGATTATATCTTCCGTTATGGTTAATGACATAAAGTGGTTTTAGGTGATCGTGATAGAACATGGGCATAAGGTGGGCTTGTTCCATGGATATTTTCTACTTGATAGTATTACTATTATATTTGCATTGTTAAACAATTATTTGACTTTAGCGTTAATACCACATGAATGCACTGAATATTTCAGTGAGCGCCAAGCTCTACAATAAGAATCCTGAGGAAACTGACCTCGGTAAACGTATCCTGTCCAAGAGTATTGAACTCATGGAAGAGATAGGATATGAGCATGTAACCTTTAAAAAAATTGGACTCGCTATAGAAAGCACTGAAGCAAGTGTCTACCGCTATTTCCAAAACAAACACCAGCTCCTCGCCTACCTCATCAACTGGTACTGGGGCTGGCTTGAGGTGAAAATGGCGCAGGAATTCATGATGCTAAATAGCGCGGAAGACAAACTCAAGCGAGCCATCGAGTTACTGGTTTTGCCTATGGATGAAGATGAGCGCATCCCTCACATTGACGAAGGCACCCTTCAACGTTTGGTCGTGGCGGAATACCCAAAAATCTACTTAACCAAAGAAGTTGATGCTGAAAATGAAGAAGGTTACTTTCTTGGGTACAAACGCATCTGCGACACCCTTGGAAATCTTGCCTTACAGATTAACCCCGACTACAAATACCCACACAGCTTGTTTTCTACCGTGATTTCCGCGGCCCAAAGCCAGCAATTCTTTACCGAACACCTACCACGCCTCTCGGATGCTGCTACTGGCCGAGAAGCCATCATAGAATTTCTAACCGAAATGACCCTTAACTCAATTCAAAAGCGATGACCAAAAACCCTTTTCAGAAATTTATTGCCATGCTCTCGGAGGACCGCCGAGATATCATGTACCTCTACGCCTATGCGCTTTTTTACGCTATCGTAAACCTGAGTCTCCCTCTCGGTGTACAAGCCATCATTGGCCTAATCCAAGCGGGAATGGTGAGTACCAGCTGGATCATTCTCAGCGCGGTAGTAACAGCAGGTGTGCTCATTGGGGGCGTTCTACAAGTACTTCAATTATCCATCTCTGAAATCTTGCAGCAACGCATCTTTACACGGGCAGCATTTGAATTCACCTATAGGATTCCAAGGTTTCAAAATGCTTCCATCCGAGGTCAGTACCCACCGGAATTGATCAACAGGTTCTTCGACACACTGAACGTACAAAAAGGACTGTCCAAGATTTTGATGGACTTCAGCGCTTCATCACTTCAGATTGTAATTGGACTTATACTATTATCCACTTACCACCCTTTCTTTATCACCTTCGGCGTGGCTTTAATAGCCCTACTCATTGCCATTCTCTACTACACCGGACCCCGTGGTTTAGAAAGCAGCATGAAGGAGAGCACCTACAAGTACAAGATTGCGCATTGGCTAAAGGAGATTGCTCGAACCATGGATACGTTCAAACGTGCAGGCCATACCGAACTTCCGCTCGAGCGCACGGACGAACTGGTAAACAGCTACCTCGAGCACCGCAAGCGCCACTGGAAGGTGTTGATTTTTCAATACGCCAACATCGTTGGGTTCAAAGCCTTGGTTACGCTCGGGCTCCTCATTATTGGCGGCCTTTTGGTGATTGAAAATGAAATCAATGTGGGCCAATTTGTAGCTTCCGAAATCGTCATCATCTTGATCATCAACTCTGCCGAGAAATTGATTCTCACCATGGAGCCAATCTATGATGTGCTAACTGCGGTGGAAAAAATGAGCACGGTAACGGACATTCCGCTGGAGGAAGACCAGGGTGCACTGCTCTTTGATTCCGTCGATACGGGCATGGGTGCAACTGTCGAGCTCAAAGACCTTGGCTACACCTCTCTTGACGGAACGCGCTCCATCTTGGACCAATTAAACTTTAGTATCCCATCTGGTGCTCGAGCGGTGATCACTGGCCGCAACGGTTCCGGTAAATCCACGCTGTTACGCTTGCTCGCCGTACAATACGAGCCAACGTCCGGCACAGTGAGTTTCAATGGACACCCTTCTGGAAACCTGAATACTGCCGACCTTCGCTACCACGTAGGGGACTGCTTCTTGAGCGAGGACCTGTTCGAGGGAACACTATTAGAAAACATTACGCTTGGTCGCCCCGAAATTGAACTCTCGGATGTTGAATGGGCCGTAGAAGGCTTAGGCCTGAAGAACTTCATTCAATCCCTACCTAAAGGATATGAAACTCCTGTAGGTCCGACTGCCATTCCACTATCAAGTAGTTTGGTGGAGCGTATTTTGCTCGCTCGTGCGATTGTCGTTCGCCCGAGACTGCTCCTTCTCGACGATATTTTCCACCTCTTTGACCCCAAAGAGCGCAAGAATATCATTGACTTTATCTGGGCGGACACTCAACCGTGGACGCTTGTAGCAGCCTCCAACCTACCGGCTGTAAAAGATGCCAGCAACCTAACCATTGAACTCTAAGCGCATGTTGAACATTTCTAAAAATAGAATTGCCGACCGTTTAAATACGGAGAAGTACAAAAGCTTTGCGCACTTAGGGAATCCATTTATCGGCCCTAAAATCAAGCGCGCTTTCTTCATCACCGCCTTTGTGAGTCTTGGCGCGCTGTTTTTGCCTTGGACTCAAAACATTCAAGCCAAGGGAACCGTGACCATGCGTCAACCCGAACAACGCCCAAGTGAAATTCAAGCCGCCATCGCAGGCCAGATTGCCCAGTGGTATGCTGTAGAGGGTGATGTCGTGCAAGAGGGCGATACCATCGCGAGACTTCGGGAGATTAAGAACGAATACCTCGACCCTTCGTTGATCCAACGCACAAAAGAACAACTACTGGCCAAAGAGGCCGGTGTAGCGAGCTACGTTTCCAAAGTGAGCGCTCTAACGGAACTCATCGCCACGCTTCGGACCAACCAAGAAATCAAAGCACAGAGCTTGGCTTTTAAGGTGCAGGCTGCGAAGGCCGCTGCTCAGGCAGATTCAGCCAACTTTGCGGCGGAATCTCAAAACCTTAAGGTTGCTCAGGACCAAGCCGAGCGTTTCGAAAGTCTTTTGGCACAAGGATTAAAAAGCCGTACCGATGTGGAGCAATACCGCATAAAACTGGCGCAAGGTGCTGCAAAAACACAAGAAACCGAACAGAAATGGGAAGTGAGCAAAACAAAACTGCTCGATGCGCAGCTTGAATTAAGCAATAACAGCAACACGTTCCTTGAGAAGATTGCCAAAGCACAAAGTGACCTCGCAACCGCACAAGGTGCTCTTGCTGCGAGCCAAGGAGAATTGGCTAAACTTCAAAATACGCTCAGCAACTATGAGGTGCGCAGCGGTTACTATTACATCCTGGCTCCACAAACGGGAATGCTTGCCAAAGTCAAAAAGCAAGGGATTGGCGAGACTGTCAAGGAAGGTACCCCTCTCGCAACTATTGTCCCTTCTGCCTACGAACTGGCGGTGGAGCTGTACATCAGCCCAATGGACATGCCGCTCATTCATGTGGGCTCGGCGGTTCAATTCCAATTTGATGGATGGCCAGCAATCGTTTTTCGCGGCTGGCCCAATACCAGTTATGGAACGTTTTCGGGGACAGTAATTGCTATAGACCGTATCACTAATGAAAACGGGAAGTACCGCATACTTGTCGCGCCTTCTGAAATGTGGCCTGAAAACTTGCGTGCTGGAACCGGAGCACGAGGTATCGCCTTGTTAAACACCGTACCGGTTTGGTATGAGATCTGGCGTCAATTCAATGCGTTCCCGCCGGATTACTACGAGCCCATCAAGGCGAAAGAGAAGCTGGACAAACCTAAAATCAAACTAAAATAATGCGCACGACCACTTTCATATGCGCCTTGATTTTCGGGTTAGCGCCAACCACCGGTTCTGCACAATCGAGCGACAGCGTCCTCACGGTAGAGACCTTTATCCAATGGGTGGATCAAAACCACCCGCTATTGAAGGCAGTGGGCAACAAACTCCCCATTGCAAAAGCAGAATTACGCAAAGCTCGAGGGGCATTTGACCCATATTTGAGCGGAAGTCTTGCTTCAAAAGAATTCAATGGCGACCTGTATTATAGGCAACCTGCATGGCAAGTTCAATCGGCCACCCGCAGTCCTATTCAACTGCAAATGGATTGGAATGCGACATCGGGAACATACACCAATCCTCAGGACAAACTCCCGGAGGAAGGCCTCTTCGCAGTGGGCGGCATGATCAACCTTGGCAAGGGCTTAATGACGGATCAGCGCCGGACCGACCTCGCCCTTGCACGCGCTGGCGTGGCCTTAAGTGAAGCGGAAGCCGAACTCTACCGCAACGAACTTCTTACCAAAGCTGTTAAGGACTACTGGAAATGGTACGAAGCGCATGCAAACTTGAAGGCCTATGAAAGCGCCGTGAAGGCAGCCTTGGAGGTATATACCTTCACCCTTCAAGCCTTTGAAGCAGGCGATGCCTCGGCGATGGACACGTTGGATGCTAGCGCCTTGGTCAGCACCTGGCAAACGCATTATTTTAACGCACAAAGCAAGGCTATTCAGGCGCTATTCACTGCGAGTAATTGGTTGTGGTCGGCGGATGAATCGCCGGTATTGCTCGAAGCCTTCGTGGAACCCTCTACGGCATTACCAAAGCTTGTGGGACAAGCGCTTTTTAATGATGACCACCCCTTGGTTCGCTACAACAGCCAAAAGGAAGAACAATACAGATTAAAGCGCCAATTGGCTCGGGAATACCTCAAACCCACTGTTGCCGTTGGCGGCGCCTACCTACTTCCAGGAAATTTCGAAGCGCTTCCCGATGCAGCATCGTTTGATGAAAACAACAGAATTGTTAAAGCAAAGCTGGGTATCCCTTTATTTCTTCGTGAAGGCCGCGGCTATACGCAAAGCCAAAACCTGCAATTGGAAAATTTCCAATGGGAGCGCGCCGCCTTGGAAAACGAATGGCGAAATGCGCTGACCAGCACGGCGCAGCAATACATTCAACTGGAATCAGCCGTTGCCGCAGGTCGCGATAATGCTGAATCCCTAGAACAACTATTGCAGGCTGAAAAGCGCAAACTCGAGCTCGGCGATAGCGAACTTATCAAGGTCAACTTGCGTACGAGCTACTATGCGAAAGCCATGATTCAACGTGCGGGACTGGAGGCAGAATTGGGCCAAACCTGGGCGTATTGGATGCAACTCAGCGCAGGATACTAAAGCCAAATATTTCATTACATTGTGCGTTGGTTAACTCACTCTGAAATGAACAAAACTTGGAATTGGTCCCTCACGGTGGCCTTAGCCGGCTTCTTGTTTGGCTTTGATACTGTCGTAATCTCCGGCGCAAATGCCCCTATAAAAGAACTTTGGCAAACCTCTGCATGGTTTCATGGCGTTTTCATCATGTCGATGGCGCTTTGGGGCACTGTACTAGGCTCACTAGCCGGTGGCATTCCCACTAAAAAATACGGCCGCAAGAAAACCCTCATATGGGTAGGGATTCTCTACCTCGTGAGCGCCTTGGGCTCCGGGTTGGCCACTGATCCATACATGTTCTCCTTTTTCCGATTCTTGGGCGGCGTCGGCGTCGGTGCCTCAACGGTGGCTGCTCCAACCTACATCAGCGAAATCAGTTCTGCAAACTCGCGAGGTCGTTTGGTGGCTTTGTACCAGTTTAACATCGTCTTTGGTATCCTCATCGCATTCATTTCGAACTACCTCCTCGACGGTGTTGGCGGGAGTAACGACTGGCGTTGGATGCTCGGTGTCGAAGCCATTCCTGCGGCATTGTATTGCCTTTTGATTTTTGGTGTGCCCAATTCTCCTCGCTGGCTCGTCGTACAACAAAACGACGAAGCAGGAGCTTTAGCAACGCTTCAACTTATCCACGCTGATAAAGGCAAAGCGCAAGCGGAATTAGATGCTATAAAGAACCACACCTCCGAGGAAACCAGTCGCCAAAGCGTTTTCAGTGGCAAATACAAAAAGAGCCTTATTCTCGCCTTCTTGCTGGCCTTCTTCAACCAATTAAGCGGGATCAATTTCATCCTATACTACGCTCCGGTGATTTTGGAAAATGCAGGATTCGCCTCCTCGGACTCCCTCCTCTCCTCCATCGCTATCGGCGGAACCAACCTCATCTTCACCTTTGTTGGCTTGTATCTAATCGATCGAATGGGGCGCAAATCCCTCATGTACATCGGTTCAGTGGGCTACATCATCTCCCTAGCGATGGTGGCCTATGGATTCAAAACCGAAGCGTCAGCAGGGTTCAACCTTTTTTTCATACTCACCTTCATTGCCTCCCATGCAGTGGGTCAAGGTGCCGTCATTTGGGTATTCATCTCCGAAATCTTTCCGAATAGTGTTCGCGCGGCCGGTCAAGCTTGGGGCACAGGAACGCATTGGGTCTTCGCAGCGCTCATCACCATGCTCGGCGAGGTAGTGATCGAAGCTTTCCCGGGCTGGACGGTATTCGCTTTCTTCGCTGCCTTTATGGTACTTCAGCTACTTTTCACCCACTTCATGATGCCCGAAACCAAAGGGGTCAGCCTGGAAGAATTACAAGACCAATTAACCTCAAAGGATGCCTAAACTCTACTGCTTTGGGGAAGTATTGTGGGACCTCTTCCCTTCTGGCGCAAAGCCGGGTGGAGCACCCATGAATGTAGCTATACATGCACAAAATCTTGGGCTTGAAAGCGCTGTGATTTCTGCCATTGGGGAGGATGAATTGGGCCAAAAGCTTTTAGATATCCTACAAGAGCGCGATGTGAATACAGCATTCATAACCACCAATGAGCACCCTACTGGAACGGTCACGGTGGACACCTCTAATCCTTCAGAGGTGCGCTACACAATAGACGAACCAAGCGCTTGGGATTTTATTAGTACACCTGCGATTTCTTGGGAACAGGGCGATCTACTCTTGCACGGGTCTTTAGCTACACGAAATAACCAGAGCTACGAATCCTTGAAAGCGCTCAGGACGAAGGCTAGCATGCGTGTCTTTGACCTAAATCTTAGAAAACCATATATCGACCAAGTACGAATCCTAGAATTACTTGAGGGCACAGAAATCGTCAAGGTCAACGAGGAAGAATATGCGCTACTTGCGGAGTGGTTGCAATTGGACGCCAACCCAGAAAAGGGTTTTGAAGCCCTGCACAAACGCTTTGGCACCCAAGAACTCATAGTGACCCGAGGCGGTAAAGGCGCACTTTGGATCAATAATCTTGAAACACTTCAAAGCAAAATTTTTCCTATTACGGTAAAAGATACTGTGGGTGCAGGAGATAGCTTTTTAGCTTCGATGCTCTTCGGTATTTCGCATTTATTGGAACCTCAACTTGCGTTAGATTATGCAGCGGCTCTTGGCGCGATGGTTGCGAGTAAGGAAGGCGCCAACCCCATTATTAGTAAAGCTGAATTGAAAGCCTTTATAAGAGCATGATGAGATATTTCATTCTAGCCACCCTTTTGTATTTCACGGCCTGTGCGCCGACGGAATTGGACCCAAATCAAATTTCCGGCGCAGATACTTCTGAGGTATATCGCCCGCTGTATCACTTCTCGCCCGAAGCCCACTGGATGAATGATCCGAACGGGATGTTTTACAAAGACGGGACCTACCACCTGTATTTCCAATATTATCCAGAAGGCAATCAGTGGGGCCCTATGCATGGGGGACACGCGAGCACGAAAGATTTGCTGCATTGGACCGAGCATCCAATCGCCATTTATCCCGATACGGCCCTGGGCTACATTTTTAGCGGGTCCGCTGTTATTGACACCTTTAACGTGAGCGGCTTGGGAATGGATAGCGCACAGCCACCAATCATTGCAATGTATACGTTCCACAAGCGTCCAGGCGATGTACAAACTCAAGGAATTAGCTACAGCCTCGACGGCGGGATGACCTATGAATTTTACGAGGGCAACCCGGTTCTTCCAAACCCAGAATTAAAAGACTTCCGCGACCCTAAGATGATGTGGGACGGAAAGCAGTGGATATGCGCCCTGACAGTGGGGCAAGAAATTGCATTTTACGGGAGTCAAAACTTATTGGATTGGACCCCGCTGAGCCGTTTTTCTGGCGAATACGGCAACCACGGTGGCGTATGGGAATGCCCGGAGCTCTTTTCGCTCACTACTGAAGAAGGCATCCGTAAGGACATCCTCCGGGTAAGCATAGGCAGTGGTGCACCAAACGGCGGATCAGGAACGCAATACTTCGTTGGGCATTGGGACGGAAAGAAATTCATCGCTGAGCACGACGACCAGCGCTACATGGATTGGGGACGCGACAATTACGCAGGTGTAAACTGGTGGAACGCCCCAACAAATCGCGGCAAGAAACTCTTTATGGGCTGGATGAGTAATTGGGACTATGCGCAAGTGGTACCTACCTACAAGTGGCGCAGCAGCATGACGCTTCCCAGAGAACTGTCTCTTGTAGAGCTTGATGACCAATTCCGCATCAAACAACAGTTCCGCTTGGATGGAGGCAATGGTTTTAGGGCCAATCTCGAACCTACAATGGGTCTTCGTGGAGCCAATACTTTTGGAATTAATTTCTCTACCGAGCCGCAATGGTCGCTGCGAATGACTTCTGCAGCAGGTGATACCCTGGATATATGGACCACAGTCGATTCCATCTATATCGATCGGTCGAAATGTGGCCTTGTGGATTTTGAAGCGTCTTTTAAAAATGTGATGCGTGGCCCACGAAAAACCAATGGAGCTGCTTACAAAATGTACATGGACGTGATGAGCCTGGAGCTCTTGGCCGACGACGGACTGACTGCAATGACGGCTACCTTCTTCCCTAAAGCCCCCTTTAATAAATTGGAATTTGAAGGACTAAAAGAAGGTACTCTTACTTCCCTACGCGAATAGTCGTCATCACCTCATCAACTCCTCCTGGTGCTACAGTGCGCCAAGGAAAATCCGGATGACCTAGACCGGTGATTGGCTCAATAGCCACAAAAGGAGCTCCAGCCGGACGGAATACCTGCGTAATGGTGGACAATTGTTGGATAGTGGTATCCCCATGCTTGATGGAATCCATAAAAAAGGCACCGTCCACTTCTTCGGTCCAATCGAACCCTTCAAAAGGAATTTTCTCCCCCGGATGGCTCACTTCATTCTTCTTCAATCGATGGGCCGGTACTGGATTCAAAGCTGGGGCATTGGCCTTGAAATACGGATGCCAACCCATATGATAAGGCAAACTCGTTGTTCCTAAATTTTGAACCCGACAAGAAGGACTTAAGCCTTCCTGACTGAGGATGTAGGTAATTGTTAGTTTACAAGGAAACGGATAAAAGTCTTTCGAACCGTCATACGTCCAACTCGCTTTTATACCATTAGGAAGTTGGGCCAATTCAAATTCTTCCCACGGAGTTAAACCATGCAACGCAGCGCGATGTTTCTCGTCGTTGATGGGCCAGTGATATTCCACTCCCTCGAATTTCATCACTGTTCCTGAGGACATACGTACTGGAAAGGGAAACATAACTGCCCCGGAAGCCCAATCCTGCCATTGATTACCAAAATCGTGAAGCAGCTCTCTCCCTCCTATTCGTAATGACAACAAAGAAGCGCCTCTACTTGCTACAGTAAAGGCGCCCCAATTATTTGAAAATATTTCAATTTTATCCATTGATGTTGTAGATGGACTTCATTCTATCCATCTGCCCCTTATAATCGTAATCAAGATCGATTAATTCACCTTTTGAAATGTCAAAAACCCAGCCATGGACAGATGGAGCACCGCCATCCGCATGACTTTTTTGAAAGTACTCCGTCTTGAGAATGTTATTACACTGCTCAAACACATTTAATTCGATAAGGCGATTGTAACGTGCACCTTCATCCTTTATTGCGTCAAGCTCCGTTGCATGAAGCCTGTAAACATCCCGGATTTCTCGTAACCAGCCGTCTATTAATCCTAAGCTCTGATTCCCCATTGCAGCAGCAACGCCGCCGCAATTATAATGGCCACAGACTACAATATGCTTCACCTTTAAATGCATGATAGCATAAAGGATTACACTGTGGATATTCATATCAGTATTTACCACAAGATTGGCAACATTTCGATGCACAAAAACTTCCCCGGGGTCTAGCCCCATAATGTTGTTCACTGGCACCCTAGAATCAGCACAGCTGATGAAAAGAAATTCTGGACTTTGCCCTTTCGCTAAATGCTCAAAAAAATCAGGTTTTTTGGAGGTGTGGCTTTCAATCCATTTTCTGTTGTTTTCGAAAACCTTGCGGTACGTATCATTCATGATGTGGTAGTGTTTTGTTATTGCTTTTAAGATACTCTATTTAGAGACATCTCCAAAAGGACTGCGCAAGGTATATGCCTTTGGACGATAATAACGATCTGCCAGTCGCATCAAGAATTGGAAAAATCTACTGGAGCTGTAGAAGGAGAAATAGTTCTCTTCCGGTACGGCGCCATAGGTGCTTTTGATTTCTGTGGCGGTCCTGCCTAAATGCACCTTTTGTACGCCGGTCGATATTCCGTGTCCAATTAGGGTAAACATCGCATGACTATAAAAGTCCTCAGGTGCATCATCACTTTGACCAAAATGCATGGCTCGAAGCACGGGACCATCTTCAATACAAGAAATAAAACCCACCAGCTTCTCACCGCTGTAAAAACCGAACAACTTAAACGCCCCACCGAAACATCGGTTAAACGTCCCTAGCAAATGTTCCAGGTTCCCCGGCAAGGCCACCACCTTATCTCTTAAAGTAGCCTCCAACATGGCTACGCATTGTTCAAATTGAGGTCCCTCTTTCGGCAATACTTCAACGCGTATTCCTTCATTACTCTTTTGCACCTTACGAACGCGAGCACGGTACTTTTTCTTCATATCAGCCACATATTCATCAAAGCTGGACCAAGAAATAGGCAGCACCATATAAGGATCACCTTTGTAACTGTGCCAACCTTTGGAACGTACGGGGGCATCCGTAAATGATAAAAACAACCTACATGATGCGCCCTGGCCCTTGAAGGCCTGTAGTGCCACCTCAGCTTTTTCCGCGCTCAAGTTCCAAAAACCTGGCAACCACGGGCTACCTGCCACCTGCAAAATGCCTTTACGAATGATCGCATTGGTCAATCGCAAACCACGAAGCGTTAAATACTTCCCACTGCTTCTACGCAGTTCAGGTATGGTCATAGGCAGCATCTCCCCTGTAGGTAAATGGAGAATTTGCCCAGGAATATTATCTAAAACCGAAGATTCTAAGGAGGTTGCGGTCAAGGGTTCGTGCAATTAGTTAACTTGTACTCAGAAGTTTTTGGCCATGTATACTCCGAACGAATTCCAAACTCAATTGTTCGACGAGATTTTCAGCTCCACCAAAGGTAAGCGTAAAATCACGGCGGAACTGATGGAAGTACTCGGATGTTCAAGAGCATCTCTCTACCGCAAAAGAACGGGAACCACCCCACTCACTACTGACGAGCTCATTCGATTGGCGGATCATTTTTCGATAAGTATAGATGCCTTGAGAAAGAATGCCGAGGAGAATTCTTTAGTGGTGGTTTGTACGACTCTTCCCGCAATCAAGGGGTATGACGATATCGACTTCTACTTAGATAACACCAGACGTAATTTGAATCAAGCGGTAAATGTTCCCGGCGCCCAATTATATTTTGTCGCAAAGGAAGTTCCCATTTATCGTTACATGGACCGACCGACGCTCTGTGCATTTAGATTCTATTTATGGAACCACGAGCACATGCGCCGGAACGATAGGTTTGACCCCGGCCAAACACCGCAGGTACTTTTCGAAAAAGGACAAAAATTAAGTTCGTTAAGCCGTCAACTCAAAGTGACTGAATTCTGGACCCTCTCTTCTTTTGATAATTTGATCAATCAAATTCAGTATGTCAAAAACAGAGGATTAGCGAGTGATCGAATGGTCACAACCATGAAGAGAGAATTGGACGAAGTATTAACAGAATTGGTCCAAGACATTAAAAAAGAACAAACCGCACAAGGACAGCCTTTTCACATGATGCTATGTGAATACCTAACGATAAACGACGGGGCGCTTCTCGAAATTACCGATCACCACAGCGTAGCCCTTTTCTCCTATAGTTCCATCAACTACTTAAAAAGCAGCAATCCCAATGTAGTGGATGCTTTTAAGCGGGGGCTTCGCTATCATCGAATGCAAGGAGAAGTACTCGATGGCCTTAATACTGAAGGCATCCATAAATTTGAGGGGGCCATTCGAGCAAAGATTAGTGCACTTTAATCATTGCGGCAATGTTTGCAGCGCGCTCGCGCATAGCATCCATTTTTTCTTGTCCAGTTCTGTCGTAAGCTAAGGCAACTGCCATTCTGCGGTAAGGTCTGGTAGTAGGCTTTCCAAAAATCTTAAAATCTGATTGAGGCTGTGCTGCGGCCAATTCCATTCCAGAATATACAGGAAAACCCTCTTTTTCTGCGAGCACCACAGCACTTACACCTGGGTATCTGAGTTCTATGGCTGGAATGTTCAAGCCCAAAAGTGCGCGTGCGTGTAATTCAAATTCATTGAAATTCTGTGTTCCAGCGAGTGTCACCATTCCTGTATCGTGCGGACGCGGACTCAGTTCGGAGAAGTAAACAGCATCATGACCCAAGAAAAATTCAATACCCCAAATACCTGCTCCGCCTAGGGCCTGAGTAACTTTTCTCGCCATTTCCTGAGCTTCCTCTAGCTGTACATTATCCATAGCACAAGGCTGCCAGCTTTCTTGGTAATCGCCACGTTCTTGACGGTGACCAATAGGCGCACAGAACAACGTCTCTCCTTCTTTCTGTGTAACCGTCAGTAGTGTGATTTCGGTATGGAAATCAATAAAACCCTCTACGATGATCTCTTTGAGGTCTCCACGACTTCCTTCCATTGCATAGGTAAATGCAGCCTCTAGCTCACTAGCATCCTTCACCACACTTTGTCCTTTACCGGAACTCGACATCAAAGGCTTCACCACACAAGGCAGGCCTATTTGTTCAATAGCCAATTCAAATTCTTCAATGTTTGTAGCATAGGCGTACGGTGCTGTTCGAAGACCCAAGTCCTTAGCAGCTAAATCGCGAATTAACTTTCTGTTCATTGTAAAGTTAGCTGCCTTAGCTGAGGGTGTTACTTGGATACCCTCCCCTTCGAATTCGTACAACTTATCCGTACGAATGCTCTCCACCTCAGGTACAATGATGTCGGGAGAATGCTTTCGGACAGCTCTTTCTAAGGCATCGCCATCGAGCATTGAAAAAATCTCAAACCCGTCGGCAACCTGCATCGCTGGTGCTCCTTCATAAGTATCACAAGCAATGACCGTACATCCGAGTCTCTGCAAGGCAATTACAACTTCTTTTCCGAGCTCCCCGGAGCCCAACATCATCACTTTCTTCATGGTACGAATATTGTATCTCAAAGGTATTGGTTAATTTTACGCCTATGAAGCTATTACAATACATACTTTTCTTTTTAGTAATGAGTACGGCAATGAGTGCTCAGAGTAAAATCACTAGCACTTCGATAGAGGTAGACGGACTATGTGGTATGTGTAAAGAGCGAATTGAAAACGCCGCGTATATTAAAGGTGTTAAACAAGTAAATTGGGATAAAGAAACCCATCAGCTTGACCTTGTTTTCCGAAATGACAAAGTCAGTAAAGAGGATATTATTGCTTCCATTAATGAGGCGGGTCACGACGTCAAAGGAGCTGTTGCTTCTGATGAGCAATATGCCAATATCCACGGTTGCTGCCGTTACCGTGAAGAAGAACTCAGGGCAAAGCACGGCCTAGGCGATGCACTTTGCACCGAGTCAAAGAAGTAAGAAATCATGAAGTACTTGTCCCTCAGAATAATTCTCTTTGGATTATTCCCCTTCGTTCTATGGGGACAGGTGGATACCTCGAGTATTCAATTGTTCGAAACGCTTGATGAAGTATCTATCGAGCGTGACCCTGGTGTGAGCATTTCCAGTAAATCTATTCTGAGCCAAGAGTTAATTTCTGAAGTGGAGTTGCGCAAAGCAGCATGCTGTGACCTCAGCGAGAGTTTTGAGACCAACGCTTCTATCTCTGCATCGTTTACCGATGCAGTTACGGGTACTCGTCAAATCAAACTATTAGGACTAGAAGGCCCTTACGCGCTTTACACTCGGGGGAATCTTCAGACTATGGGTGGACTTTCCTCAGTTTTAGGATTGGCACTCATTCCTGGAGCCTGGATCCAGAGTATTCAGTTGACCAAAGGTCCAGGTAGTGTAGTTAATGGCGCGGGCGCTATGAGCGGCCAGATCAACTATGAATTGAGACCTAGCTTCACGAAGCAAAAAGCACATTTTAATCTATTCGCTGGACCGGGCAGGTTCGAACAGAATGCTATTTATTCTTGGAAACAAGGAAAGAAGTTGTCTTCAAATGTGATGATCCATGGACGCCAACAGCTTTTCCGTTGGGACAACAACAATGACGGTTATTTAGATGCTCCGCTCTCCCAGCATTACTTCGTCCAAAATGCATGGAAGCACAGCGGAAAAAACAGTGAAGCCCAATTTGGGGTGAAAGCAAGTGCTATTAAAAATGTTGGAGGGAGCACGTTATTTGGCATGCCTACCCTGGTTCCTATCTGGTCGCACGAGCTCCAAACCGAGCGCTATGAGCTTTGGGCCAAACGCGGTTATTTCCTTGACGGCGGTATCAACCGCAGTATTGGGACACAATTCTCGGCCACATATCAAGATCTTGACAGTTACTTTGGCAACTTGCCATTTACCGGCAAAGAGCAACGATTGTATGGGAACTTAATTTTTCAGGACAATATTTGGGATACTAGACATACCTTCAAAGGCGGGCTAGATCTAAATGCCTTTGCTATAGAACAACAACTCTGGAATAGAGACGGCAGCTACAGCGCAAAGGTGGCGGGTGCTTATGGTGAGTATAGTTTTGTTGCCTCGCCGGACGGCCAAGGGTTGAGTATGATTTTGGGACAACGTTTGGACGGTTTATATACCGGTGATGACTCACGATTTTTCTCTGTACCTCGCCTCCATATCAAATATAATATTGGACCATGGGCGCTGCGAACACAAGCGAGCAGATCCTACCGTATTGCTACACTAGGTGCAGAATACATGGGGTATATGGCAAACAGTCGTGGATTCAACTTTACGAATCTCGAAACCCCCGAAGGCCTTGATATGCCCATTGAAAAAAGCACCACTTTAGGTGCAGGGGTAACCTGGACTCAGGATGTATTTTACAAGGAGCTTCAGTGGTATGCCGATGTGTATCTGAATACCTTTGATTCCAAGGTCATCTTTGACTTTGATTATAGTGCAGATTCAGCCATTGTATCCTTAGTTCAGAACACTGTGAATAGGCCTTATGCACTCTCTTATCAAATAGGTGCTCAGTACGAGCTGATTCACCGAACTATGGTAAAGGCAGCTTATCGCTACCAAGAAGCCAAGCAGCGCGATTTAAGCGGTGTAACCATTGGCAATGGTCTAGAGGATGTCATTCTCAATGTCCCGCATCTCATATACGTTGGGACTAGCTATTCGAGCCGTAACGGAATTGGAATAGAAATCAATGCTACTTATAACAGCTCACAACGCCTACCCGATGTTGGTTATACCAAAAGAAGCCCTTCCTTCACGATGCTTGGCTTTCAAGTAAGCAAAGAAGATAGAAGATTTGGCCAGGTTTACGTTGGTCTTCAAAATGCACTGAACGTGCGTCAATTAGACCCGGTATTGGGCGGAGATTTGCCTTTTGAGGACAGATTCGACGCTTCCATCGTTTGGGGGCCCATCATGGGACGCCAGCTTTACGCTGGATGGCGTTATGACCTACGAACCGAATAACAAAAAAGGCGCCCTGCGGGCGCCTTTTTATGTTTTAGAATTTGTGCTTACGCACTATTACGCGAAGCATTGATGTTTCCATACAAGGATCGTACTACAAGCTTTTCGAGTATAGCTTTTTCTTGATCAGTACAATCACAATCTCTTAGCGTGATAAGCGCATATTGCTGAATGACCAGAAGCGATAACACGATGTTTTCACGCAAAGCGATCGAAGCTTTAATACCTGGGTTGTTTGACAACAACTCTGGCTGCCCACTGATCTTTAACACCCACTCCTGCGTGCGTTCGAATTCTTCGTTCATGGAAGACCAAAACGCACCAAATTTAGGATCATCTGCCATGTAGGAAGTAAGTGGGAAGAAGGTCTTACACATACTTTGCATAGAGTTCTCAACGAGTGTTCTAAAGAACTTAGACTTCTTGTACAACGCTTCAACTTCATGCAACTTTCCTTCGGATGCTAATTGCTCAATAGCTTGACCCAAGCCGTAAAACCCAGGAATATTCATCTTCAGTTGCGACCAAGCACCTACAAATGGAATGGCGCGAAGGTCATCTAATTCCAATTTCTTGGCTTTACCACGCTTCGAAGGACGGGAACCAATGTTGGCCATTCCGTAAAACTTCAACGGGCTCATTTCCTCAAGGAATTCAGTGAATATTGGATTTTCTTTGAGCCCAGTGTAACTCTTCAAACTGATATCACTCAGCTGTTCCAAAAGTTGACGTTCAGCCGGTTGCAGCAGTTTGGTATCGTCCTCCAACAAGAGGTTTTCCAAACCTGCGGTTATCAACTGCTCCATATTGAACTGAGCACTTTCCGGCGTGCCAAAGTTGCTTGAAATCGTCTGCCCTTGAACCGTCAGTTGGATTTCAGAGGAAGCAATGTTCTTACCTAACGAAGCATAGAAATTATGGGTATTTCCCCCTCCACGTGCAGGTGGTCCCCCACGCCCATCAAAGAAGAGTACATCTATATCGTTCTGTTTAGACACACGGGTAAGGTTCTCCTTCGCGCGGTAGATGTTCCAGTTGGCAGACATATAACCACCGTCTTTCGTACCGTCGGAAAATCCGAGCATAATGGTCTGTTTATTTCCTCTACGCTGCAAATGGGCGCGGTAATTCTCATCAGAATACAAGGTATTCATCGATGCTCCCGCACCTACCAAATCGTCAATAGTTTCAAAGAGCGGAACTACGTCCACGGTTACCTTCTCCGTACCAAAGGCAGCCCAGCGGGCTAAGGCGAATACACGTGCTACATCCATAGCACCTCTACAATTTGAAATGATGTACCTGTGCGCACCTTTTGGACCATTAGATGCTTGTATTGCACGAATGGTTTTAAAGCTTTGTAACGTATCGTCAATACGGTCATCCCCTGTAAGCGTTCCGTCCCAGGTTGCATTCATCTTGAAAAGTTCTTCGGGAGTTCCCGGCTCTTGAAGACCTAATTGATCGAGCAGGGCATCGAAAGCACGCTTAATTTCCCGGCTGTCTTGGCGAATATCAATACTTGCAAAATGCGATCCGAACAACGCAACACGGTCCAATAATTCTTCGACCAATTCCACGAAGATGCTGTCGTGTTTTTGGATTAAATCTGAACGTACACCGCGCAAGGCTTCCCGGAATGAAATAAAGTCCCAATCCTCCTGATGTCGAATACAACGAAGCACTTGTTTTTCAATAGTCATCAGGTCTTCATAGACGCCGTCGAAGGATATTCTACGACGAAGGCTTCTGAGATCTTGGTAGTAACATTGCAGCAAAACACTTCTCAAGCGATCGGCTACTTTCTTTGTGGTATCGATACTTACATAAGGATTACCATCACGGTCGCCACCCGGCCAGAAACCAAGGTTAATTAGATTCAATGTGCCGTCCCAATCTGGGAGACTGCGGCGCATTTCAGCCGTAATATCCCCGGCACTCTTGTAAAATACATTCTGCAAGTACCAGATGAGATTGATGGCCTCATCGTAAGGTGTCGGCTTTTTCTTTTGGAAAAACGGCGTCTTACCAAGCTGCTTGAGGTACATGCGAATGGACGACAAATCGTTTTTCTGAATAGCTTCGGTTAAATCTGTAATGATGGCAAGTACTCGACCCGGGTAAAACTGTGTGGGATGCGCGGTAAGAACAGGACGGATAGAGAACTCTTGCAATCTATTCTTGAGTTCATCCAAGTTACCAGTGCGTTCGGTGCGCATCATTAACTCACTTAGAGACCCTTTTCCACTCAAGTTATTCAGCTTCCCGTAGGCCGCATCCTCGAGGGCATCCACCAAGACTACCTGACGCTCCACATATTGCAAGACTTTGAACAAAAAGTTGTGTCTGCTTTGCAAATCTTCGCCTTCTTTGAACTCATCAAAAAACTGCTCAATGATGTCTTTAGGACTATGACCTTCCGCCAATCGGTTCAAGCAGTATTCGTTGAGGATGGGAATAAACATCCCCGTATTACGTATACCGTCTAAAGGTAAAGTGAGAAAGAGACTGTTGTAAAGTTGAAACTTCAGTCCTACTTGATTCTCATAATTCGCCGCACTTAACGCGAGATTTTCCTGTGTTTCCATACTTATGGTATTCTGACTCCGGTAGAAGCTTGGTAAATGCTATACCATTGCTGGCGATCTAGCTTGATGCTCAAGGCTTCTTTACTTTTTACGAGGTGGTCTTCTTTCGTGGTTCCTATGACAGGTAATATTCCAGCAGGATGCTGCATCAGCCAAGCCAATGCGATGACTTGTGGTGTTGTTCCAAATTTAGTGGCCCACTTCTTCAATTCTTCAACCAAAGCTGCAGGTAAATCTCCGCCACCAAGCGGCGACCAAGCCATAGGGACAATACCGTCTTTTGTGCATTGGTCGAGGCTTCCATCTGAAAAGGCCTGAAGTGCTTTTACAGAAATTTCGAGTTGATGGGTTCCTACGGGGACACTTTCACTGAGCATTTCAACCTGGCTTTTAGTGAAATTACTCACGCCAAAGCTGCGTACCTTTCCACTGCGGTACAAGAGCTCAAAGGCCTCACCAATCTCGTCTGGATTCATCAAGAAATCTGGACGGTGAAGGAGCAAAACATCAATATAATCTGTATTCAGGTTACGAAGGCTGTCCTCCGCGCTCTGCAATATGTGCTCTTTAGAACTGTCGTAGGCCTTGATGTAATGCTGTGGCTTATTATCACAAACGCGTAGGATACCGCATTTGGTAACGATTTCCATTTGCTCGCGGAGTTCCGGATGGCTTTTTAATACTTCGCCAAACTCGGTTTCCGTTGTGTGATCTCCGTAGATGTCTGCATGGTCAAAGGTGGTAAAGCCTAATTCTAAGCTTTTCTCGATCATTCGCTGATAATCCGATGTCTTAAAGTTCGCATCCCAAATGCCCCAACGCATCGTACCAACAACAATGTCACTCATCCAAGGAGTACTATACATAGCAAAAGTGTTAGGGGTGCAACTTAGTAAAAACCCATTACTTGACCTTAATTACTTTCCGCCATTTTCTACCTGTTTTGCGTAGCTCTACTGCTTCCATATTAGATGATGGCCTGCCTAAAATATCGAAGTGAGCATCTATAGATATGGTATCAGTGAATCCTTCACGTGCCGTTCCAAGCAGCTCTTCTTCGAAATAAAACTGCTGGCCAGGACAAATATCTGGATGGTCAGCACCGAGCCAATAGACCTTGTGTGGTCCTCTTCCTACCAGAGTAAGTGGTTTATTGCTCGAATAAAGATTCGGCGGCAAGAAGAACCAACCCTGAGCCCCAAATGACTTTAAGGTGCCTTCGCCCACGAGGTAGATGGGGTAATGGGAACTTTTTGGCATATGGTTTACCACCAAAGGCATACCTGCTTTGAGCAAGGTCAATTGCGGGGATAATGAAGTACCCGTAAAAGCCTGGTCACAACACGGCATATAGGTACTCTTAAATGCACTATCAATAAAAAGACTGGCCTGGTAAACAGCAGAGGATTTGCCCGTGGTTTTCCATTCGAAATAAACGGTATCGGCATGTATTGAAAGCGGCGCAACTGAAGATAAAACGGGCCCATTCTGCAGCGCTAACCCGAAAGTAATTGAATCTTCAGGCCAAGTAGCTTGGGTAAATGGATCGTTTTCGATCCAACTGAAATCAGAAGTATCGATAGTTTCTAGTTCGTGCTGTACAATTGTGGACAACGTAAAGTCTTGAACAACATCACCTATAAGTGATTGTTTTTCAGCTTTTAACGATATGTTTTGAGCTAGAAAAATAGCTGTAACGATTGTTGGGCGCCATAAAATTGGCCCCAGGAAAGGAGTGCGTTTCATAATGAAGGGGTTTAGGTTAATAAAACTGCTCCCTAATAAGTTAGTCTACGGGAATAAAAGAGCCTACTTTTGCAGCGAAAATCACTACCCTCATGAATTTGAGAAATATTGCAATTATTGCACACGTCGATCACGGTAAGACTACCCTGGTAGATAACATGTTACACACGGCAAAACTGTTCCGTGACAACCAGCAAGTAGACGACCTTCTGCTCGATAATAATGATCTTGAGCGCGAGCGCGGGATTACCATTTTGTCGAAGAATGTGAGCATTCGTTGGAAGGATACCAAAATCAACATTATCGATACTCCAGGTCACAGTGACTTCGGTGGAGAGGTTGAGCGTGTTTTGAACATGGCGGACGGTGTGATTCTTTTGGTAGATGCCTTTGAAGGCCCTATGCCCCAGACGCGTTTCGTATTGCAAAAAGCACTTGCCTTAGGTAAAGTGCCTATTGTAGTCATCAATAAAGTGGATAAGCCCAACTGTACGCCAGATTTGGTACACGATCAGGTATTTGAATTGTTCTTTAACCTCGACGCGACTGAGGAGCAGTTGGACTTCACAACGGTTTACGGATCGGGCAAGGAAAAATGGATGGGTCCCGATTGGGAAAATCCAACCGAAGACATCACCTACCTACTAGATACCATTGTAGAAACTATTCCTGCCCCTGAAGTATCTGAAGGTAGCTTGCAAATGCAAATCACTTCGCTTGACTTTAGCTCGTTCACTGGCCGTATCGCCATTGGTCGCGTGACTCGCGGTCAAGTGAAAGAAAATATGCCTGTTACTCTGTGCTTGCGTGATGGCAGCACGAAAAAGGCACGCATCAAGGAATTGATGGCCTTTGAAGGTCTTGGAAAGACGAAAATCAAGGAAGCCAGTGCCGGTGAGATTGTCGCTGTAAACGGTATTGAGGGATTTGAGATTGGGGATACCATCGCCGATGCTGAGAATCCAGAGTCATTGCCGCATATGGAGATTGACAAGCCAACCATGAGCATGTTGTTCTCGATCAACAACTCTCCGTTCTTTGGTAAGGAAGGGAAGCACGTGACTTCTCAGAAGATTCGTGAGCGCCTTATGCAGGAGATTGAGAAAAACCTTGCGTTGCGCGTTGAGGAGACGGGTTCAGCGGACCAATTCATCGTTCACGGTCGTGGTATCCTTCACCTAGGGATTTTAATTGAAACGATGCGTCGCGAAGGCTACGAATTACAGCTCGGTATGCCGCAGGTGATCTTCAAAGAAATTGACGGTGTGAAGCACGAACCAATTGAAGAGTTGACTGTAGACGTGCCTGAGGAAAATGCAGGTAAGGTGATTGAATTGGTGACTAAAAGAAAAGGTGAACTTCTCGTAATGGAGCCTAAGAGCGACCTTACTCGCCTTGAGTTTGAGATCCCTTCACGCGGTATCATGGGCCTTAGAAATAATGTTCTGACTGCAACGTCAGGGGAAGCTATTATGGCACACCGCCTTAAGGAATACCAACCGTACAAAGGGGATATGGAGCGTCGTATCTCAGGGGTATTGATTGCCAAAGAAGCAGGTAAAGCTTCAGCATACTCGCTAGACAAACTTCAAGACCGCGGTAAGTTCTTCATCGAACCGGGTGATGAAATCTACGGCGGCCAAGTCATCGGCGAGCAGAATAAGCCAGGTGATCTTGTAGTGAACCCTTGTGTGAGCAAGCAGCTAAATAACATGCGTGCTGCCGGGAAGGATGATAATACTGCCCTAGCGACGCCGATTAAATTCTCTTTGGAGGAAGCCATGGAATACATTGGTCCAGACGAATACGTGGAGGTAACGCCAGAGAGCATTCGATTGAGAAAAATCTTATTGAACGAGCACGATAGAAAGCGTGCCTCGAGATAAAAGCAACGCCTAAACCGACCCGCCTTAACTAAAAAGCCTCGCTATTAGCGGGGCTTTTTTATTCTTCCAGCATGAGTTCAAGGATAGCACCGGCCGCTTTGGCTATGGGTGTACCTGGCCCAAAAATACCTGCAACGCCTTGGTCGTACAAAAACTCATAATCCTGGGCAGGAATAACTCCGCCAACGATGACCATGATGTCTTCACGACCTAATTCTTTGAGTGCTTCCATCACAGCCGGGACCAGCGTTTTATGTCCCGCCGCAAGAGAGCTCACGCCAAGGATATGTACGTCGTTCTCCACCGCCTGCTTCGCAGCCTCCTTAGGCGTTTGAAACAGCGGCCCCATATCCACGTCGAAACCAAGGTCGGCAAAAGAGGTCGCCACCACTTTAGCACCTCGATCGTGACCGTCTTGCCCCATTTTGGCAACCATGATTCTTGGTCTACGTCCCTCCTTCTTTGCAAAAGTATCAGAAGCTTCACGCGCCTTTTCAAAATCTTCGTTTTGTACCATCTCCTTCGAATATACGCCACTAATGGTCTTTGTCGTCGCCTTGTAGCGGCCCCATTTATTTTCTAGTGCCAATGAAATCTCTCCAAGGGTTGCTCGACACTTCGCTGCCTCCACTGCTAGAGCTAATAAATTATCGTCACTTTCAGCAGCGGCTTCTAGGGCCTTGAGGGCATCAGCAACGGCCTGCTCGTCTCTTTCAGCTTTCAACGCTTTCAACCCTTCCAATTGTTGCTCGCGGACCTCGTCCCCTTTGACTTCTAGGATATCTATATTCGCACGGTCGGCCGTTTTAAAGGCGTTTACCCCTACGATGATATCTGTAGCCCCGTCGATACGCGCCTGCTTTTTCGCGGCAGCCTCTTCAATGCGCATTTTTGGGATACCGGCTTCTATAGCTTTGGTCATACCGCCCAGCTCGTCCACCTCGCTCATCAAAGATTCGGCGCGCGTAATCAAATCGGCCGTAAGTTTTTCGACATAATAAGAACCGCCCCATGGATCTGCCGTATAGGTGATATCTGTTTCCTTTTGAAGGTGCAACTGCGTATTGCGGGCAATCCGCGCCGAGAAATCTGTGGGCAATGCGATGGCCTCGTCCAAAGAGTTCGTGTGCAAGCTCTGTGTACCGCCCATAGTTGCTGCCATAGCTTCGATCGCCGTACGCGTGACATTGTTAAAAGGGTCTTGTTCCGTAAGTGACCATCCAGACGTCTGGCTGTGCGTTCGCAGCGCCATGGACTTCGGATGCTTGGCCCCTAAGGCTTTCATGTGTTTGGCCCAAAGGAATCGGGCTGCGCGCATTTTAGCAATCTCCATGAAGGGATTCATGCCTATGCCCCAAAAGAAGCTCAAGCGCGGTGCAAAGGCATCAATTTCCAATCCCGCTGCCATTCCTGTCTTTACATATTCTAAACCGTCACAAAGCGTGTAGGCCATCTCTCTATCTGCCGTGGCGCCAGCCTCCTGCATGTGGTAGCCCGAGATAGATATGCTATTGAACTTCGGCATGTTTTCGCTCGTGTAGGCAAAGATGTCTGAGATGATGCGCATGCTTTCCTTAGGCGGATAGATGTAGGTATTGCGCACCATAAATTCTTTGAGGATGTCGTTTTGTATGGTCCCGCTGAGCTGCTCCAGCGCCACGCCTTGCTCTAGTGCTGCCACGATGTAAAAAGCCATCACGGGCAATACGGCACCATTCATCGTCATGGAAACGGACATCTTATCCAAAGGAATACCGTCAAAGAGGACCTTCATGTCTTCCACAGAATCAATGGCCACACCGGA
>Ga0213865_10000381_pt1 | contig 30349 bp, 30 predicted proteins | sample PICome_6_FD_160100 | JGI IMG/M metagenome (GOLD analysis project Ga0213865, IMG submission 160100) | Coastal seawater microbial communities near Pivers Island, North Carolina, United States - PICO282 | ecosystem: Environmental > Aquatic > Marine > Coastal | place: USA: North Carolina...
GAGTTGGTTTGTTTTCCAATTTTTTACGGTTTTTGTCTGTATGAACTCTGTTGGTAAACTTAAATCACAGGCGACACTGAGATAGGTGTTTGGCGATAAATGATTGATCAACAATTCAAAACAACGGCTGTTTCGATATGGTGTTTCTATAAAAATCTGAGTTTGGTTGTTATTAGATGAGATTCGTTCAAAATTTTTGATGGCTTGTTTACACGCTTGTTTATCAATCGGAAGATATCCATTGAAAGCAAATTGTTGGCCATTGAGTCCAGAAGCCATCAGCGCTAAAAGAATCGAGGACGGCCCTACTAACGGTTGAACAGGGACCTTGGATTGGTGTGCAAGAAGTACCAAATCAGCACCAGGATCAGCTATTCCTGGACAACCAGCATCCGTAATAAGAGCCATGTTGTAGCCAGACAAACACGGGCTGAGCATCTGCAACAGTTCTTGTTGAGATGTGTGTTTATTTAAGATTTGTACATCGATTTCGTTCTGAGATTTTTCAGGACACCATCGCTTGATATACGCTCGACCAACTTTTTCTTTTTCAAAAATAAAATGTTGGGTAGTATGTATGACGACACGAATGGAATGTGACATTACATCTTGCGGCGAAATATCACCAAGTGTATTTGGGATTAGAAACAGTTTACCAATGGCTTTATTCATGGTTTCCTTTCCATTGTTCTGCAATGCGATGACACGCCGTTTTTACAAGATCAAAAACACTCTGGAACCCCTCATCGCCTCCGTAATACGGATCAGGTACAGGACGCATTCCCAAGCCAGCAGCTTCACAGAGCAATTCAACTTTATCAATGTCATCTTGGTGGTTTGCTTTTACAATCACGTCTCTGTAGTTCTGCCGATCCATCACGAAGATATGATCGAATTTGGTAAAGTCACTGGATTGAAACTGACGCGCACTTTGATGGCTAATGTCAATCCCATTGTCTTGTGCAACTTGAATGGATCTTGGGTCGGGTGGGCTACCAATATGGTATGAGCCAGTACCAGCCGAATCGATAAAAGAGTTTGGTAAAATATCAGCCATAATTCCATGAGCGATTGGGGAACGACAAATGTTTCCCAAGCAGACCATAAGGATTCGCTTGGACATGAAATTTAGCTTGAGAATTTCTTCGTCAGGTCTTCTACGTACTTACGGAATTGTTTATCGGTAAAGGCGAGGTTGTCTACCGTTTTACAAGCGTGGAGAACAGTGGCGTGATCCCGATGTCCAATTTGCTGCCCGATATTTGCAAGGGATGCTTTGGTGAGTTTTTTTGCAAAAAACATCGCCAATTGGCGAGCTTGAACGATATGACGCTTACGGGTTTTAGACTGCAGTGTAGTCACATCCATTTGGAAATAATCTGATACTACCTTCTGGATGTAATCTATAGAAATTTCACGTTTGGTGTTTCTTACAAATTTCTCAACTACTCTTTTGGCAAGCTCGGGAGTCACTTCAAGTTTGTTGAAAGACGATTGAGCGATTAACGAAATAATAGCTCCTTCAAGCTCACGAATATTTGTTTTGACTGACTTGGCAACATAAGATATAATTTCGTCTGAAAGCTCAACACCATCTCTATATAGTTTGTTTTTCAAAATCGAAACACGCGTCTCATAATCGGGCTTTTGAAGCTCTGCCGAAAGCCCCCACTTAAAGCGAGAGAGTAATCGCTGCTCAATGTCTTGCATGTCAACAGGTGCTTTATCGGAAGTAAGTATGACTTGTTTGCCGTTTTGGTGCAAATGATTGAAAATGTGAAAGAAGACATCTTGCGTTCCAGATTTTCCTGATAAAAACTGTACGTCATCAATTATTAATACATCGATTAGTTGGTAGAAGTGAATGAAGTCATTTCTATTGTTTTTCTTTATGGCATCAATGTATTGCTGGGTAAATTTTTCAGCTGAAATATAGAGTACAGTTTTTTCAGGATAATTTTCTTTGACTTGAACTCCGATCGCATGTGCTAGGTGAGTTTTACCAAGCCCAACTCCTCCGAAAATGAGAAGTGGATTAAATGAAGTGCCACCAGGACGATTCGCTACAGCAATTCCTGCAGATCGAGCAAGCCTGTTCGAGTCGCCTTCAAGAAAGTTGTCAAAGTTATAGTTTGCGTTTAATTGGGATTCAATTTTTAGGTTACGGATCCCTGGAATGATAAATGGGTTTTTGAGTTCCGATGTTTGCCCTTGACTTGGCGCCTCAATGTTTTGCGGGTGAATCCCTGTACGACTGCTACTCGGAATTTTTTGTGTAAAAGGCAACTTACTCCCATAGGTATTCTCCATTCGTATAATGTAGACCAAGCGACCATCATCTCCAAGCTCTTTGTGGAGAGCAGTTTTTAAGATTTTGATATAGTGTTCTTCAATCCACTCGTAAAAAAATTTGCTAGGAACCTCGATATTGAGGGCGTTGTCTTTCAGCTTGACAGGAACGATTGGATTAAACCAAGTTTTGAAAGCTTGAGGGTCAATATTATCCTCAACGAAGCTTAAGCATTTTTTCCAAACGGATTCAGCAGTTTGCTGCATTATTTGTTGTCTTAACAGTTGTTTTTAGGTTGTTAGAAGTGGAGCAATTGGTTAAAAGTTTATGCCAAAACTTTGAAACAAATATGCATGTAAAAAATTTGAAAAAAAAACTTTTTTGGTATTGAATTTTTAGAAACTTTTATGCATATTATCAACGCACCTTAAAATCGCATTTTGTAAGAAAAAACTTATTATGTGTAAGAAAAAATTTGTCTGTCAATTGACAACTCGTTATGCCGAAACCGATCAAATGGGTGTGATCCACCACGGTACTTACGCAACCTACTTTGAACTAGCTCGGATTGAGTGGTTGCGGTCTCTGGGGTTGAGCTATGCCAAGCTAGAAACACAGGGAATTTTATTACCGGTATTGTCACTATCAACAGAATTCAAACACCCTCTTTACTTCGAAGATCAGATCCAAATCGAGATCTGTTTGGATAGCGATCCAACCTCAATTATAGATTTTTCTTATCAAATTTTCAATCAAGACAAAGTGCTTTGTACGATAGCCAAAACCCGCCTTGCTTTTGTGAATGCAGAGACTCGAAAAATCATGCGATGCCCCGAGGTGTTTCTCAATGCGCTTGGTGATTAACCCATTGCTTTAAAACATCCCCTTCTAAGGTTGTTGTTGTGTTTGGTTTCGCTGAAAACGATGTCGTATTAGGTGCAGTAATTCCATTCCCAAATTCCTCTTGTCCTGTGAACACTCTGGCCTCATCCCACAATTCAGAATCAATAAAATGTTGAAGTGTGATAGAGCCACCCTCAACAATCATGGATTGAATCCCTTTTTGAACTAAAGTCTTGAGGATTTGCTGTAATCCATTTGCAGAAAAATCAATTGCTACATATTCAATATGGTCTTCCGTCCGACCTTTATTGGCAGTAAACACAATGACCTTTTGGTCTGGATTGAAGAGTTTCGCTTTGCGATCCACTTCTTCTTTTGGGTCAATTAACACTCGTATTGGGGAAGGACCTTTGTGTAGTCTGGTGGTCAATGCGGGGTTATCATCCAATGCGGTTTGTTTCCCGATTAAAATCGATTGTTCTTCAGCTCGCCATTGATGTGCTAAAGTTCGGGATAAAAGATTGCTTATCCACACTGGCTCGTTTGTCGTTTTGGTTTTAGGTGCAAAAAATCCATCTGCAGTCTCTGCCCACTTTACTATAATGTAAGGACGTTGCTTTTCAATAGTTGTGACAAATCTTTTGTTTAATTCTCTGCATGCAGCAACTTCAATTCCAACATCAACACGCACACCAGCATGACGTAGTTTTTGGATGCCCCTTCCATTTACCTTTTCAAAAGGGTCTTGCATGCCAACAACGACATGGCGAATCCCACTTTGAATAATCAAATCTGTGCAAGGCGGTGTTTTTCCATGATGACTACATGGTTCTAGATTGACATACAAAGTGGAATCAGCCAATAAGGATTGATCGGATACTGAACGGATTGCGTGCACCTCGGCATGTGCTTCTCCGGATTTTTGATGCCAACCAGAACCAATGACTTGTCCGTTGTACACGACCACAGAACCTACCAAGGGGTTTGGGTATGTATTGCCGAGCCCTTGCTTGGCAAGGGCGATACATTTGTTCATAAATTTGGACGCACTCATACCAAATTTCATTGTACATTTAGACAACAAAAATAAGCTAAACAAATGGCAACAGACCAATGGGAAATTCGTTTGGTCCGTCAATCAGATAATCACATCCTGGCTCGGGTGCTCAGAGAGGTGCTTATCGAAATGAATGTTCCTAAGCAAGGCACTGCTTTTGCTGACCCTGAACTCGATGCAATCTATAATGCTTATTCAGTAGAGAAAGCAAATTATTGGGTTGTTTGTCTTGGCAATCATATAAAGGGAGGTGCTGGTATTGCCCCATTGCATGACGGCCCGAGTGGGTATTGTGAGCTACAGAAAATGTATTTTCTTCCCGACGCAAGAGGGAAAGGGCTGGGGAATCAAATGATTCAAAAATGCCTGACAAAAGCCAAATCTTATGGTTTTACAGATTGTTATCTAGAAACCATGCCCAACATGATTGATGCGCAAAAGTTGTACGAAAAATGGGGATTCACCTATATCGACCATCCTCTGGGAAATACAGGTCATTGCTCATGCCCGGTTTGGATGGTTAAATCCCTTCGAGATGACAATTAAAGCGTTTCGACAGAACTTTAACAAAAGCTTGGCGTCCGTGTACCCAACTGTGGAAATTGATTCTCTTTTTTTTCAATTGATGGAACATGTGCTCAACATCGGTCGTGCGGAAATTATATTGAACATCAATACAGAGTTGAATCAAGATGTTGAGAATGACGTCGTTCAATTTATGAACAGACTTGAGAAAAAAGAACCAATACAATATATAATTGGACAAACAAGTTTTGCGGGAATACCAATTCATCTCAATCACCATGTTTTGATTCCAAGACCTGAAACCGAGAGTTTGGTGTATTGGATTAAAAGTCGAGAGCCAGACGACTTAGCCATTTTAGACATTTGCTCGGGAAGTGGTTGCATTGCATTTGCCCTTGAAAATCATATCAATGCCAGGGTTACCGCTTGGGATATTTCAAACAAAGCTTTGACAGTTGCCAAGCAAACTGCCGCCTCGATCGGTTCAAATGTCAGCTTTTCGCAAGTCGATATTCTAAAGCAGATTCAAACCCAAGATCGATGGGACGTCATTGTGTCAAACCCACCTTATGTTTTGGAGGTGGAGAAGCCACAAATTCACGCAAATGTACTTGAATATGAACCCCACTTGGCATTATTTTCCTCAAGAGAAGACCCAATACAGTTTTATCGTGCAGTTATCCAATTTGCAGCGCTGCATTTATGTCCAGGTGGACGACTGTATTTTGAACTCAATCCCAAGACTGCTAAAGCGGTGATTTCTCTTTTAAAAACGATGGATTTTATCGATATTGTGGTCGAAAATGATATGCAAAACCAAGCTCGAATGTTGGTTGCGAAAACGAAGAAATGAAAGAGGTCAAAGAGCAAATATTGGCATTACGCAAAGCACTGCATGATCATAATTACAGATATTATGTTCTCGATGACCCCATCATTAGTGACTATGAGTTTGATCAGAGTTTACGGAAACTCGCTGCTTTAGAAAAGCAATACCCCGAATATCATGATCCCAATTCGCCTAGCTTGCGTGTGGGGGGTGGGGTTACCAAAGATTTTCCGACGGTGGTTCACGAATTCCCAATGTATTCTTTAGACAATGCATATAGCAAGCAAGAACTCCTTGATTGGGAAAAACGTGTTCAAAAAGGACTTGGAACAGATGAAGTTTCATACACTTGCGAATTGAAATATGATGGTGCTTCGATTAGTTTGACCTACGACCGTGGTGTGTTGGAAAGAGCTGTAACAAGAGGAGACGGCACACAGGGGGATGATGTTACCCAAAATATTCGCACCATTCCTACAGTTCCGCTTGAATTACGCGGAGACTTTAAAGAACGTTTCGCAATTCGTGGTGAGATTATTCTCCCTATTGATGGATTTAATAAAATGAATGAACAGCGAATTGCCGAAGGAGAAGAACCTTATCGAAATCCGAGAAACACTGCTTCGGGAAGCTTAAAATTGCAAGACAGTGCGTTGGTTGCGGCAAGGCCTCTTCAGTGCTTTTTGTATCAAATGATTGCTAATCGCACGTTATTTTCGACCCAGATTGAGAGTTTACAAGCTGCGCATAATATGGGATTTCATGTCCCAGAACATCATACACTTGCACCAACGATTGAGGATGTCATTCGATTTATCACACATTGGGATAAAGAGCGTACAAATCTCCCTTATGAAATCGATGGTGTAGTGGTAAAAGTGAATGACATAGCACAACAAGATGAATTGGGCTACACATCCAAGTCTCCACGCTGGGCAATTGCCTACAAGTTTAAGGCAGAGAGTACCTATGCAACTTTGGAGTCTGTGCAATTTCAAGTCGGTCGTACGGGGGCAATCACGCCTGTTGCCATATTAAATCCTGTTGTTTTAGGGGGAACGGTGGTCAAGCGAGCATCTCTGCATAATGCAGATCAAATCGAAAAACTTGACTTGTACTACGGGGACTCTGTTGCAATCGAAAAAGGAGGGGAGATCATCCCAAAAATTACATCTGTGGAAAGTAGTAAACGCGGCGCAGATGCAAAAAAAGTACATTATATCACGCATTGTCCCGATTGTGAAACAGAACTGGTGCGAGTGGCAGGGGAGGCAGACCATTATTGTCCAAACAACGATGGATGTCCAACTCAAATAATCGGTCGAATTCAGCACTTTATTTCCCGAAAAGCAATGAATGTTTACGGATTGGGAAATGAAACGATTGAACTTCTCTATCACCAGGGCTTGCTGATGTCCTATGCGGATTTGTACACATTGACCTATGATCAACTCATCCCACTAGAGCGAATGGCTGACAAGTCTGTACAAAATATATTGGACGCGATTGATCAATCAAAAACGGTACCATTCGAACGAGTTCTTTTCGGCCTTGGTATTAGATATGTTGGACAGACCGTAGCCAAAAAACTTGCTTTATCTTTTGGTTCAATTGATGCACTAGCCAAAGCAAATCTTGATACACTAACTCAAGTCGATGAAATTGGAACAAGGATCGCAGAAAGCGTTGTCGAATTCTTCTCTTCCTTAACAAACATTCAAATTATTGACCGACTTAAAACATGTGGTTTACAACTCGAAAGCCAATTGAATCATTTAAAACCTCTTTCAAATAAGCTTGACGGCCAATCTTTTGTCATCTCAGGGGTCTTTTCTTTACATAGTAGAGATGAAATCAAAGCCTTAGTCGAAGACCATGGCGGAAAAGTTTCAAGTTCATTGTCATCCAAAACATCATTTCTACTAGCAGGTGAGAATATGGGTCCTAAAAAGCGAATCAAAGCCGATAACCTCGGAATTGCCATCATTGACGAAACTACTTTTCTCTCGATGATTTCGACATAGTGTTATAAATAAAACATTTTGTGTACATTTTAAAAAAGAATGATAAATTGCACATTTAGAATTCGGGATTGATTAATTTAGCCCCCCAAAATATGTTTAGAAAACGAGTTGTTGAAAAGGCTTTAACCGAGCTGTCACAACGAACGATGGTTAAACCAGAGTCCGTTCGTTCAGTTGCGTGCCTAATCGATCTGAGCATTTTGGCAGATATGGATTTAGACCGCTATCTAATAGAACTTTTTAAAATTCAAAAGAATAGGATTACAACGATTTATTATGCACCAAAACCATCCAAAGATTTGAGTCTGTACCATCCACAATTTAACAATCGGCATCTACATTGGGACGGAACACTTCTTCATCCCATGAAAAAGAAAGTTTTGTCTAAAAAGTACGATTTACTTTTTAATTTTTTCTTGAAAGACAATCTTATTCTTCAATCAATTTCCTCGCAAATCAAAGCAGGATTTCGGGTTGGTTATGTCACAGCCGACCACCGACTAAACGATCTTATGCTAGGGGAGGAAAACAAAACAGCAGAACAATTTTTCAACACATTTAACACCTTTTTTTCTAAAATCAATACCGATGAATAAGTCCCTATATTTTGGTACAGGTGTTGCAGTTGTAACCCCTTTTACTGCTGATTTGAAAGTTAATTTTAATTCTTTGCGAAACCTCATCAATTATTTAATTGATAGTGATATTCGATATTTGGTTGCTATGGGGACAACAGCAGAGTCCTCAACAATATCTGTTGAAGAGAAAAAACAGATTTTTGACTGTTTTGTGGAAACGGTTGACGGCCGAGTACCCTTAATTATGGGACTTGGTGGTAATGACACCATGGCACTCCAGCGAGCACTACAACAGGTTGACACAACTGGTTTTTCAGCCATTCTTTCGGTTTCTCCATATTACAATCGACCAACCCAGGAAGGAATCTATCAACACTACAAAGCGCTTGATGCGGTAACACCTTTACCACTTATATTATATAATGTTCCAGGAAGGACGTCTTCAAACATCAATGCCGAAACCACTTTGCGAATTGCTCATGATTGTCCAAATGTAATTGGAATCAAAGATGCAAGTGGAGATTTAGATCAAGGGAAAGCCATTCTAGACAGACGCCCAGACGATTTTATTGTACTGTCTGGTGACGATGAAACCGCAATTCCCCTGATTCAATCGGGTGCTGAGGGAGTGATTTCTGTCATTGCTGGTGGGTTTCCTCGATTTTTCAGCAATGGCGTTGTTGCTGCGCTTGAAGGAGATGACGACAAAGCCAATGAAATCGCAACACTTGCTCAACCCATTATTGACCTACTATTTGTTGAAGGAAATCCTGGCGGGATAAAAGCTGTACTTCATCAACGTGGACTTATCGAAAACCAGTTACGACTTCCTTTAGTTCCTGTTTCTAATTCAGTTAAATCAAAGTTGACAACCTATGTTGATCAATACGATTAATGAGTTGGGTATGTTGTTCAAATGTATAACTTTACACCATGCAAAGTAAAATAACGATCCAATCTCTTATCGGGCTTGTAATTCTTTTGATGACTTCTTGTGGGCCTTATCAAAAGGCATTGAAAAGTGAAGACACCAAGCTTAAATATGATTTGGCTGAAGCATATTATGATGATGGGGATTATCGAAGAGCCAAAGGCCTTTTTGAACAACTAAAGCCTCTGTACAGAGGCAAACCCCAATCTGAACGAATCACTTACTTCTATGCCAATTGTTTGCTCAATACACGCTCTTACATTACAGCATCTTACGAGTTTGAATCATTTACCAAAGCATTCCCTCGAAGTGATAAATTAGAGGAGGCCTATTATTTGATCGCCTATGCTTATGCGGAAATTTCTCCGATTTATAGTTTGGATCAAAAAGATACAGAAGAAGCTTTGAACAAGTTGCAAGAATATATCAATCGTTACCCTGATAGTGAGCGGATGGTAGAAGTCAATAGTATTGTAGAAGAATTGTTGCGCAAACTCGAGCGAAAATCTTTTGAAAACGCCAAACAATTTTACACGATTCGGGATTATAAGGCAGCAATCAAGGCGATAGATAACTTTATTGGCGATTTCCCAGGCACTCCTTTTCGCGAAGAAGCAATGTTTATCCAGTTTCGAGCAGCTTCAATTTTGGCAATCAACAGTGTCTTTTCAAAAAAAGAGGAGCGTTTAGAAACCGCTGCATCCTATTTTGACGATTTTGTTCGGGCTTACCCTGAATCCGAATTTTTGGATGAGAGTATTTCAATAATGAATGATATCGAGAAAGAAATCACTACATTTGCAGCCAATTAAAATTACGGTATGTCGATAAAGAATTCTAATGCACCTGATACTACGGTTACTTACAATCGTAATAAGCTAGATGAACCAACTGGAAACATCTACAAGACCGTTTCTATACTTGCCAAACGATCGATTCAGATCAATGAGGAGCTGCGTACAGAGCTATTTGAAAAGTTAGAAGAGTTTGCTACCCCAATTGAAACACTTGAGGAAATTTTTGAAAACAAAGAACAAATCGAAGTTTCTAAGTTTTACGAAAAGTTACCCAAGCCACACGCTGTAGCAGTTGAACAGTGGTTAGCAGAAAAAGTTTACTATCGTCATACTGACGAAACAAGCAAATAAATGTTTCCTGCCCTACATGCCAAAAAGGTCATTCTTGGCATTTCTGGTAGCATTGCGGCTTACAAAACCCCTTTACTTGTTCGATCTCTTGTGAAAGCGGGTGCTGAAGTACAAGTCGTTATGACTCCTTCGTCAAAGTCATTTGTCGCTCCATTGTCTTTATCTACAGTGTCGAATAAAGCAGTTTATTCAGAGTTTGTCGAAAGTGAAGAGGAGTTGTGGAACAACCATGTCGATTTGGGTCTTTGGGCTGACCTGATGCTTATCGCGCCCGCATCGGCTAACACCTTGTCAAAGATGGCCCAAGCCACATGTGATAATTTTTTACTAGCGGTTTATCTCTCTGCCAAATGTCCCGTCTATTTCGCTCCGGCAATGGACTTGGATATGCATGAACACCCTGCGACTCAAGATGTCATTCAACGATTAATCTCTCGAAATAACATCCATATTCCAGCGCAAGAAGGAGAGTTGGCCAGTGGCCTTCAGGGAGTCGGACGGATGCAAGAGCCCGATCAAATTGTTGATTTTTTAGTTCAAGATCTATCTTCCAAAATGCCGCTTCTTGGAACCAAAATATTGGTTACCGCCGGCCCTACATACGAACCGTTAGACCCAGTCCGTTATATTGGTAATTACTCCTCTGGGAAAATGGGTTATGCAATTGCAAATGAAGCTGCTTCACAAGGTGCAGAGGTGATTCTTGTCTCTGGACCAGCTGATGACCTTGCTATTCATCCAAGGGTTACGCTTGTGCAGACAAAAACAGCCGATGATATGCACAATGTATGTATGCGCCACTTTGAGGATTGTAATATCCTCGTCATGGCAGCGGCAGTCGCTGATTATAAACCCAAGCACATGGCAGAAGGTAAAATCAAAAAAGAAGAGGAAATTACTTCGGTTGAACTCGTAAAAACCGTTGATATTCTTGAGAGCTTAGGAAAAAAGAAGACAAATCAAATTCTTGTTGGATTTGCACTTGAGACCGACAATGAACTATCGAACGCCAAAGAAAAAATAAAGAAGAAAAATCTCGATGCGATTATCCTCAACTCTCTTGCAGACAAGGGTGCTGGTTTTCAACACGCGACTAATAAAATCACATTTATTCCTGCTATGGGAGAGCATACAGCTTATCCTTTAAAAGATAAATCTGAAGTAGCAGTAGATATTTTAACGCAAATTAAAACGATGATTGATGCATAAAATACTGCTGTTCATTCTTTTTTCCTGTTTTTCTTTTGCCCAAGTACTGAACTGTAAAGTCAGCGTTAATGCCGATTTGGTCGATCAAACCAACAGCCAAATTTTTGAAACCCTTGAGCGTGAACTCAACGAGTTTGTCAACTCGACCTCATGGGTTGATATTCGAACAGAAGACTACAACAAAATCAACTGCACCATGTTGATTACTATCGAAAATTATGCGAACAATGAATTTCAGGCAAATTTGCAAATTCAATCTTCTCGCCCAGTGTTCGGATCAACGTATGTTACGCCACTTCTGAATCGAAAAGATAATGATTTTAATTTTTCCTATCAGGAATTTGAATCCTTAAATTTCAACCCAAATAACACCAACACCTCTTTAGTTTCCCTCATAAGTTATTACGTATTTGTGATTTTGGGGGTTGATGCAGACTCCTTTGCTCTGTTTGGAGGAGATCCATATTATGAACAAGCTCGAAAAATTGTTGATTTGTCTCAGACCAATCGATTTTCTGGCTGGAAGCAATCTGAAAAGAAGACCAATCGATACTGGCTTATTGATCAGTTGAGTACAAACCCTTTTTCCCTTTTTCGGCAAGCAATCTATGATTATCATCTCAATGGATTAGACGTGATGGTCAATCAACCTGAAGTGGGTAAGCAAACCATTTCAAAAAGTATCTCAGACCTGAAAAGCTTATCCGAAAATCGCCCAAATAGTTTGGTTGTACAATTGTTTTTCGATACAAAATCAGATGAGGTTGTGCAGATTTTTTCTGGAGGACCTTCATTTGACACCTCTCAGCTTCGGGAAGACTTAAATCGAGTAGCTCCCTTCTTTTCTGCCAAGTGGGCTGAAATTAGATAGCTGAATATCACTAAAAAATTTATCTTTGAGTTTCATTAATTTTTGATCAGTTGTTACAGTCTATTTCTATCGTAAACTTTGCGCTTATTGATGACATTCAATCCGATTTTGGCCGTCAACTCAATGTAGTTACGGGGGAGACAGGTTCGGGAAAATCTATCGTCATGGATGCCTTGTCTCTTGTGCTTGGTGCGAGAGCAGACTTATCAGCTGTTCGAGATGCTTCCAAAAAATGTATCGTTGAAGCAGTTTTTGATCTTTCCAAATCCGCTTTCAAATCAGTGTTTGATGATTTGGAAGTTGACTTTGAAATGGAAACCATTCTCAGAAGAGAGATTTTGCCCTCTGGAAAATCACGATCGTTTATCAACGATACGCCAGTTCAGCTTGAAAAGCTTCGATTTTTGGGCTCTCAGTTGGTTGATTTGCACTCGCAACACCAAACTTCACAATTGGCAGACCCTCGATTCCATTTTGATCTTCTTGATGCCTTTTCAGATGCTTTAGAATTGAGAGCTGATTACCAAAAGACTTTAGAAGTTTATAAACAAGAAGAAAAGAATTATCATAAACTACTTGAAGTTCAACGAAGTGCCAAAGAGTCCTATGATTACAATTCCTTTCTTTTGGCAGAATTAAAAGAATTACAACTTCATATCGACATCCAAACGCAGCTAGAGGAAGAACGCAATTTATTGCAACACGCAGATGATATTAAGCAAACGATTCAGCATATATTACAGATCTCATCCACGGAAAACAGTGGTCTGACCGATCAATTGAGTCAATGCAGAATGGATTTACAAAAACTGGAATCCTACAGCGATCAGTATAAAATATTTTCAGAGCGGATACAAAACTTGTGGTATGAGTGGACAGACATTCAAGCGAACTTATCCTCTATGGACGAGGGATTGGTTGTTGACCCCATGCGCTTAGAAGCGGTCAATCAAACATTGAGTAAGATATATTCTCTCCAGCAAAAACATCTAGTTCAGGATATCGAGGGATTGATGGATAAAGAACAGGAACTGGAGACATTATGCCAAGTGGTTTTAGATGGAGATGAAGAAATCCAGTCACAAAAACAACGACTTGATAAAGCCGAAAAAACAGCTTGGAAACTCGCAACAGATTTGGCTAAACAAAGAAGAAATCATGCACAAAAACTGTCCAATGAATTGAGCACTCGACTCGTCAAACTTGGCATGGAGCATGCGCGTTTTGACTTCCAATTGGACGCTGAGGCATCCCTAGGGCCACTTGGAGCAGACTCGTTGACACTTTTATTTTCTGCCAATAAAGGAGTCGATTTTTCAACGCTACGTAAAATAGCTTCTGGAGGGGAGCGATCACGAATTATGCTTGTGGTCAAATCGATACTTGCGAAAAACGATCATTGCCCAACGATGATTTTAGATGAGATTGATGCAGGTGTTTCTGGTGAGATGGCCAAAGCGATGGGAAGTTTTATGAAAGATATTAGTGAACATACACAGTTGATCGCCATTACCCATTTGCCACAAATTGCTGCAATGGGCAATTCGCATATCAAAGTATATAAATCTTCGGATGATCATACAACCCGAACATACGTCAAACAATTGGAGGGGGAAGATCGAGTTGTGGAAATTGCACAAATGATCGACGGGAATCAAATTACCCAAACTGCACGTACCTACGCAGAAAAATTATTGAATTAGTACTATCTTTAGCAAAATTTTTTTTTATGTCTTACGACTTGCTTACAGGAAAAAAAGGAATCATTTTTGGCGCCTTAGATGAAAACTCTATTGCTTGGAAAACCGCGGTTCGCGTACATGAAGAAGGGGGTCAATTTATATTGACAAACGCGCCAGTTGCCATGCGTATGGGAGCGATTAATGACCTTGCACAGCAAACCAATTCACAGGTCATTCCAGCAGATGCGACGAGTATCGAAGATTTGGAAAATCTCATTGATCAGTCGATTGAGATTTTAGGCGGAAAGCTCGATTTTGTTTTACACTCCATTGGCATGTCTGTCAATGTGCGAAAGGGAAAGTCCTACACCGATCAAAATCACAGCTGGACTGCAAAAGGATGGGATGTTTCTGCAGGTTCGTTTCACAAACTGATGCAAGTATTATACAAAAAAGACGCCATGAACGAATGGGGTAGTATCGTTGCCTTGAGCTATATGGCTGCGCAACGTGTTTTCCCAGATTATAACGACATGGCAGATAACAAGGCTTATCTTGAATCAATTGCCCGTAGTTTTGGTTACTTTTTTGGAAGAGATAAAAAAGTAAGGGTTAATACCATTTCACAGTCTCCAACACCAACCACAGCTGGAAAGGGAGTTAAGGGCTTTGACGGCTTTATCTCGTATGCAGAAAAAATGTCACCATTAGGCAACGCAACCGCTCTGGACTGTGCAAATTATACGATTACTCTATTTTCAGATTTAACCAAAAGGGTAACCTTGCAAAACCTCTATAATGATGGCGGTTTTTCGAATATGGGAGTTAGCGATGCCGTAATGGATATGGTCGATAACAAAGAATAAATTTAATCGATTAGCTATGTCTTTATTTAGCGGTCTTGTCAAGCGGATTGGGTCGCTAAAGCAGTTGCGGTTAATTGTTATTTTTTTTCTGATTTCTTTATTTGTTTGGCTCTCCTCCAAGATGTCAGAAGTCCATACGGCCAAAGTAGATATTAATTTTGATTACTCCGATGAAACTTTTGAAACCTACCGAGTTGATGAGCCAGCTCAAGCGGTTGAATTTGTTATTTCTGGGACGGGTTTCCGTTTACTTTTCTCAAGATTATTTACGCCAACAGTCTATTTATCGATGACAGATGTTCAGACGGATGACAAGGGGTTTTATTTTTCCAAGCCCGCTCTGATTTCTGCTGTTGAATCACACTATCGAAATGTTTTACGTGTCAATCAACTCATGCTTGACCGACTTGATGCTCCATTTTTTGCATCTTCCATTAAGAAAATTCCAGTTCGACTTCAAGAAGATTTTATGCTTGCAGACGGATACGATTGGTCTAGTGAATTGAATTTAACCCCTGATTCTTTATATGTTTCTGGTTCACCTGAAATGGTGGACTCTTTAGAATATGCATTTGTCGTTACGCCAACCAATAAGGAGTTTACGACTTCATTGGATGAGAAGCTCAGTTTGACCTCCGATTTACAAGCGAACTACAAATGGAACGAAACCCAGGTGCATGCTACTCAAAAAATTTCACGTTACACCCAAATCGAGCTTCGCCTTCCCATTGAGGTACTCGATCCCATTGAAAATATTGATGTGAGTGTAATCCCGGCTTTTGCGCAAGTCAGTTTACGGGTTCCAGTTCAGCAAGCACGCCAGATCGACCCTTCCCAATTTATATTGGGTTGTCGGTTACCCATTGATACCGTCGCTGAGTTTCTTGGAGTCGACTTTGAAAAAATCCCTGACAATATTGTGATCAATGAAATTACACCAAGTCAAGTACGTTATTTTATAAATTGATGGTACAGCTAGCAGTTACAGGAAATATGGGATGTGGGAAAACTACAGTTTGTGAGATGTTGATTTCACATGGCATCCCCGTTTATTTTTCAGACAATCGTGCCAAAGAATTGATGAGCCAAGACCAATCCTTGATTCAACACATACAGAAACGATTTGGCAAAGAGTCTTACCGCAGTGGTTTCCTCAATCGAAAATGGCTAGCTGAACAAGTCTTTGAGAATCCCAAGGCTTTGAACGATCTAAACAATTTGGTTCATCCTGTCGTTCATCTAGATTATACAGAATGGCTAAGCCAACAAGCGCAAGATGTTGTTGCTTACGAGTCTGCCATTGTATTGGAGCATGGCAATGAAAGAAAATTTGATGTGGTAATCCTCGTAAGTTGTCCAGAAAGACTTCGTATTGAGCGAATAAAACAACGAGATGGTTTGACACAAGACGAGATTCAGTCAAGGATGCGTTTTCAATGGCCAGATCAAAAGAAACGCAAACATGCTGACTATGTCATTGAAAACATCAATCTCCCGGAAACTGAACAACAAGTCAAGGCCGTTTTGTCTTTGATCCGCAAACAGTTTCTGATAGATTAATTACATTTGAGTATGCAACGTGGGCTATTTCCTTTATTAATCTCATTGATGACACTTTCTCTGGTTGGGATTATTCTCATCCAACGCTCATGGATCAACAAAAATGAAAGCAATTTTGAAAGACAGTTTGGACTGAGTGTAAGTGCCGCAATTTCAGAAGTATCTTCGCAGATAAAAGAAAGGGAATTACTTGATTATCTGTCTGTATACCAAAAAATGATTGACAGTATTGGCACCCCAGAATATTCAGAGCTAACAGAGGTTTTTGAATATATCGATCGAAGCCCCGGCTCTGATATTTCTTATTTGTACCAACAAGGAATCATCGAAGATAACTATGATATTTCACTCCAAACATTCGATTCTTTAAGTAACGATTCTGCTCCCATCCTCGACTATCGCAGGATTAAGTCACTGACCATTATTGATGAGAGTTTTGAAAATGAGGTTCAAAATATGAGTTCTGCCGAACGATTACAGCGTATTGAAAGGATGTCGACAATGGATAAAGCTCGTTATGAAACGATTTTCATGGACTTTGCACAAACAAAGCCAATCCAAATGCGGATAAACAACCTAGAACTGGAACTCCTTCTTCGGCAAGAGCTTCTTCTTCGCGAAATCAAAATTCCCTTTGAGTTTCGTGTTTTTGATGGGAATCAAGTTACAGACGTCGGTTCTGAAAACTACCTGTCTGTTCTTAATGAAAGTCAGTTTAAGACTCCTTTGTTTATTCGGGACGACGAAACACACCGCTACGAGTTGCGGTTGGCCTTCCCCAATTTAGATCGATTTATTGAGGAATCTGTTTACAATACATTTTTGCTGTCGCTACTGTTCACCTTTATCATCATTGTTGTTTTTGCTGCTTCCCTATATCAGATTATAAAGCAAAAGAAGATTTCAGACATCAAGTCAGACTTTATCAATAATATGACGCATGAGTTTAAAACCCCAATCGCGACAATTCATTTGGCTCTTGATGCACTGAAAAACAAAGATGTTTTAAAGGATTCTAAAAAATCATTCGGCTATCTCGATATGATCAGAGAGGAAAACAAACGTTTGCATACCCACGTTGAAAACGTCTTGCAAATATCTCAACTAGAAAAACAAGAATTGGACTTAGCCAAAGAAAATATAGACCCACACAAAACCATACAAAATGCCCTAGATCATGTGCGCTTGATTATTGAAAATCGCGGTGGGAAGCTCAGCCAGCGTTTTACACCCGAATCCATCCAATTATTGATTTCGCCTGTTCACATGACAAATGTTTGGGTAAACCTTTTAGACAACGCGATTAAATACTCAAATAATCAAATGGTCGTTGATGTGGAAACTTTTTTAGATGAGAAAGAATTTGTTGTTAAAATCAAAGACAAAGGAATTGGGATGAGCGCAACTGTTCGCAAAAGAATATTTGATAAATTTTATAGAGAATCATCTGGAAATGTTCATAATGTGAAGGGTCATGGTTTGGGACTAGCTTATGTCAAGCAAATTGTGAATATGCATTCTGGCACGATTTCTGTTTCTAGTATTCCAAACCAAGGAAGTACATTTACCGTATTTTTACCTTTAACATAAGTGAATCAAATGATTTCGAAGAGCAAACAGATATTATTAGTCGAAGATGATGTTAACTTTGGAACGGTTTTAAGAGATTATCTTCAGTTAAATGGCTATAAAGTCGTGCTCGCACGGAATGGGCTTGAGGGCTTTGAAAAATTTAAAAAAAGTGAATTTGACATCTGCATTTTAGATGTAATGATGCCCTACAAAGATGGCTTTACCCTCGCCAAAGAAATTCGATCAAATGACAAATCAATACCGATTGTTTTTTTAACTGCAAAGTCCATGAAAGAGGATGTGTTGAAGGGATATAAAATAGGTGCTGATGACTATTTGACAAAACCTTTTGACGCAGAGATACTCTTGAAAAAATTAGAAGTACTGATTCAGCGTACCGAAAAAAGTGTGCAAAAATCCAAACCAAAATCTCGAATTGTCATTGGGGACTTTATTTTTAATCCTCGTCTGCGAACTCTCACATACAAGAAGGATACGCCAACAAACCTCTCACCAAAAGAAAATCAACTACTACTCATGTTGGTTGAAACCCAAAACGACTTGTTGTCTCGCAACAAAGCACTGGAAGAAATCTGGAATGATGATAATTACTTTACTTCCAGAAGCATGGATGTATACATTGCCAAGCTACGCAAGTATCTTCGCCAAGACACTTCTGTTGAAATCGCAAATATTCACGGAGAGGGTTTCCGCTTGATCACGAACTAGGAACGCGGGTGAAATTTTTCAAGCGTTTGTTGTAAATGCTTTTTACTCATGTGCAAATACCTCTCAGTTGTTGTGATGCTGCTATGACCCAGCATTTGTTGTACAGAGCTAATATCAGCACCATTTTCTACGAGATGCGTTGCAAACGAATGACGTAAACTATGTGGACCAATGGTTTTTTTGACCCCAGCATTTTCTGCTCCTTTTCTAACGATTATAAAAATCATATTTCGCGTGAGTTTTGTTCCTCTGTTGTTTAGAAACAAGATATCACTGAATCCTTTTTTTCCTTCTGCCCGTATCGCTAAATATCGTCGAACGGATTCTTGACCTATCCGTCCAATGGGGACAAATCGCTCTTTGTTTCCCTTGCCAACTACTTTGATCAAATCCTCGTCAAAAAACAAATCTGAACATCGAAGGTTAACGAGCTCACTGACTCGCAAACCGCAGGAGTATAGCATTTCGAGTATGGCAGTATTTCGGATGTCTATGGGTCGATCTTCATCAAAGCTAGTGAGAAGTTTTTCGACTTCTGACGTGGATAAGGTAACTGGTAGGACAGACCCGATCTTAGGCGGTTCAACTAAAGTAACGGGATTGTTGCTCCGCAAACCCTCAATCATAAGAAAGTCAAAAAATGTCCGAAGACCAGAAAGTAATCGAGACTGAGACGAAGGCTTCACTTCTTTGGCAGCTTCATAAATGAATTGAAGTAGTTCCGAAGACGAAACTTTAGTCGGACCAATCGCGACATTATTGGTCTCAAAATAGGCAACTAGTTTTTGAACGTCATACACGTAGTTGATCACCGTGTTTTCCGAGAGTCCACGTTCGAGAAGTAAGTATGATTTAAAAGCTTGAATACCTTCACTCCAGTTCATATTCGAAGATACATTTTATTTACAACGGCTTTATGTCTATTTTTGCAAATAGTATGATGAAGATAGCGATTCTTAACGGTCCAAACCTCAACCTGTTGGGAAAACGGGAACCTGAGGTCTATGGAAATAAAGATTTTGATCAATATTTCGGTCAATTACAATCTTTATTTCCAGAAATCAATTTGACTTACTATCAATCCAATGTGGAGGGGGAGCTCATCAATGAGCTTCAGCGTGTCGGCTTTGACGTTGATGGAATTATTTTAAATGCTGCGGCATACACCCACACTTCAGTTGGCATTGGAGATGCAATCAAAGCAATATCAGCACCAGTTATTGAGGTGCATATTTCGAATACTTTTTCCAGAGAGGACTTTCGCCATACTTCATTTGTAACACCAAATGCAAAAGGGTTAATTCTCGGATTCGGATTGGACGTTTATCGCTTGGCGATCGAAAGCTTTTTGCCGAAATCTTAAATCGGACGGTGCCGATTTGTAGAGCTAAGGGTTTTATGCACCAACCAATCCGATAGCTTGTCTGGAAAATAGTAAGCCATTAGCCGAAATACAAACTTGTTTTTGTGGACGATATACCGCGTTTTTGGCCTTTTGGCTACCAAACACTTTGCAATCAATTTGGAAACGATTTCTACAGGAAGAGCATTGCTTTCGGCGTTTTCTATGATTTTATCCGCTTTTTGTAAAACTCCATAGTAATCAGAATCTTTAAATTCTTCCATTTTGTTCAGATTCTTATTCCATATTTCGGTTTTGATGGGGCCAGGTTCTATAGCGATTACTTTGATGCCGTATTGTCTTAGTTCTCTGCGGTAAATATCCGTCATACTCTCCAAAGCATGTTTTGAAATACTGTATGCGCCGTTAAAGGGAGAATTAAACAGACCTGCAAGAGAACTGATATTGATGATGCGCCCAGGTGGGTTGCTCGAATTGAGCTTGGCTCCAAGTAGGGGAAGAAAAAGATTGGTAATTCGACGAATGGATTTAACGTTAACGTCGAGTTGCTTTTCAAATTGCTCTTCTGAAAGGTGTTCTAATGGTCCTGGAATTGCAATACCAGCGTTGTTAATTAACCCTGATAAAGTTTCACATTGTTCAAAAACAACTTTTGAAGCTTTGACAACTTCATCATGGTTTTGGACGTCGAATCGCAGTGGTGTAAATCGGTCTGGGTAGATTTTTGAAAGCTTATCTGCATCAGCTTGATTCCTGACACTTCCAAAAATATGGTATCCTTTTGCGTGTAAAATATCAAGGGAGGCCCTACCGATACCTGATGAAACTCCTGTGATGACGACGTTTTTTGCCATGGTTTTTGATTTTTTCACGATGAATTGATACGCTAAATATAGGGAACGAAAATGAAGATAGGAATCACTTCATTGTGAACAGCTACAAACGATACCCTGCGTTAAGATCTAAATATGAATCACTTCGTCATAAGCAGCAGCAACTGCCTCCATTACCGCTTCACTCATGGTAGGGTGGGGGTGAACTGCCTTTAGGATTTCATGACCAGTGGTTTCGAGCTTTCGCCCAACGACGGCTTCGGCTATCATATCGGTAACTCCAGCACCAATCATGTGACAACCTAGCCATTCGCCGTATTTGGCATCAAAAATAACTTTCACAAAACCATCCGTATGTCCTCCTGCCTGTGCTTTTCCAGATGCCGTAAATGGAAATTTACCAACTTTAATCTCGAATCCCTTTTCTTTGGCTTGCTCTTCCGTATACCCGACTGAAGCAACTTCTGGGAAACAGTAGGTACAACCTGGGACATTGTTATAATCGATAGGTTCCACATGCTGACCTGCAATTTTTTCAACACACAATATGCCTTCAGCAGAGGCAACATGAGCCAATGCTTGACCAGAAGTAACATCACCAATGGCGTAATAGCCAGGGAGGTTGGTTTGATAGAAATCGTTTACGATGATTTTATCTCGATCTGTAGCAATACCGAGCTCTTCTAATCCGATATTTTCGATGTTTGTTTTGATTCCAACAGCAGACAAAACAATATCTGCACTTAGCACTTCCTCTCCTTTGTCAGTTTTTACGGTTGCTTTAACCCCTTTTCCACTGGTGTCAACCTTGGTGACTTCTGCACTCGTCATCACTTTGATTCCGCTTTTCGTGAAACTTCGCTCCATTTGTTTTGAAATTTCTTCATCCTCCACAGGGACAATTCGCGGCATGTATTCGACAAGAGTCACATTTGTTCCCATCGCATTGTAGAAGTATGCAAATTCGACGCCGATCGCACCTGAACCCACGACAATCAATTTTTTTGGTTGCTTGGGCAGTGTCATTGCTTCACGATAGCCAATCACTTTCTTCCCATCTTGTGGAAGACTGGGAAGTTCTCTGGAACGTGCTCCAGTTGCAATGATGACATGGTCGGCTTCGTATACTGTTTCGGTACCATCTTCACTAGCAACAGCTACTTTTTTACCAGCTTTGAGTGTACCGTAGCCCATGATGACTTCAATTTTATTTTTCTTCATCAAAAACTGAACGCCTTTACTCATTGTTCCAGCAACATCTCGACTTCGGTTGACAACCGCATCAAAATCTTTATCATAGCTTTCGATGGTCAGTCCATAGTCATCTGCATGTTTGAGGTATTCGAAGACCTGAGCGGACTTTAGAAGTGCTTTTGTGGGAATGCATCCCCAGTTTAGACAGACACCGCCTAAGCTTTCCTTCTCAATAATGGCGGTTTTTAAACCCAACTGAGATGCGCGAATTGCGGTTACATACCCTCCAGGACCACTTCCTAAAACAATAACGTCAAACTTACTCATGTCAAAATTTTATTTGGCGAAAATACGAAACGAAATACTAACTTAATAGGGAAAATTGGGATTCCTATGATTTGAAATCCAAGCTTGCAGAGTTGACGCAATATCTTCTTTCAGATGGGGTAGGACCATCGGGAAACACATGCCCGAGATGACCTCCGCAGTTGTTACATAAAATTTCAACACGAATCATTCCATGCGAATGGTCTGGCTCATAGCGTATTTTACCACCAATCGCTTCGGAAAAGCTGGGCCAACCACAATTGCTTTCGAACTTGTTGTCACTAGCAAAGAGCGGTTCTTTACAGGCTTTACATTGATAGGTGCCATTTTCAAAATGCAAGTTATACACTCCCGAATGTGGATATTCCGTTCCTTTTTCTCTCAGGATACGGTAAGATTCTTCATCGAGTTGTTCTCTCCAGTCTTGCTCCGATTTATAAAAAGGATATTTATTCATCGCCAGAAACAAAAGATAAAGCAACAGAATTGATACAATGCCTTTGCCCCGTGGTTTGTCGGGGACCGTCGTTGAACATATGCCCCAAATGACCGCCACAACTTGAGCAAATCAACTCAATTCTTGTATATCCGAGTTTATCGTCTTTTCGGTAGGAAACAGCTCCCTCTACTGCTCTATCAAATGCAGGCCAGCCGCTTCCGGAATCGTACTTGTGATCTGATACATATAGTGGCGCATCACAACCTGCACATTTGTAAAGACCTTGCTCGTAATGGTTGTTATACAGTCCAGAAAAAGGTCTTTCGGTACCCGCTTCACGAAGTACATAATAGGCATTATCGTCGAGTTGGGCCTTCCATTCTGCATCTGTCTTATGGCAAGATAAGTCTTGAGCTGGTGCATTGGGAATTTTTGGGTTCTGACTGTAAACAGAACAGCAGATACATGTGAAAATAAATAGGATGGATTTCATGGGTGTTGATTAATAAATTGAACAATGTGTTGTACCGTTTTAGAATCCCTCAGAATCCGATGATGTCCTAATCCTGAAGTCAATAATAATTCAGAGTTGTTCGCAATTTCATGAAGGTCTTTGCTATAAACAAAAGGAGTCTCTTTATCGTCTTTGTCATGGACAATTAGCAGCGGCATCTCTAGGTGTTCTAAACTCATACTAGATGAATAGCTTTCAAGGTTCATGCCAAATTTCTTCTCTACAGCTTGTATCATTTGTTCGGTAACTTTATCAGAAAACTGAAGTTGTTCAGAAAAACGATAAAACACATTTCTAATTTTGTCTCCGCTACCAATAATTGCTACTGATTTCATCAAAATGCCATCTCGCAGAGCACGAAGTAATGCCATACTGCCCATAGAGTGTGCGATCGCATGGTCAAAAGGGCCATATTTAGCGTGGACTTCTTTGATACATGCGACAAGTTCAACGATATTTGTTTTATTTCCCAAGGATTGGCCATGGGCGGGCATATCAAATGTGACAACTTCAGCATTTGATTTTCTCAATTCATCTGCAAAGGCAAAGAGTTGAGTTCCTCGACCACTCCAGCCATGCAGTAACAGTACCTTAGGTCCTTTTCCAGCGAATCTAAATACTTGAATTACTTTATCAATCTCTGGAACATAGCAACTGGTTTGTAATGCGTGCTCATGCATCTCCTGTTCACGAACAGGCCTTTTAAAGCGCTGGGGTCGAAAAAATAGATATAAAGCCAACTGAGTTGCAAGGGAAGTTGACAGTTGTTGTGAAAGCCAAACTCCGAACCGAATCCAAGTAGGAATCCGCAATACGGGACTTGTATTCTTCTTATTTTCCATAGCAAACGCAAATAAAGTTAATCAATTTGAAAAAACAAACATATTATTTTCACTATTTTGGTCAGCTAAATCCAATTATGGGGCATTTACAAAAAGGAAGTAAAAAACTCATCCGTGCTTGGGCTTCATACGATTGGGCAAATTCTGTTTACTTTTTGGTGATTACTTCCACCATATTCCCCATTTACTACGGTTCGTTATTCGGTGACAACCTTTACATCGACATTTTTGGGCAGTCTCTTAAAAACACCGCTTTGATTAGCTACACAACGGCAGCTGCATTTGCTGTTGTCGCGGTTTTGTCTCCCATTTTATCTGGAGTTGCTGACTATATAGGAAACAAAAAGTCTTTTATGCAATTCTACACCTATGTTGGGGCGTTATCCTGTGTTGGATTGTATTGGTTCGAACTCGATAATATTTATTTTGGTTTACTGTGTTATTTCTTTGCCTCTGTTGGCGCATGGCTGAGTTGGGTGTTTTACAACTCCTATCTTCCAGATATTGCCCACCCCAAACAAATGGACAAAGCGAGTGCGTTGGGCTATTCATTGGGTTATGTGGGCAGTGTGTTGTTGTTGCTCGTCAATTTGAGCATGGTTCTCAACCCCACGATGTATGGTATTGAAGGCAGTGCAACGGAAGCGTCGATTAAGGCCATGAAATATTCTTTTGTCAGCGTTGGGGTATGGTGGATACTTTTTAGTCAGATCGCCTTTCGATTTCTGCCCAAGGGTAATAAATCTAATGCATTGACGAGAAGCATTATTTTTAATGGATACCGAGAGCTTCGTTCCGTTTGGAAGAGTTTTTCAAGCCACCCAATTTTAAAAAGCTATATCGGAGCTTTTTTTGTATTCAGTATGGCAGTACAGACGGTCATGCTGATTGCGGCTTATTTTGGCGAGCAAGAGGTTAATTGGGGCAGCACGAGTGAAAAACAAACTGGTTTGATCGTCAGTATTATGATTATCCAACTGATTGCGATTGTCGGTGCGATACTAACAGCTCGTTTTTCAAAAAAATTTGGCAACCTTCCAGTGCTGATCGCCCTAAACTTTATATGGGTTAGTCTTTGTTTGTATGCTTTTTTTGTTAGTACACCCATACAATTTTACATAGCAGCAGGCTTTGTAGGCTTATCGATGGGCGGGATACAATCTTTAGCCCGATCAACATATTCCAAATACATACCAAAAACCGACGATACTGCGTCCTTTTTTAGCTTTTACAGCACCTCTCAAATGACAGGAATTGTACTCGGGATGCTACTATTTGGCACGATTGATCAAATCACTGGATCGATGCGAAACTCAGTTTTGTTTTTTCTTTTGTTTTTCTTGATTGGCGCCTTTTTACTGATTCGTCTCCACCGTAAGTCTGCGGTCTGAAAATGTATACTTTTCTCCACCTTGCCAAGTAGATATCTCAACGCTTTTAGGTTCACCTTTATAAACGACATCCGCAGTTCCATCAATCATTGCTTTTAACTTGTCAGAACAATTGATGTTTGCCTGACCTGATCCAGTGAGTCTCAAAAATGAGTTTTCGCTTTGCAGTTCGTCTGAATGAAGATGCCCTGAACCAATAATTTTACCCTTTATGGTTTTGCAGCGTCCTTTTAGGTAAATATGTCCAGATCCAGTGATGTGTGTAGAAACTGTTTTACTTTCTACTGGAAATTGCATCACTCCAGATCCAATTAGTTCAAGCAGCAGATGTTTTGAAAATAAAGAGTTTGAACTTGAAATCTTACCCGAGCCGACAACATATATTTTAGATAATTCTTTTGCTGTCACAGTAATTTGTATTGGATTTTCTGTTTTGCTGTAAAGTCTCTTGTTGTTATGAGTATGCAAAACGAGTTTATTGCGGTTGACATCAAATTTGATATGAGGAATTATATTGGATTCACCTACGATAGTGATGTTGTGCCGATTTCCTTTTTTAAGTGTGATTTCAAAAGGACCTAAGACTTCAATCGTATCAAATTGTGAAAGTTCTTGGTGAAGAGAATCTAGGACTGTGTTTCCAGAAATTGCATCTTGCCATTGGGCAGTAATGATAGAGCTTGATAGCACAAGCGTGATAAATAGATATTTCATGATTTTAAGATTTGGTTTTTCAAATATATAAATATTTAAATAACTGAAGTGGTGGCATGAATATTGAATAATAATAGGTGCATGCGAAATATGTAATATGTCTGATATGATCAGCTATAGATTACTGACAAATGAGGTGTATTTGCAAAAAAGTGCGACAAAATGACATAGCCCATGGGAAAAACAAAACTAATCTCACTAGATAACCTATCATTAGAGGAATTGGAAGTTGATGCGGAATTAATTCCATTAATGACCACTGACGATGAGGAGGCAATTTCAAAAGAGCCCATTCCAGAAGTAATTCCAATTTTACCTTTGCGAAACACGGTGTTGTTCCCTGGGGTTGTGATTCCAATAACAGCCTCTCGTGACAAATCGATTCAATTGATTCGTGATGCCAATACATCTAATAAACTGATTGGAGTTGTCGCACAGCTCGATTCATCGGTGCAATCCCCTGATCAAAACGATCTTCACAAGGTTGGCACACTTGCTCGAATCCTTCGAGTTTTACAAATGCCAGATGGGAATACCACGGTTATTTTACAGGGAAAGAAACGCTTTCAGATTGAAAGTTTTATAGAATCATCGAATTATCTGAAAGCTACAGTTTCAGAACTTCCAGATGAGCGACCTGCTAAAGGAGATAAAGAGTTTGCTGCTGTTATTGATTCGATTAAGGATTTGTCCCTACAAATCATAGCTGACAGTCCTAATATTCCATCAGAAGCGTCTTTTGCAATCAACAATATTAAAAGTGAGTCTTTTTTGGTCAATTTTGTTTCCTCCAATATGAGTATGGCAACCACTGACAAACAAGAGATTCTCCAAAGCAACAATCTCCATACTCGTGCACTGCTTTGTTTGAAACACATGGATGTGGAGTTTCAAAAGCTATCCTTGAAAAATGAAGTGCAGTCTAAAGTTCGTAATGATTTAGATCAGCAACAGCGTGAATACTTTCTTCATCAGCAAATGAAAACCATTCAAGAAGAATTGGGTGGTGCCTCATCCCATCAGGATGTTTCTGAAATGAAAACACGCTCTCTGAAAAAGAAATGGAGTAAAAAGGTAAAAACTCATTTCGATAAAGAATTGGCAAAGCTTGAGCGGATGAACTCTCAAGTTGCTGAATATGGCGTTCAACGAAACTATTTAGAATTGTTACTCGATCTGCCTTGGGATGAGTTTTCGAAGGATAATTTTGATTTAAAGCGTGCTCAGCGTATTCTTGACCGAGATCACTTTGGCTTAGAAGAGGTCAAAAAGAGAATCATTGAGTTTTTGGCAGTTTTAAAACTTCGAAACGACATGAAGTCTCCCATTTTATGCTTGACTGGGCCTCCGGGAGTCGGAAAAACATCTTTGGGTAAATCGATTGCCGAAGCTCTTGGCAGAGAATATGTACGCATTTCCCTTGGTGGGATGCGAGATGAAGCCGAAATCCGTGGTCACCGAAAAACCTACATTGGCGCAATGCCAGGTAGAATTTTACAAAATATCAAAAAGGCAGGCACATCAAATCCCGTTTTTGTTCTGGATGAGATCGATAAACTTTTGTCTGGAGCTAATGGCGACCCTTCGTCGGCTTTACTTGAAGTGCTTGATCCAGAGCAAAACAGTGAATTTTATGACAACTTCTTGGAGTTGGGTTACGATCTTTCAAAAGTGCTGTTTATCGCAACTTCAAACACATTGTCCACAATACAACCCGCTTTATTAGATCGAATGGAAATCATCCGTGTGAGTGGATATACTCTCGAGGAAAAAGTTTCTATTGGAAACAAATACCTTGTACCCAAACAAATCAAGGAACACGGCTTGACGACAAAAGACATTAAAATCGGAAAGCCTGTTTTGAAGAAACTGATATCTGGATATACGCGTGAGTCTGGCGTACGTGGTCTTGATAAGACCATTGCGAAAGTGATTCGAAACCGAGCGAAGTCCATTGCCCTCGAAGAAACATTTGAAACAGTATTTGAAGCAAAGCATGTTGAAACGGTTTTAGGGCCTGAAAAAATTTCAATGAATGCTTATGAAAACAATGATGTTCCAGGTGTTGTCACGGGCCTTGCATGGACACAGATGGGCGGCGATATTTTGTTTATTGAGTCTCTGATCACAAAAGGGTCTGGCAAGCTTTCCTTAACTGGAAACTTGGGTAAAGTCATGAAAGAATCAGCGACAATCGCATTAGAGTTTATCAAATCTTACGCGGACCAACTCGGTACGAGTGCTGAAGAATTGAATACATACAATTTTCATATTCACGTACCCGAAGGAGCAACTCCCAAAGACGGACCAAGTGCGGGAATCACGATGTTGACCTCACTGGTTTCTGCTGTGACTCGCAGAAAGGTAAAAAGTCGAATTGCGATGTCAGGGGAAATTACCTTGAGAGGAAAAGTACTCCCAGTAGGAGGGATTAAAGAAAAAATTCTCGCTGCAAAGCGTGCAAATGTGAAGACGATTATTTTGTGTGCTGAAAACAAAAAAGATGTAGAAGAAATCAACCAAAACTATCTTCGTGGCTTACAGTTTCAGTATGTTTCTTCCATGATTGATGTAATTGATTTTGCATTGACATCCCAAAAAGCGACAAATCAACTCCGCAAAATCAAATAATTTTCAATCCAATACGTTTCTTGTCTATATGAGGCTGATTGCAATTTGCGCTTTTTTGTGTTGTTCGTCCATATCTGCTCAAATCGGTGGATCAAACACCTATCAATTTTTAGAGTTGTCTCCAAGCCCAAGGCATATGGCTTTGGGGACATGGGTTTCGACCTTATCTCCAAACTCAATCCACAGTGCTTTGGCAAATCCAGCAATGGTTTCAGATTCCATACAGGGTCAAGTCGTATTGAACTACCAGCCCTATTTTGCGGGAATTAACCGTGGTACCGCAGCTGCTGTTTTTGGCTTAAAAGAAGGACGTTCCATTTTATTAGACACCCGATTTATACATTATGGGACATTTGATGAAACGAATACTTTTGGAGAGAAAATAGGCGAATTCTCGGGAAATGAAGTTGCTCTGGGCGTAGCTTATGCGCACCATTTTCCTTCCAAAAATCTCTTTGTGGGCGCAAGGTTAAACCTAATTAGCTCAACGCTAGCAGAATACAATTCAACTGGGTTTACGGCGGATTTGGGACTGTATCATACTCCGCCATCTTCTCGTTACCGATTTGGCTTGGTCGCTCGCAATATTGGGTCGCAACTCAGTACGTATGATAGTGTAAAAGAAAATATTCCGTTTTCTTTGTCATTCGGCATTTCGAATGAACTACAGTATCTCCCTCTCCGTTGGCACTTATCGATTGATCATCTACAAAATTGGAACCTTTCCTATGTTAACCCCAATCAGCAACAAACTAATTTTGAAGGAGAGTTGATAGATGAAAAACCAAATTTTCTCGACGAATTGTTTAGACACCTTGTCTTTGGTGCTGAGCTATTTCCCGATCGAGCATTTTCCATACAGATCGGATATAACTTTTTACGATCAGCAGAACTTTCAATTACCGAAGTTCGAAGTTTTTCAGGTTTGAGTTTTGGCTTTGGGATCAATTTGCGAAAATTCAGGTTTAATTACAGTCATGCTCGTTTTAGCGCTGCTGGAAATACTAATTTTTTAGGTCTTACCTTTGCACCCTGAATGGATAGCATCATTATTACAATAGACGGAGCTTCATCAACTGGTAAAAGTTCTTTGGCAAAGGCCATTGCCAAACATTACGATTTTAAACACATTGACTCTGGTGCAATGTATCGCGCATTAACCTTTTATGCACAAGATCACAATCTTCTTGACGATCATAAATTTGACGTTGATACGCTAATCGATCACTTGCCAACCATTGATATAGATTTTACCAATGTGGATGAAATCACGCTAAACGGTAAAATTATCGAGGATCAAGTTCGCTCAATGGAGGTTTCCAATAAGGTTAGCTTAGTGGCAAAAGAACCGTTATTTCGACAATTTATGGTGGCCAAGCAAAGGCAA
>Ga0213865_10000383_pt1 | contig 30220 bp, 21 predicted proteins | sample PICome_6_FD_160100 | JGI IMG/M metagenome (GOLD analysis project Ga0213865, IMG submission 160100) | Coastal seawater microbial communities near Pivers Island, North Carolina, United States - PICO282 | ecosystem: Environmental > Aquatic > Marine > Coastal | place: USA: North Carolina...
CGACAACAATTCTTTCTTCTTCGGTCAATACTGCTTCGATACACTTTGAGATCACCTCAAATCCAAACTGGTCTTCGTTGTCTGCAGATAGATTCATATCGCGATAACTTGGATATTTCATCTCAAGAGAGATATCCTTTGTCAGTTCAATTATGTTGCTCCCGATTGGTTTCGAGCAATTCACGTCGCTGAGCGGAACTGTGATTTCATTCTTCTCTTCACATGAGTTACACTTGATTAGGATATCAGAGTTTTCACCGGTCGATTTTGACCTCAGTTGAAGAAACATATATTCTAGATCGAACGTACAAAGTCTTGTCACATCAATTGAATCATCAATACATGCCGCAACAGTATTTTCAATCGCCCGAATGATCTCATTCTCATCTTTAGATTCTGCTGCCATCAGCAGGATCTTTTCTTCTTTTACGAGATACGGTCTATACGAAACCTTCTTCCCGCTCGACGGTACTGTCAAAATGTATTCAGGTTTATCATTTAAAGATGGCAAAGACATAATTTAAAAAACTCCAATTAATTTAAAATATCATAAATCTTGTTATTGATCGCGTTACCGATGTTAGTCGAAATGCTCGCACTTCCGCTAATCCCAACTGCAGACTTACCTTCTGCTGGTTTCCCGAACCAATTCCTATACGAGAACTCTATATTTATCTCGCTTACTTCTGCTTTGGCGTCATCACTCAGCGTTTCGTGCTGAACTGTGATTGGGAAGGCGTCGACAAATTTCCACTCATATACTTTGGTTCCGGATGCTTCTAAATCGAGGTCAACTTCGAGGTCGACATTTAATGGTCCAAGAGAGACTGACTTTCCACGGTTAAATAGTGGAAACCCTTGACCCTTGCGCCACTGATAGACGGAAATATCAAAAGTGTATTCGTCTGGAAAGGCAACAGAGTAATTTCCCTCTTGACTGAAAGACATGTCGTTATTTTTTATGATGCTCTGCTGCCACGACTCAAAATAATTTCGAACTTTTTGGTCGTTCAGGACTCTAAAGGAAACGTTGAGGGTCGGATTTATGAAACCATATGCGACGTCTCTCTTTTCCATACCAACAAAACGCTCGACCGAAGACAACTGCCTCGCTGGAAGCGTGATCGACTTTGCCAACAAGGTTAGGTTTTGAGGTTTCTCAACTGTTCCGAACGACCCCTGAGCAATGCCTGCCGGAAGATTAATCGAGTAAAGGTTTGTTTGTGCGAACCCTTTACCGTTTGATATTGATGCTTTAAAATCTTCAATCGATGGAATTGACATTAGATCATGCTCCTAGAATCTCTGTATACTTGACTTCTCTTTCCGTTCTTCCATTGTGCCGCAGGCAAGAATACTGCAATTTCCCATTCTGCTGGTGGTACATAAGACAACTGTCCTTTTACATGAGAAGTCAAATAGTGTTTAAAACAAGGTTTAAAGTATCTAAGTTTTGAAGAAGACTTTAAGAAATTATATGTCAACCTGAACCTTGTCGTCTCGTCAAATTTCTTGTTCGTTGTCCTTTCCATCAATGCGTCCAGAAATCTAGCACGAAGCGGTATCGGTAGATAATGGACATTCAACCCATAGAATCCATCCTTTGCTGCGCCCATGTTTATGATCAACGGAAACGCATCCCAATACGGCAACGTCTCTTTCCCTTTTGCGTCATAGAAAAACATATACATGTCGCCGATACTACCTCTTTGCCTTGCTTTACCGACCTGTCTTCTCTCAAGAGGGTCTTCTCGCAACAATGCGCGACGATTGATCGCTTTCATGTTGTATAGTCTTTTACGAAACCACGCACGCGATTCTTTCGTTCTTGGTTGGATTCCCGCACGGAATGCTTCTAACTCTACTTTTTGAAAAAGATTAGACATCTTAAACCCTTAATGTTATCACTTCTATTTATTCTTCTTTTTTGTAAAAGGTTTCAACGGTTTCAAAGGTTTTGTTGATTTTGGTAAAATACCCATCTTTTCCAGTTCGTTTTCAGTCCATATCTGAAAATCCCAACCACGGTCGGCGGCATACTCTGCTGCTGCTTCCCATTTATTCTGATTCTTGATGTATGTGAGACCCTCGTTGATATAACGCTTGGTCCTTCTTTGACCGGTCGGAGGTTTCGTTTCTTTGGCAGGTTTAATTTCTACGAGAATGGTCTTTCCATTCTCGAGCACGATCTTCAAGTCCATATAGTATCGATGGTATCTCTTATCGACTTCATAATAATACGGGATCACGACTTCTTCACTCGACCATTGTTTTACCGCTTTATTCTCATCGCACCATCTAAATGCATTTCTTTCCCACAAAGAGCGATAAATAATGTTTGTAGGATCACCCCCATATTTGGTTTTATTCTTCGGAGTGTATTTTCCTTTATATGCCATGGTTTCCCTATAAATAACAACTACAGTAATTTATCTATTTAGAGGTTAGGATGTCATCACGAGAACTAAGAGAGGAAGCAGGAGCAAATAACGAACTCCCGCAGTCTTCAAACAACCAACCACTAGCGTCGGTGTCTTTCCCGAAAAACGAGGCGGATGCATCTGACCAAGTTGATGTTGAAGCACCAGACTTTAAGTTTCCAGAATCCTTAACAACCTCGACGCACCCAGTTACGGTGATGTTTACTGCTTATAAAATTGATCCACTGGCGAGTTCAGAGATCGCCAAAAATTTATCTAAGTTGTCAGATAAGGTTCGTGGTGCTTTTTCTAGTAGCGACGAAGAAACTGAACAAGAGTCTGTCGCTGAGGAAAAGACCGAAGGTGAGGAAAAGGAAAAAGGAATCTTGGGGACTGCTCGGGATACAGCGAAGTCTTTTAGAACTGCTGGCAGTTTAAACTCGCACGAGAAATTTACGAAAGGGATCAAGCAAGGCAGAGTTCAACTACCGTTGCAACAAGGTATACAGATTGACGATGGCGTCTCTTATACCTCTGCGAATACAAACTTCGGCGCGGGTTTAATGAAGGCAGCAACTACAGATCAAGGCGACAGAATTAATAATGTCACAAATAAACTTATCTCGCAAATGGCAGTTAAAGGTGCTGGTACAGCACTCGCTGGTGTTGCGGGTGGACTGATCGCTGGTCCAGCAGGAGCGATTGTCGCTGGGGCGGCAGGTGGTGACATCTTTGAAAATGTTTCGAACGCGACACGAGAAGCAGCAAGGGTAACGACGAATCCAAACACAAGGACTCTGTTCGAAAGCGTGAACATGAGAAGTTTTACATTCACGTTTAAATTGGTCGCCAAAAGCGAAAACGAAGCGAAACAGATTAAAGAGATTATAAAATTTTTCAGGAAAGAAGTATATCCTGAAGCGATTAATGTCGGTGATGTTCCTTTCGCATACGAGTTCCCAAACATATTCGAGATCAAAGTCAGAGACAGAACCGGTAAAAATAATCCTGGATTTGACTTCCAAAGGTGTTATCTTCAAAATGTAACAACCAACTTCAACCAGACTGCTGCCGGTAGCATGTATGCTGGTCGGGAAAAAGATTATTTTATCGAAGCAGATATATCATTGAATTTCACTGAATTCGCGACAATGGATAAAGCGAAAGTAAGAGACGAGGGTTTTTAATTATGTCAAAGTATTTCTCAAGTTTTCCGAATGTTCAATACCTCTTTGGAAATGAGGAGCAACCAGTCTCATACCAAAAACTCTCGAAGTATGTCGATACAATCGACGTTTTCCGAGAGTCTATCTCAACATATATTGAATACGAAATTAGAGACTTCGAAAGACCGGATACTCTAGCATACGCGTTATACGGTAAACCAGAATATGAATGGACTTTCTTCTTAATGAATGAAAGGTTGCGCGAAGTTGGTTGGCCGATGGCAACCTATGAACTCAATCTTGCCGCCAAGAATCGGTACTTTAAGAATTACATCGCAAAACTGGATGTCTCTACTGCCGAAGAACTCGCAGCATACGCTGATATCTATAATGTCGGTCAGAGTGTTACTTTTGACATACCCCCACAACCACTTTTACTAGAAAATAATCAGGAACTTTTGACTCAAGGCGATTTGCCAATCTTGACTGAAGGGAATACCGCATCTGATGCGGTCGGAAAGGTTCTGAAGAAAGATCTAGATGTGGGCGAAATTACTATCCAAGTGAACAGCGGTTTCGATCCGACCGGTTCGGATGGATTAGCATATGCTGATGGATCTAATGAAGTTGTCTTATCTAATACGGTTTATGAGTATGAAGGCACTCACCACTATGAAAATGCTGATGGTGAATGGGTCAATCTTCTCGAAATGTTCTTAGATCCAGCAGAAGTTAAACTCAACGCAATTCCAGTCACCAACCTTGAATATCTGACAAGCCAAAACGACGAAGCAAGGAAGATTCGAATCATCAAGAAAGAAAATATAGAGGCGATTGTAGGCGAGTTCAAACGTCTAATGGAAGCATCTTAATGAAGACCAATACATCATTCACAATTATTCGTGCTGAAGTGATTCTCACGTCGCCTGAGAGTCCAGTTCAAAGAATCGACATTCGAAACAATGTTATTGAAGCAAAGTTCTATGAGAATCTTTTCAAACCATACGTTGATGCGCGAATCAAAATTCTTGATGACTTTGGATTTCGCGGCATGCTTTCATTACAAGGGACAGAGAGAATTGTCATTACCGTCGGTGCGAGCGAAAACCCGATGGAACCATTGTTCGAAAAAATCTTTTTTGTCTCTAGTGTTATCGATGCAAAGAAAGTGAACGAGAGGTCAGAAGCACTTTCCCTAGAATTAGTTGAAGAACACGTGTATGTGAACTCGGTCAAACAAATCAGCAGGTCGTTTACTAAGAATATCGAAGGGATTGTTGCTGATATCTGCCAAGGTGATCTTGGCAAGAAAGTGATCAAAGGGTTTTTCCAAGGTTCGGCGCAAGGTGTGAGAAAGGTTATTGTTCCATATCTCAAACCGCTCGAAGCAGTCAACTGGTTGATCAACCGAGCAACGACCAAAACTGGGAGTCCATTATTTCTCTCGGGTGATTTGTATAGCGATAAACTTTATCTGTCGGACCTTGATACGCTTATGAATCAAGATATAATCAATGAAGATCTTCCGTATCGGTACAGCACAGCAACAAAGTCTGGAGACGAAGAAAGTTTAATGCTTGGACCATATTATGATATCACAGGGTTCCAAGAGACGAATGCCGAGAATACGCTGCAATTATTTGAGGTGGGGGCAATCGGTTCTTTTCATTCCACGTTAGATGCTGGATCAGGGTTGGCATCGAATAAACATATCTCTGTCAGGGAAATTTTGTCAGAGTTGAAGATGAACGGCGTTATCGACGAATATACTGTGCAATCTATTTTTGATCCATCATTAGTGATTGACGGTAAGGTCTCGGACGAGTATAATTCTAAGCATACATTTCAAGTAACATCATCTAACACATACAATCAGTTTCAGAGTTATCACGACGAAGCGACATTGCTTGACGGAAACAACGATATTTTCGAGTCTAAGTTAAAAACAAAGAACAAAATCATTAGACACGTTCTCAAGAAGAATACAATCGACGTCGGTCTTGACGGTATCTCTCTCTTCAAAGGTAAGATCAGTGTTGGAAGAAGGGTTAGAATTTTATTCTTAAATTCCGATGCTGGCGCAGATAAAGAAACCGCAGCAGAACAAATAGATAAGAGAAAGTCGGGGGATTACCTGATACTCGCTACAAGTCATCACCTGATACAAGAGAATCATTTCTCTTCAATGCGCGTGACCAAACTGGGTGATTTGCCGAAGAACTTTAAATTATGAATATCTTAAGACCAATACAAAAAGATTTCTATGGCGATGATCACCGTTGGTTTTTCGGCACGGTAATTAACGCTCATCCGCCTGCAGGGTTAGAAGGTAGGGTGAAGATTAGAATTAATGGCGTGCACAACCCTTCTACTGGCGAGATCCCTGAGAAAGATCTTCCATGGGCGCAGGTTTTAATCCCAACCACTGAGGGCGGTTCTTCCGGAATTGGACGCATTCCTCAGATTGTTGCTGGTACTTTTGTGTTCGGTGTTTTCTTAGATGGCGTCTCTTCTCAAATACCACTGATCCTAGGTAGTTTGCCGAGAGTAGAACTCCCGACATCTAACCAAAAGGCGAGGAGAGGGTCAGGCGAAGACAATTATGACTACAAGACGATTCGTTATCAAAATGTAGTATCCGAAACATTGAAAGACGATGGTGTGTATGATGCCAGTCTCGGACTCCGAAGATTGCAGTCCATGAAGTTCTTTATCGACAATGGTTATAGTCTTATCCAGTCTGCTGCAATTACTGGAGCATTGATTGGAGCGAGTTCACTGGTCACTTATGTCGCAGACAAAGGTAACGTCGGAATCGCCAATTGGGAAATCAAAAACAATGTCGGAAGTAGATACAGCGGTCTGTTGCGCTTTGCTTCTAACTATACTCCTGTTTCCAATTGGAAACTTTACTCTGTTCAACTACAGTTCGTGTTGTTCGAACTGAGGAACAGGTTCAATATTACAAACAGCAAACTCTTGGCGTCAACTGATATCAAAACAGCGAGCGAAATTGTCAACCGTGAATATTTGCTCACGACAAAAAATACCGAGGATCTAGCGCAGACTGCTTACGACGAGGTTCTTTATTATGACTGATAAAACAATCAATGATCTAAAAAATACGTTAAAGGATGCTGAAGCATCTGCTAACACTTCTCACATTAAAAATCTTGCGAACCAAACAAGAGCAGATCTAGTCAACTCAACTGAGACTGTGGCGGGTAATATCGCGGGTCAAGTGCAAGGCGGTGTTCAATCGCTAACGCAAGAAATTGATGGGTTTAAAGACGACCTCGGAAAACTCTCGACAAAAGAAGGGTTGCTTGACGCAGGAGCACAGAGTCTCGAAAATTTAAAGACAGATATTGTAAATGGTGTTGCTTCAGCGTTGACGAGTAAACTTGGTGCGACTGTAAAAATCGAATACACTGAACCAGATTCGAATGGTCTGGTTTACCCGATATCCTCTTCCCTCGAGGAGCAAGGTGGACTCGACGGTACAATCGCTGCCGTACTTCAACTAATCACTGGACTCGGTTCTATCGACGCTGGAGCACTGCAAAAGGCAGTAGTGGATGCCGCACCTTCTGGTTTAATGGATGCGGCGAATAGTCTTTCCGGAAAGATCGGAGCATTCGACGCGCTGTCAATTAACGACCTCGCAAAGACTGCAATGGACACTGTCACCGGTGAATTGATCAATTCAGTCGTTCCTCAAGAATTGAACCGAACAATCAATTTCATTTCGGCGATTGATTCGGACGGCGATCCTACTGAAACAGGATTGGTTCTCACATATGACTCGGCGACGAGTGCCGGACCAACCGCAGACTCTGAGTTTAATAGTGCGATAAACTCGATCACAGCGGCGAAACAAGACCTTGAGAATCTGGTAACTACTGCAAAAGAAACAAAGAAAAATGTCAAAGGGTTGGCGTCTGACCTAGAAAACATTTCTGGTGGAAAGGATCCAGAGCAGGTACAACAGTCGACCGAGAGCGCATCATTAAACCGCGCCAGATATTCAAAGGAAGTAGACATAAGCAATTCTCTGGTTCAGTCTAGAATTGCCAAAGACGGTGGAGTGGGCATTGTGCAGTCCCTTAGCACCGAAACACTAACAGATATCAAAAAGAAAGTGAAAGACTTCGCTCCGAAATTGGACGCAACTCAAATTCAAAATGTAATCACGCTTTCACAAGGTTCTTCTATAGACCGCGACGAAGCAGCAAACATCTTATATAAAAAGACCGGTAAACCGTATAATGAAATTCTTAATTTCTTAAAGACTATCGACACGACCATTTCTTCAGCGACGAAACAACCACCGTCAGAGTTTGTTTTCTCGGAACCGTACATCATCGGATCATATGAAAAGGAATGGCAGAAAGGGAAGGGCGATCCAGTGTTCCCTTATATCTCCTCCACTGAAGAACTACAAGCAGAATTTCGAAATGTTTCTCGGGAAATCACCGAGGTTGTTGTCCATTGGACAGAAACTCCGACGAATAAAAACATTGGAAGCGAAGAGATAAACGAGTATCACCTTGCTTCTGACCTTGAAGGAATCGGTTATCATTATGTGATTCGCCGAGACGGTTCATTGCAGAGAGGTCGACCAATTAATATTGAAGGTCAACACTCACCGCTAAATAATCATAACAACAGAAGTATTGGCGTAGTATTTGTGGGCGGAATCAATGTTCCGTCAGGTACGCCAAATCCAGAAAACTTTGTATCGGTTCAATCGTTGACTCGAAGTCAGTTCAATACCTTTGACCACATCTGTCGTGCTTTCTACAGCATTTTTGCGGGTGGACAAGTAGTTGGGCATAATGATGTGGATCAAACTGAAGACGATCCTGGATTTGATGTAAGAGAATATGTTTTGGCGAACTTTGGAAAGAAATCGAAATTTACAAGTCCATCCACACAAGAACCATTTACGGTTGACGAAATAAACAATGACGAATAAAACCGACAATTATTACGCAAGGCTTGAAAAGTTCGATTCTTCAAGAGAAAGAACCGAAGGCATAACACTGGATGGGTTTAACGATCCAACAGGAGAGTTTCCTTCGCGCGATTATTTTTATGGCACCAGCGTCAACAAAGCATCTAAGGGCGAGGAAGTCAATAACCTCAGTTTGGGTGGTGGCGACTACGGCATCTCTTTAGACATCCCTGATCAAAAACCTTCTGTCTTTCCATACAATCAAGTTCAGCAAACTGCATCAGGCCACTCCTTCGAGTTAGACGATACTCCTGGAGGGGAAAGGGTTCTTGTCAAGCATAGAACTGGTGCTGGGATCGAGTTAAGAGCAGACGGCACTGTCGTAATCTCTTCTCGCAATCAACGTGTAGAGGTTACAGGCGGCGATCATACAACAATTGTTGAAGGCGAAGGCAAATTAATCTATAAGGGAAATCTGACTCTAGACGTCTCTGGTGACCTGAACATGAATGTCGGCGGTAACTACAATTTAAATGTTGCTGGCGATAAGAAAGAGGAAATAAAAGGTCGACACACAAAGACTGTAAATAAGGATCAGAACTACACAATCCGAGGTGCACGTGGTGCTAAGGTGATCGGGAACAACACAGAAACCGTGTTGGGCGATCATCACCATATTGTAGCAGGAAACTCAAATCAATTGGTGCAGGGAGATACCGAAATTCTAAGTGGGAATAATCTCACAACAACAGCAGTAAACGAATGGGTTGTCGCTGCTTCTACAACAAGTCTCGCGGCGAGACACATTAGTATGATTGGACACAAGGGTACGATTGGCGGTCCACTTCTCGATTATTATGGTAAGACCTATGGCGGTTTCCCTGCCGCAGTCACCAATATGTCTACTTTTTATGGGACATTGGTTGGAAAGGCGACCGAAGCACTTCATGCTGATTATGCTATGTATGCTGCTCAAGCAGGGTTCGCAACAGGAGCAGGACAAGCACTAACTGCTGTGACCGCGAAAGACAGCAAGCCAGGTAAACCGCCGAAGATGGTCGTTCCAAAACCTGGAATTATGCCATATACTCCGATTCCAGCAACTGCTCCGATTCCAAACCCAGCAGTGGTAGAAATGCAACTTTCGTCATCTACTTACGGTGTTCGCAATGTTGCAGTAGATCCTAAGTTAAAAGATAAACTGAGCAGATCAGACGAGTACAAAGGGTTGTTCGATCACGATCCATCGATTCAAGAAATACGATCTAAACTCCGCGACAAAGCACACCTGAACAATAACGAGTTTACTGGATATCTGGTTAGTAGCGGAAAACTAAACGATCAATTTAAGAGAAATATCCCGAAGAATATCGGTCGAACAGCGAATAAGAGCGGAACAGTCAGATTCGGGACGAACCTTCTGGGCAATAATCCGATCGATAATAGAAGCAAGAGATTCAAGGTGAATAGAAAATGAAGGTTTTAGTTGACCCACAATACAATCCAGACCTACAAGAGAAGGTCACTTCTTCGACCAAACTAGGAATCGGAATCACTTGTGCTAAGTTTCTTGGTTCTAAAGGTTCGTCGACTCAATTCGAAAGACTCTATGCAGCAGACTATTTCGGTTCGGCAGATAGAAACCAGATCGCTAGAAACCTTGTGCTTCATGCGAATGCTATCAACGCGGTATATCTGAATAACGAATTCGCGCAACACAGATTAATTGTTTCGGATGGTATCTACGAACCAAATCCAAAGTTTGAGATTAGCGAGATGCCAACCGGCACCGAAGAAAATTCTAAGAAGGTCGCGAATAGTGTTCCGAATGCTTCTTATGGAAAGGGTCCAGACGGTTGGATTGCAAGAGTCCCAGTCTATACTGGCGAAAGACCTTCTGCCGGAAGTATCAATGATCTGAGAAGAGACGGTCGGGCGATCGGTTATCAACTAATTGATAAATATGGTAAGACCGACCCGAGGAAGTCGTTTGACCTTGCATTGTTCTGGAAAGATTATGTCGATTATGATAAACTTTCGCTTGATTACGACACCTTTGATCCAAGCGGTGAACTAACTTGTACAATTTTTTTACAAATTCCTACAGTTCCAGACTCTTGGGAGGTTAAATATAACTATGACCTTGAAACGACGTACAACGGCGAACTTCAAGCGAAGAATGAACTATTAGAAATATTGCCAGAATAGGAATAAAAATGTCAAGGGTTTTTTCAACAGAAGATAAAAGTTTACAGAGTAGTGCCAGAGTCGTCAAGAAGAGATTATATTCAGACATCGACCTGACCCTATCGACCAAGTCTTCGGGTCAAGTTGGAGACATATATAAGAAGACAGACGCTGGTGCTGTGAAGCAATCCATTAAAACGCTCATCTTGACAAATCGTTTTGAGAAACCATATCGCCCTTCCTTTGGTGCAAACCTTGGGGGCATGTTGTTCGAATTAGCGACTGAAGAAACTGGTGACGATATTATCGAAGCGATCACTGAGTCGATTGAGAGATTCGAACCACGTGCTAAAGTTTTAAACATCGATGTGTACTCCAACCCTGATCAAAACTCTATCTCTGTTCGCCTAGAATTCAGAGTTATAAATACTAGTGTAGTCGAAACGATGAACTTGAATTTAAGACCTTCTTCACCGAGGGTTGCTGAAGTTTTACCGACCACGCCAGCACCGGTTCCACAAAGCGTGATCTTAACAGATATGGATTCAGACTTTATGATTTCTGAGCAAGGCGAATACATATCGTTCGACTGAGATCGCAAATACAATAAATATAACTGTATAAACATTGGTTGATTAACCATCATATTTTATAAATACAATATGTAAAATAATTTTGAAACTCAGAGTTTCTGACTCTTTTCGTCATAAAAAAAATATAACAATAACGGAGAAAAGAGATGTCAAATCAAAGAATTATGCATGACATGGACTTGGCGAAAGTCGGTCAGATTCTTGATGCGCGCATTCAGAACGTCACCACTGCCGAGAAAAATGCCCTAGCAGGTACTCTTGGCGCTGGAAACACTGGTTTATTCGTATTCGATACTGACGAAGAAACCTTAAATATTTGGGACGGTAGTACCTTTCGTACGATATCGCCTGATGTAAGTGGCGACGTAATATTCAAGGGTCTAATCAACCCATCGAACGTTGCATCTATTGCTTCTGATCCGAGTCACGCTTCAGGTCACCAATATATCGTTGATGTTGCTGGTACACTTTCTGCCACTGGCGTCACATTCACACCGACAGCGACTGTTGAAGTCGGTGATATGGTTCTGTGGACTTCTACCACAGAAGCATCTGTAATAAACAAAAACTTCAACGAAGCAACCGAAACTAGTGCCGGTACAGTTGAACTTGCAACTCAAGCAGAAGTAGACGCTGGAACTGACACTGAGCGTGCAATTACTCCTGCGACATTAGCAGGTTCTACACTCGCTTCTGATGTTGCGACTGCTGGAACAGATATCGACAATCTTGAATTGTTTGTTGGTAGAGATTCTTCTGGCGCAATTAACAGTCTTGCGGACAACATCACTGCAACTAACCTTATCGACGCAATCAACGAGTTGAATGCGAATTTTTTGCAAGACAGCGACGAAGTCGCCGCAAACGATTCTGACCTCGCTTCACTCGCCTCGAGTCTAACAGTTGCCGAAACACGTCTTACTGGACACGATTCAGATATCACTGCACTCGAATCAGTTGACGCTGCTCAGACTGCTCGTCTTGATTCAGCGGATCTAAGATTTGTTGCTGCGGAGACTCGTTTAACGAATAATGAAGCAGATATCGTTGCACTTCAAGGTGCTGACTCTGATCTTGATGCTCGTCTAGATGTTGTAGAATCTCGCCTAGACTCTGCTGATGGTCGTTTCGTTACTTTAGAAGGTCGTACTACAACAGTCCATTCAAGACTCGACTCTGCGGATCTTAGATTCGTTGCCGCCGAAAGTCGTATCACACAAAACGAAGCAGACATCGTTGCCCTACAGGGTGCTGACAGTGACTTTACTGCTAGACTCGACTCTGCAGATACTCGTTTTGTAGCGATCGAAAGTCGACTGACTGGACATGATTCAGATATCACAGCGCTTCAGACTGTCGATACAGAAATCAAATCGTTTGTTGGATTTAGCGAGACGCTGGATACAACTGCAACGACTCTGGTTGGTGCAATTAATGAACTCCACGGTGAGATTGTTGCTAATGACAGTGATATCGCTGCGCTAGACACAAGAATTGTTGATCTTGAGTCGCGCGACAATGTTGCTTCATTCACAGGCACAACTTCACTGACAGCGAACACTCCACAGACTGTCAACCACGCCATGAGTCTGGTAGATCCTAACGACTTCGTGATACACGTCATGAATTCAGTTGGTTCTGCGATTGAGTTTGACGTCGATGCAGTCGACTCAGACAACATCACTTTGACTTCAGACGTGTCATTGACCAATGTTCAGGTCTTTATGCTTGGTAATGTTGGTGCTGGTACAAGCGGTGGTGGTTCTACTCCAACAACTCCTGCTGGCGCGTTGATGCTGCAAGATTTGTCTGGATATCTGACTACTCAGGACGGAACAGCGATTACTATTCAATAATAAAGAAATAATATGAAATTAAGGGGACTTCGGTCCCCTTTTTTGTGTATAAATACTTTTGTTATTAATTTTGGAGAAGGCAAATGGCGACCACAATTCGTTCTTCTGAACTGGATTTCAACGAAATAAAAAATAGTTTAAAAGAATATTTTCAGAAGCAACCTGAATTTTCGGATTACAACTTTGAGGCATCTGGTCTATCGAACCTGTTGGACGTTCTTGCCTACAACACCCACCAAAACGCATTACTCGCAAACTTTGCCCTGAACGAATCATTTCTTTCTACTGCGCAGTTGAGATCCTCGCTCGTTGGTCACGCCGGAAGTTTGGGATACACTGTCGGTTCTAGAACTGCTTCTACAGCAATTGTCCAGATGTATGTTACAGACCTCGCTGCAGTTTCAAGTAAAACAATGCCAGCAGGAATTTCTTTTTCTGCAACCGTAGATAATAAGTCTTACACATTTAAGACCAGAGAAGCATTGACTGCGACTAACGATGGATCAGGAAGGTTTTACTTTTCATTAGATGACAACATCAATGTCCCATTGTTCGAAGGTGTCTCGAAGGAAAGAAACTTTATTGCTGGAAACATAAGCGACAATGACACTTATGTCATACCAGTCACAAACCTTGACTTGAATACAGTCACAGTTCGCGTCTACCAAGACACATCGTCGTCTTCAGATGATGATGTCTATACAAATATTCTAGAAGCAACGAACATCACGAGCGAATCAAAGATCTATGCTATCAAAGAAACACCAAACGGTTTCTATGAATTGTCTTTCGGTAATGGTTTGATAACAGAACAAATCCCGAGTGCGGGTAATCGTATCCAAGTGGTTTATGATGTTGTTTCTGGACCAGACGCTAACGGCGCGAGCACCTTTACCCCAGAAGCACAATTAGATGGATTGGCGATCACAGTAACGACTATCGCTTCTTCGGATGGAGGAGCATTAAAAGAAGACATCGAGTCAATTCGAAAGAATGCACCATACCTGTATGCGACACAAAACCGTATGGTGACCGCAGAGGACTACTCTTCATTGATCTTGAGGAACTTTTCAAGTCTTATCAACGACATAAAATCTTGGGGCGGCGAGGATAATATACCACCTAAATTTGGAACGGTTTATGTTTCGATTGATTTCTCGACACAAGACAGTGTGCTACAAGAAACTGCCAAAGGCAATATTAGAAATCTTGCGAAGGATCTTTCTGTTGCATCGTTTGACATTGAATTTGTTGAACCGAACAGAACATTCATTGAGATTGATACAGTGTTCCAGTTCAATCCAAACCTCACTTCTTCTTCTCAAACAGCGGTCGAAAGTGCTGTAAAGGATACGATGCAAACATACTTTGAAAATAATCTCGGCGAATTTGACAAATCTTTTAGGCGTTCTAATCTATTGACTGACATTGACGAAACAGATACCTCTGTTCTTTCGAGTCGCGCGACAATTAAAATGCAAAACCGTTTCACTCCGACTTCCGGCGAGTCAACTTATAAAATTGTGTTTCCGACATCAATTGCAGAACCAGATGAAGAATTTTATACAATTGAATCTTCTTCATTTTTCTTTAGGGGCAAAGTCTGCACCCTCAGAAATAATCTAAATTCTTCTGTTATTGAGGTTATTGACACTTCCGGAAATATCGTCAGGGATAATGTGGGCAGTTATGACTCCACTAGTGGCGTCATCACTTTGTCTGGGTTCACGGGTTCGCTCATCTCCGGAACTTATTTTAAAATCACTGCACTCCCTGCGAATCAAGCGACAATCGATCCTTTAAGAAATAACATTCTTAATTATGACGCTGCTTCCTCGAGTGCTCGAGCAATCGTCACAAATACCGTATAAATAAACATTATAATGTAAGTAGAGATTGAAATATGACCAGCGCAGTAACAAATAATTTGAGGAATTTTCTTCTCGATCAGTTTAAAGGCGATATCGAGAGTTCGAGCAGATATTACGTCGGATTGGCAAGATCCGAAGATTTTACTGCGTCGACAGATATTTCTTCGAGGGCAGAACAGTTTAAACTCAGAAATACTTTGCAGTCTGTAAAGGTCGTCAGTAATGTTTCTTTTGTAGTCCCAACAATCAACTGGAATAGTGGGACGGTGTATGAAGCATATGATGATAATGACCCAGCGCAAACTAATTTCTATGTGTTGAATTCGAACAACGAAGTGTTCATCTGTATTGAACAGGGAATGGGCGACACTTATGCTGCAGTTGGTTCTATCGTCGAACCAACAAATAATACGAACGGAAAAACGTTTAGAACATCGGACGGTTATAAGTGGAGATTCATGTATAAACTCTCGAATCTGGCGATCTCTAACTTTAAAACTTCATCGTATATCCCAGTAGAAACCATGGTCGACTCTGCTAGTCAATTGTCGATTCCTGAAGAAGTAGCGCAGAGGTTGCTACAAGATGCTGCCATTGGCGGCGAAATCCTCAGTATCGCAATTGATGGTGCTGGTTCGGGTTATCTATCTTCCTCTACTATTAATATCACTGGTGATGGTAACGGTGCATCATTCTCGTTGACTAGCGACGGGGATCAGATCAAAAGGGTACAAGTAGACCCTGACGGTAACGGCGAGTTCCTTCACGGAAGTTCTTACAGTTATGCCGCAACAATTCCAACAGACGGTACTGGCGCGACGTTGAGACCAATCATTGCTCCGGCAGGAGGACTTGCTGCCGACCCAGTCGTCTCTTTGAAATCTTCTGCATTGATGATTCAATTAGAATTTCAAGGCGACGAGACAAACACAATTCTTTCAGAAAACGATTTCGGTCAAGTCGCATTAATTAGGGGTCCAAAAAAATATAACTCCGATTCTGATTTCACATCAAACACCGGTAACTGCTTAAAATACTTTGAAACTGCTCCGACAAGCGACGAATTTGTTGAAAACGAGTTGATCCAAAAACAAGGCGGTGGAGCAATCGCAAAGGTATTCTATCACGACACAATTAACAACAAATTATATTATTTTCAAGATCAGAGTACTGGATTCGACTTATTCGATGGCGGCGACACAGTCGCAAACGTTGAAGGTTCAGCAAGATCGTTCCAGATTGTTAGCGTAGTTAATCCAGATGTTGACATTTATTCGGGTGAAATTTTCTACCTAAATAACATTAGTTCAGCAATACCGAGAGAAGAAACTCAAACCGAAGACATTCGCATAGTAATTGAATTAGGATAAAAGATGGCAACAACATTTACTTCAGACACGCTCCTGAGCACATACAGAGACGATTTTAGGGACAGCGACAATTATCACCAGATTCTGTTCAACTCCGGTCGAGCACTACAGGCACGCGAATTAACCCAACTCCAGACTCTTGTCTATGAAGAAATGGGCAGGTTCGGTCGTAACATTTTTAAAGAAGGTTCTGCGGTTTCTTCAGGCGGAACGGCGATCAACTCAGAATATGATTGCGTCAAGATTGCTTCTACAAACGAACCAGCGGCATTCTCTGATATTCCAGTCGGTGGCGTTTTTGAGGGTCTCACTTCCGGTATTAAAGCGAAAGTTCTTAGAGTCGAACCTAAATCAAACGACTTTGTGCTGGACACTCTTTACATTCAATACATCGATAATAATGACGCGGCGGTAACTGGGTCGCCTTCAGTATTCCAAGACGGAGAAACACTTGTTGGTCCAGACGGGTATCAACTGATTACTGAGAATCCAAATGCAACAGGTAGAGGTGTTCGGTTCGATGTTTACGAAGGCGATTTCTTTGTATTGGGTCGTTTCGTTCAAGCGAACTCACAATCAATTATTCTTTCGCCATACACAAATACTGTTGACGCGGTTGTTGGTTTTAAAGTAGAACAAGAAGTCGTTACTGTTAACGATACAACTGCTTTGTATGACAACACAGGTGGTACACCAAACACTGCATCTCCTGGTGCAGATCGTTACAGAATTAAACTGACACTGACAACCCAAGATAAGGTTGCGAGCGATGACATTTTCGTTTACATCGCAAGGGTAGAGAACTCAACGATCGTCGATGAAGTAAAAACATCAGACGCATACAATAAACTCGGTGATCTGTTAGCGACACGAACCAATGAAGAGTCAGGCGACTATATCGTCAATCCTTTCACTATTCATATCGACGATAATATCCCGAACGATTCGAATTTAGATTTGGTCGTTTCTGCAGGAACCGCATATGTAAATGGTTATCGTGTCGACAATTCTTCGCCGACCAAGTTAAGTATCCCAAGACCAGTTGCGACTGAGACTGTTACGAATGATGTCATTCCTGTTTCTTATGGTAATTATGTCTTAGTTGATTCGTGTCGCGGTCTTCCAGATCTAGATTATGGTCGCGTTACCATATATGCAGCAAACAACAGTTCTTTAGGAACGGCACATATCCGTGCCGTCGAGAAAGACGGTGCTTATCATCGCGTCTACCTTTTTGATATCGAACCATTAACTGGCATTTCAGATAACCTTAATGACGCAAGAAAAATTGGCACAGACCCGAATACCGATTATTTTGGTATTGTTTTAGAGGGCGGTAAGTTTAGATTGCATCAAACAACTGATAACGACCTGCTATTCCCTACAGCGAGACCTAGACCTGAATCGTTTTCTGATATCACGATGACCGTTCAATCGCGACAGTCTCAGGTTGCAACCGGTGGTACTATTACAATGTCTCAGTTATCCGTTGGTGAAGCATACACCGACACTTCCCTTTGGGTCGTTGCTGCGGCAGACGAATCGTTCCAAGTAATCAATCCAACAGTTTCTTCTGATGGTCGTGATGCTCAGATCACAGGATTGACTGCAGGAAAGACATACGAGGTGATTTACTACTATTCTAAAACAGCAACTCGTAAATCAAAAACACTAACAACAGCAACAGAAACTGTGCCGCTCAGAACTATTGACGGTGTTAATTTTTATGTCTTCGATCATCCAGACATTTATCAGATTGACTCGGCGAGAAATACAGATGCTTCTGGGTTAGACATGTTAGGAAGATTTACGCTAGATGATGGGCAGAGAGACAATTACTACGAAAACGGTCGTCTTATCTTAAATGCTCAAGATTCAGCGCCAAACGAAATTTATGTCAATTACCAGTATTATTCTCGCGGCGCTGGCGATTTCTATGATGCAACTTCTTATTCTCATCCTTACGCTGATATCCCAACTCACGCGTTTCAAGATGGAACTGAAATCAACTTATTCAATTACCTTGATTTCCGTCCTGACAAAGATAGCGACGATACATTCTCGAATATCCATGAATTGCCAAGAAACGGCACAAACATCACAGCAGATGTGAGTTACTATCTCCCACGCGCAGATAAGTTGATCGTGACTCAGGAAGGCGATATTCAATTGCTTATGGGTCAACAGGCAGAGAAACCGCAGTTCAAACCAACACCGGACAATGCTCTCGAACTTTATAAGGTTCTTTTGAACGCCAACACCTTGGATCAAAACGATCTTCAGACAACTCCGATCGAGCACAAGCGTTACACGATGGCAGATATCGCTAAACTAGAAGCGAAGTTGGACGAACTCGAAGAATACACCACGCTCTCTCTTCTTGAACTTGAACAGCGTATGTCACCATCTCTCGACAGCGATGGCAACGAGCGTATTGAAAGCGGTTCGTTTGTAGACGACCTTAAAGATCAATCTGGCGCAGATACTCACAACCCAGATTACTCAGCATCTATCGACCCAGAAAGTCGACTGATTCGACCTTCAGCGGATGAAGACAATATCCGTTTGGTCTGGGATTCTTCGCTGAACCCTGCTTCAAATAACATTACAAAGCAAGGCGATCAAGTTTATCTCGGTTATGACTCCGCGCAATGGGTAAGTCAACCGCTCGCCTCAAGATCAGTTAATCCAAATCCATTCGGTATCGTCGATAATGTCGGTACTCTGAAACTTTCTCCATCTTCGGATGAGTGGAAAGAGTCTAAAGAAGAAGCAGAAAGTGCGATTACCGGCGCGAGCAAGATCGATCGTCACCAAGCATTCCTGTGGAATAACTGGATGTGGAACTGGTGCGGTAGAAGGGCAGAAGACAATCAGTTCGATTATAATTCTAGACCTAAAAATGCTGCCGAAGCGAGAAGAAGAAGAGAACTGTTCCGACGTGAAAAGTACAGTTCATCGTTCAGTTCTTTACCAACCGATACGGCAAACGGCAAGTATGTTTCTCGCGTCGTTTCTTCGGATACACTTCGATCTATCGTCAATGGTAGAATCGTTGATCTTGCGTTGGTTCCATGGATGCGTTCGAGAAAGATCTACTTCCACGCGAAGGGTCTAAAACCAAAAACTAAATTTACACCATTCTTTGACGGTCAAAACGTATCAGAGTGGTGTCGTGAAGAAGCAACCTTTGTTCGTTGGGCAGACCGTACAGACGATATCGGAAACCAATATCGTACCAGTTCTGTTTCTACTCACCCAGAAGGCACAACCGAACTCACTTCTGATGAAAACGGAGAAGTGATCGGGTCATTCTTCATCCCGAATATCAAACCTGTGTACTATGTAACGCGCTATGGTAAGCGAAGAACGAAGAAAGCAGTTTACAGAAGATTCCGCACTGGTATTCGTGAATTCAAGTTGCTTGATATTAACGATAATAACTGGACAGAAGCGAACAGCAAATGTTTCGCATACTACACTGCACTCGGTGCGTTTAGCAAGCGTTACAACAACATCCTTTCAACAAGGGCACATCAAGCAATCACTCCTTGGAGTTACATTAATTCGCGAATGAGTGTCTATACTCCGAAGGAAACAAGGGATATCTTAAACAATGTTTCTGTTTCTGGCGTTTCGCTTGTTGATCCGAAGTTGGCGGGTAAGTATGGTCCAGCAACTACTCCTCTGACGAACGCGGCATTGTCTGGATTAGATGCTACGGGTCAGATGTCTCAGGTTCTTTCGGATTACATCAGCGTAAACGAAAATCAATTTGCTGGTGCAAGAGTTAATCCACTGTCGATTCCTCAGAATCCTATGGCACAAACCTTTGTTGTCGACAATCAGTTCGGTGTTGTTCTTACTAAGATCAGTTTGTTCTTCCGTGCAAAAGACTCGGGTAATCTTCCGATCTCGATTCACCTTCGACCGGTAGAAAACGGCAAACCATCTACAACAACAATCGTTCCAGATTCTCATGTTTTCTTGAATCCGAGCGAAGTCACTGTCGTCGGTACTGATCCGCAATTGTCAGATGTTCAAGCATCTCCAACTGATTTCGTCTTTGACGAACCAATCTTCCTACAACCGTGGACTGAGTATGCGATTGTCGTTTCAACTCAATCTACAGAGTATGATTTGTTTAGTGCGAAAACTAAGGAATCGGTGTTGGGATCAAGCGCAAGAACTGTGACGACTCAACTTGCTTCTGGATCACTATTCCTGCCACAAAATGGTGTGATGTGGTTAGAATCTAAGGATCAAGACTTGATGTATAAACTGCATCGCGCGAAATTTGACTTGGGCGGTGGTAGTTTGATCCTCAGAAATGCTAGACTTCCTGCAACTTCATTGGATGATAATCCAATTCGTACGAATGCAGGTTCTTCTAGAATCTATGTCTCTCAGCGTTGTCATGGTCTAGAGGTTGGCGACCAAGCATACCTCGACAGTTGCTCTGCTGATATCAACGGCATACCATTCGCAAGTATTAATGGAGCGCATGTCGTAGACTCTGCCGACTTGAACGGTTATGTTGTTGACGTGGGTTCTGCGGCAACTTCGACCGGATTCGGTGGCGGCGATAGCATCCTTGCTAGAAAGAATAAAGTATTCTCTGTCGCTAATGCTTATGTCGAGTCGGTGATTCCTAACTTTACGTCGATCGATATGTCTGCTAAGTTCACAACAGGTAAGTATATTTCTGGAACAAATACTAGATTCAACCAAGATGCACAATATGTTCGAGTAACACCGCAACAAAATATTGATTTCAATAGTCCAAGAGCAATCTACAATCAGTCTTCAGAAGATAGCGATCTGGGCGCAGGTGTATATTCTTCTTATGTTAAAGTCGACCTGAAAACATCGAACGATTATGTTTCACCGATTATCGATTTACAGCGTGTTTCTTTAATTCTGGCAGGTTTCTGTATGGATAACCCAGATGTGACACCTAGCATTTATCCGGTATCAGAAGCAGAACCTCAAGGCGGTACTGCGGGTTCTAAGCATATCACAACTCCGGTGACACTCGCCGAACCGGCAGTTGGTATTGATGCTCGACTTAATGTAAATATTCCGGATGGAGCAGATATCGAATTCTGGTTCAGAACTGCTTCTGCAGATCAGAATATCAACGATCTACCGTGGACAAGACAGAATATTGAGAATCAGATTCCGAACGATAACGATCAAACTTATCGTGAGGCAAGGTTCCTTCCTGGAGGTGCTGGTGGTAATCTACAACCGTTTAATCAAGCACAAGCGAAGATTGTTATGAAGGGTTCGTCAGATCACCCAACCATTCGTAATCTGGGAATTACATATTGCGCCGTCTAGTGTTTTATAAATAAAGTTGCATATTTCGTTATAAACTTCAAATTAACGAATCAACGGAGAATAAAATGCCTTCAACTTTTTTTTACAAGAGTGTTGGAACACCAACGACTTTTATTAAACCGGACAGAGTAGCAACACCCCCAACGAATGTTGGTCCTGCTTCTGCTTGGGACGCACATTCAGGGGCAGTCACTGAAGTAACTTCTGTTGAATATTTTACCGATATTTCTACGAATGAATTTTCTGTAACGCCTACTTCAGGAGCAGTAATATCTTCTGATAATCCATATTCGGATTCTTCACTGTCAGTAGATTGTAATACAACTGCGCCTGCCCATGGTCACCTTGTAATTGGTCCAAGCACCAACCTAGATTATGATAATAATACTTCATTTACTGTAGAATTTTGGATGAAAGCAGATCCTGCTTCCGGAACCACTGAAAATATTGTGGGATATGGTACAACCCTTTCTGATGCAGGAATAAACTGGATGATCCGAAGAAATTCTAGCGGTATTCGTTTCATGCTTAAAAGCAACGGAACACTTTATTATGCTGATGCAACCACAGGAATAAATGAAGATCAATGGAATCATGTTGCTGCAGTAGGGACTGGAAGTGGAATAAAACTTTGGATAAATGGTGTATACAGAACATCCACTGCTGTTTCGACTAATCTGCAAAATACAGGCGGATCATTATATATCGGTAGGTATACAAACCAATTCAACGGTAAGATTGCTGATTTCAGATATGTGGTTGGAACACAAGTTTATACTGGAACAAGCAATTTTACACCACCAACTGCACCACTTTCTAGCATTACAAATACACAAGTTTTGCTGCGTCCGCAGACCGAGACGTTCAATTCTTCCCGAGCATTAATCACTTTGGACCATCAGAACGCATATAATTATGGTCAGACAGGGTCGTTTCTCGGCAAAGGTATCTTTTATGTGGGTCGTATGAGATCACCAATTGATGGCGCTGACGCTTCACTTTGGACAGGACTCATGAACGGCGGAAACATATATGCTGTTGAAAATCGTGACGCAGGAGAAGACGACTTTGGCGTTTATCACTGGGGTCTTGGAAGGATAACGAATCCTGACGTTAGTATCCCAAGACCAAACCTTAATCAGGAATTTACCACAGGGATGTATATCAATTCTAGTGGTCAGGTCGAATATTCTGTAAATGGTCAGGTGTTTCATACAACTTCAATTTCTACCGCAGTCGCAGCATATATGCTCCCTTTCATAAGAATGTATGGCACTACTACTGCTGAGTATGAACTAGAAAGGGTTGCAATCTTGACAGCAGAAAGTCACGATGAAGCTTATAACACTTCTCTAGGTGAAGGTTATGTATCTAAAATAATTAGACCGACGCCTGCTGGTACACCGACGCCTCCATTCTCATCATCTTCTGATGCAATTTCTGCCGGTTATGGCGGATCGATCACAACATTCTATAGTAATGGAGTAACGAAGAACGCCTACATTGACAATGATGGTTGGATTCTTTATTCGTCGTTCGCGAGCGACAATACATTGACATCGACTAATGCGACTGCGTGGAATGGCAACAACGTCTTGAATGCAGACCTCACGGGTCTAGGATACACGACCAATGCTGCATCATGGAATGATGGAACTGGTGCTTCTACTAACACGCAGTATAACAGACCTCCTGAACATTATTATTTCTATGGGAGTGGAAATGGGTACGTCGATATTTCAACATGGAACGGTCCAAGTAATGCTAACCAAATTAAAGTAATCTGGCAAGGCGTTGCTCCATATGATGCATCTTCTCGTGTTATCGTCAATGGTGGATCAGAACTTTCAACACAACCGACCGAAGAAGCATTCTCACCTACCGGTTCAACTCCTCTGTTGAGAATGATAGAGAATGGCATCGGTATTTTTGCAGTAAATTCAATTTGGTTTAAGATGTAATATATGAGTCGATATGTTCCGGTGAAAGGTCACTCGGGTCTCGTTCGTGATAAGGAGACAAATGCTATCATTAACACCGATAGGTCTGCTATCCAACGCGCCCGAGAACAAAAAGAATTAAGAAAACAAAAGAAAGCAGAGGAAAGGGAGTTACACTTAAAGGTGGACTCCCTCGAATCTGAACTCTCAGAAATGAGAAAAATGCTGCAGACATTAGTATCTGATAGGTATAAATAAATACAAAGATAACTAAAGTTCTGGAACAATCTCATGGCACACTATGAAGACCTCACAATTGATCAAGGTTCAGACGTTGTAATCCAACTCAACCTTATTAACGAAGATAAGAGCAAGAAAAACTTGACAGGGTATTCTGCTGCTGCTAAGATGGCACCGAACTACACAGCATCCGATTCTGACAAAATTTCATTTACTGCGACAATTGTCGCTCCGAGTACAGATGGAATCGTTTCACTCTCCCTCAACAACGCCCAAACAGACGCATTGAATGCTAAAAGGAAGTATGTTTATGATGTTGAGATCTCATATGTTGATAGCGATGCAAACACAATCGTAGAAAGAGTTCTAGAAGGTTTGATCAAAGTCACGCCTTCTGTGACGCGCTGAGGATAATATTATGACAAATAAAACAATAGTCGATAAAATTGTTGTTGGAACTCCGATTGCGAAAGTAGTTGAGGTCGGGTTTGATTCGGCAGACGTAATTGGAATTGTAGATTCAGATTACATTCAAGCACGACAGGTAGATTTTTATCGAGACTCAGCGTTTGTGGCGGCAATTGTCGACTCTGACTATGTTGCGGCAAGAGCACCAACTATAAGCGATTATCCGAATATATCGGATCTTCCGACTCTCCCTCTTCCTTAAATTCTAATGGGTATAAATAACCATGAGTGTTTGGAATTCAGTAGATAGCGGAGGAATTAGCGACTACATGATAGTCGTTTCAGACTCTGATATTAATTATAAAGTAACTCCAAACCAATTGGTTTTAAATCATAGCACTAGGACAGATCTAAAATTTCTTGTCTATAGGGATGGCATACAGTATTCTACAACGCCGAATGATTTTTTTCATAATTCTTTTGGCGTTGATTCTGATTATGTTTTAATTGAGAGACATGATTCTAATTTATCGAGCAACGCTTTATATTCTGCAAATAAATTAGTAACATATTTCGATTATAATATTTTATTGACTCAAAACAGTAATCAAAGATTAATAACACAAACAGGCAACAGGATAATTTTTCCAACATAGGACATAGGAGATAAAAAATGTCTGAAGTTAAAATTACAGATCTGACCGCGGCCGCATCTGCTGCGGACTCAGACGTTCTCGTTATTGTTGATGTTGCGAACGACACAACGAAAAAAATCACAAAGGGTAATTTAGTCGCCGGTTTAGGCGGTTCAGGCGGTCTAGATTCTGCTGGAGTTCAATCTGTTCTCGATGGATTACAGACTGTTTCTATTGGTGTTAATGCTAATGCAGCAACAGGTACAGTCGCAATCGGTGACACTGCAACGGTAGTTGCTAATGGTGTTGCTATTGGTCATGATGCCTATGCTTATCAGTATGGTGTTGCGATTGGTCATGATGCACACCAAGGTTGGAATGGTCATCGTGCAGTCGTTATCGGTTATGGAGCAGGTAGTAATAATACAGGTTTCGATGCTGTTGCAATTGGTTATCAGGCGGGCGGCGGTGTTAGTTCTGGAAGTTATCCATCTCAAAGACACAGAAACGTTTATGTTGGTGGTAGTGCTGGTGCGAATCGCCCTGCACTTTATGGTGTTGCGATTGGTTGGGAAGCAGGTGAAACGAGGCACGGTACATCTTCAGTAGCAATTGGTGCGATGGCAGGAAAAACTGACCAAGGTGATAACAATATTATCGTTAATGCGACTGGTGCAGCTTTAGATAGAACTGATAATTTTGGTATCGATATCCGTACATCTGACTCTGGTTCTGTAACTTACTCGACGGATTCAGACTGGCAGTTTGGTGCTTCAGTAACTGCGCCAGAGTTCAAGTTCTCAGACGGAACTTCTATGACTACTGCTCCAACTGGTGGCGGCGGTGGTGGTCTAGACTCTGCAGCGGTTCGAGCGATGATGCTCGATTCTGTCTCTACCTCTTCGTTGACAATTTCTGAGACGGTAGATTCTGGACAAACTGCAGTCCTTACATTTGATAGCGACAATAATGCATTGTTCTCCGGTTCAGTAACTGCTTCTTCGTTTATCGGCGATGGTTCTCAGTTGACAGGTATTTCTGCTGGTTCGAGCGGTCTGGACTCTGCAGCAGTAAATGCTATGATTGATTCAGATTTCAATGACCCAGAGGTACTGACATTCGGCACAAATTCTACTGTAATTACAATTGGCCGAACTGCTGCCAACCACACCGGTGTTGCAATTGGCAATCAAGCAGATGCTTCTGGTGGTTTATATAACGTCGCTATCGGAACGTCTGCAAAAGCAGACACACAAGTTGGTACCACTGCCATAGGACATAATGCAAAAGCACAAGGGACATTCTCCAGTGCATATGGTAGAGACACCAACGCGAGCGCCCAGTATGGCCTCGCGTTGGGATATGGTGCTCAAGCGACAGGTTCGAATGCAAAGGGTATTGGCGGCAATGCTACTGGAAATTATTCAGTCGCAGTCGGCAGTACTGCTTCGGGTGTCGGCACAATATCAATGGGTTATAGTGCCTCAGCGGCAGGAACATCATCTGTTGCTCTGGGTAATGACGCCACTACAGCATCAAATGCGCAATATGGTATTGCGATCGGTAAAAACGCTGGTGCTGATACCTCGCAAACAATCCACATTAATGCGACTGGTCAAACGACAAATCAACCACAAACAGCATATGGTATTGCGATCGAAACTAGTCCTTATGGTTCGTTGACATACGACACTACGAACGATTGGACGTTTGGTGCTGGTGTCACTATGACCGATCTCACTGCGAGCGGCGCGACTGTTGTATTCAGTAACTTACCAACAGCAGATCCAGTGAATGCTGGTCAGTTGTGGAATGATAACGGAACGCTAAAAATTTCAGCAGGATAATATCCATAACATTAATTCAAGGGAGACTTCGGTCTCCCTTTTTTTTGCGTATAAATAACTGCATATATTTTATTTTTTCGGGATTCAAGAAATGGCAAATAAGAAAATCTCTCAACTTCCTACCTCATCCACGGTAACGGATAGCGATCTCTTAATCATTAATGATAATGGTGTCACCAAGACAGCAACTAGAGAAGCACTCTTAGACGGTATCACAAGGAACGTCACAGACTCTGGTAATGATGCTATTGTTGCAGGAGACCTAGTAGTTGCGAACCAGATTACTGCTGGCGGTGATATCCTCACGACCGGTAACATTTCGTTCGGTTCTTTGACAGATCACCTCACTGGTGTCACTGTTTTGACAATGGTTGACTCAGGTGGTGGAGTCGAAACATTCGATAGTTCTATTGCCACTTCTTCTGCAATTAAAGGGTATATTTCTGCGCAAGACTTTGGTCTTGATTCGGTTGCAGTCTTACAGTTAATTAACGAAAACCCTGGAATTGATTCTGCGGGAGTTCTTTCGCTCGTCACTGGTTCAGACCTTGATATGGGTGGAAACAAAGTTTTATTTGGCAACGTCTATACTGCAGAGGGTGATCTCCCGAATGCTTCTACATATCACGGTATGTTCGCACACGTCCATAATACTGGAGCAGCATATTTTGCCCATGCTGGAAACTGGGTTCGTTTGGCGAATAACTCAGATTTAGGATCTGGTGGGGCGGGTGTAGACTCTGCACAAGTAATCGGAATATTAGAAGATGGTGTTAACAACATACTACCATCTTTGGATTCTACCTATGACCTTGGATCCCCGACTCAAAAGTGGAAAGACCTGTATCTCAGTGGATCAACGATTAACCTTGGAAATAAGACTATTAGTCAGTCTGGCAACAACCTTGTAATTGGTAATGCTAATGCGGTTGTTGCGACAGCATTTATCGGTGATGGTTCTGGACTCACAGGAATTAGTAGTGGCGGTGGTTTGACAGAAGACGATGTTCTCGACTTGATCAACCAAAACCAGCAGTCCGCCGGACTTAACGCACGTGCTGTTAAAATCTTGCCTTTGAATGGTCAGGTTATCAGATATGATAGCGACGGCAACGAAGAAGATACTTTGACATTCCGTGCTGTTCCAGAGAATGGTGCGAATACTCTCACCTATAAATGGTCTGTGAAAGCAGCAGCTGCACCTGATAATGCTTGGATTGTTGAACAAGATGGTCCATTAACTGACTTCACGTTAGCAGATGTGGATGAACCTGGAGCAGAAGGTGTTAAAGTAATCAAATGTGAGATGTACGAAAACACCGATGGTACAGATAGTGCCGAGAAAGCACAAGACATTATGACTGTTTATGGTCTTGCCAATGGTTTTGGAATCACTGGATTCCTGACGAACGAATCTCACGTAGAACCAGCAGACTCGACCGGTTCTCTCTTAACAGTATTAAATGATGCGGGCGGCACATTCAAAGTATTCCTAGGAACTAACGACATCACAACTGACCCTGCTGTTACGTTTAGCAATCCTTCTAATTCAGGAATCAATGTCACCATCGACAACAACGGTGTGTACGCATTAAATTCTTCACCAAATGCAGATGCTGCCTTTGCGAGTCTTGCAACACTTGCAGGTTCGGCAGTATTTGAAGCGAATATCGGATCTTCACTAATTCCAAATTCGAATACGGATATGGTAATCGAAAAGAAATATACGATTGCTAAATCGCTCAGAGGTTCGACTGGTCCATCCGGAACTGGTGTTGGTAATCCTGGAGTAGATGCAAGAGCAGTTAAACTCGTTCCAAATAACGGTCAGGTAATTCGTTACTCAGCAGACGGATCGACAGAGACTGATACACTGACATTTACTGCTCAACCGAACGGAGCATTTACCGGAACCATAACTTATGATTTCGCAGTAAAGAAAGGCGGCGGCAGTTCTTTTGAAGAAAAGCAAGGTCAGGGTAATGGTGCCGACTTCACACTAGCAGATGTAGACGAACCGAGTGTCGACTCGGCGTATGTCGTTCGTGTTCAAGCATATGAAGATGGTAATGGTGTAAAAGCACGAGACTTTGTAACGGTCTATGGTCTAGCAGATGGAACATCAATCACCGCATTCCTAACGAATGAAGCACACGTTGAAGGTTACGACTCTGATGGAAACCTCGTGGACAATTTCGACGATGCGGGTGGCACATTTAAAGTATTCCGTGGGACGGATGAGATCACGACGTCTTGTACTTTCTCGGTTGACACTGAGGTCGGCGTTGATGTTGAGATAGGTGCTAGCACTGGGATATATGTCGTTAATGGATTCTCGGCGACGAAAAAAGGTTACGCAGATTTCCAAGTTGAAGTTCCAGCATCATTGATTAATGGCGCGACAGATCCTTTGCGGATCGATAAGAGATATTCTATCTCTAAATCGAGCGACGGTTCTTCTGGCGCAAATGGCACCTCTCCGATCACTCTGGATCTAACGAACGAAAATCATTCTGTTACTGCAGCGAGAGATGGTTCTCCGTATACAAACTCATTCAATGGCGCGGTAACAACGTTGAACATATATGATGGCGCAGATGTTTTGTCAGTTCCTAGTAATGACATCTCAGTCTCGCCAATTTCAAGCATTGATAGTGCGTCATACACTTTATCGAATAACAATCGGACACTGACTGTCACTAACATGGCTGATGACGTCGATGTTTCGACGCTGACATTTAATATTGGCGGTTCTACAGCAGCGAGCGGAAAGTCAACAGTATTCACTTTGACAAAGGTCAAAGATGGACAGGACGGTTCAGGAATTACCGTCGACTTGACGAACGAAAACCACTCTATTACTGCAACAAATTCTGGCGCACCGTATGACAGCGATTACATCGGAGTAGTAACATCCCTTAGCGCATTTAATGGAAGCAATCCCCTTACTATTGCCAGCGGAGAAATCAATATCTCATCTTCTGTCACAAAGGCGACAAGTGAAGGAAATAGGGGAGCGAATAATATCGATTACACCGTTCATAACGGAAATAAAACAATTCAAATTGTTCACGTCGGTTCAAATGTAGATGAATTTACAATCACATTTAGTATTACTGGTGGATTGGCGAACGGTAAATCGAAAGTCTTTAGCGTCTCAAAGATAAAAGACGGCGATAATGGTGATCCTGCGACTTTTTATCGATTGAGACTGGGTTCATATGTCATCAACAAAGCATCTAATGGTGTATACACTCCCTCTGAGTTCACTGCAACAAAACAGAAAGCGGTAGGGAGTACAACACCAGCAGATACCACAGACGGAACACTAAGGATTTATCGAAATGGTGACACCGATACTTCAGATGCCGTCGCGACGAGTTCAAG
>Ga0213865_10000386_pt1 | contig 30103 bp, 27 predicted proteins | sample PICome_6_FD_160100 | JGI IMG/M metagenome (GOLD analysis project Ga0213865, IMG submission 160100) | Coastal seawater microbial communities near Pivers Island, North Carolina, United States - PICO282 | ecosystem: Environmental > Aquatic > Marine > Coastal | place: USA: North Carolina...
TTAAATTTCGCTTGAGCCACCTTCGTTCTGACGGACTTGCCTGTTGCATGGTGTAAATCAATGGCAAGGTCATTTTGCGTTCACGGATATCGATTCCTGTCGGCTTTCCAATGCGTTGTTTGCCATAGTCAAATAAATCGTCTTTAATTTGGAATGCCATTCCAATTTTTTCACCAAACATTCGCATTTTTTCCACCTCCGCCTCAGAGCTCTCAACAGAACATGCGCCCAAAGCGCAACAGGATGCAATAAGCGTAGCTGTTTTTTTTCGAATGACTTCATAATAAACCTCCTCCGTAATATCGAGACTTCGCGCTTTTTCGATTTGCAACAACTCCCCTTCACTCATTTCGCGAACCGCTGTTGAAATAATCTCGAGCAAATCGAAGTCTTTATTATCGATGCAAAGCAAGAGTCCTTTGGACAACAAATAGTCTCCGACTAAAACAGCGATTTTATTTTTCCATAGGGCATTGATTGAGAAAAAACCTCGTCGTTTATTACTATCATCGACCACATCGTCATGAACCAAAGTCGCGGTGTGGATCAATTCGATTACGGATGCTGCTCGGTAGGTGCGCTCATTGGTTTTTCCCAGCAACTTTGCGGTAAGAAAAACAAACATTGGACGCATCTGTTTTCCTTTGCGATTGACGATATAATGCGTGATTCGGTTCAACAATGCAACTTTGGAAGACATTGCGTTGGAAAATCTTCCTTCGAAGAGTTCCATTTCCTCGCGTATGGGGCGTTTGAGTTGCTCAGTGATTTTCATTCGTTTTAAATATACAATTTCACTCGATATTGTCAAACATCTTGACCTTGGGTGAATTCATTGTTCTTATTTGCCAGCTGACCGCACGCAGCATCGATATCCTTTCCTCGCGACCGTCGTACGGTAACCGAAATTCGATTGTTTTCCAATGCTGTCGTATATGCCGATATCGCCTCTGGCCTTGCTTGTACAAATTGGTCATCTCCAATGGCATTGTATTCAATTAAGTTTACTTTCGACGGCACCTGCTTACAATAGGCAACAAGTGCATCAATGTCCACTTGTTTGTCATTGATGTCTTTCCATACTACCACCTCAAAAGTAACTTGGCTTTTTGTTTTTTTATACCAGTACTTTAGTGCTTCCAATAGCTGATCAAGCGGAAAGGTTTTGGTAAATGGCATCAGTCGATTTCGTGTTTCTTCGATTGCAGAATGAAGAGAAACTGCCAATTTAAACTTTGGGTTCTGGTCTGAAATCTCTCGAATAATCTTGGTGATTCCAGAAGTTGATACCGTAATTCGTTTGGGTGACATCCCTAACCCATCAGGAGAGGTAATTTTTTCAATGGCAGTAAGGGTATTCTTATAGTTCATCAAAGGTTCGCCCATTCCCATAAATACGATATTGGTCAGTGGACGATTGTAATACAATTGGCTTTGTTTGTCGATTTCCACAACCTGGTCATATATCTCATCTGGATTTAGATTCCGCATTCGTTTGAGTTTGGCAGTCGCACAAAAATGGCAGTCCAAGCTGCATCCAACCTGACTCGACACACAAGCCGTAGAACGTGTGTCAGTAGGAATCAATACAGATTCTACGAGATATCCGTCATGAAGGCGAATGGCATTTTTGATTGTGCCATCATCACTTCGTTGCAATTGGTCAACCGCAATATGGTTGATTACAAAATGATCTTCTAAAAGCGAGCGATGTGACTTTGATAAATTGGTCATCCCCAAAAAGTCATGGGATCCCTTGTTCCAAAGCCATTCATAAACCTGATTCCCTTTGAAAGCAGGGAGTGAGTGAGAGGTAAAAAAACGACGCAATTCGTCCAAGGATAAGGCACGAATATCACGACGTGCTTTCTCCATGACTATATGATTAGCATCGCGTCACCGTAAGAATAGAAACGATATTTTTTCTTGACAGCTTCTTGATATGCTTTTTTCACAAATTCGTGCCCAGCAAAAGCAGAAACCATCATCAAAAGAGTTGATTTTGGTAAATGAAAATTGGTAACCATGCTATCTGCAATGCTAAACTCATGAGGTGGAAAAATAAACTTATGCGTCCAACCCCGATAGGTGTTGAGTGTTTTGCTTGACGATACCGCACTTTCAAGTGCACGCATTGATGTTGTTCCTATGGAACATACCCGCTTTTTATTGCTCTTCGCATTGTTTACCATATCGGCAGCAATCTGATCGATATGCAGCTCTTCTGAATCCATTTTATGTTTGGACAAATCCTCCACTTCAACTGGGTTGAAGGTACCAAGTCCTACATGAAGTGTGATGTCAGCCATATCAACCCCTTTAATTTCGAGTCTTTTCAGAACGTGCTTTGAAAAATGGAGCCCAGCAGTTGGTGCTGCAACGGCACCTTCATGTTTGGCATAAATTGTTTGGTAGCGTTCCCGATCAAATTCCTCCTCATCGCGTTTGATATACTTGGGAAGCGGTGTTTGACCCATCTCGTGTAGCTTTTCGCGGAAGGCCTCATAAGGACCATCATATAAAAATCGAAGCGTTCGTCCACGGGAAGTCGTATTGTCAATAACTTCAGCAACCAAATCCTCTCCCCCTCCAAAATAGAGCTTGTTTCCAATTCTTATTTTTCTAGCAGGGTCTACAAGAACATCCCAAAGTCGTTGTGACTGATTCAATTCACGGAGTAGGAAAACTTCTATTTTGGCTCCTGTCTTTTCTTTATTTCCAATCAAACGAGCCGGGAACACTTTGGTGTTGTTTCGAACCATGATGTCTCCTTCATCAAAATAATCAACGATGTCTTTGAAATATTTGTGTTCAATGGTTTCGGTCTCACGGTGTAAAACCATGAGTTTTGACTCGTCTCGATGATCGGTAGGGTATTCGGCTAACAGATTGTCTGGTAGATCAAAATTAAAGTGTGAAAGTTTCATTCTAAACATTAAGGCGGCAAATATACATTCTCAGCAGGGGGGTTGTCAAGTTATTGAGCATGTTTTTACATTATAACCCCAATAAAAACCCACTCTGCTCTAAATCTTCCCAAAACCCTGGGTAGGATTTTGTAACAACATCTGCATCTTGTATTCTTATGGGAACCAACAAAGCCAAAGGGGCAAATGCCATCGCCATTCGGTGATCATGATAGGTTTCGATCAAAACATTGGGATGAATTGGATTTGTGCGTTTTTGCAGATGCAAACTCTTGTCTGTGATTTCGATTGTTGCCCCTAACTTTGTCAATTCGTTTTGCAAGGCAACCAATCGGTCTGTTTCTTTGATTTTCAGTGTGTGCAATCCCGTTAAGTCGCAAGCTACTCCTAACCCATAACAAGTAACTGCTATAGTTTGGGCAATATCTGGCGCATCAGAAAGATCCAATTGTATCGGATTGAAACCCAAGGCTTGCTTTTGCAGATAAAGTGTGTTGTTTTTGATCATAGACTTAACCCCCAACGGCTCATAAATATCCATTAAGGCCTTATCCCCTTGCAAGCTGTTTTCTTTATATGTTGAAAGGGTGATATCTGCGTCCTTGGCAAGTGCTACCATACTAAAATAGTACGAAGCCGAGCTCCAATCCGACTCAACATCATGGGTAGTTTGAGCAATGTCATTTTTGGGAAAAACCTGAACGCGCTGTCCAGAGAAAGTAGCTTTAACGCCGATTTGATGCAAAAGAGAAAGTGTCATTTCGATATAGGGGACTGAAGTGATTTTACCTTCGAGATGAAGACACAATCCATCAGTTAAACTTGGAGCAATCAGCATCAATGCCGTGATATATTGGCTACTGATGTTGGCTGAAAGGCGAACCTCACTGGCAGTAAGCCGTTTTCCTTTAATCAACAATGGTGGGTACCCTTCATTTTTGAGATAGCTAATTTCCGCTCCGAGTTGGCGAAGTGCATCGACCAATATCCCTATTGGGCGTTCTTGCATACGCGGCGAACCCGTCAATGTTTTTTCTTGATTTTCTAAAGTAGAATAGTAAGCTGTCAAAAACCGCATGCTGGTGCCTGCATGGCCGATATCCACCAAGTCATTATCGCTTTCCAATCCAGATTTCATCTCTACGGTATCATCGGAATTTGATAGGTTGTCAAGCGCAATCTGAGGGAATAGTGCCTGTAAAAGCAACATCCGGTTCGACTCACTTTTTGACCCAGTAATCTGAATTTTTCCGTGTAAATTCCCCGATTGATGACGAAGTGTCAAATCTTTCATTGATTGATTTTAGGGTTGTTGTGATGGCGATCGTGATCGCGTTTGGCTTTGAGTTCTAGTTTTTTGGCAAATGCACTGGTCAAATCCACCCCAGTCTGATTTGCCAAACAGAATACGACAAAAAGAACATCGGCGAGTTCCTCGCCCAAGTCTTTCTCTTTATCGCTTTCTTTTTCGGATTGCTCACCATAACGGCGTGCAATGATCCGCGCAACTTCACCAACCTCCTCGGTCAATTGCGCCATATTGGTCAGTTCGTCAAAATAACGAACTCCGTGATTTTTGATCCATTGATCAACTGCTTGCTGTGCGTTATCTAAGTTCATGTAGCCCAAATTGGTAAATTTATGCCATTAAAAATATAGCCATAAAATTACTCATTAAATATGTATCTGTTTTTTGCATAACAAAACTTTACTTTTACATCATACTAATTCTAACAAAGCAGTCTTGAAAACATTGCCAAATTTAAATCCACTTCGATTCATTCTGGCATTTCTTGTGATTTTATTTCATGTCCCCCAGTTTTTTATGAACAGAGGACTTCCATATTATAATGATATGCCCATTTTCAACAAAGGGACTGAAGCCGTTTACGTATTTTTTGCTTTGAGTGGCTATCTTATTATTCGTCTTCTTTTTCATGAAAAAACAACATCTAAGAATATAAATATTAAAAGTTTTTATATCAGACGGGTTCTTCGGATTTTTCCTCTTTACTTTCTAGTTTTATTTTCTGGTCTTATATATTACAATGTTTTTCTTAAATATATCGGTATCGATCTTGACCATAATTACAACATTATTGAGGTTCTGGCCTACTACATCTTTTTTTTACCAAACATTGGGGCAGTGCTACATTCTCCTGGTGGAGCTTTAGAAATACTTTGGTCAATTGGGATAGAGGAGCAGTTTTATATTTTGGTTGCACCACTGCTTTTTCTGTTGAAGAAAAAATATGTCATACCTTTTTTTATTTCTTTTACCTTCATTTATTTTCTTGTTTTTGCTTTAAATTGTTTTTCTTTTATAGCCGAGTATGATTTTCTGTACTTCTATTTGTCAGCTGGCGGAGCAATGGGCGTTATAGATTTAAAGTACCATTTTGGAAAAAAACTAAAAGCTTATTATCAATATTTAATTCTAATCTGTTTTGTTTTATTCTTCTTATTAGATTTTGGTAGCTTATCAAAGATTACAATTCATTTGATTGGTATGATTTTATTTCCGTTAACCATTTTAAGTTTGTCTGTACACCCTCCATTTATTATTAAATCAAAACTTATAAATTATTTAGGGAAAATATCATATGGGATTTATATGTATCATGCTTTTTCGATGCAAGCGGTCGGGTTTTTTATTTTGGAAATGAACATTGCCAATCTATCAAGCTCTTTAGTGATATTTCTCTCATTTTTTTTAGTGGTTGCAATCACGATAATTGTAGCTCATGTCTCGTATTTTGCCTTTGAAAAAAAGTTTATTTCAATGAAAAGCAAATATCGTTAAAACTACCCCTTGTTTTTTGAGTCCATCAAGATTGTGACTGGGCCATCATTGTGAAGCTCTACATCCATCATGGCGCCAAAAACACCAGTGGCCACCGGTCTTCCAAGGGCCTTTTCGCACTGTTCCACAAAGCTGCGATACAAAGGTAAGGCAGTTTCTGCTTTGGCCGCCTCTATATAAGACGGTCGATTTCCTTTTTTGGTCAGCGCGTGAAGTGTAAACTGACTCACAATCAATACATCTCCATCTACGTCTTGTACAGAAAAATTCATCACATCGTTTATATCGCTAAAAATGCGGAGTCCGAGTGTTTTTTTAACCAACCATGAGACATCCTCCAACTGGTCATCATGAGTAATCCCTAAAAAAACCAAAAGTCCTTTGGAAATCGAACCCACTAGCTCTCCATCGACTCGAACATTTGCTTTGCCAACACGTTGTATAACCACTCTCATGATTCCCAAAAATCGGTTCGGTAATGTTGGTCATCCCCAGCAAGAATTTGGGTATAGCTTTTATATCGTGAACTCGCAATATCCCCTGACTCAACTGCCAATTTTACAGCGCATTTTGGCTCGTCTATATGTAAACAGTCATTGAATTTACATTGGTTTTTTCGTTCAAAAAATTCAACAAAATAATCACCCAACTCCTGTGGTAAAAATGTGATCATTCCAAATCCACGAATCCCCGGCGTATCGATGATTTTAGCCCCAAAATCCAACTCATGCAATTCGGCATGGGTTGTCGTGTGCTGACCTTGCTGGTGCTGATCCGAAATCGCTTTGGTTTTGATATTTAACTGCGGAGCCAAGGTATTTACTAAAGTTGATTTTCCAACACCACTGTGCCCAGAAAGCATACAGGTTTTGGATTTCATAAGGGATTTTACCTGATCAACATTGGTTCCATTGAGCGCTGAAATTTCAACACAATGATATCCGATATCCTCATAAACCGCTTTAAGCTGACGGAGTTCATCCATTTCCTGTTTCGAGTAAGTGTCTTCCTTGTTGAACAATAAAACAACTTCAATTCCAAAGGCCTTAGCCGTTGCCAAAAATCGATCGATAAAAGCAGGATAAGTCACAGGGTTATTAAGCGTAATCAACAAAAAGGCAATGTCAATATTCGCAGCAAGAATATGGATTTGTTTAGAAAGGTTTACCGATTTACGGACAATATAGTTTTTTCGATCATGGATGGCTTGGATAACTCCTTCCTCCCGATTTTCGGCTAACGAAATGGTCACACGATCCCCAACCGCAATGGGGTTGGTACTCGAAATCTGATCGGTTCTGAATTTGCCCTTTATCCGACACGAAACAGATATCCCTGTATCTGTTTTCACAGTATACCAACTTCCTGTCGATTTATAAACCGTTCCTTCCACAGCTTACAAGGTAAGACTTTTCAATCTTAGGTGTTGATCACCTTCTCTTGATGATTGATCGATTCCTGATGAATCGCTTTGAACATGCGCAATACAAACTCTTCACTCAATCCATGCTTTTCTCCTTCGAGAATCATCTTTCCCAAAATCTCATTCCAACGTTTGGACTGTAAAACAGCTACATTGTGCTCTTTCTTCAAAGTACCGATATCGACAGAAATATTCATCCGCTTTCCTAATGTTTCAAGTAAACTGTGGTCAATCACATCAATTTGAGCGCGAAGGGTATCGAGCTTGTTGACATAGCTTTCTGCATCGGCTGTTGTTTTTCGAATGCGAAGATCTTTCATCATTTGAACGAGAGTTTCTGGCGTAATTTGCTGTGCCGCATCGCTCCATGCATTATCCGGGTCGCGATGGGATTCAATCATCAAACCGTCAAAGTTCAAGTCCAGTGCTGTTTGCGATACGTCTTGTAAAATATCACGACGTCCACAAATATGTGATGGATCGCAAATCAAAGGAAGGTCAGGGAATCGGTTTTGCAATTCGATCGCCAATTGCCATTCTGGATTGTTGCGATATTTTGTTTTTGCATAACTCGAAAACCCACGGTGAATCACACCCAAATTTTTGATGTCAGACGTATATAATCGCTCAATCCCACCAAGCCAAAGCGCCAAGTCAGGGTTTACTGGATTTTTTACAAGTACGATTTTGTCTGTGCCCTGAAGTGCGTCTGCAATTTCCTGTACAATAAACGGGCTTACCGTTGATCGAGCACCAATCCAAAGCACGTCAATATCCGCTTCTAAAGCAAGCTTTACATGATCTTTATTGGCTACTTCTGTGGCGGTCATCATTCCTGTTTCTTCTTTGACGCGCTGCAACCATTTTAATCCGATGGCTCCAACACCTTCAAAATTTCCAGGTCGGGTTCTTGGTTTCCAAATTCCAGCCCTATAAATTGTGGCATCGGTATCCTTGAGTTGGTGCGCGATATCCATCACTTGCTCTTCGGTCTCTGCGCTACAAGGACCCGCAATCACGAGGGGATGAGAGAGATTAAAGGCATGTAGCCATTTACCCATTGCTTTATTATTTTCCATTTGTCTTTATTTCAGGTTTTAAAATTTGTGTGATTGTATTAATTTTCTTCATTTCTTCCACTAACGTGGTGTAATCATCATTTGCCAGTAGGGATTTAAAATATTCCATATTGGAAATGTATTCGTCAAGTGTTTCGATGACGTTTTGCTTGTTTTGCTTAAATATCGGCATCCACATTTCAGGGGAGCTTTTTGCCAAACGAACAGTCGATGAGAATCCACTTCCCGCCATGTCGAATATGTTTTGCTCATCTTCCTCTTTTTCCATGACAGTTTTTCCAAGCATAAATGAGGTAATATGCGATAGATGCGATACATAGGCGATATGCCGATCATGCGCAATCGGTTCTATTTCACGAAGCTGCATTCCCAAATTGGTAAAAATAGAGCGTGCACGCTCCAATAATTCAGGTCTTGTTTTATGGGTTTCACAAAGCATATTGACTTTGTCTTTGTACAGGTTGCGAATGGCAGCTTGGGGACCTGAGAACTCCGTTCCAGCGATTGGGTGACATGCCAAAAACTGTTCGCGTTTTGGATGTTGAGCGACAGACTCACAGATCGCCGTTTTGGTCGATCCCATATCGATAACCAAGGTGTTTGGTCCTACTGCATCAAGAATCTTTGGTAAAAGAAATGCTGTGGCCTCAACTGGGATGGCAACAGAAACCAAATCCATGTCTTTTAACTCCTCGATTGTGGCACGATGATCGATCAAGCCCAATTCCATTGCATTTGACAACGTGGCTTCCGTTCGACTCACTCCGTATACCAAAACACTTGGGTGCGCACTTTTCAGATCTAATGCCAAAGATCCATTCATCAAACCAACGCCGATCAACCCTACTTTCATTTCTCTAATCGATTTAAAGCTTCTACAATCTGACCTTTATCAATACATAGCGAGAACCGGATGTATCCTTGGCCTGCACTTCCGAAAATGGTGCCAGGCGCTAAAAAAATATGTTTATCATGCAGGAGCTGATCGATAAAATGCTCACTGTCATTGTGCCCATCGGGAAGTTTTGCCCATACAAACATCCCACTGTTATTTTTGCTAAAAGTACAACCCATGGCTTCTGCCAATTTCCAAACTTGTTCTCTTCGCTCTCTGTATATGGCATTGATACGATCAAACCAAGATTGTGGTTGCTGCAAGGCAGCAATCGCGCCCTGTTGGATTCCATAAAACATCCCCGAATCCATATTGCTTTTGACCTTAAGGACATGATTGATGTTCTCATTAGATCCGCTTAACATTCCCATTCGCCAACCGGCCATGTTAAACGACTTGCTCAACGAATTCAGCTCCATGACATGAGATTTATCATCGCTATTTTGGAAGATACTCTGTGGCTGGTCTGTGAGTACAAAACTGTATGGATTGTCATTGACCAACAAAATGCCGTTTTCTTTAGCCCATTCAACAAGCTCGGTCAAAAGTTGAGGGTCAATTGTTGTTCCAGTAGGCATATGTGGACTATTGATCCACATCAATCGAACCTTTGTACAGTCAATGCGTTTAAGCTCCTCAAGGTTTGGTTGCCAATGGTGATCTTCCTCGAGATTATAAAATACTGCTTCAGCTTCTACCAATCTCGTGACAGAGGTATAGGTTGGGTAGCCCGGATTGGGCAACAATACTTGGTCGCCAGGGTTGAGGAGTGCCATCGAAATGTGCATAATTCCTTCTTTGGATCCCAACAAGGGTAGAATTTCATTTTCTGGATTTAGGGTTACGCCATACTGCTTTTGATAAAAGTCTGCAATGGCCTCTCGCAACGCAGGGATGCCTTGATAGCTTTGGTATTTGTGTGCAGTGGGGTGCGACATACTGTTGTGAAGGGCATCGACCACCTCTTGAGGCGGTGGCAGATCAGGACTGCCAATACCCATGTTAATCACGGGCTTACCCGACGCAATCATCGCACGTACTTCCCGTAGCTTTTTGGAGAAATAATACTCCTGAACACGATCTAGTCTTCTTGCTGTCATGGTGTTTTAGATTGGTATTCTCCTAATATTTTAAATGAGGTTGCCATAATTTCCAACAGTGATTTGGCCTTTCGATAGTTGGCAGGATCATCAAATGTAACATCGACAAAAAAGGCATACTTGCCGGGTGTTTCAATCACTGGTAAGGATTGTATTTTGGTGAGATTCAATTTGCAGTCACTCATCACATTGAGGGCTGTTGCCAAACTTCCGCGTTTGTGATCCAGAACAAATTTCCAAGCCGCTTTTGAGATGTTTTCGATTGCTTGATCTGCTGTTTTTTGAACAATGACAAAACGGGTAACGTTGTCTTTAATCGTTTGAATTGACTCACGAATGATTTGAAGACCATACAGCTCGGCAGCAAGACGACTGGCAATCGCGCCTTTCCCAATTTGGTTATTGTCACTGATTTCCTTAGCGACAGCTGCTGTATCTGAACTTTCAACTAGCTTGATGTGTGGGTGGGCTTGAAAAAATTGTTTACACTGCAAGAGTGCCATCGGGTGTGAGTGTACTTCTTGAATGTCCGAAATGCTTTGCCCTGGCATAGCCATCAGATTATGGGTAATGCTTAAGAAATGCTCACCGACAATGGATAAATCATACTGATCAAGCAAGGCGTAATTGGGCAAAATCGAGCCAGCAATCGAGTTTTCTATGGCCATGACTGCTTGCTTGCATTGGTCATTTACAACCGACTGCACCAACAGATCAAATGAATCGCACGCCAATATCTCTATCTGATTTCCAAAATATTGCTGTGCCACTTCATCGTGAAATGACCCTTTGATTCCTTGTATCGCAACTGTTGTCTTCATATCAAAAAAAAAAGTCCTGATGTTGTTGTCAGGACTTTCTTGTATTTGTTTCATCGTATTGTATTACAAATCGCCCTGCTCCGTTTGAGAAGTATAAAAAGCGCTGTAATAGTAAAACGTGTTGTTCATAACGAATGCAAATGTAAGTGCATCTCCCGAAAAAACAAATGTTTATATGATTTTTTTGTAGGTTTAATTCAAAGTTTTATCAATTCATATGATATTCAACCGCATAGAATACCCTGGTTTATCAAGCTTGTTCCTTGTCGTTTTTTGGATATGTATGTTGCTCGGCTGCCAATCTGATGAACTTGATCAAGGAAATGCTGCCGAAGAAGAAAACACAAACGATATCCCAAACAAAATCATGCCACTGGGTGCCTCTCGTGTACAAGGGCTTACACCATGGTTTGAAAGTTATCGATATGCGTTATGGAAAGACCTGATTGATGGGGGCTGGGACTTTGACTATATCGGAACAGAAACGGAAACGGGCTCTTATCCCAATTATGAGGGCCTTTCTTTTGACCCTGATCATCAGGGGAAAATGAGCTGGACATCCGAACAAATATTTGAAGAATTAGAAAGTATACTCCATGAAACTGGATATCCTGACATTGTTCTATTTAGCTCACCGGGCGGAAATGATATTTTGGATGGTCTTCCGTACGAAAATGTCATTGAGAATATACATGGTATTATTGATCTCTTCCAAGATCGTAATCCTGACATTGTCATACTCATTGAACAGCTTGCGCCTGGCAAAACGAGCTATATGACCCCAGAGTTAACCGCGATTTTTGAGCAAGCCGTTTTGGACATGGAAACGATTGCGCAAGAACAAACCAACGATGACTCTCAAGTAATCCCCGTGAATATGTTTGACGGCTTTGTCGATCGCTACCTCTCCGATGATATTCATTATAATGAAGAAGGGGCAGAGTTTATCGCCCAACGATATTACGAAGTCTTACAAACCGTCCTTGAATAGCTATAATTGAATCGACGGTGCCCTATTCAATCAAAACACTTCTTTGGCAATGGCGTGGATATTATCCGATTTGCCCATCGAATAGTAGTGGAGAAATGGCACGCCAAAGTCAATCAGTTCTTTACTTTGGTTGATGCACCATTCAATCCCTACTTGTCGGACTTGTTTGTTGTCCTTGCACTTGATCACTTCTTTAATAAGTGGCTCTGGGAGGTCGACATGAAAGCGATGCGGAATCAAATTGAGTTGTTTGGCAGTGGCCATGGGTTTTAACCCCGGGATAATGGGAACCTCAATTCCTGCCTGTCTGCATTTTTCTACATATGCAAAATACTTTTGATTGTCAAAAAACATTTGGGTTACCACATAGTTTGCTCCTGCTTCGACTTTCTTTTTTAAGAAATGAAGGTCGCTCTCCAAGCTCGGGGCTTCCATGTGTTTTTCTGGATAACCAGCCACGCCAACGCAAAAATCAGTGGTCGCTGTATTTTCGATCGAATCATCGAGATACTTTCCATGGTTCATCTCTTCAATCTGCTTTACCAAATCAACCGCATAGGCGTGTCCATTTGGCTCCGCCGCAAAATACGTTTCAGACTTTACCGCATCTCCTCGTAGGGCGACAACATTATCGATCCCTAAAAAATGAAGGTCAATCAAAAAGTTTTCCGTGTCTTCTTTATCAAATCCTCCGCATAAAATATGGGGGATCGCATCGACCTTATATTTGTTTTGAATCGCTGCACAAATCCCGACGGTTCCTGGACGTTTACGAACAACTTGTTTCTCCAACAACCCATTTGGCAATTCTTTGTAGGTGTATTCTTCACGGTGATAGGTAACGTCAATAAATGGAGGGTTAAACTCCATTAGCGGGTCGATATTTTCAAAGATGGTTTGAATATTCTGTCCTTTTAAAGGGGGTAGAATCTCAAAGCTAAATTGGGTTTTCCCTTTTGCGTTTTCGATATGCTTGATTACTTTCATCTCTTACTCATTCAAATTTGGTCGTAGCCATTTCTCTGCCTCGTCTAAACTGATATTTCGACGCTGACTATAATCTATTAGTTGGTCTTTTTCCATTTTTCCCAATCCAAAATATCGTGCCTCTGGATGCGCAAAATAGTATCCCGATACAGAAGCTGCAGGCCACATGGCTAGACTTTCTGTAAGCGTTACACCAATAGCATTGGAAACATCAAGAAGATCCCAAATCGTATTCTTTTCCAAGTGGTCGGGACAAGCAGGATAGCCTGGTGCTGGACGTATTCCACAATATTTTTCTTGAATCAGTGCTTCGTTGCTAAACTGCTCGTCGGGATGATAGCCCCAATGTTCAATACGGACTTTTTTGTGAAGGTATTCGGCAAAGGCCTCTGCCAATCGGTCAGCAAGTGCTTTGACCATGATGTTGTTGTACATATCGTTGTTGTCTTCAAAACGTTTTGCCAATGCATCAGAGCCAAATCCAGCAGTCACACAAAAGCAACCGACATAATCGTCTGTCCCTATGGGTGCCACAAAATCTGCTAAAGCAAAATAGGGTTTTCCTTTTGCCTTCTTTCCTTGCTGACGCAAGCTGATAAATTTATGTACTGGCTCTTTCCGATTTTCATCAGCATAGATTTCAATCTCATCAGCCGTGTTTGAATTTGCAGGAAAAAGTCCAAAAACTGCCTTAGCCGTAAGCCAGTTTCCATCAATGATTTGCTGCAAGAGCAGTTGCGCATCCTCAAATAATGATTTTGCTTGTTCGCCCACCACATCATCGTTTAATATGTCAGGGTATTTGCCGTGCAAGTCCCACGAACGGAAAAAAGGACTCCAATCGATATAATCTACCAAAATAGAAAGGTCTTGTTGGTCGATGACCTGAACGCCCAATTGCTTTGGCCTTACAGGTGGGTTTGCATCCCAATCTACATTGAATTTTTGTTCTCGAGCATCCAGCAGTGGGATATAAGTTTTGCTGTCTTTCCGTTTTTGAAAATTTTCGCGAAATGTAGCATAATCATCCTTGACCGACTGGCGATAATCCGTTTGCTGATCCTTTTGCAAAAGCTGACTCACAACGGTCACAGCTCTGGAGGCATCATTGACGTGCACGACACTGTGATTGTATGCAGGGTCGATTTTGACCGCGGTGTGCGCACGTGAGGTGGTTGCGCCTCCGATTAGTAGAGGTACTGAGCTGTTTGTTCTTTCAAGTTCTTGTGCGACATAAACCATTTCGTCTAGAGAGGGGGTAATCAAACCACTCAAGCCGATAATGTCAACTTGTTTTTCAATTGCAGTTTCTATAATTTTTTCAGGGGGTACCATCACGCCTAAGTCAATAATCTCATAGTTGTTGCAGCTCAAAACAACCCCCACAATATTCTTCCCGATATCGTGCACATCTCCTTTCACGGTGGCGAGGAGTATTTTACCTGCTGTCTCTTGAATGCTGTCTTTTTCTTCTTCGATATAGGGCAGTAAGTAGGCCACTGCTTTTTTCATCACACGAGCTGACTTGACCACTTGAGGTAAAAACATTTGTCCACTTCCAAATAAATCCCCAACCACGTTCATTCCATTCATCAAAAATTCTTCGATAACTTGTATAGGGCGATCGACCTGTTGACGAGCTTCCTCCACATCTTCATCAAGATGAGAGTCAATCCCTCGAACCAATGCATGCGTAATTCGACCTTGCAGATCTTCTTTTCGCCAACTGAGGTCATCTTTAGTTTTGGTTTTTCGGCTTCCTTTTACCTGTTCCGAATAAGCCAACAAACGCTCTGTCGCATCATCGCGACGGTCGAGAAGAACATCCTCTACATAGGTAAGTAGCTCTTTGGGAATATCACTGTAGATTTCCAAGAGTGTTGGATTAACGATTCCCATTGTCATCCCATGTTGAATCGCATGGTAGAGAAAGGCGGAGTGCATGGCCTCTCGGACATGATTGTTGCCGCGAAAAGAAAACGAAACATTGCTGACCCCTCCACTGACATTGACATGCGGAAGATTCTCTCGAATCCATTTTGTTGCTTTAAAAAAATCAAGCGCATTGGTGCGGTGTTCTTCCATGCCTGTACCCACTGGAAAAATATTGGGGTCAAAAATGATATCTTGAGGTGGAAAACCAACTCGATCAACGAGCAAGTTATAGGAGCGTTTGCAAATTTCGATTCGGCGATTGAGGGTATCGGCTTGACCCGTTTCATCAAAAGCCATGATAATTACTGCTGCACCGTATCGTTTGATGGTTTTTGCCTGTTGGACAAATACCTCTTCCCCTTCTTTTAAGCTAATCGAATTGACCACACATTTTCCTTGTACGACCTTAAGTCCTGCTTCGATAATTTCCCATTTTGAGCTATCAATCATAATGGGCACACGAGCAATGTCTGGCTCGGCTTGTAGCAGATTGAGAAAGCGTATCATGGCTTCTACCCCATCAATCATGCCTTCGTCCATATTCACATCAATGATTTGAGCACCGTTGATTACTTGTTCTCGAGCAACTTCCAAAGCAGCGGTAAAATTGTCTTCCTCAATTAAGCGCAGAAATTTTCGTGAACCAGTTACGTTTGTACGTTCACCAACGTTGACAAAATTGGTATTTGGTTTGACAACCAAAGGTTCGAGCCCGGAAAGTTTGAGGTATTTTTCGCTCATCAGACGACATGTTTACGAGGAGAAAATGTAGAAGTCAGTTCAGCGATCTGTCGGATATGCTCTGGTCCCGTCCCACAACAACCGCCTATAATATTTACCAGATTTTTTTCTAAATAAGGACGAATCATCTCTTTCATTGTCTCTGGCGTTTGGTCATAAGCACCAAATGCATTTGGCAATCCAGCATTTGGATGCACAGAAATATAGGCGTTTGTATTTCTGCTGAGTCGTTCGACATAAGGCATAAGTTGATCCGCACCTAAGGCACAGTTGAACCCCACACTCAACAAATCGACATGGGAAAGTGAAATCAAAAATGCTTCTGCCGTCTGTCCTGATAAAGTGCGCCCGCTAGCGTCAGTGATGGTGCCACTCACCATGACAGGGACATCAAGTTTTCTGCTTTCTTTCACGGCTTCAATAGCATATAATGCAGCTTTGGCATTTAGGGTATCAAATATGGTTTCAACGAGAAGGATATCAACCCCGCCATCGAGCAGTGCTTCGGTTTGTTCGGAATAGGCATTCACCAATTGGTCAAAAGTGATCGCGCGAAAACCTGGATCATTGACATCAGGTGATAAGCTGGCGGTTTTGTTGGTAGGCCCTATTGAGCCCGCAACAAATCTTGGTTTTTGTGGTTCTTTGGCTGTAAATGAGTCGGCAACTTCTTTGGCCAACTTGGCTGACTCGTAATTCAATTCATAAACCAAATTTTCCATTTGGTAGTCTGCCATGGCAATGCTTGTACTTGAAAAGGTATTGGTTTCTACGATATCCGCTCCTGCTTCAAAATACTTCGCGTGAATTTCTTTGATCGCCTGTGGCTGGGTGAGTGATAGCAAGTCGTTGTTGCCTTGTAAGCTCACAGGAAAGTCAGCAAATCGTTTGCCACGAAACTCTTTTTCTTGAAAAGCATAGTTCTGTAACATCGTGCCCATGGCACCGTCAAGAACCAGTATCCGATCTTCCAAAATACTTTTCAAATTAGACATGGCAACTGTTCAAAGCTTGATCAACATCCTCAATGATATCATCGATATGTTCCAATCCAACAGAAATACGAATCAAGCCATCAGAAATATCTACTTTACGTCGCTCTTCCACACTGAGTTTACTGTGCGTAGATGACGCAGGATGACTGATAATCGTTCGAGAATCACCTAGGTTGGATGTAATCGAGCACATTTGAATCTGATTGATAAACTGCTGACCGCCCTTAAGTCCCCCTTCGACTTCAAAGGCGATGATGTTACCCCCTCGTTTCATTTGTTTTTTGGCGAGATCGTATTGCGGATGGGATGATAAAAATGGATACCGCGTGTCTTTCACTTTGGGGTGATTGTCTAAGAACGTGGCCAATTGTTCGGCATTATCGCAATGCTTGTCTAGACGAACCGCCAAGGTTTCTATGCTTTTGGATAAAATCCAGGCATTAAATGGAGACAAGCTCGGACCTGTGTTTCTAGAGAACACATAGATCTCTCGAATCAGATCTTCTCGACCCAAAGCCATACCGCCCAATACTCTTCCCTGACCATCAATGAGTTTGGTTGCCGAATGAATAACGATATCCGCTCCGTACTGAATGGGCTGTTGGAGGTAGGGCGTGGCAAAGCAATTGTCAACGATAAAAATCAGGTCATGAGATTTAGCAAACTTGCCAAGAAGTTCCAAGTCAATAATTTGAAGCCCCGGATTTGTCGGAGATTCAACATATAAAATTTTGGTCTGCGGCAAAACCAAAGCGTCCAAGCTGTCCAAATCTGTAGCATCAAAATAGGTTGTTTCGATGTTCCACTTGGGGAAAATTTTGGTAAACAAGGTATGCGTTGAACCAAACACAGCGCGGGCAGACAAGACATGATCTCCACTATTGAGTAGTGCTGCAAAGGATGAGAATATTGCACCCATTCCCGTTGCAAAGGTGTGGCCTGCCTCTGCCCCTTCTAATTGACACAGTTTATCGACGAGTTCGGCATTATTGGGATTAGAAAATCTACTGTATACATTTCGATTTTTTTCCTCGGCAAATGATGCACGCATGTCTTCGGCATCTTCAAATACAAAACTGGACGTCAGATATAGGGGGTTGCTATGCTCTAAATAAGACGATTTTGCAAGTTGTGTGCGAATTGCAGCCGTTTCATTCTTGCTTTTCTTGTTCATATGGGGTGTTATTTACGGTTACAGAAAAAGTGATAGTGGCAGTATGCTCTAATGTTTTTGAAACCGAGCAATACTTTTCAAATGACAATTGGGCTGCGCGATACAAACGATCCGCAGGCACATCTCCTGTGGCAATCACTTTAGCGTGTATTGCCGTAAATAAAGAAGGTACTTGTCCTTTAATCCGATCTCCCTCGACCTGGATATGAAGACTGTCAGGTTTGATTTTTTGTTTGTTTAAAATAGATACAATATCGATACTGCTACAGCCAGCAACGCCCATGAGCAAGAGCTCCATGGGACTTGGCCCTTGTGGATCCTCGCTAGACGTTGTGTCAATTGAAATGCGATGACCACGGTCATTTGATATTACCGAATGAAATCCGTTTTGATGTTTGAGTTCTACTTTCATGATTGGGTGTGTATGTTCGTAAACAAAGGTGATAACATGCGATTGAGTTGGTCATATTCGATCAAAAAGGCATCATGCCCATGAACAGAAGATATGGTATGGTAATGAAGATTTGCTTTTTTCTCCATCAATCTCGTGTAGGTTTCGCGATTCTCGGCATCGGTAAAAAACAAGTCCGTGTCGATGGAAATCAAATGAACCGACCCTTTGATTTGTGAAGCAACCTCTTCAAATGACCCCCTTCCTTCTGTGATGTCAATCGTTCGCAGCAAGTGATTCATCAACTTATATGCTTGTAGGAGAAATCGATTGTCGAGCTTTTCGCCATGATAAAGCAACCAGCTGTCGATGTTAAATATCCCTTTTTCTTCGTGTATTGATCTTCCAAACCTTGTTTTAAAAGATTCGGGTGTGCGATAGCACATCATTGCATGGATACGCGCATCATACAACGGATTTTTTGAATTGTGTAGTATTCGATCTTGCAACAGCGTATTGGCCAAGACCCAGTCGGAGGTTTTCCAGTCGCAAGCGATAGGGATTAAGTTTTCGATGAGGTCTGGAAAGCCAGCTCCCATTTCCCAGACCAAGGCACCGCCAATGGAACCGCCAATTGCAGCGTAAAGTCTGTCGATACCCAAGTGGTCAAGAGCTTCTTTGAAAAGATTAGCTACATCCCGCAGTATGAGGTGATCATAATGCGCAATTACATCATTATCTACTCCATTTCCAGGAAAATTAAACGCCAAAATCGTGTATTGCTGGGTGTCGATGACTTTGCCATCTCCTATGAGTTCGGACCACCAACCATTTTCACCAGTCACATCAGCATCTCCCGTAAGCGAATGATTGACCAATACAACAGGAGCACTCCCCAACGGGAGACCAAACAACTTATAGGACAACCTAAAGTCCATTTGCTCTCCCGACAGAGTCGTGTATTGATCAAACTTGATGTAGGCGAGTTGAGACACTTTTAAACCTTATCAAATGCTTGTTGGAGGTCTGCTTTTAGGTCTTCAACATTTTCTAACCCGACTGAAAGACGAATCAAATCAGGTGTAACACCCGTTGATGCTTGCTCTTCTGGAGTCAACTGTTGATGTGTTGTGCTTGCTGGATGAATCACCAAGGACTTGGAATCTCCAAAATTGGCAACGAGTGCAAATAATTTGGTTTCGTCAGCTACGGTCTTTCCTGCATCAAATCCTCCTTTAAGTCCAAAAGCAAGAAGTCCACTTTGTCCTTCTGGAAGGTATTTTTTGGCAAGTTCGTTGTATTTACTTGACTTAAGTCCTGGGTAATTTACCCATGCAACATCTTCATGTGCTTCTAGCCATTCTGCCAACGCCAGTGCATTTTCACTGTGTTTTTTCATACGGATATCCAAGGTCTCAAGTCCTTGAATAATCTGAAACGCATTGAATGGGCTAATCGCAGCACCCAAATCTCTAAGACCTTCAATTCGAACCTTAGCGATATAGGCAGCTGGGCCTAAGACATCATGAAGTACTAATCCGTGATAACCATCTGATGGGGTCGTGAATTCTGGAAACTTTCCACTTGACCAATCAAAATTACCAGCGTCAACGATGGCACCGCCCATGGTAGAACCATTTCCATTGGCATATTTTGTGAGGGAGTGAATCACGATGTTCACGCCGTGTGCAATTGGATTTTGCAAAGCAGGAGTAGCTAGGGTACTATCAACCATAAAAGGTACTTTTGCTGCTTTGGCTTCTTTGGAAATTCCCTTGAGATCGAGAACGTCTAATTTTGGGTTCCCGAGCGATTCTGCAAAGAAAAGGCGTGTGTTTTCTTGCACAGCATCTGTAAAGTTCTTCGGATCGTCAGGATCTACAAAAGTCGTGGTGATACCTAATCGTGGTAACAACACCTTCAGCATATTGTACGATCCGCCATATAGACTGTTTGAGGCAACAATATGGTCTCCCGCTTTGAGCAAAACCAAAATGGCTGTACTCAATGCAGATGTTCCCGATGCGGTAGCTACCGCAGCAAGTCCGCCTTCAAGAGCAGCGATTCGTTGCTCCAATACATCAACCGTAGGGTTGTTCAGGCGGGTGTAGATGTATCCTGGCTCGGCCAGAGAAAACAGCTTAGCAGCGTGATCGCTATCGTTAAACACGTAAGCTGTGGATTGAAAAATAGGAACCGATCTTGTTCCTTGTGTCGCTGTTACATCATGACCTTGATGCAATGCGTTTGTTGAGAGTTGTTGTGTACTCATTTTTAAAAATTATTTGATAGTGAATGATGATTGTAATAAAGAAACGGCATCGAGTTTTTCCCATGGGAATAGCTCGACCTCGTGAACGATTTTTCCATTGTATGGAGATTCAAAAACTTTTTTGATCGTTTTTGGTGTGCGACCCATGTGGCCATAAGCCGCTGTCTCCGCATAAATCGGAGTTCGTAGTTTGAGGCGTTGTTCGATACCGTAAGGTGTCAAATCAAAAAGCGTTTCTAATTTTTTTGCGATTTCGCTGTCGGACAAGTCAACATGTGATGTACCGTAGGTATCCACAAAAATCGAAGTGGGCGCAGCGACTCCAATGGCATAACTCAACTGAATGAGGATTTCATCCGCGATTCCTGCAGCTACTGCATTTTTAGCGATATGCCGAGCCGCATAAGCTGCACTTCTGTCAACTTTGCTCGGGTCTTTTCCACTGAAGGCACCTCCGCCGTGTGCTCCCTTGCCCCCATAGGTATCAACAATGATTTTTCTTCCTGTCAGTCCAGTATCGCCATGAGGTCCTCCAATGACAAACTTCCCGGTTGGATTGATGTGATAAATCACATCGTTGGAAAACAAGGACTGTATCTCTGGGGAAAATGAGGCAATGACTTCTGGCATGACCTTTTCAATAATGTCTTGACGAATTTGGGCAGCCATGTTTTCGTCAGTATCGAAATCATCATGCTGTGTAGATACTACCACCGTTTCGATGCGTATGGGCTTGTGATCTTCACTGTACTCGACTGTGACTTGGGACTTGGCATCAGGACGCAAATAGTTGATGTCCGATTTCGAACGGCGAAAGTCGGCCAATACTTCTAATATTTTGTGAGAAACAGCAAGTGCTAAAGGCATGTAGTTCTCAGTTTCATTGCTGGCATAACCAAACATGATTCCTTGATCGCCGGCACCCTGCTCCTCCTTTTTCTCACGATCAACACCCTGATTGATGTCCGATGATTGTTCGTGAATCAAAGAAATCACCCCACACGAATTTCCAGAAAATTGGTAGGCATCATCGGTATAGCCAATGTCATTAATGGTTTGTCGGGCAATCTGTTGAACGTCTAAATAGGTTTTACTTTTAACCTCCCCTGAAAGAATAACCTGCCCCGTAGTCACTAGGGTTTCACAAGCGACTTTGCTCTGGGAATCAAAAGCAATAAAATTGTCGAGTAAAGCATCGCTGATTTGATCAGCAACTTTGTCGGGATGACCCTCGCTTACAGATTCGGATGTAAAAAAATAAGGCATTATATTTACTTTTTAGCGAAGAAGAAATACGATAAGTCTCTAAAAAGTAAAGCTGTTTTAGCACTTTTTTTGAGAGGTTGCAATCAGTCAAATCCTTCCTCTTATGCGCGGCAAATATACAACGCAATTCCTAATTCCAAAATATTTTTTTCAGATTATCGAAAATTAAACGAAATTCCTGCTGTTAAGGTGTTGTACTCTTGAATTGTATAGTTCGCAAAAATCTTTAGGAACAATAGATTGAGTCTTGCACCGATGATTCCCATCACACCAGAGGCCTCTGAGGAGATGCTGATGGGGTCTTCAAGGATTCGAGAAATCGTTGGCAAACCCGCAACTTCATAATCGATACTATAATCTCCACTCACGTCAAATTGAGAGTCTCCAGCGTTATAGCCCAAACCCGCAAACGCACTGATGATAGGCAAGTCAATAGAGGCGAGTGCTTGTAGAGTAAATGTATCTGCCTCAAAAGTCATTTTTCGGTTGGAACTATTCCCACCGAAAGTAGAATCTGATAAATCATATTCAAAACTCGCTTTGGATATCGCAGCCAGTACAGACACATTGAGAGGAAGCTTATCCAAAGGACCAAAGTATTGCATAATGTTGTGTTTTAAGCCAAAGCCAGTCAAACTGAATGTGCTGCCTTGCATTTCCATTGTGGGAATAAAGCGAACCAACAAATCGGTATCAAAAACTACACCAACACTAGCTTGAACAATCGGAGCAGGAATCGTTCCCATAGGCAGTTCATCTTTTAAGCCGCCAGGAAAAGAGAGTGTCCCATCATATTCAACTTCATTTCCAAGAACGCTTTCGCTAAATGAAAAATTTAACTGCTGGTCTCCACCCTCACCAAAAACAGTTGGCAATGACCCAGATGGCACGCTCAAGGAGGTAAGTCCTGTTGGAGTAAATACTTGATCTGCATCTGGCACAAAAGGGGCAGCGCCACCAATGGTCAAGCCAAAGCCTAGCTTTTTATGGGTTTTCGCACTAGTTGCCCAACCAGAATTTAAGGCATACGTTAAGGTTTTACCCAGTGGAGCAGTGTAGCCCTCAGCCAAAATACGGGCATCTTCCGTTGAGGTCAATAAAATGTTTTCAATGCCATCAAATAACTGGGCATTTGTACTTGTAATACTCAATGACAGGGTGAGAATGGATAATATTAGATTTTTCATGGATTTAGATTTTGTTCAAAATTAAAAAATTAAAGATAAAGCTGTGTGCGATAACCGGATTAAACCTCTTATCAACAATTCAATCAGATGGAAAAAAACTATCTGCAAATTCGAATCTTGATTTGAGTTTATTTTATATTTTTATGCGACTTAAAATGGATGGTATGCATATTGCGATTGCAGGAAATATTGGAGCAGGAAAAACAACATTGACAGAACTATTGGCAAAACATTACCGTTGGGAACCGCAATTTGAAGACGTTGTCCAAAACCCCTACCTCGATGATTTTTATGCCGAAATGGAGCGCTGGTCTTTTAACCTCCAAGTTTATTTTTTAAACAGTCGTTTTCGTCAAATTCTAGAAATTCATAAGAGTAAAAACACGGTAATTCAAGACCGTACAATTTACGAGGATGCTCATATTTTTGCACCCAATCTTCATGCTATGGGGCTGATGACTCATCGCGATTTTGAAAATTACAGTTCTTTATTTCAATTGATGGAGTCTTTGGTAAAAGGGCCCGATTTGCTCATTTACCTTCGAAGTTCAATTCCAAACCTTGTCAATCAAATTCACAAACGTGGGCGTGTTTATGAGAACTCCATCAGCATCGAATACCTCAGTCGATTGAACGAACGCTATGAAGCATGGATTCATGACTATGATAAAAAGAACCTCATTATCCTTGAGGTTGACGATCTCAATTTTGTAGATAACCCTGAGGACTTACAAAAAGTAGTTGAGGTTATTGACGACAAGCTTGGCAAAATGAAAATGGACGCCAAATAGACGTCCATTTTTATAAGATCAACTAGAAAATTACTTCCTTCTTACTCTTTCTCTAGCCCTTTGATTTCATTCAGTGTAGAGTCGATCATTTCTTGACTGCCAACAATCTCTTGAATGGTTTCAGAAGTTTCTCCATTTTTGGTCGTGATTGTGGTAATCGTAGCTATGGTTTCGCCCTCTGTCGAATTGGTGACTTCCACACGAATTTCTTTTTGCTGTTCTTCGGCTTGGTGTGCTTGTGCGCCATGACCATCTCCAAGTATGGGTGCAATGACTAAACCAACCAAGCATGTGAGTTTGATCAAGATGTTCATCGATGGACCAGAAGTATCTTTAAATGGATCCCCAACCGTATCGCCTGTTACGGCAGCTTTGTGCGCATCGGAACCTTTTTTCTCTACTTTTCCATTGATTTCTACACCCGCTTCAAATGATTTTTTGGCGTTGTCCCATGCACCACCTGCATTGTTTTGGAAAATCGCCCACAATACGCCTGAAACGGCTACTCCTGCCATATAACTTCCCAGAGCTTCAGGCCCCATCAACAAACCGATAATGACTGGAGTTGCAATCGTGATTAAGCCCGGAAGTAACATTTCTTTAAGCGCAGCTTTGGTTGATATCTCAACACACTTGGCATAGTCAGGTGTGCCTTTTCCTTCCAAAATTCCAGGGATTTCTTTAAACTGGCGACGAACTTCTTGTACCATTTCCATTGCGGCTTTCCCAACCGATTGCATCGCAAGGGCAGAGAAAACAACAGGGATCATTCCCCCGATAAACAATGCGGCTAAAACGTCTGCCTTAAAAATATTGATCCCGTCAATTCCTGTAAACGTTACATAAGCGGCAAACAAAGCAAGTGCAGTGAGTGCTGCGGAAGCAATCGCAAATCCTTTTCCAATCGCTGCTGTTGTGTTTCCGACAGAGTCAAGAATATCGGTGCGTTCACGAACCTCACTCGGCAATTCACTCATTTCAGCAACCCCACCTGCATTGTCGGCAATTGGGCCAAAAGCGTCAATGGCTAACTGCATGGCTGTTGTTGCCATCATAGCAGAAGCAGCTATTGCAACCCCATAGAAACCAGCAAGTGTATATGAGCCCCAAATGGCAGCTGCAAAGAGAAGAACAGAAGATGCCGTTGAAATCATTCCCACAGAAAGGCCTGCAATAATATTGGTTGCTGCACCCGTTGAGGAGTTTTGTACGATACTCATCACTGGTTTTTTACCAATGGCGGTGTAGTATTCGGTAAAGAGAGAAATTAAATAGCCCACTCCCAATCCAACGATCGTCGCATAAAATACATTTGTCGCTGCCACGTTACGAGATGCTTCGCCAAAAAACTTCATCCCATTGATGGTTTCTGGCAAGAGGTAATCGATTAAAAACCAAGAGGCGATTAGCGTAAGTAATATTGAAAAAATATTCCCTGTATTCAATGCACGTTGTACTTCAGCTTCTTTGGCGGAGTTGTCTTTGATTCGAATAAACAGAGTTCCTGCAATTGATGCAATAATCCCAACTCCTGCTAATACCAAAGGAAGAAGAATGGGACCCATCCCTTGGAAGGTGTCAAGCGTTTGTCCAGCTTCGGACATGTCCTTAATAATGTAGTTCCCCAATACCATAGAGGCGAGTACAGTCGCGACATAACTACCAAATAAATCAGCACCCATACCAGCCACATCTCCGACATTGTCACCGACGTTATCGGCAATGGTCGCAGGGTTACGAGGATCGTCTTCGGGAATACCAGCTTCCACTTTTCCAACGAGGTCAGCACCTACATCCGCTGCTTTGGTGTAGATTCCACCACCCACACGAGCAAACAGTGCGATTGACTCTGCACCGAGTGAAAATCCCGCTAGGGATTCTAGAACAATGGTCATGTTTGTATAAAAATCAGAACCGTCGATAAACTGTCCGACCAAAAACAAAAACCAAAGTGCAAGACCAAAAACGGCCAAGCCAGCTACACCCAGACCCATGACTGTACCTCCACCAAAAGACACTTTCAGCGCTTTTGGTAAACTTGTCTTAGCGGCTTCGGCAGTACGTGCGTTGGCTTCTGTTGCAATACGCATTCCAATGTTTCCTGCCAAAGCTGAAAAAATCGCTCCAACGACAAATGCTGGCACAATCAACCAGCTTGTCGTTTCGACCATAGTCGATATGCCATAAAGTGCTCCTGAGGCAACAATCACAAAAATCAATAACAAACGATATTCTGCGTTTAAAAATGCGAGTGCACCTTCTTTAATACTCTTCGAAATAGACTGCATTCTGTCTGAGCCTGCTGATTGTTTTCGTACCCAAACAGATTGGATATACATGACAATGAGTCCTATAATCGCTAATAGAATAGGGGTGTATTGAATAAAATTTTCCATATTGGTTTTCAGTTGGAATTGAATTAAAGCATCACCTTTTTGACTGCACGAACCACATCATCCCGGTTGGGTAGCCATTCGGCTAATAAGACGGGAGAGTACGGCGCAGGTGTGTCTGCTGTATTGATTTTAATAATTGGCGCATCGAGATAATCAAAGATTTGACTTTGTACTTGATATGTGATTTCAGTGGAAATATTGCCAAAAGGCCAAGACTCTTCAAGGATTACCAATCGATTTGTTTTCTTTACAGACTCGAGGATAGTATTGATGTCAAGTGGGCGGATTGTACGCAGGTCAATCAACTCAACGGAAATGTTTTCTTTTTCGAGCATTTCTGCAGCAGCGGTGGCTTCTTTGAAAATTTTACCAAAGGAAACGAGGGTGACGTCTGTTCCTGTTCGTGTGATGTCTGCAACACCAATGGGGAGTACAAATTCTCCGTCGGGAACTTCTCCTTTGTCGCCATACATTTGCTCCGATTCCATAAAAATCACTGGATCGTCATCGCGGATAGCCGCTTTGAGTAGGCCTTTGGCATCATACGGATTAGACGGTACAATTACTTTTAGCCCAGGGCAATTGGCGTACCAACTCTCAAATGCTTGAGAGTGTGTCGCTGCAAGCTGTCCCGCAGAAGCAGTTGGTCCTCGGAAAACAATGGGACAAGGAAACTGACCTCCTGACATCTGACGAATTTTTGCTGCGTTATTGATAATTTGATCAATCCCAACTAGAGCAAAATTAAAGGTCATAAACTCGATAATCGGACGATTCCCCGTCATGGTCGAACCAACCCCTATTCCAGCAAAACCAAGTTCGGAAATCGGTGTGTCAATCACACGCTTTTCACCAAACTCATCTAACATGCCTTTGGAAGCTTTGTAAGCACCGTTGTATTCGGCTACCTCCTCACCCATCAGATATATGCTTTCGTCACGACGCATTTCTTCTGACATCGCTTCACATATTGCTTCTCTGAATTGGATTGTTCTCATGCTTTTTTTTGACTGCGCAAAAATAGCAATATTTACAAGAATGAACCAACTTATTTTGACTTGAATAAATTATTATGCATGCATAATAATTTCAATTATTTTTCTATCTTTGTTTTATATCTGTAAATCATGAAAATCTTAGTCTGCATCAGTTGTGTACCAGACACAACTTCAAAAATTAATTTTAAAGACAACAATACCGTCTTTGACGAGCAGGGTGTTCAGTTTGTGATTAATCCAAATGATGAATTTGGATTGACACGCGCCATTTGGTTTAAAGAAAAGATTGGAGCCAGTGTTGATGTTTTGCATGTAGGCGAAGCAAGTGCCGATCCTACCCTTAGAAAAGCACTTGCCATTGGCGCCGACAAAGCTATTCGAATCGATACGCCTGCTACAGATGCTTTTGTCGTTGCTGATCAAATTTCAAACTATATCCAGGCAAACCCTTACGACTTGATCATCGCTGGGCGAGAATCTATCGATTACAATGGTTCTATGGTTCCAGGCATGATTGCAGCCAAGTGTGATTTGGCTTTTGTCAACACTTGTGTCAAACTAGAAATCGATGGTTCAACTGCTTCTGCCACCCGAGAAATGGATGGAGGGATGGAAGTTCTCCGTGTTGAACTTCCGCTGATCATTGGGAGTCAAAAAGGACTTGTAGAAGAAACCGACCTCCGCATTCCGAACATGAGAGGAATCATGCAAGCAAGACAAAAACCTCTTGCGGTTGTTCCTGCCACAGAATCATCATCCAAAACAGCGATAAGCAGTTTTGAAAAACCTGCCCCAAAAGCAGCAGTCAAACTGGTTCCTGCCGATGACATCGACCAACTCATCGACCTATTACAAAACGAAGCTAAAGTATTATAAACCATGTCTATTCTTCTATTTGCCGAATCCCAACAAGGGAAGCTCAAAAAGGGTTCTGCAGAACTCTGTTCTTATGGATTTGCTCTTGCTCAACAGCAAAACACCTCACTTACTATTGTCACAGTCAATTGTGAAAACGCAGATCAAATTGCTCAATATGGTGTATCAAAATTGATCAACCTCAACTTGAATGTCGACTATTTTGAGGCCCATGCGTATGCTTCTGCTTTGGCTGAAATTGCCATGGCCGAACAGGCAAAAATTATCGTGATTAGTAGTAGTGCTGATGCCAAGTATATGGGGGGTGTTTTGGCTGGCAAACTGCAAGCTGGCTATGTTACCAATGTCGTAGAATTGCCAAGTACCAGCGAGCCCCTAACGTTAAAGCACGCTGTGTTTAGCAACAAAGCATTTGCCAATACAGCACTTGAAGGAAAGGTGAATATTATCGGTTTGGCCAATAATGTACATGAGGAAACAACTCAGAGCACATCGACTGATGTACAGCAGCAAGATATACATACGGATATCAAATGTACACAGTCGAGTATCGAACAAAGCCAGGGAAAGGCAACCATAGCCGATGCCGATGTCGTTGTTTCTGGTGGACGTGGGCTAAAAGGTCCTGAGAACTGGAGTCTGATTGAAGATCTTGCCGATGCGCTAGGTGCTGCAACTGCCTGTTCAAAACCCGTTTCTGATATGGGATGGCGTCCACATAGTGAGCACGTTGGACAAACTGGAAAACCCGTGGCAACTAACCTGTATATTGCTGTTGGGATTTCGGGTGCCATTCAGCATCTGGCTGGGGTGAATGCATCCAAAGTAAAAGTGGTGATTAACTCAGACCCAGAAGCTCCTTTTTTCAAGGCAGCCGATTATGGAATTGTGGGTGATGCCTTTGAAGTGCTACCAAAATTGACAGAAAAACTAAAAGCCAGAACCTAGACGAGGTTTAATCGCCTTTTTTCCATAAATTCGTTACAGTTGTTATTCAATTTATAATGAGTTTAGTCAAACTTCAGGTCAACAGAATATCCTACAGTCAAAATCAAAGTGGCGCCTATGCCCTCATACTTGACGAAGTGGGTGGTGTACGTAAGCTCCCTGTAATTATTGGTGAATTTGAGGCCCAATCTATTGCCGTTGCACTGGACGACGACATCCAGCTTCAACGCCCATTTACACACGATTTGTTTCGCAATTTTTCTGCAAGATTTGAAATTCGCATTAAACGTGTCATCATCCAAAAACTTGTTGACGGCGTGTTCTATTCTAGCTTAATTTGTGAACGTGATCAGATTGAAGAAATCATCGATTCTCGTACATCAGATGCCATCTCACTAGCTTTGCGTTTTCATGCGCCTATTTTTGCTCACGAAAATGTTCTTGAAAAAGCAGCCGTGGTTATCGACGACAAAAGCTTAGACAAACAAACTACAAATGAAACAAAAGAAACAGACGATCTTCATCACCTAAGCATAGATGAACTGCAAGTACGTATTCAAAAAGCTCTCAAAAGAGAGGAATATGAGCTCGCTGTTAAACTGCGTGATGAAATCGCCAAACGAGAATCTGACTCTTAAAACTACCCTTTGATATTAGCAAGCATTCAAACTGAAGTTATTCCCAGCGCTGGATTGGGACTACAAAGTGTTTTACGTGGCCTCCTCGGCCTTTTCGTTCTATTGGCTATCGCCATAGCCTGTAGTGCAGACCAAAAAAATATTGCCTGGAAAACTGTTGGAATCGGGCTATTGATTCAATTGATGCTCGCAATTGGCATTTTACGCGTTGGATGGATTCAAAGTATTTTCGAAGCCATGGGTAAGCTCTTTGTCAGCATACTCGATTTTACCAATGCTGGAAGTATTTTCCTGTTTGGAGATTTGATGAACGCCGACTCTTATGGCTTTATTTTCGTTTTTCAGATTTTGCCCACTATTGTCTTTTTTGCTGCCTTGACTTCTCTTCTCTTCTACTTAGGAGTGATTCAAGTTGTCGTTAAATTCCTTGCACTTGCACTGACAAAAGTTCTCAAAATTTCTGGAGCAG
>Ga0213865_10000389_pt1 | contig 29952 bp, 23 predicted proteins | sample PICome_6_FD_160100 | JGI IMG/M metagenome (GOLD analysis project Ga0213865, IMG submission 160100) | Coastal seawater microbial communities near Pivers Island, North Carolina, United States - PICO282 | ecosystem: Environmental > Aquatic > Marine > Coastal | place: USA: North Carolina...
ACAATCCAATAATTCCATATATTGAAGGTGATGGTATTGGATATGATATTACTCCTGCAATGATTAAAGCTGTAGATAGTGCTGTTAAAGTTGCGTATCTTGGTGAAAGAAAAATTGAGTGGATGGAGGTATTCTGTGGAGAGAAATCCACCCAAGTATATGGTGAAGATGTATGGTTACCTGATGAAACACTTGATGCGCTTCGTGAATACGTAGTAAGTATCAAAGGACCATTAACAACGCCTGTTGGTGGTGGTATAAGATCCTTAAATGTCTCTTTAAGACAAATCCTTGATCTTTATGTATGTCTTAGACCTATAAGATACTTTGATGGTGTGCCATCACCAGTAAAAGAACCTCAAAATGTTGATATGGTAATTTTTAGAGAAAATTCTGAAGATATATATTCAGGAATAGAGTTTCAAGCAAATACTGATGATGCAAATAAACTAGCTGAAATTTTAAAGAATGAATTTAAAAGCGATAAAATTAGATTCCCCGAGAATGTTGGTCTTGGTGTTAAGCCAATCTCTTTTGAGGGAACATCGAGATTAGTTAAATCAGCAATTGATTATGCAATTGATAATGACAGATCATCAGTAACGCTAGTTCATAAAGGTAATATTATGAAGTTTACCGAAGGCGCTTTTAGAGACTGGGGGTATGAAATAGCAAGCACTGAATATGGGGGAGTGGATCTTGATGGCGGTCCATGGCAAGTTATTAAAAATCCAAAAACTGGTAAAGAAATTATAATCAAAGATGTTATTTGTGATGCTTTTCTGCAACAAATTCTTTTAAGACCAAAGGACTATGATGTTATAGCAACCATGAATCTTAATGGTGATTATATATCTGACGCTTTGGCGGCTTGTGTTGGTGGAATTGGAATTGCCCCAGGTGCAAACCTTTCAGATAAATATGCAGTTTTTGAAGCTACTCATGGAACTGCACCTAAATATGCATGTCAAGATAAAGTTAATCCCGGATCTTTAATATTGTCCGCTGAGATGATGTTAAGACATATGGGTTGGACAGAAGCCGCGGATCTTATAATCAAATCTATGGAAAGAACAATTGGCGCTAAAAAAGTAACTTATGATTTCGAGAGAATGATGGATGGCGCTGATTTGGTTTCTTGCTCAGGCTTTGCCGATGAGATGATCAAAAGAATGTAATGATAAAGCTTTTTGCAGATGAAACTAATTCAAATGATTTAGGTACATCTGTTTTAGAAAAAGAACCCGAACTAAAAGAACCTCCTTTATATCAAGTTATTCTTCTAAATGATGATTACACTCCAATGGAGTTTGTTGTCTACGTACTGCAATCTGTATTTAATCACGATCATCAAAAAGCAACCGAAATAATGATGGCTGTTCATACAAAAGGTAGGGGTGTTTGTGGTATATTTTCTAAAGAGATAGCTGAAATGACATCTCACGAGGTAAATGAGCTTGCAAAAAGTCATCATCACCCTCTATTAAGTGAAATTGAACCATTAACTGATTAATATGTTTAGTAAAGACTTAGAATTATCTATTGCTGCGCTTTTTGATAAAGCACAAGAATCAAATATTCAATATATTACTGTAGAACATCTATTTCTCATGATTTTAAGTGATTCAGATGTTATATCTTGCCTTAATTCACATGGTGTAAATATTGATTCACTTAAAAACTCAATAAATGATCATCTATCAAAAACAACCATTCAAAGATCTGATATAAAAAAACAAGTTCAACCAACTTTGGGATTCCAGCGTGTTCTTCAAAGATCAGTTTTTCATATTCAATCTCAAGGAAAGGGTGTTGTGAAACCAATTAACATATTGGTTGCAATTTTTTCTGAGAAAGAATGCCATTCTGTATACCTATTAAATAAGAATGGCTTATCAAGACTTGATGTTGTGTCTTATTTATCACATGGTCCCAAAGATATCAGCGAAACCGATAAAGTGGAAGAGGGTGAGGGTTCTATAGAAAACTCTCAACAAACCTCAGAGTCAAATTATTTAATTAATTTAAATAATCTCGCAATAGATAATAAGATTGATGCATTGGTGGGTAGAAAAAGCGAAGTAGAAAGGATGATACAAATCCTATCAAGAAGAACTAAAAACAATCCATTGCTGGTTGGTGAATCGGGTGTTGGCAAAACAGCTATAGCTGAAGGTATTGCGAAACTTATAACAACAGGTAGTGTCCCTGACATAATAAAAGATACTACTGTATATGCATTAGATATTGCAGCTCTTATTGCTGGAACTAAATATAGAGGTGACTTTGAAAAAAGATTAAAAAACGTTTTATCGTTTTTAAAAAAACAAAACAATCCAATTTTATTTATAGATGAAATTCATACGATTATTGGTGCCGGATCAGCTTCTGGAGGCTCAATGGACGTATCTAATCTTATAAAGCCTGCTTTAGCTAGAGGAGATCTCAGATGTATTGGATCAACAACTTTTCAAGAGTACAGAGGCATCTTTAATCAGAATCAAGCTCTATCTAGGCGCTTTCAAAAGATTGATGTTAACGAACCATCTATTGATGAATGTTTAGAAATTATTTCAGGAATTAAACCAATTTATGAAACATATCATAACGTCGAGTTTTCAGCAGAGGCTATTAAGACTGCAATAGAATTATCTGCAAAGTATATGACTGATAGATTTTTGCCAGATAAAGCCATTGATGTAATTGATGAAACCGGGTCAATGATTAATGTAAATAGATCATCAAATAAAAAAATTAAGATCAAGAAAAAAGATATTGAAACAACTATATCTAAAATAACAAAGATACCTGAACAGAGTATTTCATCGACTGATAAGAAAAATCTTAAAGCTATTGAATCAAATCTTAAAAGAGTTATTTTTGGACAAGATCATGCTGTTGAAACTCTTTCTAATGCCATTAAATTATCTAGAGTAGGGCTCAGAGATGATAATAAAACAATTGGATCATTCTTATTTACAGGGCCAACTGGAGTTGGAAAAACTGAGATAAGCAAACAACTTGCTGAGATCTTAGGAATAGATCTTATTAGATTTGATATGAGTGAATATATGGAAAGGCATACAGTTTCAAGATTAATTGGTGCACCACCAGGTTATGTAGGTTTTGATCAAGGGGGTCTTCTTACAGAAGCTATTGTAAAGTCTCCTAACTCTGTCCTTTTGCTTGATGAAATAGAAAAGGCTCACCCCGATATATTTAATATTTTATTACAGGTTATGGATGCGGGTGTTTTAACGGACAATAACGGAAGGAAGGCAGATTTTAGGAATGTAATTTTAATCATGACAACAAATGTAGGTGCTGAATTGCTTTCTAAATCAAGTATTGGTTTCAATCAAAATAGCAACGAAACCGATGCAATGTCTGCATTAAATCGTCTTTTTTCACCAGAATTTAGGAACAGACTTGATGAAACTATTCAGTTCGATTATTTAAATAGGGCAGTTATATTATCAATTGTTGATAAGTTTCTTATTAAACTTCAAGCTCAGTTAGACAAGAGAAATGTTGAGATAAATGCCTCATCTAAGGTAATTAATTGGATAGCCGATAACGGTTATGATAAAGAAATGGGAGCAAGGCCAATGGAAAGATTTATTGCAAAAAATATTAAAAAACCATTAGTTGATAAGCTACTATTTGGTTCTCTTAGAGCTGGAGGGATAATAAAGCTAGATATAAAGAATGATAAATTGGTCTTTTCGGATACAAAAAAGACCACAAAGGTTTAAATTATCTGCCTCTGAATGTAATTCTTCCTTTTGTTAGGTCATATGGGCTCATTTCAACCTTTACTTTATCTCCAGTAAGGATTCTTATGTAATGTTTACGCATTTTTCCTGATATATGCGCTTCAATTATATGGCCATTATCCAACTTAACCTTGAATGTTGTATTTGGCAAAGTTTCTATAACTTCACCCTCAAACTCTAAATTATCTTCTTTTGACATGAGGCCATTTTAAACTAATTTTGATGCAATAGGTGCTTCATATAGTTATATAATAAAGAAAATTTTTAAATAATAAGGATTCAAAATGATTAAAAACCCTGGAGAAATAACACTGGATGATGCTTTAACTATTTGTAAAGAAGCTCTTAAAAAAGGAAGAGAATTAGATTTAATGCCATTAACAGTAACAGTTGTAGATGTTGCAGGTGTAATAAGAGCAACAATGGCTGAAGAAGGTTCTGGATTGATAAGATCTGACATAGCTTATGCTAAAGCATGGACATGTTTAGCATTCAATGTTTCATCTAATACATTAAGAGATATATTTGAAGGTCAGCCTAGATTAGCTCCAGCAGTTTCAGCAATGCAAACAATGGCTGGAGGAAAACTTGTTCCAACACCTGGGGGCATGTTAATCCAAAAAGATGGTAAAAACATTGGTGCTGTGGGTGTAACTGGTGATAAATCAGATCAAGATGAATTATGTGCTATAGCAGGAATTGAAGCATTAGGTTGCAACCCAGGCCATAAAGCCAGTTAATTACATATAATATTAAACATAATATATATTATGCGAAGTTATATATATTAATAAGAATAATATTAGCGGCAATACCCTTTTATGGAGAGTTTTATAAATTATCTTCGTAATTTAGAATATTAATCAATAGTTTTAACTTCTATATAGTCTATAAGTAGTCTACCCTTATCAGGATTGTTTAAGTTTGAACACTCTGAGTCTTGGCAATATTTAGAGTTATTGATATATCCTCCATTTGTACCACCTACTGCAACATTCATTATCAAATAGAATGGTTCATTAAATGGCCAATACATTCCATTTATAAAATCTGGCTCTGTTGTGTAATCAATTGAATGAAATGGTTCGTCAAATGTATCTAAATAAAATTCAAGTCTGTTTGTCTCCCATTTAAAAGTAATTGAATGAAATTTATCTACAAAATTAACATTTTGTGGAACTGTTTCAATTGCATATTTATAAATATGATTTTGATAGTCCATTCCATAATGGACTGTAGCTTGAATTTGATTGTCTTGGTTAGAGTACATATGTTCCATAATGTCTATCTCACCATCTCTAGGCCAAGATGTATCATTATTATCAAATGATTGTGGCATCATCCAAAATGCTGGCCAATGACCACTACCCTCTGGAACCTTAAAGCATACAGTAACTTCTGATCCAGGACTTACATTAAGTTTATTTTTGGTCACTAATTTACCTGACGTATAATCAAAGGTTCCACCCCATGAACTACAATCATTAGTTGCACAATACGGATCATCAAAAGGAGTCTGTCCATAGCCTGCATTCCAGTAAATGGGTTGGATCTTTAAATAGCCATCTTCTATGAAAGTATTTTCAGTCGTACCTGTAGAAGCATTACAGTCTTTAGAGTACCCATTTTCACAGCTAGTATAGTATTGCTCTTCGTCATTCCCCCAACCTGGGACCCATTGTCCTCCGCTAAAGAAACCATTGCCAGTTTCATAAGAAAAATTATTTGTATCAAGTATGTTTGAAGTGAAATCTTCTAACCAATAATTTGACCCGCTATTTGTCGTTGCTCTGCAATATGATGGCTTGTCCTGATCATAAGGGTTACCACTTCCAGAAGTATTTTCTGTAACTTCAATAGAAACAGATTTTTGTTCACTTGAACCGCTAGAATTAGAGCAAACTAATAAATATTCAAATGTACCAACATCAGACATTAATAATATTTCAGTGCCGCTTGTAGCTTTTGATCCATCCCAACTTCCAGATGCAGAACATGAAGTGGAATAAGAGGAAGACCATGATAATGTTATTGAATTACCTGCAACAACAGAAGTTTGATCAGCAGTAAATGAATTTATAACAGCCTGATTTGATGTACTGCCTGTGTTACCACCTCCTCCGCTAGAGCTTGATGAAGAATCTCCACCTCCACCACCGCCACACGCTGAAATTAAAAAAATAGATGATATTAAGGTTACATTTAGGAGATTTTTCATTGTTGATGATAAATTTTAAAAAACAATATATTGTATAGGATATATATGTAAATTAAATAGGAATTTAGAATGAACAGAATAATATTTAAAGGATTTTTACCACTAATTTTAATAACAAATTTATATGCTTCAGCATTGTCTGAGCCTACTGCTTATTCTAAAAACCTATATAATCAATCTATATTAGATGGAAATTATGATGCGACTATCAGCAAGCCAGACAAATTTCTTGATTTTAATTATGGTGAGCGTGTTGCCTCCCCCTCTCAAATCTCAAATGCAATATCAACGTGGGCTAAAGAATCAAATAAATTAAAAGTAGTTGAGTATGCTAGATCTCATGAAAATAGACCTTTATATGCTCTGTATATCTCTGCTGAATCAAATATAAGTAAACTAGATCAAATTAAAACAGACATAGGAATGCTTGCTGATGCTCGATCTACTAGTGAGTCTCAAGCGAAGCGTTTAATAAAATCTTTACCAGCCATAGCATGGATGGCCTACTCTATTCACGGAAACGAAACTTCTGGCTCAGATGCTGCTTTAGGTCTCATTTATCATCTTATTGCTAGCAAAGATAAAGAGGTCATAAATATGCTATCTGATATGGTAATTATTGTTGACCCTATGATGAATCCAGATGGAAGAGATAGATTTGCTAAATCTCTTGAACAATATCGCGGAACAGCACCAAATTACGATGACCAATCTCTACTTCATACAGGTGATTGGCCGTATGGAAGAACCAATCATTATTATTTTGATCTAAATAGAGATTGGTTTTACCTTACTCAACCTGAAACACAAGGAAGAGTAGCACTAATAAATCAGTGGAGCCCTCAGATTCTTGTTGATGCTCATGAAATGGGTGCGCAAGATACATTTATGACTGGCCCCGCTAGAGAACCTATTAATAAAAATATGCATTCTAGTTTACTGAAATGGGGTAATATTTTTGCTCAAGATCAAGGATCTGAATTTGATAAAAGAAACTGGCGTTTTTACACAGGTGAGTGGCATGAGGACTTGTATCCTGGCTATTCTTTTTACGTTAATTTCAGGGGTACATTAGGAATTCTATATGAACAATCACGTATGGCAGAAGATGGAGTTAAAAGACCAGAAGGAACTATACAATCTTACAAAGAATCTGTGCACCATCAATTTATTAGCTCTTTGGTTAACCTAAAAACTTTACAAAAAAATAGTGATGCAATGTATAAAGATTTTTGGGAAGGCAGAAAATTAAACGTTTCTAATACCAGTAAATGGGCTAATAAATCATTTGTAATACTTCCTACAAAAAATACTAAAAGAATAAATACTCTTGCTGCCAAACTAAAAGCACAAGATATAGAGATATATCAAAATACTAAAGAAATTAAAGTTGAGGGAGCTTTAAAGCAAACAGGTGATGTATTAAATGAATTTGTTATACCCATTGGAAGTATGATCATCCCAAACAGACAACCTGAAGCACCATTAGTATCAGCAATATTAGAATTTGATGCAGAGATTGACAATGAAGTTCTAGTTAAAGAGCGACAAGCTACTTTAAAAAATGGCTCATCGATAATGTATGACACCACTGCATTTAATTTTACTATGATGTATGGATTAGATGCTTTAACTATCCCAATGCACCTAAATAAAAATCTAATTTCATGGACGCCCTCCTCTATAGATATTGATATAGATGCTTCAGCTATTATGTGGGCAGTTGAAGGTGAGGATGATTTATCAGTAGCATTTGCTGCAAGATTAATGGAGCAAGGGGTAAAACTAAGAATTGTAGATAAAGAAATTAATTTATCTAATAAATCACTAACTAGAGGAAGTGTTATTGCCCTTGCATTAGACAATCCTAACTTGAACAATTTAACTGACTTAATTTCGAGCGTAGCAAATGAATTAAATGTCTCTGTTTTCTCTTTAAAAACTGGATTTGGTAAAGAAGAGTTACCTGATTGGGGCGGAAGGCATTTTAGATTATTAAATAAACCTAAAATTGCTATTCTAAGTCATAGCGGTTTTAGTTCTTATGATGTAGGTGTAAGTTGGTGGTCAATAGATCATCATCTAGGAATAAGACATAGTCAATTGAATACCTCAATGATAGGTTATGCTGATTTAAGAAGATATAACACTTTAATCATGCCAAGTGGTTATAGAAATTTGTCATCAAGTGAAATGACAGCTCTTAAAGATTGGGTTAAGCAAGGAGGTACTTTGATTGCTCATAACTCAAGCACAAGAAGGCTGTTATCTCAAGATTCTTTTAGTAGAGTTAAAGAGATTTCAGACACTTTCGATTCAGCACATAAATATAATGTTTCATTACAAAGAGAGTTCTTGGCTAAAGATACTGAAGTGGACAAAGAAATTGTAAATAATAATAAAGTTAATTTTGAACTTAATTACCCATGGGAAAATAGTAAAAATAAAATTAGCGCTGATGCTCTTAAGAAGCGTGATAATTGGCAGTCTTTATTTATGCCATCTGGTGCATTTGTATCTGGTAGAGTGAACAAGGATCATTGGTTATCATTTGGTTCGATCAATACACTACCTCTTTTATATTCAAACCTTCCGGTACTCATGTCTGATTCAAGTTCAAATGCTGTAATTAGAGTTGGTGAGCTAATAAATTCATCTGATAATGATAACTATAAGAGTCTTAACTGGTCAGATATACCAGCTGGTAAAGATATCAATGTTAGAATGAGCGGCCTTGTTTGGCCTGAAGCTTCAAACAGAATAGCTAATTCAGCATATTTAACACAAGAGAGGTACGGTAAAGGTCAAATTATTCTATTTGCAGGTGAGCCTAATTTTAGAGGCTCTGCTCTTGGAACAAATAGAATTTGGTTGAATGCTATAGTCTACGGTTCAGGGCTTGGAACATCAGCTAATATAGAGTTATAAATTATAACTTTATATATAAATCTTAGACTTATTTTGTAGCAATAATCATAAATTTTTAAGATATTATTAAATAGTATTTAATTATTATATGGGAGAGAATTTATGAATACAGAATACGAAATTTGGAACCTTATGTATTTAGGGTTTATTTCTAATGCAATGTTTATGGTTGCAATGGTCCTTTTAACTTGGCTTGGATTTAGGTTTGCTGCAAGAATCTATGATGATTCTAATGCAAATGTAGCTGCAAAAGTAACTGCAACGCTTTTTTACTTACTTGTAGGAATCATGTTCTATAACACCGCTCAGATTGGTGGTGCTATTATTGGGGGTGCTGCTGAAAACTTATCTGCTCTTGAAGAAGTGTCTCAAAGAGGCCAAGATCTAATTGATAGAGTTGAATCAGGATTTGTTCCTGGTGGTCTTGTAAGTACAGCATTGAATGTCGTAATAGTGTTTTTTCAACTAGCAATGACTTGGGGTAAAAAGGCTTAATAATATTTAAAGCTTATAAGGGGGATTAATATCCCCTTTTTTATTTCCAAAAATAAAATATACTCATTAAGTTCATGTATAAAACATTATTTAATAATTTATGGAAAGCAACAACAGCTTATGTTGTTGGCAGCTTTGCTTTAATTCAATTTGCTAGCGTTTCATTTACATATTTTGATCTGGAGGCTTCTTTAGGATTAACAAATACAGAGATAATGAAATTCCTATACGTTGTTTTAGCAATAGGTTTTCCATCTACACTTGCCCTAGTCTTCTTCTTTAAAAAAGATGTAATAGATAAAGATGAAGTTAAGCCAAATAATTCATTATTAGATAATAAAAAAATTGGTGCATATAAACAAAAAATAGCTGTAATACCATTTACAAATTTAAATAAAGATGATGACGGCTCTTTTCTTGTTGATGGAATTGTCGAAGATTTAATAACAGAGTTCTCAATGATTAAAGAAATAGAGATTCTTTCTAGACAGACTTGTTTTGATTTTAGAGATAAAAATTATGATATTGATAAATTCAAAAATGATTTTGATTTAGATTATCTAGTTTCTGGAAGTATAAGAATTCTAGATAACAGGCTTAGAGTTTCAGTTGAGCTTTCAGAAACAATTGAAGGCAATGTAATTTGGTCTAATAAGTACGATAGAGTTAAAGAAGATATATTTGATATTCAAGATGAGATTGTTAGAAAAATAATTATCTCTTTAATTGGTGAAATAGAATTTTCAAGTTTAGAGAGATCAAAAAGAAAACCAACAGAAAACATTACATCCTATGAGTATCTTCTAAAAGGAAAAGATCTGCATCACAAGTTTACTAAAGAAGCTAATGAGGAGGCTCTAATAGCTTTAGATGCATCAATTAATGCAGATAAATCAAATTCACAAGCCTATGCTTGGAAGGCTTGTGCTTTAGGTCAAGCATACGGCAGAGGATATATACCTGTTAGTGATGAGTTATATATATCAATCATGGAAAATATAAATAAAGCTGTTGAACTAAACAATAATGATTTTGAGGCTCATAGGATGCTTGCAGAAGTTCATTTATCTCTTCATGATTTTGATAAAGCCCTCCTTCATGGAACCAAGGCATTTCAATTAAATCCTAATGATCCAAGAGTTACCTCTGTATATGGTGAAATATTAGTTAGGGCTAATAAAATACCAGAAGGATTGGATATGTTAGAAAAAGCATATGAATTGGATCCTGTGCCTCAAGGCCAATCAACTTCTGATAAAAGAATTAGTGCTCTTATAACTGGATATTATTTATCAAATAATCTGGATCGTTGTAATGAATTATTTAAATCAATAACTGATGTAGATTTTAGATCATGGTTAATGGTTTTAGATATAAACAAAAATCATAAAAATGAAAATCTAGCTTCAATAAACATACATTCAAATAAGTTTAAAGAAATTGATTACAACCTTGAAATTGATAGATTCCATTTAAATAATAAAAGTCTCAAGGATTCATTAATTGAGAGAGCCAAAGAAGAACTCTTTGCATAATAAAAAAATCTTTCAAATTAAAATAATTTGTTTATTATATTTTTATGAGCAAAGCAAAAATAGCATCTTCTTTTATAAAAATTAAGTTCCATAAAATTGGCTCGATTTTAATTAAAACAGCTGGTACATATGCTGTGACTGCTTTTGCGCTAATTCAATTATCAAGTATCGTAGTAACTAATATTTCAACAGTAGATATTCTTGGAATTACATCTGAACGATTTATGCAGCTGCTTTTCATCATCATTCTTATTGGCTTTCCACTATCTTTAATAATAGCTTTCTCTTTTAAAAAGAAAAACTTAAACCAAGAAGTTCTTAAAGATTATGAAGATTTAAAAAATGTTATTTCAAACAAAAAGCCAAAAATAGGTGTTATACCTTTTGAAAATCTTAATGATGATAAGGATGGAGCTTTTCTTGTAGACGGTATTGTTGAAGACCTTATAACAGAACTTTCAATGATAAAAGAAATATCAGTTGCAACCAGAAGGACTTGTTTTGGTCTAAAAGGAAAAGATTATACAAGTCAAGCATTTAAAGATGAGTGGGGTTTTGATTATGTTGTATCTGGAAGTATTAGATCTGCTGAGGATAAATTACGAATATCTGTTGAATTAAGTGATATGGAAGATGATCAAGTTATTTGGAGCAATAAGTACGATAAGTTAAAAGCTGATATATTTGAATTACAAGATGAGATAGTAACTCAAATTATTTACTGCGTAATTGGTGAGATAGAGATAACTAGTCTTAAAAGAGCTCACAGAAAGCCCACTGAAAGCATGACGTCGTATGAATACACCCTAAAAGGCAGAGCGCTTAACCAAAAATTTGAAAAAGATGCAAACGCTGAAGCTATCAAAATGCTAGATGCTGCAATTGAGGCAGACGAACTCAATCCCCTTCCCCATTCATGGAAAGCATGCACACTTGGCCAGTCGATGTTCTTAGGTTTTAAGGATCAATCTGAGGTAATGCCAGACATGTTAGAAGCTTTGAGTAAAGCCAATGAACTAAATGATAATGATTGGAACACGAATAGAATTCTTGCAGAAGCTAATCTAACCATGAATGATTTTGAACAAACAAAAGTTTATGCAACTAAAGCCTATAGAGCCAATCCAAATAACCCACATGTTTTATCAATTTATGGTGAATCTTTATTGAGAAATGGTGATATAGACACAGCAATCAAAATATTTGAGAAAATGTATGAATTAGAGCCAATAGTTGCAGCAGACACTAACTCTGACAGACCGCTGCAAGCAATACTTTTTGCTTACTATATGAATAATGATCTTGAGAAATGCAATGAATTGCTCAATCAACTTGATGATTTTACATCTAAAACTTGGCTAGCTTTAATTGATTTACATCATAGAAATAAAAAAGACTACAAACAAGAAGATTGGTTTATTAAAGGCATGAGTAAATTTAAAAATTTAGATTGGAAAAGTGAAATCAAGTCATTTCATCTAAATGATAAAGATATATTAGAAAATCTATCTAATATGTCAGCAAGTCTAGCTTAGTAAATATAAATAATAATTTAATAGGTAGCTGATCTTATTTATACTAAGCATAAAAATATGAATAAATTTCTTACATTAATAATTCTTTTAAATATATCCTGCACAACAATGATTGATAATAAACCTGAAGCAAAAAAAATACCTAAAATTTTAAATAACCATAATGATGAAAGAATAGATAATTATTACTGGTTAAGAGATGATTCGAGAACTGATGAGGATGTAATTAATTATTTAAAAGAGGAAAATGCATATAAAGAAAATTGGTTTAAATCAAAAAAACCATATAAAGATGAGCTAATTGAAATATATAAAAAACAACTACCCAAAGAAGAAGTTTCATATCCACTAATCAATGATAAATATAAATACTTTACGAAAATCAATAACAATGAGGAATTGAAAAGGATTTATAGATCTTCTAATAACAAGAAGGAAGAATTGTTATTTGATCCAAATATAAAGCTCAAGACTCAAGAATATTATGATGTAAAGGGAGTATATCCATCAAATGATAATACATTGCTAGTATTAAGTGAGGATAATAACGGAAGAAGAACATATACATTAAAATTTCTTGATCCAAATAATAAAGAATTTGTATATGAATCTATAGAGAGAACTACTGGTAATGCAATCTGGTCAACTGATAATTTATATATTTTTTATATTAAGAAAGACCCTACAACTTTAATTGCCAATGCAGTTTATAGACACCAAATAGGAAGCTCAGTTTTAGAGGATGAACTAATCTATAAAGAAGAGGATGAATCATTCGAACTATCTCTATCAAGGTCAAGGGATAAGAATTATTTATATATAAATATTGATGCTACAGATAATAATGAAATTAGAACAATTGATTTAAACAACCCTCTTTCATCACCTAAAGTTTTTATTAATAGAGAATTAAATCACCTCTATTACATTGAACATGCAGGAAATAACGTTTTTCTGGTTTTATCAAATAAGAATGCTCCTAATTTTAAGATATTAAAATCTATTTCAGAGACCAATAGAGATGTTCAATCAATGGAAACTATTGTTGAACATTCATCAGATACTTTTATAAATAATATTTTGCTTGTGAATACTACTTTAGTTCAAGAAGTTAGGTTTAATGGATTGCCTGAAATATATTTGTTAAACATGGTATCTAGAGAAACTAATAAAATTCAATTTAGTGATAATGCGTACGACGTTTCAATAAATAACACTCATTCAAATAACAAATCACTATTTTACAACTACTCTAGCCTTCTGAATCCAGAATCTATAGTTGAATTTAATATAGATAAAGCTGAATCAAATCTTGTTTGGAGTAAAGAAATTAATAATTTTGATAAGAATAAATATGAAGATAATAGATTTTTTATTACAGCAAGAGATGGAGAGCAAATACCAGTCGTAACTATAGCTAAGAAAGGTATAGATTTAAAAAATGCACCAATTTTGTTTTATGGATATGGTTCATATGGAATTAATATTGATGCAAGTTTTAGACAATCCATAATACCTTTGTTAAACAAAGGTTTTATTTTTTCAATTATAAATATCAGAGGTGGCGGCGAGATGGGTAGGCGCTGGTATGAAATGGGAAGAATGAAAAATAAAATGAATACCTTTTATGATTTTAATGATGCTGTAAAAGCTGTTCTTAAAAAAGAAATTGGTGATCCGGCTAATGTATTTGCAAGAGGTGGAAGTGCTGGTGGACTTTTGATGGGTGCAATTATTAATTTAGAGCCTGAGTTGTATAAAGGCATATTATCAGGTGTTCCATTTGTTGATGTTGTTACAACTATGTCTGATCCTTCAATACCCTTAACAACATTTGAATATGGAGAATGGGGAAATCCTGCAATTAAAAGTGAATATGAATATATGTTGAAATATTCACCATATGACAATATAGACTATAAAAACTATCCAGCTGTATTTATAACTTCAAGCCTATATGATTCACAAGTTCAATATTTTGAACCAGCAAAATATATTGCTAAGTTAAGAGATTTTAATCTTTCTGAAAATCCAATTTTAATGGATATGAATCTCATCGGAGGCCATGGTGGAATGAGTGGCCAAATTAATCAATTCAATGAAATCGCAGAGGAGTTTAGTTTTATATTAAACCTATCAGAATCTAACTAGGCAATTACTACAATATAATAAGCAGTAGGTATAGCTATTAACCAAAGGGTAAACCCCAAAACAAAAGGTTTTAAATTCAATGATTTGAAATCAATTAGAGTCGTTTGTGTACCTATGCAAAAAAGACCTATCATTAAAATACATTTACTTAAAAACCTTAGCCTCAATTCTGTTTCATAATCTATAATTCCGCTGGAATTGACTAATACCGCAAATATAAAAAAGAAGATAAATATTGGATATTTAGATTTAACGTTATCTTCTTTATACAATAAATTTAATAAAATAATTAATGGAATTAACCATAGAGTTCTAGATACTTTTAAGGTTGCAGCTACTTCAACTGACTCAGTGCTATATTCTAATGCAGTTCCAATAACTGACGATGTATCATGAACTGCTAAGGCTACAAATGAGCCAAATTCAACACTATTCATTGATAATAAAGATCCAATGTAGGGAAAAAATATCAACGCAACTAAATTAAATATAAAAATTATAGTTAATGCCAAAATTAGGTCATTAGGTTTTGCTTTAATGATTGGGGCTATTGCAGCAATTGCTGTTCCTCCACATATAGCAGCCCCGGAAGAGATAAGAATAGAAATATTTTTATCTAAATTTAGTATTCTAGAAATAATTAAACCACCAAAAAAAGATAAGAAAACAAATAAAGTAATCCAACCAAAATAATTATGCCCAACATCAAGTGCTGATTTTAATCCAATCGTTGAACCTAGTATTACAACACCAATTTGTAAGGGTATGGTTGAAACGCGTCTAGTAATAAATTTGTTATCAGGTTTGATTAACAGAGAAAACATAATACCCAATACGATAGCAATTGGCGCACTCATAGTAATTAATACTAAAATAAGAAAAATAGACAGATATAAATAAATCAAAACTGACTAGTGCTTAGCCTTTTACAAACTTCATTATATTCAGAAATGGTTGTACTAATTATTTCATCAACACTTTTCACTTTATCTATTAAACCAACAGATTGACCTGATAGAGCTGGGGCTGCATTCATATCACCACCAAAATATAGGTCTTTTATTTTCATAAGTGCTGACATGTCCATTACCCCCTCTTCATCTATTTTGTTGGTCAAGTCAGTTTTTATTGCTCTTATTACCGGTTTAGATTTTTTATTTAATATAAGAGTTCCGTCAATTGGTGAGTTGATAATTGAGTCTTTAAAATTAGAATGAACAGGTGATTCTTTACTTGAAACAAATCTTGTACCCATTTGTATGCCATCCGCACCAGCCGCTATCGCAGAAGCCATTCCAATACCATCTACAATACCGCCAGCTGCTATTAAAGGTAAATCAATTTCTTTTTTTATAGCTTGAATTAAAACAGTTAGCCCTACTTCAATCGGACTTTTAAAACCTCCCCCTTCAGTACCTTCAACAACAAGGCCATCAACACCTGCATTAGAGGCTTTAATTGCACCTTCGAGACTAGGAACAGCATGATAGACTTTTATACCAGCATCCTTAAGAACGTTAACGTATTTTGTTGGATCTCCTGCAGATGTTGTTACAAATTTAACTCCATGATCAACACAATACTTAACCATAGAATCATCTTTTAAGAATAAAAGAGGTAAATTAACTCCAAATGGTTTGTCAGTAAGCGATGACATCTTTGCAATTTCAGATTTACAAATATCTACTTCACCGGATGAAGTTTCAATGATACCTAAACCTCCAGCATTTGATACAGCTGATGCTAGCTGACTTCTTGCAATCCAACCCATAGGAGCTTGGATAATTGGATACTTAACACCTGAATCTTTTAAGAATTTATTCATATAGTTATTTTATATATTGAAAATATTTAGTAAAACTCTATTAATGCACAATGATTGAGTAATTATCTAATGCTTTTATGAAATCCTGTATAGTCTGTTTCAGATTTTTGATAATCTAAAGAACTGGCTTCACCATAAATTTCAGTTTCAAACCAATCTATAAATGACTGATCTCTAGTCATTTTCCAAAAATCCCAAACAGTTCTTGCAAGAGGAGTTTTAAATGTACCAAGCTTTAAAGCATTCATTCGAACTTCTAGATGTTTTTTATCCACGAAATTATTTTCAACTTTCTCATATACATCAAATATATCAACCAGAGTGGTGATTAAAAACATAGTAACCCTCACCCTTTCTCTGTCTGATAGTTCTCCAGACCAGTCTTTTGATAAGAATTCACTAAACTCACCATCTTTAGATGAAGCAAAATACCTTTCGTATTGTCTTTGTGTAAGAGAGTGACCAAATTGGGCTTTGGTAATTTCATTCTGCTGGTGTATTTGAATACCAAGATATACAACCGAAACAACAACACCAAGTGCAGCAATGATTTGTACAATTAAAATTATAATTTCGTTATTCATACTATTAGCTTATTACAAATTTCATCATAGCATCATAATATGGCCTTAACTCATCGGATATTTTTTTTGCATCTTTGGTGAGTTTAATTGATTTTGTGGTGTTTCTAGTGAACCCTGTTGTAGTCATAACTGATGGATACCAATGCTTAGCCCAGATTCCATCAGAATCTCTTAAACCAGATTCCCATGAAAGCATTCTTGAATCCCATGGAATACCTATGGTTAAACATAATTTCTTTAAAACATGCTCTGGATTATCTAATAATATAGATGCATCAACAACAGGACATACGCCATTTAAGTTAGAGATTAAGTTAAATATCTCAAGTTGTTGTCTGTAACCTAAATCCATTGGATTAGCATCATTCCACTTATTCAAAAAACTCGCAGTAACTAGGTCAGGGTCTCTAATTAAAAAACAATTGATTGAATTAAATGTCCATTCTAGTGAATCAAAATCATAGATATGTTGTGACATATGTTTTTGGTAGACATAACCATCAACAGATTCTTTTTTGCAAAAATTTTCGACTTCTTTGTAGTTTGTTTCCATCGAATTGATAACATCCTGTTTGAGCGGATGGTTTTTATTGAATTTTTTTAAATAGGCTCCATAAAACGGCTCATCAATAACTTTGATTACATCTTGCCTATTCTCAAAACTTCTCATCATTGCAGTTGAAAGGTTTCGTGGCCCAGACCACATAGCAATGATATTCTTTTTCATTGATGAAGTTTTAAATATAGTTCTTTAAGTTTAATATTCATAGGACCTGGATTCACACCATCACCTATTTGTCTTCCATCTATGTTTATAACGTGTCTTAAAGATCCTAATGTTCCTGTAATAAAAGCCTCATCTGCTGAGTAAACATCGACAAGTGAAAAGTTTTTTTCATAAACTTTAATGTTATTTTTTTTGCATATACCTATAACTTTCTTTCTTGTAATACCATTCATACAGTAATCACCGCTACTGGTCCAAACCTCATTATTCTTTACAATAAAAAAATTGCATGAATTAGTAGTATTAACAAAACCTAATGGATCAAGCATAAGAGCCTCATCTGCTCCATTTTTTTTAGCTTGAATACATGCAAGAATGCAATTTAGCTTTGAATGGCTATTTAATTTTGGATCTTGGCTCATCGGTAGTCCCCTAATCTGAGGGACAGTAGCCAAGATAATACCTTCAGTAGGTTTAGCATCATCTGAATGCTCCATTATGATTACAATTGAAGGCCCTTTAATTGATAAATTAGGTTGTTGAAAAGGTTTAATTTTCTCACCTCTAGTTATCATTAATCGAGCATGAGCATTATCATGCATATCATTGGCTAAACGAGTTTTCTCTAGAGCTTCAATAATTTCTTCTTTTGACTTATTTAAATTAATATCAATAGCTTTAAGTCCTTCAAATAATCTATTGATATGTTCATCTAAGAAGATCCATGATCCATTTACAAGCCTTAAGCCCTCCCAAATACCGTCACCCATAAGAAATCCGCTATCGTATACCGAAATTTTTGCATCATTTCTTTTAAATAACTCACCATCTATATAGATAAGAATATCTTTATTTTTACTATAATGAGCTTGATTTTTATCGTTCATGATTAATTAATTTCTGTTTCATTACTTATTACATCGTTAAGTCCAGATACAGTCAATCAATATTTAATATTAATCAAGTATTAATAAAACTACTTTATTATGCTTAAATAATTTACATGAAATCTCTATCTTTAAAAATTGTTACCTTGTGGTATGCATTAGCATTAGTTGTTCCTTTATACATAAATCAATTCTATAGTCCGTTTTTTAACATATGGTTAGAAATTCTTTTCTTACATATTATTGCTACTGTAATTATCTATATTGGAAGTATTATCCATAAAAATTCAAGCTTATATGATCCCTTTTGGTCTGTTGCACCAATACCAATAGTTTTATATTTTTGTTTCTTTCATGATACAAATATTTCCATTATTAACTCTTTATTGATAGCAATCCCAATATTAATTTGGGCCATAAGACTTACACGTAATTGGGTTACATCTTGGCCAGGTTTTATTCATGAAGATTTTCGTTATGTTGATCTAAAAAAAGGTAATAAATTTAGAGTAGAATTTATTAATTTTACTGGCATTCATCTCATACCAACCCTTCAAGTAAATGTATCTTTACTACCTATATATTTTTTATTCACTAGTAACAATTTAGGTAATATTAGTTACCTGTTGTTATTTGCTAGTTTATTTTCTATTTTTGCTGTGATTATAGAGACTATTGCTGATGAACAAATGCGAGAATTTAGGAAAAATAAATTAAATAATGGTAAAACTATGAATAAAGGCCTTTGGCGCCTTTCAAGACATCCTAATTACTTTGGTGAGGTGATGTTTTGGGTTGGTCTATATCTTATGGCAATTCTTACTGTAGAAACACCTATTTGGCTGCTGGTATCACCGGTATCTATGATAATGTTATTTGTCTTTATATCATGTCCTATGATGGATGATAGAAGCTTAAAAAATAGAGATGATTATAAAGATTATATGGATACAACACCTCAGTTATTTTTGTGGTTTCCTAAAAAATAGGCAAAAAAAAGCACCGACTAGCGGTGCTTTTTAATACAAGAATTACTACAAAGTAATTTTAAATCCTAAGTAAGTCATTCTGCCTCTTGGATCATGATGTTTTGGATCATAACTAAAGTTCACAGCATCATAGACAATAGGAGCTTTCTCATCTGCAGCATTATTAATACCAGCAGACAATACTACGTTTGTATCACCTAGTTCCATATTGTATGTATATTTAAGATCAATAGTCTCAAATGGATCAATATCTTGAACAAATCCTCTAGCTGCAGCTGCAGCATCAACAGCTCTAGTTGTTTCATATTCTGAAACCCATCTATATATAGCTGTAAGGTTGTGATTTCCATTTACTAGACTTGCAGTTAATACAGATTTAGTTTCTGGTAAAGATCTTGCAAAATTATCATGGTTAAATAATCCAACAACATCTTTCATGCCACCAGCTCCATCAGGAATCTCATATTCAAGCATATGAGATGAAACAAATCCTAAGCTTGCCTGTCCATAAGCGGTATCGAAGTCGTATGTTGCTTCAAAATCAACACCAGCAGCATCAACTTTTGCAGCATTAAAGTAACTTGTTGTTATGCCAACAAGGTTGCCTTCAATTCTTTGAATATCAGGACCATTTGGATCTGCAATGATTTTTCCTTGAGCACTTTCAAGAGTAATCACATCTTTATATGCAATTGTCCAGTAATCTACTTTCATTGATGTTTGCTCATTAGGTGTCCAAATAGCACCAATATTAAAGTTATCAGACTCTTCAGGGGTCAAGTCTGCATTATTTGCTACAGCTACTCGAATAAATGCCGTTCCACCTTTTGTAGTTCCATCAGCATTAAAGTCTTGGATACCTTGTAAAGAAACCAATGAAGAAGCCAATTGAACCAATGAAGCTTCTCTAAATGAAGTAGAGTATGAACCACGTAATACTAAATTATCAGATTGTTGATATCTTAAAGACATTTTAGGATTAATCGTTGAATCAGAATCTAAGTTTTCATATCTAACAGCACCTTTGAATTGAACTTTATCAGAGAAATCTTTAGCACCTTCAACAAAAAATGCAGTTGAATCTCTTCTTGAGTCATTTTCAAGACCACCACCTAAGAAAAGTAGATCAGATTGTTGGGTAATACTACCATCAGCACCGAATACAGCTTTTGATTCGTCATTTCTAACAATTTTAAAAGCCTCGTTTTTGTATTGGAATCCTGCAGCAACATCCCAACCTTTTCTTTCACCAGTCAAAACTAGATCAAAAACCTGTAGTTTTGCATCTGACCATCTTTCTTCACCAGATGAAATATAGTCTATCAACTCTTGTGAGTTAGCTGATGGATCAAATAGGTTCCATGTTTGGTTGCCACTTGGGCCACCATTTCCCTTAATTGCAGCATCGAATCTTGATGTGCTGGTATCAGGTTGAAATAAGTAACTTGAATGAGTACTTTCTGTATAACTAGCATCCCAGTTCATACCGTTATCTAAAACGCCGTTAAAAGCCATTGATACTCTTGATGATTCATTTTCCCTTGGTGCCATTGGTGAATCAAAAGCTGAGCCTAAAGCTCTTCCTAACCATAATACTGGATAAGAAAATGGGCTAGCCCCAGTTCCTGGCATAATAGGTGCACCTAGGTATGACAAAGCTGGGTATGATGGAGATTGTGGGTTATCGTTAACATTAACTTCAGATGAAAGATAATCTAATTCAAAACCAACACCATTAGATAAAGTTGTAGTTAAAGATGTGTATAGATTTGAATGATCTTCATCATTAACTAAATTAAATCTATCTCCATAATAGAAGAAGCATCTTTGACCACCAGGCAAAGCAGGTGAGGCAGCATTAGCATAGTCAACTAAGATACCCTTAGTAGCTGTACAGTTTGCATCAGGAATACTTTCGTATATTGCATATGTACCAGCATAAGGTCCACTATCAACGGATGTAAATGTATCAGCTCCGCCAGGTAAAACTAAGAAACTATTTCCTAAGCTACTTATAGCTAACTGAGAGTATTCAGTGATTTCAGTACCAGCAATTGGAGATCTATTTAGCTCACTATAAGCAACAACTAAATTAGCATCATTTACCTCAGTACCCCACATGACGCTCACTCTGTCGTCAGTTTGATCGCCTAAGTCTGCTTTTTGCTGAGATACATTAACCTCTACGCCTGTAAAGTCTCTTCTTAGAATGTAGTTAACAACACCAGCAACGGCATCAGAACCATACACAGAAGCAGCACCTTCTTTAAGAACCTCTACTCTTTCAAGAGCAACAACAGGAATCATGTTTGTATCTACAAATACACTACCATCATTAGCTGTTTGAGCTGAAACAGTATTTCTTTTACCGTCTATTAACACCAATGTTGATGATAGACCAAGACCTCTAAGGTTAACATTTGATGTTCCTTGTGTTGATCCAGAAGTAAATGAGTCTGCATTATTTTCTGCTCCACTACTCGCTGTTAAGTTTCTAGTAATATCAGCTACAGTTGTCGCGCCTAGAAGCTCAATAGTATCTCTACTAATAATTTCTACAGGTGCGGCACCATCAGTTGCACTACCTTTAATATATGAACCAGTTACTACAACATCTTCTACTTCGTCTGCAAAAGAAATTCCAGTAAATAGAACTAATGAAAATAAAAATGAACGAATTAATTTCATGATACTCCCCCTTGAGTTTGAAAATTAAAAATTCTGAGGCACTCTATTGAGTGCCTATATAGTGATTTTCCATAATATATGAACAATTACAATAGTATTGTGCATAAATGCCCAATTAAAATTTATATGCCGTTTTATAGTAATTTAAAGAAATTTATTAATTAGCCTATAGTTTTTTCAGATCTGTAATGTAAAAAGAAGAAATATGTAGCTATAGCGCTTAAAATATGCCATATCCCGTGGGCTTGTATAAGTGAATCCGGATTGCAGTTAGTATTATTAGGCACTCCTGTAAGCCATATGGCAAAAGCCGACATATATGCAATCATTCCAAGAAAATACCATCTATAGGTTCTTATACCTTTAGGTTTATTAATGGATAATAATCCTGGAAGCCAGAACAACAATGTCCACCAATATTCATATGGATTAGAGGTAATATCAGTGATAGTTGTTCCAAAAAGAAATAGGACTGCAAAACCAACAAATCCTGATAAAAATCTATTAAGCGGAGACCAAAACTTATATAAAAATTCAGATATGACCCAGAGTCCTATAGATGTACCAAATAAATTAAAGCCAATACCAAGATCCCAAGAAGTAAACCACCTCACTACAGAATAAACAACAACGATAAGAACATAGATATTTATAAACTTTGATAAACTCCATCTTGCCATCAATGATATGTTATATAGCCATGGAAAAATGATATACATTATCATACTGAGGTTGTCAGCCCAACCACCCCACTCTGTATTAGTGCCATGCATTAACATAGATCCAGGACCAAGCCACCAAGCAGCAAATGCATAAACTAATGATATCGATGTAATACCAATAAAATTATTGTTTGATGAGGTTGATTCATTCGATATAATCCAGAATAAATACAAACCTACAGCCATAAAACCTAGATTACTTAAAGTATTTACTGGCTCTCTAAAAGCTCCAGCACTTACTCGCTCACACCATCTTGATGCCTCACCAATTAATGAAGTGTCTGCAGAAAGTATTAATCCAGTTAATCCAAGTAAATAAAAAATTACTAAAAATAAAAAAGATAAAACAACCATGAATCTAAATGGCTGGTTTGTGAATAATGAGATTAACTTGGTAATCAATTTAAAAAAGATTTTATAAACATTTATTTATGATAACACCTGAATTCAGAAATAAAAAAAGGGCTAAAAGCCCTTTTTTTATATATAGCTATGATTAAAGCTTAGAGTCTAATTCAGGTAGTGCATTAAATAGATCTGCAACCAATCCATAATCAGCAACTTGAAATATTGGTGCATCCTCATCTTTATTGATCGCCACAATAACTTTAGAATCTTTCATACCAGCTAAATGTTGAATTGCTCCAGATATGCCAACAGCAATATAAAGATCTGGTGCAACAATTTTACCAGTTTGCCCAACTTGATAATCATTTGGAACAAAGCCAGCATCTACAGCAGCTCTTGAAGCACCAACTGCAGCTCCAAGCTTATCTGCAATACTATCTAATAAATGGAAATTTTCACCAGATTGCATTCCTCTTCCACCAGAAATCACGATTTCTGCGGCAGTTAATTCTGGCCTGTCACTTTCAGCAAGTTCCTCTGAAACAAATTCACTAACACCACAAGCATCAATAGCTGATAAGGTATCAACAGGAATATTAGAATTGGTTTTTTCAACAGCATCAAAAGCAGTTGATCTAACAGTAATCACTTTTTTTTCATCTGATGATTTAACAGTAGCAATACAACTACCAGCATAAATAGGTCTTTTAAAAGTATCAGAAGATTCAACAGAAATAATATCTGAAATTTGTTGAGTATCCATTTTTGCCGCTATTCTTGGCATCAAGTTTTTTCCAAAAGTTGTTGCAGGTGCAAGAATATATGAGTAATCAGCAGCAATAGAGATCACTAGTTTTTCAACTTCTTCAGCTAATGAATTTTTATATAGCTCATTATCAACATTAATTATTTTAGTTACGCCATTAAGTGATTGTGATTCTTCAACAACATTATTAGTTTCGTGACCAGCAACAAGTAAATGAATCTCATCTCCTATTTGTGTTGCGGCATTTAACGTATTTAATGTTGCTCCTTTAAGGTTTTTATTATCGTGTTCTGCTACTACTAAAATGCTCATGAAATCACCTTTGCTTCGTTTTTAAGTTTATCTACAAGTTCATCAACAGTCTCTACCATCACACCAGCAGCTCTTGCCTCAGGAAGTTCTACTTTTAAAATTTCAGTTCTAGGAGATGAGTCAACACCAAGATCATTAAGAGAAATAACCTTTAACTCTTTTTTCTTAGCTTTCATTATATTCGGCAATGAGGCATACCTAGGTTCATTTAATCTGAGATCTGTTGTAACAATTGCTGGAACAGATAGCTTTAAGGTTTGAAGTCCGCCATCAATTTCCCGAGTAACAGCTACAGAGCCATCTTCAATAATCAATTCAGATGCGTTTGTCGCTTGAGGTAAGTCAAGCAAGGATGCAAGCATTTGTCCTGTCTGATTATTATCACCATCAATAGCTTGTTTACCTAATATAATTAAATCAGGATTTTCTTCATTCACCACTTTTGCAAGAGTTTTTGCTAAAGCTAAAGGTTCAAGTAAAGTATCTGATTCAACTAAGATAGCTCTATCAGCCCCTAAAGCTAAAGCAGTTCTTAATTGTTCTTGTGATTCGGTCTTACCAACAGTTATTGCAATGACCTCAGTTGCTTTGCCAGATTCTTTAATTCGAACAGCTTCTTCTAAAGCAATCTCACAAAATGGATTGACTGACATTTTTACATTATTTAAATCAACATCTGAATTATCAGCAAGAGGTCTGACTTTAACGTTATAGTCAACCACTCTCTTAATAGGAACTAGTATTTTCATAATTTTCTCTATATTTAGGGTTTTAACGGGCTATAATTGTAATGTCTTTTGTAAACATTTTACAGCATTAAGAGAGGTTAATTTTGGAAAGAGATATTATGGAATATGATGTGGTAGTAGTTGGTGGAGGTCCATCAGGATTAGCAACTGCTATTAAATTTGCTCAACTAAATAAAGAAAATGGAACAGACTATTCAATATGCCTATTAGAAAAAGGATCAGAGATTGGTGCGCATATATTATCTGGCAACGTATTCCAACCAAACGCTTTAGATGAACTAATACCGGATTGGAAAGATAAAAATGCACCATTAAATGTACCTGTTAAAAAAGATAAGTTACTTTTTTTATTAAAAAGTATTGCGTTACCCGTTCCTGCATTTGTAATGCCGCCAATGAATAATCATGGCAACTATGTCATTAGTCTAGGAAATCTTTGTCGTTGGTTAGCTGAGCAAGCTGAGAGTCTTGGAGTTGAAATTTTTCCAGGATTTCCAGCAAGTCAATTGATCTATGAAAATGATAAAGTTGTTGGTGTTCAAACTGGTGATATGGGAATTTCTGCTTCAGGTGAAATAAAGCCCGGACATGAACCTGGAATTATTATTAAAGCTAAATATACAGTCCTGAGTGAAGGATGTCGTGGCCATCTAGGTAAAGAAGTTATAAGCAAATACAATTTATCTGAATCTAAAGACCCTCAACATTACGGTATTGGTTTTAAAGAAGTTTGGAAGCTTGATGAAAAATTACATGAACCAGGTTTAGTAATCCACACAAATGGATGGCCTACTCCATTTGACACTCCTTCGGGATCATATTTTTATCATGGAGAAAATAATGAGGCTTATATAGGATATGTAATCCCGCTTGATTATAAAAACCCAACTCTAAGTCCATTTGATGAATTTCAAAAATGGAAAACTCATCCAGCAATAAAGAAGTATCTTGAAAATGGTGAAAGAATCTCTTATGGAGCTAGAGCACTTATAAAGGGAGGCCTTCAATCATTACCTAAGATGGAATTTCCAGGGGGACTTCTGACTGGTGATAATGCTGGAACATTAAATTTCTCTAAAATCAAAGGATCTCATACAGCTATTAAATCTGGTCAAATAGCTGGAGAACATATCTATGAGAATATTCATAATGATATTGATACAGATATTTCATATGACGATAGAATTGCTAATTCTTGGATATACACTGAGCTTCATAAATCTAGAAATTTTGGTCCTATTTTTCATAAATTTGGTGCTCTGATTGGTGCATTTTTTAATGCTATTGATCAGCTTATATTCAGAGGAAAATTACCATTCACTTTAAATAATCCTATTCCTGATCACGAATCTTTGCTTAAAGTTTCAGATGTAAAGAAGATTGAATATCCTAAACCAGATGGTGTATTTTCATTTGATAAGCTTTCTTCAGTTTATTTATCTAATACTAATCACGAGGAAGATCAGCCGTGCCATCTTCAATTAAAAGATCCAAACATACCCATACTGCATAATTTACCTTTTTATGATGAGCCCGCACAAAGATACTGCCCTGCTGGAGTATATGAGATTGTAGAAAAAGAGGGTGAGAAAAAATTTGTAATTAATGCTCAAAATTGTGTCCACTGTAAAACCTGCGACATTAAAGACCCTTCGCAAAATATAAAATGGGTAACTCCAGAAGGTCCTGGCGGTCCAAATTATCCAAATATGTAAGTAAATTTATTAAATATGAAAAATACCAAATCAATAACGCTCCTAATAATAATTACATCCGTGAATCTGCTCTTGTGGTCTACTTCATTAAAGAAAGGGAGTAATTCATATGATTTAGAATTTGAGACCTATTTAAGTAGTGCATGGGAAGATGGACTTAAAGACTCACCTGTTTATGCGTCAATGCTTGGTGATAAGCGTTTTAATAAAGATATTATTTTTAATGATTCTAATAGCATCAATAGTAGAAAAAATAAGACAAAAATTGATTATGAGAAATTAAAATCTTTTGATGTAGACAAACTATCAGAAGAGAATAAATTAAATTATTCAATTCTTGATAAAGATTTTTCTAAAACCATTGAATCATTTCAATTTCCATATCATTACATGGATCTAAATCAACGTGGTGGAGTTCAATCATATTACCAAACTGCATCTAGACTTGTTTTTACTTCACTGCAAGATTATGAAGACTGGCTATCTCGTCTTGAAAAATATTCAATAAATATTAGAAATGCTCAAACCAATTACCAAGATGGTCTGTCGCTTGGTTATACACAACCAAAACATATAAGTCTTTATGTGCTAGAACAAATTGATGCATTGGTATCAGTAAATATTGCTGAAAATCCATATCTTTCTGTTTTTAAAAATGCTTCTTTAGATGTTATTAGTGAAACAGAAAAAGATTATTTGATAACTAAAGCAACGAAACTAGTTGAGGATTCAATAGTGCCTGCCTATGCAGACTTAGCTGAATTTATGAGAAATACCTATATTCCTAATTCAAGAGAATCAATTGGTATAAAAGATGTTCCTAATGGAAAAGAATGGTATGAATACTTAACCAGATACCATACAACAACTAATCTTTCTCCTGATGAAATTCATAATATTGGACTTAAAGAGATAGAGAGAATTAGATCTGAAATGAATGAGATCATAAAACAAGTCAACTGGGATGGCGACTTTCAATCATTCCTAAATTTTTTAAGAACAGACAAGAGATTTTATTATGATAATGCAGAGGATTTATTTGATGCTTATTTAATTATGTCTAAAAAAATTGATCCATTAATGACTAAGGTTTTTAAAGAATTTCAAAAAGCCCCCTATGGGATTATTGAAATTCCAATGGAATCTGCACCTTATACAACAACAGCTTACTATAACTCACCTGGTGAAGGTCGACCTGGTTATTATTATGTAAATTTATATAAGCCAGAATCGAGACCTAAATATGAGATCCCTGTATTAAGTGTTCATGAAGCAGTACCTGGCCATCATTATCAAATATCGCTTGCTCAAGAAATGGAAAATGTTCCAGAATTCAGAAAACATCAACATTTCACAGCATTTGTTGAAGGTTGGGCACTTTATAGTGAAGAGTTGGGAGAGTTTATGGGCTTATATGATGATCCTTACGATAAGTTTGGCCAACTTACATATGATATGTGGAGAGCTATAAGGTTGGTTGTTGATACTGGTATGCATTACAAGGATTGGTCGAGAGATGATGCTATAAAATTGTTCACAGAAAATACAGCTAAGTCTATATTAGATATTGAAAATGAAGTAGATAGATATATTGCATGGCCTGGTCAAGCATTAGCTTACAAGATTGGTCAAATGAAAATTTTAGAACTACGCAATCTAGCTGAAGCTGAACTTGGTGAAAGCTATGACATAAAAGATTTTCACTATGAAGTTTTAAAGAGAGGCTCTCTTCCATTATCTATTCTTGAAGAATATATGCTTAAATGGATCGAAGATAATAAGATATAGGTAACTATTTTAATTTTTTACATCTATTACTACAGTAAATAACATTATCCCAATCTCGTTCCCATTTCTTTCTCCATGAAAATTCTAATTTACAGACCGGGCATGTCTTTTTTGGAAGATTCTCTTTTTTAATCGATTTTGCCAATTGGAAACTCCTCACCATGTGAATTAATAAATAGAATGTCATCTTTTACATGACCCTTATCAACCGCATAGTTTAAAAATCTATAGTAAGTATTTCTATTTAAAAAACCTTCAATATTTAGATCTCTAACTTTAAATACTGGTAAAAATTTATCCTCTATCTCTCTTAACTTTACAGGATGATCTTTATCAAGATCAAAGGCAAAATCAAAATTCGTAATACATTTAATATTACCCAAACTATCGCATTCAAAATCAGTGATAACATATGGAGCAACAGCAACTTCTACAGGAACTTTTTCTACTGGAGTTACCAGAAAATAATTACCATCATCATTTCTTAGAACAGTCGAAAACAATTTTTTAATTTTTGAGTTTTTTATAATTGAATTGTTATAAAACCAATCACCATTTCTATCTATTGAAATGGTTTGACCAATACATAAATCAGGATTCCATTTATCAACTGGAGGAAAGCTTGAAGAATGTTGAATATTTTTAGCTATATCAGAGATACTCATAAATAGAAGAAAAAATTATGTAAAGACCTATACCGCATAAAATAGTCGATACTATGATCTTCACTAAAAAATTATCATAAATATTTAAATAATTATATTTAGGAGAAGTAAGCAATATGCTCAAAAATGAAAACCAAATTGATGTACATAATGCAAAATATATGGGATATATATAAAAGAATACTCCGTCTATAGATTCAACAAGAATTGAGAACAAACTAATAAAAAAAATGAATGCTTTTATATTGAAAATATTTGTTATAAAACCGATAAAAAAATTACCAGAAGCATTAGAAGAAGCCAACTCAGTTTTTGATGACTCTGAAATAAAAAATGAAACACCTATATAAAATATATAAGCTCCGCCAATAAGACTAATAAAAATTTTAACAGGTGGATAATTTACGGCAAGCAATGAGATACCTGTAACAGCAAGAATACAATGAATTAAGATACCTGATCCAATTCCAATGGCTGTAAAAATACCAGCAGCTCTACCCTTTCTTGAACATTGATTAATTATTATGGCAGTATCAGGACCTGGGCTTG
>Ga0213865_10000390_pt1 | contig 29880 bp, 15 predicted proteins | sample PICome_6_FD_160100 | JGI IMG/M metagenome (GOLD analysis project Ga0213865, IMG submission 160100) | Coastal seawater microbial communities near Pivers Island, North Carolina, United States - PICO282 | ecosystem: Environmental > Aquatic > Marine > Coastal | place: USA: North Carolina...
GCACATCTACTGCTACATTAACATCAGAGACGCTGATTTGTTTTGAATTTACTCCAGTGTGATTCAATGGCAAGTAATCAAATGCAATATCTAAATTACTACCAAAAATTGAATCTAACGATACATTTGCTGATTGATTTATACCTACATAGAATGTTCCTGCTGAACCTATTTGTGTAGGTAATGTGCTAATGTAACCTAAAGTATTTCCAGAGTTTAAAGAACTCGAATTATTCTTTGGTTGTAATAGTACTGCTGAATAACCATTATCAGTAGTAGATTTTTCTACTGGTGATGCATAGTCATTTGCTAATATTTGCTTGTTTTTATTTTCATCTACTTGATAAATGATTGCATTTAAATTATTTGTAGTGTCATTTGTTGTAAATGTGTTATCACTATTATCTATTGTGATACTAGACTGACCTACTGAAGTAATTTTTCTATCTACAATTTGAGGTATATTCCCAGAATCATCTTTGATAGCCACTCTCAAGTTTAATAATTCATTTTTAGTTGTAGGAGCAAGTGTGTATTTGAATTTTGCTCCATGTACTATCACTAAAGGTATTGCAACATCAAAATTATTATTACCCGGGTATGCTGTTAATCCATTATCAAAACCCAAATTTAATATGATTTTATTGTCTGCACCTTGCGATAAAACATTCTTTACATCTTCGCCCCACCATTCAAACGGATATGAACCGCCATTTACATGACTAGGTCTAAGTTTGTTTGTTAATAACGATCCTCTTATTTTTTTAGGTTGCGAAGAATGTACTTGTATAATATTTCCATTAGGGTCAGTCCATATCAAATTGTTTTGTTGTGTATCTATTATTGATATCACTTTACTAAATGACATAGGATGCAAATCAGAAAAATCCAGTTTAAATCTATTCTTGTCAGTTTTATCAACTAGTTTTGATGCTACGGTAGAAATCGATAATTGTTTTTCTACATCTCCTGTTATATTAAACGCCTCATGCTGACCAAAATATCTTGGTATAAGATCTAATTTACTTGTGACATTGCTTCCGTTTCTGGCTTGTAATTCAATATACATTCCGTCTAGTGATGGATTTTCTTGTGTAAATGTAAAGTTTTCTATCCACCATGCTGAATCAAAGTTTTCTGTTTTAGATAGCATCTCGTATGCATTATTGACAAACTCAGATGAGGACGTATCTCCTTTAACACCAGTTTGCCTCAGTAATTCTCGTAAGCCTTGATCTGTTACATATCTAAATTCTAAGTCTAATTCCACTCCGTCTATAGATCTTAATGATTCTGGTATACCTGTAAAGTCAGTTTCTAATGATATTTGATTTTGACTTGTCGGTAATCCTAGGCCTAAGTATACTGGCTTATTGTTATAATTAAACAATTTACTTGGGTCGTTACTTAATATATTTTGTTCTTCTGGTGTTTTTTCACTGTCGTCAAATAACACTCTAGCAAACTCTCCTGCACCGTTATCTCTAAAGAATAAATCAACTGTATTATTAGTTGTATCTCTTAATGTGTGAACAGGGAATCTAGTTTGCATTGTTCTAACTGCATCTTCTACATCTATGATAACAGTATTTCCATTTATTTTAAATGGTCTTTCTGAACCCGAAACACCAGGTATAACGCCTGTGCTGGTATTTGAATTCATATATTGAACATTACCAAATCCGTAGTTTCCTAAATTACTAGTTTCGAAACCAGATAGTGTCAATGCGTTACTTGTTAAACTTGAAATACTTCCTGTTCTTGTTTCTTTAGATCCAGTGTATACGATTGCTGTTCTGCCTGCTGTATTACTAGTAATTGATGGATCATAAATTTGTATAAATGTACCATCGTTACTTTGAACTGGATATACATTACCTGAATAATTACCAGTACTGGTAAATTGTACAAAGTCACCTTTATCAATAATTGCAGAATTGGCTCCAGAAAGTGTGCTATTACCTTTACCATCAATATTACCAAATGCGGCTAATGTAATTTCATTAAAGCCTGGCCTTGTAATTGTGGCTGTTTGAGTTGTAACATTACTAGAAATTTCAAATGTTTTATTTGAAGAATTCCAATTAGCAACTGCATAACTGTAATCTTCTACATAAAAATCATTTTTATTTGTAATTCTTTCTCCGCTACTTAATGCGAAGTCTATATCTAAACCATTTGATATGTAACTAGAAATATTTAAATTATATTCGTCTGCTACTTCAAGCAATACAGTACTTGTTCCAGAAAGTCCTTTAACTTTCATATTCACATTAAATTCTAAATCTGATTCATATGTAACATAACAATCTGAATTTATAGATGCATAATCTGTTCCTGTTACATTTGCTTCATTAATTGTGAAGAAACCTTTTGAAGGATCATCGACATCTACAGCACCTGGGTTACCGCCAAGTCCTCTTTCACTTATTCCTGTAACAGTATATGCTTTACCAACTGTTAAATTAGCGGCAGTTGCCTGAGTACCTGTAAATCTTACTGTGTCTCCTACACCTAATCCTGCTAACGAATTAGGAGATATTAATACTGAATTTGCATGAGCATTTGGTAAATTATCTTTAATAACACTTGCTCTAGTAAAAAATTCTAAACCAGGCGCAGGGTGAGATCTTTCAGCATATATTCTTGCCATATAATTAGGATCTTTGTACGGCTCTACTTTGGTGATAGGCTTTGTAAACCCTGGCTCAATTTTTATAATGCCTCTGTTTATTTTCTTTAAAGGTCTATAGTCGCCTTTATAAACTGTTCTTGGAGTGAATACAAAGTTCTCATTGCTCCACTCTAATACAGTATCTGACAAGTTTGTATTTTTAAGTACAATTACGTTGTCATAAAAATTTGCATTTGTTTTATCACCTAAAACATTTCCATCTGTCCATTTGGAAAGTCGTTGATCTGAAAATAACATTGCTCGGCCATTTACATTATCAATGTAATTTTTGGCACCTGATACGTTTCCTGTTGAATTTTCTATTCCATGTTTTTTGAGATTGAACACATTCCAGTCTTCATTTTCTGATTTACCTAAATGCAAGTAATCGTTTTCTTTTGGTATATTAACTTTCCCAGAGCCAATTAGGTTTGCAAAATAAGGCAAGTCAATACTTTCCCAATCCACTTTGTTTCTGTTTACATAACCTGCATTTGGTACTATATAGTCTTCCTTGTTATCTCTGTACCACAACCCGTCTTGTAACGAATTGGTTGGTCTCTTCAACATAGTATCAGGATCATCTATGTCGATTGTAATTTTATTATCTGTTAAAATATCAGGAGTACGTTCGTATGTACGTTTACTAATTGTATTTGCAATAAGTGTATCGTTTGCAACACTTTTAATACTTAAAACTTTGCCTGGTACATCTGCTGTAAACGTATTATTAAATTGTACTGAACCACTTTCAATAACTGTAATGTTAGAGCCAATACTGAAATTATCAATGTATAAAGACGCATTACTAAAACTTATTGTAGTTGTGCTTGGATTATTTGTTAATGTAAATGCATCATAGTCTGGTGAATTTTTAATTCTTTTTCCGTCAATATAAATTTCTGCAAATGGATATAACCCATCAACCTGAGTAATATTTTCGTCTTCAAATTTGTTTTGTCCACCTATTTCAATACTAAATGCATTGTTAGGATTTATGTTGTAATCGTTGACAACTGATGCATTTGCTGTTATAATAGTTCTAGCACCTCTATCATATGACCAATATGTTTCACCTACACCCTTGCCGTCTACACTAACAATTATATCGTTTGATGTTGTGTTATTTGCAGATCTTATTGGGAATCTCTGAGTAGGCTGATATCTACCTGCAGGTATATTTAAAACTGCAAGGCTTGTACTATCAGAACCACTAGGTAACCCTACTTCACTAATTGTGAAATCGCTACCTTTTATAAACAGTCTGTTGTCGCCACCTGTTCCAAGAACTGTGACATTTGCTTGTATAAAATCTGTTGAAAGATTGCTATCTGAAAATGGCTTTGTTAGTCCAGTTGTGTCAAGTGGTATCTGTAATGCTGGATCAGTGTATAACTTGATCTGAGTATTACTTGCGCCTTGTTCTGCATAATAAGAATTATTATATGCAGTTAATTCTGTAAAATAACTAACATTATGAGTGCCTAATCCTGTAATTGTGCTGTAATTAAATTCGACATTAACTAAATCTGCTTCTGCACTTCGATATGCTCCAACTGATTGTAAGTGAGTATCTACACCACTTACAGATTCATTGTACCATGAAGTAGCATCAACATTTGCAGTTAATTGCTTGTTTGTGTATAATTCGTATACAGTTGTGTCAGCAGTTGCTTTTACAAAATATGTTTGATTAAGTATGTTTGATGTAAGCACACTATATGGTTCATGATTAACAAAGGTTAATGTATCACCATTTTGTAATGGTGTAAATCCTGTCTTAGTTGTTAATGTTACTGTAGCAGGGTTAGTATTTGTTATTGAATCTACATTACTGAATGTCAAAGTCGAAGCACCATTTGTAATAATAGATGCATTACTGCCTACTGGTGTATTAATTTCTATTGATGTGTTTGAAGTAACCGTTGCTCTATCTGTTGCTATTCTAGTATTAGAACCAGCCTTGGTAATTTGCGATACAAGATGTTTTTCTGCTTGAGTATCAATATCGCCGTATGCAACAATATTTGCTATATTGGCATTAGTAAATTCTCTATTAAGTACTTCAACTACACTATCAATGCTTCTTTCATTGCCCAAGTAAATGTCTAAATTGCTTGATGTTGTGTGGTCATAAATGTTTACATTTGTTAATGCATTGGCACCGCTTAGTGGTAAATCCACAGTAGCATTACTACCTGCTAATCCATATGCTAATACATCACTGAATTGAGAAATTACAATATTACCTGTAATAACTGCTACATTTGGTTTACTTGAATACCCGTCACCACCTGATGTAATTGTAACACTTTCTAATTGAGCATTGGCATAAAGTTTTGCTGTTGCTGTAGCGGCGTTACCGTTTGTTGGTGGATCAATTTCAATTGTTGGTACATCGTAGTATGTTGTATTTCTTTCAAAAACAAAAATATTTGATACTGCACCAGTAATATTTTCAGGATATATAATTTCTATTTGCTGATTATCTCTGGTAAATTTGTCTTGTTCTAATTTTATATCCATACTTTGATGATTATAAACATCACCAAATTCGCCACGTTTGATTGCCCATTCTTCAAAAATCTCAATGTTTTTATTTGTGTTTACAACATTAGATCTAATTAAACTTGTAAGTGAATTGGCAGTACCTTTTTGATTAATTATTCCTTTATAGTACTGGAAGCCAATTGTGTCATCTATTTTGATATCAGCATATTCATTGGTTGTTTGATATCCTAACAATCCTTTTGCTAGTTGTGATTTTAATGGGTCTAATTGTATTGCATCTTTGTCGTGGTACAAACGTATGCTGTCTATTAATGTATCAAAGTTTGGCAATACTGCATCGCCAACAATAACTAAACCTTCTGCCTGATATCTGCCGTCCCAATTTCTACTTCGTTGCGTATTTACTTCTAGCCTGTCTTGTCTTATTCCAAGAACATTGTCATTTATCACGTCATTGAAAACTGTTTTGTTGTTAATTACAAAAGCATGTTCAACTAATTCTGTGTGCAATAACATGCCGTATATTCTGTTGTCAATTGGAGAAACAGTAATTGTGTTGTCTTCTCTGACAATTGAACAATCTTCAGGTATAATTGCTTTGCCGTTTTCGTCTAATATAGAATATTGATCATTGATCTGTCTACTAATTTTTGATATTTTACCTGATGTACTAACAAATTTTAATGTTTCTGCTAGAGGACTTAGTTTTACACTTTCGCCTATGTCATGATCTTCTGTTGACCAAAATAAGAATCTTCTTCCTGCAAGTACCCAGTCATTCATGCTATTAATACTGCTATCAAATTCACCAAAGTCGAACCCAATATCTTTTTGTTTTCTTCCTAAACTTATAAGGAAATCAAATACTTCTTGGACACTTTTGAATACTGTGTCGTAATAAACTTTTTCTGTGACACCAGTACCTAATTGATAAACTGTACCTGATGCTCCGCCTATTATAGGCAATGACGGTATCTGTGTCCATTGGGCCGTATCAAAAGCACCTGCTGATATATTTTCTTTGGCTATGTAATAAACACTACCTAATTTTACAATCTCGTCTTTTAAGTAAGATAAGCCTGTTTCAAATATACTAAAGTCTGCAGGAGAGCCGCCTTCTTGAACTCCTTCGAGTGGGCCTGCAAAATCACTAGGTATGATTTCAAAATATTGTAATACTGTATCAAAGCCTGAAACACTATATCCTTCTGCTTGTTTTGTAATTTTTACACCAGTATAAAAGTTTCTACTGTTATAAGGACTTGTATGCAAGTTTACTGTTACATCTTCTTTAGGCAGTACTTGACTTGCACTAAATCCATCTGTGCTTATGCTTTCACTAAAAACCTTAAGTTGTTTGCTGTTTACAAATCCTGCAAACTTATGACCTAGTCTTGTGTCTAAAGTTTTAACAGGATTGCCTATTTCAACATTTATATTTAATGAGTAAAAAGTTAAATATTGATATAGCAAGGTTGTATAACCGGGTCTCAGTGTAATAACATTATCAGTAGATTTGTAACCATGTGGTTCAAAGTTTTGTCGTAGTTTTCTTTTACCTGTAGTTTTATCAACTAGTTGCTCAGGATGAACTGTTAACCTTTTAAGATTTCTCTTATCATAAAATAGTTTAGCAAACTCCCCTGGTCTAGACAGGTATAGCATTTCCAATATTGCAAACGGATAGTAACTGCTTTTTCTCCAAGCATATTCTACCGGACCAATGTCGCCAAATGCCCATTGATTGTCAATATCAATTGAATCTCCAGTAAGCGATGTATAAATGATTTCTTTAGGTGATCTTAAATTACCCGAGGAATCAACCGGCAAGTAACTGTAAATTGTAGGCCTTGCCCAACGTTTCCAGTATCCTTTTCTACTTCCTGCTGGTATATATCCGTCTCTGACATTATTCCAAAATGCTGTGTATGAACTTGTTATTGCTGTTGGATACTCAGTGTCCCACCATGATGGTTTTTTACAGTAACCAAACATTTCCCATGGTGTAATAGTAGGTGTTTGTGTATCATAGTAGTAATCATACACGCCTCTCCAGTACCCTGGTTCTGCAGGACCACTTGCATAATTCCATGTAAATTCATTTGTGCTGTCAAAAACAGAATTTGTTCTATAGTCAACCTTATTTTGTTTGTTCCATTTATTGAAGTTTGTGTTTAATAATGTATTGTATTCGACTAAACTAAAATCAGTTACACAGAAGAAACTTGGTTTTATTTCATATTCATTAAGTTCTATGTATTCGCAATTTCTATATTCTTCTTCTATATTGCTGTAAACAATTTGTTCAAATGCTAATATAATATCATCGATTTTGTCGTTTTGCCTAATTACATAACTACCATCATGACACAAAATTACATCTTTATCAACTTGATATGATGTGTCAGTCATAAACTGAGGTTGGAATGCTCTAAACATTCCTAGTTTAGATAAACTTGCTGGTACATCTGCAGATTCACTGTCTTCGTAAATTCTTAAATTTAATGTGTCATTTTCTGCCAATGTTATATTATTGTCTAATGTTATATCAAATGGCAAGTATGAATTTACAGTATAATCTTTATCTGCACATAAAACTGTATTATTATGTTGCAATATATGTAAGTTTTTATCTAATGAAATATTTGCTGTATTACTAAATGTGTACTCTTGTAAACTCACATTACTGATTACAATTTCTTCATTAGTGTAATCTGCGCCAACTGGAATCATGTAGGATAAATCAAAGCCGCCAGCAGTGACTTTACTAGATTTTAACGTTTTTAATACTGTGTCTAGTATTTCTAAATTTGTTTGATCTAAATAGTCATTATTATTAAGATAAACTTCTAAACCTGATATAAATTTATTTTTAAAATTGTTGTACTGATCATTTCCAAATCTTAATGCATTGATTAAATTTCTGCTTTCGTTCTTACTGAAATACATAGAATGCAGTAAATCAGAATCGATTTGTCCAATGTTAATATCATTGATATTAAATGTTTTACTTGTATCTTTGTAATTGTTATTGCCGGTTACTTTACCGCTAAAACCTTCCTGCCCTAGTAATAATTTATTTCCATGGCCTACAAGATCACTTAATCTTGTTTCTGTAATTTCAGTGTTTAACGGATTATATTTTATTGCACTTGGAATTTCAAAATATCCATATGAATCAATAGACGTTTTCCTTTCGCCTTTTGTAAATGTTCTAACATTAATTACATCAGTGTCTTTTAAAGTTACTGCTTCATTGAATGTAAAATTAAAAGTTGCACCAACTCCGTGTCCATTATTAGATGCTGTATTAATAATTGATGTGATATTTCCAGGATGGCCAACTAGTTCGCTGTAAAGGCCGTAGTTTGAAACAGAAATAGTTTTAATCTGTCCGCCACCGTTACTGATGTTTCCACTATATGCTTCGGCATCAGTTACAGTTATTGCAACATTACTGCTACTTCCTGGTATAGTTAATGTCAATACATCACCTACTTCATACCCTGAACCTGGGTTATTCAATGACACATCTTTAAGAGTAGGATTTAATACAATACCTGTACTGCTATTTCTAATTGCAAAATCTTTGTCTAGTGTAAGAACCGTATCATTTATTTTAACAATAATATCATTGTTGTAAGGTGTTGCACTTGTTGTGAAAAACTTATCTGTTACATTAATTTTATCAATTAAAATTACATCTTCTACATATTGTTTGGAATATAAAGAATACTCGTCTTCATAAAATTTAAAATTACTAATATCAAAATTACCAGCAGAGATATTTGCATTTGCTACAAAATATTGATCATTGTATTTTACTACTTCGTTTGTGAAATATGTTTCTACATTACTAAAGTCTCTATATTGATCTGGAGTACTTATTGGATGCCAATTGTTTCTAAATCTTGTATTGTCATTGCCCTTATAATCTTGTTGTAGATCTTTATAAAAAAGATATCCAGGTATTGTAGATGAATTTGCTAATAAATTTGTTTTGTATGTTACAGTATGATTACCTAAATGATTAAAAAATGTAGGTTCACTGCTAAACTTACTTGTTTGATAAACAACATTCGCACCTAAATCTGCATCATACGATGTTTGCTTGGTACTTGTTTTATCAGTATTATATGTAAATACAGGACAACCTTTAAAATCACTATACGGATATTTTGCAGGATCATCTACTTTGACTCCTTCTGAGTCATATAAATTAAATAAAGGCTCTTGGTTAATTTGTATCTTTTGTTGTGCTTGTCGCCATGTTGTGCCAGTCCAGTAGTAATCTAAACCTATGTTAGTTCCTGTAATACTGTAAACATGACCGTTAGTTACAACTAAATTACTTAGAGTTGTGTCTTCACTAAATTGAATTGCACCGCTGTTATCTTGTATTCTATAAATTTTTTGTGCTATTGCTGTATCGTCTTGTGGGAAAATTATACTGGCATTTGCAGTACCTGATGCACTATTAATTGGAAAGCCTAATGCTAATCCTTCTAGATCTTCTTTTTTCTTATCTGCAATAATGTCTACTTTAGATATAAAGGAGTTGCCCCAGTTATATAATTCTATATCTCTGTCGAATTCTAAAATAGGTCGTGTTGCTCGTTGAGCCGCATCTGGTAAAGCAAACCCTGTTACATTATCTTTAAGTGGTTCTCTTAATTCGTTTACATGCCACCAGTAATTTAATCTGCTCCATGGATTTTTATTTTTTGAACCTTTTTCTATAACCATATAATCAGGTCGGTTCTGTGTTGATTCTGACCCCCATGGTGCTGTGCCCCAACCGTAAACTGTATCATTATTCCATTGTAGTTGTGGTACTATGTATGTTTGATGAAAATCGTCTAATGCAAAGTTTTTATCCCATTGCACACTATCAGGCAATAAGTAGTTAGACTCCGCTTCAACATCTAAATAAACAACGTTACCTGTTCGTTGTGTACCGTTACCTAAATACTTTACATTGGCTGACACGGCATCGCCTACTTTGAGTTCTACATTGCCAATGTACAGTCTAGAATTGTTATGTACTGATGAACTGGAGGCTCCTGACGGTTCGCCGTCTGCTAAATTTCTATAGTACTCTTTGAAATCACCGCCTGGTGTAACAACAAAGTCTTCTGGTAAATTTGTTTCTAGATTATAATATGATTGCGAATTTGCCTGAGTATATGTTATTGCTATTGATCGCTCTAAAGGAAAATCATTAAATTCTGCATAAGCAGATGTAGAATCACCTGGCAAAATAAATTGTATTCCTTTACCTACGCCTGTTACAATATAAGTAGTATCTTTAGTTAGTACACTGGTGTTTGAAATATGATCACCAGTAAATTTTACAACCATCTCATTTCTAAGTGTTTGACCTGTTGGTGATGTATAAGACTTAAGACCTTGTATATTATCTATGTTTATTTCTACATTTGCATTACCAGTTATTTCAGTAACTTCTGGTCCTGTTGGGTACCAATAGTAATCCTGATAGTTTATAAGTTTGTCTATGTTTATTGGTGGTGCATAAGCATATTGATTAGTTTTAAATAATCTGTTGTGGTTATCAATTAATCCACCTTTGCTTCTTAGGTCATATAAAAAGTCCTCATAGAAAACATAATTTACAGGTTTACCTGTGTCTGGATTTACTGTGGTTACTACAGGATCAAAACTGTAGTATTCTCTGTTAGGTGCTGGTTGCTCTACAAATGATGTATTGCTGTTGCTGATTTCTCTTGGAGTTCCTATAAAGCCTTGTATATTTTCTATATTTGCTTTTGAAAATAATTGTTCGACTGTGCTTTCAAAGAAATTTTTATTGACACTAGTCTGGTGCTGTATAGGTAATAGATCAAAAAATTTGTTTGTCATTAGTATCCACTTCCGCCGGAGCCACTGCTACCACTACCACTGCTACTACTACTGCTAGTGCTACTTGTTGTAGATGATTTTGTGATTGCATTGCCTTTCATTTGTTTTAAATTTGTTGAAGATAAACTTTTTACTACTTCTATGTTATCAACTGTTGCTGTAGAAAAGAATAATTCATCTGATGCCGCTCTAACTTGATATAGGTCACCAAATATAGATTCTGACTTGCTAGGTACAATAACAACTGATGCTATTGCTTTACCTAACTCTTGATGAATGTATGCACTTAACTCTGAGAAATAAAATGTTTCACCAAAGTCCCAATTTTCTACATTAAAATAAGTATCAATTAATTCTAATACCGCACTTCTAACTTCTGCATCTGTTGTTGTACTTCCTGGTAATTTTACAACTTTAATTTTTGCTTGTAATTCTGGGTCGGCGTCGTCGCCAAATAATAATTTAAATTTACCACTGCTGTAAACTAACTGGTCACTGACACTTTTGAACTCATCTAATCCTGAAAATTCTTGTGCAAGTTGCTCTGATGTTGGTGCACTAGGCAATGTACTCACGCCGCCATTTTTGTAACTTTGCATTGCTTGGTAATATGATCTTGTAAGCATAAACATTTCTACAACATTGCTAATACTAGGATCTATTCTAACATCACTTGGAGCAATGTGTTGCCATTCAAATGCACATTTTCTTGGATCTTTTTGAAGTGTGTTTTGCTCAAAACTTCTACCTACTTTTACATTGTACTGGTTGTTTTCTGTTAGTACAATCATTTTAGGTGTTGTTAAATCATTAATTAATTCGTATACTTTAGGCAAAAGCGATCTTGGAAAAACTAATTTGTGATTAAGTTTTCCTAAATTATTTCTTAAATATGTTTCTGCTACACTTAAATCTTTTACAATTATCAAATCAAAATCTGTAAATGCAGTTTTATTATCTGGATCACTGCCTGGAGCAACTGTGTCTAACACATAATCAACTGATATTTCAGTCTCTGTTGCAAAATTTAATATTTTAAATTTTGCTGGTCTTTCATATGTGTAGCCATCTAAATCTGTATATTGCTCAAAGAAAACAAAGTCTGTGCTACCTACAAATTTATCAAACAAGTCCGGATCATCTGGAAATCCATCATAGTCACTGTCAATTGGTTTAACAACAACTTTTGCCGGATCGGCAAAGCCATCGCCATATCTGTATGCATCAACTATTTCAAATTCTATTGGTTTGTCCAAAGACTCTTTGACATTTTTATAAACTACTTGTAATTTGTCTGCATGTTTAAATCCATTCCATCTACTGCTTAAACTATCAAAATCTGAAACTTTAATACTTGTATTAGACAGTAAATCAATGTGTCCTTCTGATGCAGTATCCCCTACTTCAAATGTGGTTGTGGTTGCATTACCAGTATAAGTTTTATAACTGCTTGAACCAATATCATAATTAACATACGCAATATTACCATTTGCTCCACCGGTAATAGATGCACCAAATTTACTTAATGGTATAGTGATACCGCTTGGTAGACCTGATAATTTTGCACTATTTAATTTAACTACTGCTTTACCTGTAGTTGTTGATATTGGGTCTACTGCTATTGTTGTAGATACTGCTGGTGCAAAATCACCTTGGCTATAATCTGCTGTAGGCGATACTGATGCTTCACCGTTGACTAATAAACCAAAGTTACTGATAAATCTTATTTCTAAATCTTTTGCTTTTGTGTCTCTGCTTCTTAAAATAATTTCTGGACTGTTTCCTACATTAGGTGTGTATGTTGCATTAGTAGTTTCTAATTGCCAACTGTCACCTATATCGTCTAAATTTGTATCAACCCAATTATATGTTTCTATTAACTCTGGTTTAAAGTTTGCTGTAGTTAATGCAATGGTATCTTTTAACACCCTGCCTGTTTTACTATCAAATGTTTTTTCATCACTAGAAAAATAAAATTTTATATCTTTAAGACTTTCAAATATAATTCTAGTACCTCGGGTAGTTACTGTGTAATTTGAAATGTTTGATGTACTATTTGTACTGTTGTATTCAAATTTCATTAACCAACTAGCACCGCTGGTAAGGTCTGGGTTAAAGTCTGCATTTTTTTGTAAATTACTGTTGTCAATAATATACCAGTGTGTGGAACCACTACCACCTGGTCTGAAATTATATCCTATACCAAAATCTTCTTTGGCTGTAATTCTTGTATTAAATGCTGTGCCTATATCTGTTTCTAATGAATTAGCATTTAATGTAGGTATTATTTCAGTGGCTCTCCATGCATTTGGAATTTCTTTGTTTAATTTTACCACCCCTTCTGTGACACTTAGTAAATTTGTCGGTACACCATTATTTGTAATACTAGTAATGGTTGCTAATTCCTCTTGTGTAGGGTCGTTTGGATTTTTAAATTTTATATAAGAACCGGCTTGTATGATTCTATTTTCATTTACACTATTGTTAAGTGTGGTTCTAACACCGGCTTCTAGTCTAGTAAAATAACCTGTATTATTTTTATTTTTACTAGGCTGGGTTACCCATGCAATATCTTTATTATTTGCTGTTAAGTCAAATGCTAATGCATCTAAGCCTTTGTGTAATTTTCTATAATCGTCATAAACAAAATTTTGTAAATTAGTGTCCTTAGTGATATTAGCAACGTCCTCTTTTAAAATTTGCATTGTTGTTTTACTTGTACCAAATGTTAAGTATGTATCCTTGTTTTCAATATCTTTATATAATGCACCGTCGTCTGCAAACGAAGTTACACTACTAAACCTTCCTGTAGGATCTTCAATATCAATATATCTACTGTGACCTGCATGTGTTCTATTTGTTGCTTTTAATTTTATAATGTTTGCACTTTGGCTCAGTGGGAATACATTATAGTCTTGAGCACTAACCATTCTATTTTGAGTATAATATGTTTGTGGTGCTCTTCGTTTAATACTTTGTAAAGTTTCTGCGGCTGAACCATTTGATACTGTGGCTTTTAATGACATCCTTAAAGTAAGGTTGTGCAATTCGCCTTTTCTATTATAATAAGGTAATGTTAATTCTTTGTTCTGAAAATCTGCTGGTCTAATAGACATGTTTTCGCCAATGCTAGTTCTGAAATAAATTCTAAAAATACCAGAAGGTATGTTTGCAAAATTACCGTCTGAAAATCTTACTCTAATACCGTCGTCGAATAAGTTGTCAATTGCATATAAATTTCTAGATTCTAAACTGGTTGCGTTATATAATAAAGTTTGTCCTTGAAGATTGCTGACTTTTTGCCAAGTAAGTTGGTTAACAGCATTATTGTCTAACTGATGCACAAATACATCTGTTTCGTTGATGTTTGCAACTGGTATATCTACTATTCTGTTAGGCAAGGCTCTTTCAAAAATATAATCTTCAAAACTTAACTCGCCTTGTTTGAACATCATGAAAAATCCTGTGTAAGGACTTTCTAATCCTCTTTTGTCATCTCGATAAGAAATTCTCATCTGACTGTAAATGTCTGGTTGTGCTTCTTTGAAAACACCGTTTTCAATATTTGTACTAACAAATTCAAAAGGTACACTAGTACCATTTATTGTTGCAGATGTTGAAAATACAGGTGTTGTGCCTATTTCGTTATTGAGGCCATATATCTGTGTAGAAATACCACCTACTGTTTCTTCAATGATTGGTTTTGTAAAAGGATTCGCTACTGAAAATGCACTATTTAAAACTGTTATAAATTGATCAAAACTATTATTATTTGTTGGATCATTCCAGTCAATTCTGATATTCTGTAAACTGTCGCCTGAAGCATCTAGTAATGGTTCGTCTGTTTGTACACTATCAATTTTTACTAACCCACTTGCTGGTATATTTCTTTTAGGAGCATATCCTAGCATATCTGCTAAACGTAAAATACTATCTCTACTTTCTGCTGTAGCAAGGAAATTTTCTCTAGTATTTAAATCTGCTCTAAATGATAAACTTTGCGAAAGATATGCTAATAATTCTATAATAGCAATAAATTCAGAACTCTCAATGTAGTCATTGAACGACTCTGGATAATTTTCTCTTATGTAATTAAGCATAGATGTACGCATTGTACTAAAATCGTATGCCTTAAAACTAACTTGGGTGAATGCCTGATAGGCTAATTCCCAGTCCTCTGCGGCAAATAGATTTTGATTTCTACTGCTAATTGACATTATACATCTCCATTAAATTCTCTTTCCAATCTAACTTCTAATACATCTTTACTTTGATCTACTTTATATTCTAAATAAAGTTCTACTTTTAAAAAATGCTCTGTATTTGAAATGTTTACGTCAAGTAAATCTACTCTTGGATCGTTACCAACAATAGCCTGACACTCGTCTTGCACATCTTGTAGTGTTAGATTGTCAAACGGCTCCATTAGGATGTCATGTATTATGCTACCAAACTCTGGTCTCATAACTCTTTCCCCTTTACGAGTCTGAAAATGATTTAATAAATCTTGTTTCACTAAATCTAAATCAGTTAATGTATAAGGTGGTTTTTTCTTATTATCTGTACTGAATCCAATAAATGTTGCCATACAAGTATTTATCAGTATTATTAACGGATGCTTTAATGATGGGGGTTTTTGGGTCGTTTAATGTTTTACGAAAAATCTACTTTTGAAGTTTTGCCGATCCGGCTTGTATCACTGCGGCTAAAACATCATCTGGAGCATTTTGCACCCAGTTATTAACTTCCTGTTGCTGTTTAGAGTCTAAATTACCACCTTTCACATTTGATGTAGTTGTATTATTCTGATTGGAAGGCTGTGTTTGCGAATCAGCATAAGCCAAATTTAAAAATATAGCACTTTTATTTTCGCCATCGAATTGCACTGGATTTTCTGGTGATGATTGTTTTGCAAGATTTTGCAGTGACGGATTACCTTTTAAAAATTCAAATGTGCTAGTTTGATTTTTCAGTCTAGGAGATGTAGCCATCCATTGCTTGAATTGTTCGATGTTAAGTGTATCAGGTGATTGATCTGGATGATTTTGCACCAACCATTTCTGATATTTTGTAGCAATAACATTTGCGCCTTTCATACCTTTTGCTTTCACGTCGCCGCGAATGTTGGCAATTTTTGCTCTATTACTGCCTAGTTTACCGCCTATTTTAGTAGCAATATTTTTTGCACCTTGTTTTAAACGGTCAACTGCACCAAATTCAACTTCGTTAATTACTTCATCAATTCTCATCTAATATCTCCTGCCAGTTATTTATCTCTTTTCTTATATCGTTTAAATAATTACATGTATAACTTATAAAGAGGATAACATGAAATACGTTTTAGCAGTTGCATTAGCAGATGAACTTGAAGGTATACAAGGTAATTACAATACTGTTATTACCGGTGTAGGCAAAATAAATGCCGCACTTAAACTTACAGAGTATTTGGCAAATAATCCAGATACAGAATTGGTTATAAATTATGGAACTGCTGGTGGTATAGATCCAGATATGAAGGGAATGTTGCACATTGGAAAATTTGTACAAGCAGATATGGACTGTAGAGCATTTGGTTTTGAACAATTTCAAACACCGTTTGAAACAAATACCCATGAAATAATAGTTGACAACAAAGGGTTTACATGTTATACTCAAGATAAGTTTGCTACAACTAAACCAGATGGGTATTGTAATGTAGTAGACATGGAGGCGTATGCACTTGCAAAAGTGTGTATGCATTTTGGCGTAGACTTCAAGTGTTTGAAGTTTATAAGCGATATAATCGGACAAGGCGATCAGACATCTGATTGGGAGGCTAATAAGGCTCTAGGTGTCGAAATGTTTGAGTCCACTTTAAAGGATTTAATAAAATAAAAATGAACGATTTTGATAAGAATTTTCACATAAACTTTAGTCCACTATATTTTGCATTTGCATTTATGATGTTCATGCTATGGGCAAGTGAGGCAAAGGCCAGTGATATAGAGGAAGTTATAGTAGTTGCTCAACAAGAAAGAACAGTTGAAGCAGACCCAGTAATTAACAGCAGACTAGTTGATGCTATAATGCCTATTTTTACTTATAACCCAGGAGGTTATGGTGGCTTTATAGGATATAACGAACGCGGTGCTCAAACAGTACACACATCAGTTATAGTAAATGGTATACCTGCTAACGACCCAGGGGCAAGTTGGTATGACTTTGGACATGACTTTGCCAGTGGACAAAGTGTAAAAGTTGTTACTGGTGCAAATGGTGTGCTGTACGGCAGTAGCAGTATTGCTGGTACTGTATTAATACAAGACACAATAGAACACGGATTCACTGTCAGAGGCGGCGATCAAAAATATTACAGAGTGGCTCCTATTGATCAAATAGAATTCAGTATGGTAGATGCCAGTATGGTCAGTGCTAGGAACGACAACGACGAAGAAGACAATTACAAAAATAAAACTGCTAGATTTAATGTTGACGCAGGTGACTTTACTATTGTAGGGAAATACTCTGAATACGAATACGATTACGACGACTGTTATGATTATGACTGGGGTCAAAGTAACGACTGCTTACAAGACGGAACAAGATATAACATTGCTATTCGAAATGATTTAATGACAATTGGTAGAAATTACAATACTGCTGATTATTTTACAGTAGAAGATCCTACATACAGCAACGAAAGTTATAGAGACTTTGTGAGATTTGGCGGTGATGCTAAACTTAGTAACAAGATAGAAATTGCTTACGGTATAGATGCTGAAAAAATTTATTACAATACTAACAGTTGGCAGAACATAGAAGGCACCATGGTTGTGGAAACAGAAATCACAGAACCAGGTATATGGTATGCAGAAGACGACACAAACAAAGTCAGGCCAATGTGGACAGGCATCTATATTGGTACTGGAGAATTCAATAGCGAAACTGTTGGCGATGGTGTATTTACACTCACAGAAGTCAAAGAAAAATACACAGATGAAAATGCAGGTGCATATTTTACAGTGAATGCTGACTTTGTTTTAAAATATAACTTTGGTATTAGGGTAGGCAATGACGATCAAAATGCTTACCGATTTGGTATAGAAAATGGTCCATGGTTCTTTAACATGGGCGACAGTTTTAGAAAACCTAACTTATATGAATTAAATGGTGACGGATTTGTAACAGGTAATCCAGACTTACTGCCTGAACAAGGAGTTGGCTATGAGATAGGTTACGGTGCTATAAGTATTTTTAGATACGAATTTGAAGAATCAATTGAGTATGTGCCAAGTGTTACCACAGACTTTACATCCACAAGCATAGTTTTAGATGCTGAAGCAACTTTAGATCAAATAGGAACAAATCCTGAGGCACCGGACTCAACTTATGTTTCGTGTGTGTTAAATCCAAACTGGACTGCCAACGACGAAGCAACATTTGAACTTCCTGGGTGCATATATAAAACTGTGTCTACTGTTAATCAAACATATACTGCTCCTACATACAGTAACACAGGCGAATATGTTACACAAGGAATTAGATTTAATAATGTGTTTGGACCTGTTACTGTAAACCTAAAATGGACTGACACAGAACAACCACGTGTGCCTGAATATGCCGGAGCAATTACAGTGAATCAAAACTTCAAAGGGGTTGACTTTAGATTACATTATGCTGTAAACTTAAATCGTAAACCAGGTGAATGGGATTTTATCGAAGATGAATATCTCGAAGACTTAGAAAGACTGGATATCAATATCACCAAAAGGTTTGCAAATGGTGTAACACTTTCTTTGAACGTAGAAAATCTCACAGACGAAGTTGTTGAAGTTGTGCCGTTTTACAATAGCACACAAAGACAAACAACACTAGTGTTAGATTATAAGTGGTAAAAAATATCATATTTTGATTTCATAAAGCAAGTTTAATAGTAAATACAAGTGTATCATTTAACAACATAGGACCAAAATGAAAACTGATAAAATTATTAAGAAGATAGTATCCACCTTTAAAGACCTAGAGGAGAAAGCCGGACACATAAATTCAGCAAGTGGCAAAACGGTAATTCACTCTATGATACAAAGAGATAAAAGAGGTAAATTTGATAGTTTAGGATTTTATAATGCTAAAACTAAAAAATATGCCTTGGTCTTTATAAGAGACTATATTGCAAGAAACGTGGATGTTATTCCCGAACTGGATGATATGAAACGTGTAATTACTGTAAAATAATGTCTGATCAATTAAGAAAAAAATTCACAAACAATACATTAGAAGAAGATTTAAGGATTATGCTCGTTGAAAAAAACAACGAGTGTAATGCTCTTAGAGAAGAAATTAAAATGCTTAAGAATAGTGTTGCTGAAGAACAAGATGCAAAATACAGAGCGTATGTAAAAATTTCTGATTTACAAAGACAATTAAATACTAGTAAATAGGTTTGCTTCGGCTACACGTTGATTATATAACATTGTGCTGACTCCAACACCTTTTTTAATAGGTATTTCTGTAAACTCCATAAAGTATGTAGCACAATTATAGTTTCCACTATTAAGTAATCTTAATAGCCTGCTAGTTGTAAATTTTTTCATACCTATGCCATATGCCAAAGATATTAATGCAACTATTTGATTTGTGTTTAATGGCACTTTAACTTTATCTACTACAACACTGAATGCATTAGTAATGTCTAGACCTAGCAACTTATTAATAAATTCTGGTTTTGCACCATTTATCAAACTGTAAACATAAAAATTATTTACTTCGTCATATACAGCAATTGAATTCATTGCTAAATTATAATCCATTGTGCCATTTTTAACAATACTTGCTCCTTGTAAATAAGCATGATTGTTCCTAATAATTTTTGCTACATCAGGATGATTTAATTCTAGTTTGCTATTATCATTAAATGCTATCATTTTATTTGATATTTCCATAGTACTTAATTTATGGGATATGCCAATGTATGTGTCGTTGTGTACTTCTGTTGGTACAAGATATGTTTTATAATTACGCAATATTAAACTTCTTGCCTGTTCAATTAGTTGATTTTTATTTGCTAAATTAGGCAAAATAAACTTGGGTGCTATTTTATTTCCTTTAGTGTATACACCAGAAATATAATCTGTGCCTTCAAAATAAGCACCTACATAAAAACCATTTGGCTCACAGTAATTTAACGGTACATTATCCGATGGATCTAATTGCCCTAATTTTAAATCATCAATATACGACATTATTTGTTTGTCCTTGAAGGACTTGGTTCTATACCAGGCCACCTTGTAATAATAGTATTAATTTTTTTGTCAAATAATAGCAATGGAGTTAAAGGACTTTTTCCTTGTTCTGCACGTTTAGGATAACTGCCGCTTAAAATTCCTGCCAATTCAAATGATAACAAAGTGTTTGTTGTCTTTTGTGTGTCGATCCCGCTCATGTTAGGTACAATAGGCAAAGGCGGTATCGCCGGTAATACAGTTGTTTGAATATCAACTGTGTCACCTGCGTTTATATAAGTTTTTGTTAAACCCATTATGTGTGTATGGGTTGTTGAAAATAAATCTAAATCGCCCATTGACTTAATTTGTAATGTAGGTTCGGATGGTGGATTGTTTACAGATACTGGTGCGGCTATTTCTATTTGTGTGCCTGCCATGTGTACTTTGTTATCCCCAAATAATTGTAAACTACCTGGAGTAGTTTTGCCGTCTACTGTAAACAGTCTGGGTCTTGCTTCTATGCTAATAGCATTAGAATACATGTTAATATCTTTTACACCTTCTATGTTTACACTACCGTTGGTTAACACGTCTTGGTATTGTGGATTTAAGTATGCTAATTCTTCTACATCTACAATACCTTTTTCTGTTTCGTTAGGATCGTTTGGATGTGGATAATTATTTGCGGCTTTGATATTAACATTTTGACCTGCTTCAATATTGACGTCTTTGTCTGCCCTTAAATTCATGTCACCCGAAGTTCTAACATTATAACTACCTGTACCGTATATATCTATGTTACCATCAGCATCTATTTCTATATGCCCTGTACCTGACTTATTAGATATGTATATTAAATTTTCTGCGTCATTGAGAACTATTTGATTTCCGCCACCTGTTCTTATTCTTATAAATGGATTATCGTTACTATCATCCATTACAAATTGATGTCCGGCATGCCTTAGTCCTGGATCTTTAGGATTCTTGGGTCCTGGCGTTAATATACCATATACTTCACTTGCTCCTTCTCGTCTAGCACCACTAGTACTTTGCCCTCTTATAAAATCATCTATTAGTCCTTGTGAAAAAATAACACTTTCTAATTCGTGCATCGACCTGTCATCTGCTTTTACTTTGACACTTTTAACAGTACCGCTGTATTCCACATTATGGTCCTTGATATTTGCAGACATGTTTGCTTCGTTAACAGGTGTTACTCCACCTATGGATTTTCCTGCTGGAATACCTGGTACCATAAAATTTCTATTTGTTTGAAATAAGCACCCTAAAATTATTCCAGAGAGTTGGCCTTCAAATTCATAAAAACCTACTACAACTTGATTACCATTATCAGGTGGTCTCATCCACATTCCATAACTGGTTTGTGCAACGTCAGGTGCATTTTTATCACCTGTGCCTCTCTGCGGTGTTGCACCAGCAAATGGTGATGTCCATATACAATCAAATAACGCACTAGTACTTTTGTTTGTGCCTGTTAATTCTGGTATATGCACTAAGAGTATTCCATTTCTAGAAGGATCGTCTGCACTAATTACTGTGCCAAAATACAACGACGAACCTTTCCTTGCATTGGATGTGATTTTTTCTTTTATGCGGTTTGGTATCATATGTCTATTTATTATGTTCCTGGGTCAAACTGAGGGTTGTTTCCGCCGCCGGCGGCGCCTGCTCCACTGTATCCTGATGTTTGTCTTGTAGTGTTGTTAAGACTATCAATTGTAAGAGGACTTACATACCCTGCATTTGCTAAATCGGATTCAGTAACTGTTAAATTCTTTATTGCATTCTCTAACGGATTCCCCGGGTCAATTATTAATTTTCCGTTTTCATCAAATTGTAAATTTGAAGTGCTTAAAGCGGCTGATATTTGTTTTGATAAATGCTCCTCTGCGTCTATTTCCTTAGCAGTTTTTGGAAGTTGTCCTTTATAAATTGTTCTGTAACATTGTAGAGTTTGCCTAAACTGTCCACCATTAAAGTTATGAAGTACTTTATAAGGGAAAAACAGTCCTGAGAAAGAATCGTCCATAGATAGATCTTTTATTTCTCCAGTGTGCCTACTTGGATCATCATGCCATGTATCGTATTCTCTTGGAAACAAATATGCAAAGAAAAACCCTACTTCACCTATTCCATATGGTGCAATATTTTCTTTTACAGACTTTTCACGTACTGCACCTATATCTGTTTCCAGTGAACCTAAAAATTCATTGCCTGGCTGGTGAACAAATACATTGTTTACTTTTGGTGCTTCTTTGCCAAGCCAATAAGGGTCTCCTTTGATAGTTAATTCCATTTGTATTAAGTATGGCATACCTAATTCGCTATTTGACAAAGCCGTTGTAAAAATACTTTTATTTGCAAATTTAGAGTTTGGACCTACTAGTGATGTTATTTTTGGATCATATTCACCAAAAAGTATCTCTTGACCGTATGTGTTTTCAGAACCATATGCTGTTTCATCGAATGCAAATTCTTCCATATATACAGATTTAAAATTTTCTACCACAGAGTTCTCAATAGTGCCGGGGCCTCCTCCGCTGGAGAATCCTGGAGGAGTTGTAACGGAATTAAGGTCTTTGGTAAATTGTTCCATTTTTTCTTTGGCTTCATCTAATAATCCGCCAGTGTCTATGCCAAATTGGTCTAGGCCCAAATCGCCTACTGCACTTTCTATTTCACCAATAAAGCCATTGACACCTTCTGCAATTTTGTTAAAAGCACTATCTATTACTGCAAACGGAGTAAAAGCCTTTGCTGTAAGTTTTGCTATTTGTGTGCTTATTTCATTTGATATAATGTCTTCCACATCAGACTGCAAAGTTGATATTCTGTTTGTGATTGTATCTAAATCTGAGGTCAACTCTTTAATAGTTTTGGTTTTTTGTAATATTGCAATTGGAGAACTGGGTAACTTTAAATTGAGTTTTCTGATATTTTTAGAATTTGGTTTTGTAATACCAACTGGACTAAGTCCAGTTGCCACTGCGGCTAAATCTTCTGTGAGTGTTATAGGTAACTTTGCTAATGTTGTAACTAAATTTTTTGCATCTGTGACAAGGTCTTCAAACTTTTGAAGAATTTGATCTACTGTATTTGGTCTGACTTTATTATTAAAATCGTTAAGTTTTTCAGTACCTGCTGAACTTATTTGTGCGGCTGGTGACTGTGTGTAATTGGATTGTTGTCCACCTGCAATTGGTACTAAATATCTTATACCATTTTCTATTTTTAAATCAACATCAAATATTTGATCATTAATGCCAGTGTACATATAACCATAAAGTTTATTTACACCTCTGTCTTTTGCGGCTTTGATTAATTTTACGTTGTTTGTTTTGCTACCTTTTGTTGAATTGGTATTAAATTTTAATTCTTTTGCATCTAACACAGATGATGAATCTAGTTTGCCGGTGAGTACATAAATAAATTCCATTGCTGGTTTTCCAGTTGATGTATACAAGTATTTGTCATCAGATTTTTGCCACTTGTATTCTTTACGAATTGCTGGTGTAATATATTGTGTTTTATCATCATCGAGTTTTTCTTTATCCAATTGTGCGTCACCTTCAGACATATCATACCTATGATTGGTTTTTGCATATTCAAAATTCATTGAGGCTAAGCCATACATTACAGCATCAATTGGAGTACCTTTTGTAATATCTATTTTGATTTTGGCTTTTTTGCCATCATTGGGTGGTGCTTCTTGCCCGGATTCTGCGGCCTGTTCAACTCTCCCTATAGTTTCATTGCCATCTTGATCGGTAGTGAGTGTTAAATTTTGCATTGTATCAAAATATTCTTTGTCAATTTTCAGTTCTTTAAATAAAGTTTTTAATCCAGGAAGTCCGTTTGGATCTAACGTGTAGGTGCCTTTTTCTATACCTATATCTGGGTTTTCTTTTTCTACTTCAATATCCCCAACCTGCGTCTTTTGTAGTTTCTGCATTTGTTTAGTAAAACTTTCAAATAACTCGTTTACTGTGCCTTTGTCACCTGAGGTAATTTTGATATTTTCTGGGACGATTCGTACACTTGCATCTGCGGCTTGCGTAACTTCGTCTATTGCAACTGCTTGAATATTATACTCAGACCCTGTTGGACTTGGATTTACATCAAAATTTATAATTCTTATTGGTATTGCTGTGTGATAAAAAGACTCACCATTGTTAATATCACCAAATAATTTATCATCTTCTGTTAATTTGTCTTCTTGGCCAATCAATTCTATTTCCATGAGGTACGGCATGCTTTGTAACGGTTCCGGTTCCTCCGAGCCTAAATATTTGTTAAGTTCGTATCTAGATCTATTCAGCAAATCAATAAATGACATTCCAAATGGTTCTTTTAAATCAAAATGCATTATATAATTGTACACTCCATGGCCTTTCATCTTTGGGGGAGCCGATGGATGTACAACACTACTAATTGATAGATTATCTACTTGAAATTTTGTAACACTTGTTTGTGCAATAATTATCCTGTTACCTTGTTTTAAATCTAAATTCACAAGACCATCAGTATAAAAAGTAGATGGCAACATACTAAAAGTTAAACGATAAGTGTAGGAAGAATATGCATCTGTGGGATTAAATAGGATATTGCTTTGCAATTCTTCTGGTAGTATGTTTTTGAATAGATCTGGATTAGCAAAATATTCTGATTTTATTTCTGCCATATTAATTACCTGCTATTTGTCTTGCTCGGCTACTTGTAACTAATCTTATAATTGTACCTTCTTTAAAATCTTGTATAGGATCTTTTATTATTTCTGGATTACTTAGTACCAATACCCACCATAACTCAGGACTACCAAATTTATCAAATGCAAGTAAGTCAGGCCTATTGGCATATTTTTTAGTAATTAAAAATTTTTGATCATTCACAGAAGATTCTACAGCAGGTAAATTCATATAATTTAAACCTGTGTAAAACGACATATTTTGTGCGTCTTTTAAAAAACTGTTTTTATTATATACTGCCATTAAATAAATCCTATATTTCCGCCTTTTCTCATTTGATCAAGATCAAAAAGTCTTCGCTGTCTTCGAGGCGAATATTGAGGCATTAGTGTAACTGTAAATTGTATATCTGTTGGCACATACGTTACTCCTGCGGCCTCTCCAGCATTATTTGTTGTGGCGCCTTCTTCTGAAGTAGTCTGTGTTTTAAACGCACTAACAAATGTGTCCCCAGTTTTAATAATATTATGTTCTACTGGTATGTAATCCACATTATTTTCGTAAATAAAGTTGACATCGTTTACAACTACTGGTACTCTATCGTATCCGTGTGGTCCTAAATAACTAAATTCTAGAACAGGGGGCGGAGCACCAAACTTTCCAGATCTAACAGCCGCTTCACCAAAATTTGCTTTTGTTGACAATTTTAAGAAATGCATCATTGCTAATAAATATTTTGCTTCTTCTTGTGTAGATGCTGTATATTGTGCCTGCACAGGTAACGTTGGAGGAGAACTCATCATAAAAGTATGCAACGGGTAATTAGTTCCCTGAAACTGCTGTGTATCATATGTTGCACTATAGGCTATGAACATACTTGGTTGATACTGGAACACAATTCCGCGGTCGGCCTTAAGGGGTCTTAAAATATCCTTGGCTCCCATGTCATCTGGAAAGAAATTATCTTTATTGGCTCGCATAACCTGAAGCCGTGCTCTCCAATCTATGTCTAGATTTTTATTTCTTCCTAAGTCTGTATTTGCCATATAGTCTCCTGATATACAATGTATTTATCGATATCAATAAACTAGCCGTTATTGGCCAGAATTGGATAATTATACTTGACACTAGAAAAAATTAATGTATAATAAAGGTTAATTATAAGGAGACACAATGGTCGCAAAAGTTAAATACTTGAACAATAAAGATTTACTTAAACAAATACATCTAAGCAAGATGTCTTTTTGTTGGATTAAATCACCGCAATACGATTATCCAGACATTATTATTAATTTAGAAGATGAAATTACTGATGCAGTGATACTCGAAGCGAAACAAAACAAAGCAGGAAAAATGAAAGACTTTGCTTATAAAAAAGCAGTAGAAGGTTATGAAGGTCCTGCAAACAAAAAGCCTAGACAAAAAGACTTTTTAGTTGATATTGAAGATATTGCTGACGAAGACGTGGTAATAAGACAAATGACTTATGAGCATATTCCATTAGAACCGGGCAGAAAAAAGAATCCTAGAAACGAAGCAGAAACAAAAGCAAAAGTAAACTTTCCACCATTTAAGCATTATGGCTTAATAAACGGTACATGGGAAGAGGTTGCTAGGAGTCATTGGAAAGGCGGTCCTAAGAGTGGTAAGTTTTCTGTCGATCATGGTAGCATTACAAATGAGTTAGGAAAAATGTATCTTAAATTAGTTGACAGGTATAGCCAAAGATCCAACTGGAGAGGGTATACTTATGTTGACGAAATGAGAGGACAAGCATTACTGCAATTAGCAATGATTGGATTACAATTCAATGAAGCAAAATCGGACAATCCATTTGCATATTATACTGCCGCTGTAAATAACAGTTTCACAAGAGTGTTAAACATAGAAAAGAAAAATCAAAACATCAGAGACGATATATTAATTGACTCTGGACACTTACCAAGTTATGGCAGACAGATTCAGCATGAAAATGAGATGAAGGCTTTGAGAGAAGAAACAAAGAATTCAGAATCGGATGCCTAAGTATGACAGACAATTTATTTGAAAAAGCAGTCGTCTTTACGGACATACATTACGGACTTAAATCTAATAGCCATCAACACTTAAAAGATTGTAATAATTTTGTTGACTGGTTTATTGCAGAGGCAAAAGTTCGTGGTGCCGAAACATGTTTCTTTTTAGGCGATTGGCATCATCACAGAGCAAGTGTAAATGTAGCAACACTAAATGCCAGTTGGAGAGACCTTAAGAAACTCAATGACGCATTTAACAAAGTGTATTTTATCACAGGTAATCACGATTTATATTACAGAGACAAACGTGAATTAAACAGCATGGAGTTTGCCAGAGACTTAAACAACTTTGTAATGATAGACGAGTTGTTTGAAGAAGGCAACGTTGGTATTGTGCCTTGGTTGGTAGAAAACGAATATAAGAAAGTTGCTAAAATGACATGCAAGTATATGTTTGGACATTTCGAATTACCCTTCTTTAAAATGAATGCAATGATAGAGATGCCAGACCATGGCGGAATAAATGCATCTATGTTGCGTAATCCAGAATATGTTTTTAGCGGACACTTTCACAAAAGACAATATGACGAAAACATACATTACATAGGTAATGCCTTTCCGCATAATTACGCAGATGCAGGAGACAATGACAGAGGTTACATGTACCTTGAATGGGACAAAGAACCAGTATATGTAAACTGGCCTGAGTGCCAAGTATGTCACTTGTGGACTAGTTGAATTAATTGACGATCCTGCAAAATATCTAGATGCATACACTTATGCTAGAATCAAATTAGATGTTGATATCAGTTATGAAGAAGCAACATTTATCAAAGAAAACTTTATGGACAAATACAAGTGTAGAGAAATACAACTTGTACCTATTAAAGAAGTTGAAGAAGAATACGAAGCCGGCGAAATATCATTTGAAAGTGTTGAACAAATTGTTATAAGCCAATTACAAACTATAGAAAGTAATACAATTGACACAGAAAAGTTAATTGACATTTACCAAAATTTATAATATATGCTTAAACTAAAAAATATCAGTGTAAAGAATTTCATGAGTGTTGGAAACAACGTTCAAGGTGTACGTTTCGATGACAAGAACTTAACACTAGTACTAGGTAATAACTTAGACTTAGGTGGCGATGGTAGTAGAAATGGTACAGGTAAAACTACTATTATTAATGCACTCAGTTATGCACTTTATGGTGAAGCATTAACAAACATCAGACGTGATAATCTTATTAATAAGACTAACGGCAAAGGCATGATTGTTAGTGTTGACTTTGAACTAAACGGTGTTGACTATCGCATAGAAAGAGGCAGACGACCTAATGTGTTGCGTTTCTTTGTTAACGGTACAGAATCCGAAGATCAAGAGCAACAAGGCGACAGTAGAGAAACACAAAAACACATTGAAAAAATTATTGGCTTTAGCCATGAAATGTTCAAACACATTGTTGCACTAAACACATACACTGAACCTTTCTTAGGAATGAAAAACAACGATCAGCGAGACATGATCGAACAACTGCTTGGTATACAAGAATTATCAGAAAAAGCAGAAACACTCAAAGAAAGAATGAAGGATACCAGAGACAGTATCAAGGAAGAAGAAATTCGTATCAATGCTATCAAAGATGGCAACACTCGAATGGAAAAGAACATTAAGGAAATTGAAAGTCGCAGTATGGCTTGGGAAGCCAATAAGAAAACTAAACTTTCTGAAATGGCTGATGCATTAGAAGAATTAAATGAACTAGATGTAGATAACGAAATTGCAAAACACAACACACTAGTAGAAATCAAAGACCATGAAGCAAATTTAAATGTGTTAGTAAGCAATATAAGTAACACAGAAAACAGCATTAAAAGAAGCAATACTAAACTGCAAACACTAGAAGCAAATCTATTAAAGGCAAAAGAAGGCGTATGCCCTGCATGTGGACAAGATACAGCACATTTAGACACACACGAAGAATATACGGCCGATTTAAACACCGAAATAACAGAAGAAAAGACATATTACGACACACTTATCACTAAAGAAAAAGACTTAAAAAACGGCGTAGAAATGCTAGGACCAGTTCAAGAACGCCCTAAAACCTTCTATAGAACACTAGAAGAGGCCCTTACACACAGAAATAATGTAGACAACTTAATACAAAGTATTAAAGATAAGAATAACGAAGAGAATCCTTATGTTGAACAAATACAATCTATGAAAGACACAGGCATTCAAGAAGTCAGTTGGGACACTATAAATGAACTTACAGCATTAAAAGATCATCAAGAATTCTTATATAAATTGCTAACAAGTAAAGATAGTTTTATCCGTAGACGTATTATTGATCAAAACATTGCTTACTTGAATCACAGACTAGCACACTACTTGAATGCTATTGGCTTGCCACACGATGTTAAGTTTAACAGTGACCTCAGTGTAGAAATAACTGAGTATGGCAGAGACTTAGACTTTGATAATTTAAGTAGGGGTGAACGTAACAGACTTATACTGAGTTTGAGTTGGGCATTCAGAGACATATATGAAAGTCTTAATCACCCAATGAACTTCTTGTGTATTGACGAACTTATTGACAGTGGCTTAGATGGTGTTGGTGTAGAAAATGCATTAGGCATACTCAAGAAAATGAGCAGAGAGCAAAACAAAAACATTATGCTTATATCACACAGAGAAGAACTTAGTGGTAGAGTAAATGATGTGCTGTATGTAATCAAAGAAGGTGGCTTCACCAGTTACAATACAGACACAGAATATGTAGGAACTTAATGAGCGACTGGACCTATAACGGAGAAGTAATAGACAACTTGCCAGAAGATTGCGAAGCCATTGTATATCTAATTACTAATAAACAAAACGGCAT
>Ga0213865_10000393_pt1 | contig 29593 bp, 35 predicted proteins | sample PICome_6_FD_160100 | JGI IMG/M metagenome (GOLD analysis project Ga0213865, IMG submission 160100) | Coastal seawater microbial communities near Pivers Island, North Carolina, United States - PICO282 | ecosystem: Environmental > Aquatic > Marine > Coastal | place: USA: North Carolina...
CATATGCTTCTGTTTTTCCAAGAGTGTGTATGTTTCTACACATAGCGTTCATGCTTATTTTCAATTCCTCGTTTTCATTTGCAGTAAGAGTAAGCGTATTTACTCGTAGTCCTCTAGCAATACGAACAAAATTAGTGTCCTCATCAGCATCAGCAGTATTTGTTCTGTAAGGATTGCTAGATGGTAACTTAGAAAACGACTGTTCCAAAGCAAAAGAAGGTAGATTGTCTCCGTCTTCTTCACCAAAAGTATATGTTATTGCATTGATAATTGACCCATCGGTATGTAGAGCAGGGGCAGTAATTACTTTCATATCGGTTTCGGAATCATGCCCTCTTACAACAGGAGGAACAATAATATTAGCAGTCCCTCCCTCGGTAAGAGTTCTATAATAAAAAGGCCCACTATGTTCGGGAGTAACTTCAACAATAAATGAATTTGTTGAGGAAGCAATATAATGTGCCGGACTACCTGCTGAATCAGCACTGTAAGTAATAGTAGAGCCATTAGCCGCCAAACCTTCATGGATATTTGTAACCTTTCCAAAGAAGTAATACAACCAAGCCGCATGATTAGCGACGACACCAATATCTGCCGCACCTGCTGTTTCAATTCCCTTGTATTGATAGGTGTAGTTTCTACTACCGCCAACAAATAGATTTTGTTGCTTAGTCTCTACTTCATTATCGGGGAATGTCAATGACTCAACAATGCCCAACCAATTATCAGCATTAAGTCTAGCAATAGTCGTTCCATCTGCCTTTGGCGCAGGGCAAGGTGCGCCATATCTCTTAAGTCTAAAGAAATCAGCAGTAGCGTCAATCGTCCCTTGTATTTGATTAGAAAAAGTAATAGTATTATGGGCATTAGAAGTGACTCTATGTCTAGAAGTAAAGGTAGCATTGTCGTAGTATTCAATAATACAACCCACATATAGGTTTTCGACTAGACGAAATCTGTCTGTAAAATTAGTATCAATAGTAACTGTGCTAAAACCCGCTACAGTATTATCAATAGTATTGCTATTCGATTCAATGTATAAATCAACTTCCGGTACAAATGTTACCGATGTTCCGCTTCCTAAAAATATGTTATTGTTTGTCATGCTAAATCCCTCACCCTTTTACTTACTTACTAGGGGATTGTTTGTGCGTATCGTTTTGCTTCTACATTTACTTTATATCCGAATAGTCTTTTATTACGGTCATTTGCTTCACTTCTACTTCCTAAAAATAGTAAATTAAAACATGTACCGTCGCTCGCTTCATACCCCTTCCGCTTGCTCTCAATTGCGTGACGAACTATCAAGTATAAAGCCCTTAGCCTATCTTTGCCAAAATTAGCATCTGTAGAACCAACCCCAACTGCTCTTTCATCGTGAATACATCTAATATGCAAAGTAAATGAATAAGTTTCGTTTCTTACATCATACAACATTGTTGGATAATCAACAGTATTACTGTCCTCAAATACGACAATAACATCTTTTGTAGACAAATCATATCGAACTCCCTTGTTCTTTTCTAATGAACGAACATCAACAAAGTTTGGTTTTGCCACATGAGAAGAAGAGATGTCTCCCGAACTGACTAGTGAAGTGGCGGAAGTAGACCATTGATTATCCAACAAATCCAAAATTAACGCTACTTCATCCATGCAGTCATCTCCTCAATCATCATCTGTTCGTAATATTTAGCCATGTCTTCTTCTATGTTTTTTATTAACTCTTCTTCGGAAAAAGAAACATCAATACCCAATATCTCCGAAACTCTTTGCATCTCTAAGTTTCTTTCAGTATGTTTATCAATAACATCTTGGAGTTTCTTCTTAGCATTTTCAAACATATCAATCCAACATATAAACTAAATCTTTCTTACCATCAATAAGTTCCATTGCTTCTTTCTTAAGTATGTCATACTTTTCTTTAGTGCTAATATTTGCACCTGTTTCAGCAATTAAAATTGTTTGGTCGTCATGTCTAATTAGTTCAGCCGCTACTAACTTAGTAGCCGCCTCATGAACTGTGGCAGGAACTCTACCATCTCCGGCGACATAGGACACAATAACTGAGTTTTTATTATGGTAAGGGTATTTCTTATTAAAAAATATTCTACCATCATCTCCTATCATCCAAAAATCTCCCAGTCTTTTCATGTCTTGCTTATCTGTGAAAACTGTGGCAACTGTATTTGAAGTAGTTCCCGATTTATCAGCAATAGTAATAGTACAATCCGAACCATCTTCACCCGCCAATAAACTAGAAATATTTACTTTAGTTCCGTCTTGTTCATCAACACTAGCATAAAAAAAGTCCGAGATGGCAATAGAAGAATCGGCCTCGGAGTTTTTAAATTTAGCAACAGTAGCACCTGTAAATTGAGAAGTTTTAGAAGGAAACTCTTCATTTATTAGATGACAGATTTCTTGAGCAGTAGTCTTAGCACCTAGAGAATTGTTGAAAGTGTTATTAGAACTAGTACCCGATTCACCAGTATAATATAAAATCCAACTAGAACCACTATTAGGTAGTTGTAAAGTAATACTTCGCAGGTTGTTATAAGAAGAAGAATCCAAAGAAATACTCGCTTGTGCCGATGCTAATTCTCTATAGGTGTTCCCTTCCCATACTTTTAGACTAACTATTTTACGAACCTTCATTTGAGATAGTTGAACAAAACCGACATATCCACCATAATAGGCATGTATAGGATGCCTTGAAAACTCAAAGTCTTTAAACTCGTTTTTCCAAATAATAGGCCTATAAGAACGATTTATTTTCTCATCAATCATTCCCTCTATTCTTTTTATCACTGAGCCGACTTGAGCCGCCGAAGGGTAAGTTGATGAAGTAAAGGCAGGTACTTGTAATAAATCCGAGACTGCGCCTATATCTGTATAGAAGCCATATCCAGTAGTATAGTTTGGACTAATGGTAGTATAGTCACTAGGGGAGGATGCTACAGGCATTAAATGTCATCCCCCAAAGAATCTATTGCTCGCCTCAATCTGTTTTTTCTTCGATTTAGAGATATGAAAAACTCTTGTGCTTCCTGTTTAAGTTTACCATCATTAGAATAATAAAGCGTATTTCCTTTAGAATCCTTTTTAGGATTTCCAAAAGTTAAGTGAGGTGGCAATGGATAGTTTATTGTTTGTATTCCTTCTTTTTGGCTTTTTTTACCGTACAATTTGGATGGACTGTCTTCACCCTTATCTCCTTCCAATAGTGGCTTATCTGTCAAATGTAGTTGTTTTTGTTCTATTTGTAGAACCGGCTCTATGATTGCAGTTGTATTAGAAGAAGGGCCTTCAATACTTTTAGCGTTCTTAGGTATCTCCAAAGTAAGGTTTTGAGCATTCAATATGTCTCCTAAAGAATCCCTATAGAGATTTATAAAAAACAGTTTGACATCATTATCTGTTCCTATTTTTTCAGCAGTACCTTTTCCCCTTTGCCTTGGTAAGTTTCTTGGGTCATAGAATGATTTCATATCATTCAAGGCAGAAGTATTAGGAATATACCTTTTGTCACTATCTAAAATACTAGACCAACCTTTTTTGTTTTTTGCATCTAATATAAACAAATCCTCATCACCCCCCGTAGAAAACGAAGGTTCGCCATAAATATCATCAATTGTTATTTGACCCTTTCTAGTTTCTTTTTTAGACCCACCTAGCCTCAACATGGTAATTCCTGCCTCTTTTAATAATCCCATTTTAACATTTATTAGATTACACCTAATAACAATACTAGTATTTGTGTCTATAACTTCTATGTTGTCAGCAATACTTTTGAAAAGTTTCCGTTCCAAGTTGTTTTCTTCCCTATCATATAGTTCTTCAAACTCTTCCATATCAACTTCGGAGATTTTAGACTTCCCCGAAACACTTAATATTTCGGGAGATAGGTTTGAAAGACCCGAAAGTTCACTGATTAGTTGAGAGTTGTCTAATTCATCAATGGAGACATTAACCTTTTCTAAATCAATAATTTCTTTTTTACCCGCTTTGGGTAGTTGTAGGTTTTTCTTTTTAACATACATATTGCTAGAAACCAATTCCGATATTTTCATTTTTATTATTGCAAGAAACTTTTCATCTAATGCAGTATAAAATTCCTCTATATTTGTTTGCTCTATATCTGTCCTTCCGATAAGAGATACTAAGTTCCTTTCACCATCATAGTATTCTCCAAAAAGGTATTCAGCAATATATCTATCACCGACATTTTGAAAATTAATGGTATCATAACCACCAAGTCGTATTTCGATTGACAATGTGAATCACCTCACATTAACCATTTGCCCCAAGCCGCTAATTTCTGTGCTTTTTGAGCCAAGTGTAGTCCACTTTGCGGAGGTTCATATGTCATTTGTCCTGTTTGTTGGTCTATCCAATATGGCCTACCGTAATTGTCTTGACCACTAGGAGGTATAGGATAGCCACTATTGTTATTCATGGCTAGACCTGTTGCGCCATATGCCCCTCCTTGTTGAATTGCTTGACCCTGCATTGGCATTTGTCCCGTTGCTTGCGGTGAACTAAAGCCTTGAGATTCCAAATATTGTTGTTTCGCCATTTTTCTTTGGGCAATAACTTCTGTATTTATTGCGGCGTTGAGGATATTAGTCATGTCGGAATTTATGTTTTCTTGAGTAATAGTGTTTAATGAGTTTTTACAGTCGCCACTTATTTTTATGTTTCCGGTAGTAGAGTCTTGAACGAACTCCAAATTAGAAAGCATTCTACTTACTACTCTTTCAGTGACATCTTCCATTAGTTTTTCCATCGTTGAAAGGAATTGTTCGCCATGATATTGAAAGAACTCCTCTACATGGTTTTCTTGTAGAGATAAAAGGTTGTTCATTGACTTGAACTGTTGGTCGTTTTGTGCCTGTACTGCACCCATAACTGCTTTATTGCTTGTCCCAAATACCATAATATCATTCTCCTTTTTCTATTAATGTGTTCATTCGTTCACTAGCCAACCTTATTTCTGTAGATAGTCTTACTACTTCTTCGATTGTGGATTCTTCCCCTTTTACATTAGGCGGTTTAATTTGCCATCCCACTCCAATAAGTGAAACTACATCAGCCTTTGATAGAGTGGTAAGCGCACCCTTAGATAAAACTTGGGGCATTCTTGGCTTAGGAATAAATGCTTTAAAGTCTAATCCATGTTCGTCAGCGAGTATTTGTTGTTGTAGCATTTCTAATTGTTTATGATGAGTTGCATGTTTAGGGCAGTATGTCCCTCTCATTGGCCTACCTTTAGTAACATGGCTTAGAGGAATTGGTGGCCTCATGTAGTCGCCGTTTTCCCAAATGTGGTGCATACCACATACAATACACCTGTCTTTTAGATTGAATTTCCAACCGTATTTAATAAAAAGAAACTTTTTCTTTTCAGCCATTAAAACCTTAGACAATTCCTTGAGTTTTTTCTTTGGTTTAATCTCTCTAAAAGTGTATTCGTCTATTGGCCCTGCGGCTCTAGCCTGTGCTAATGGTGGTAAAAAAGCCACCCCAACAGATGAGTTTGCTCCTATTAGTGTCGGTTGTTGAAACATATTTAATACTCCTTAATCATCGTCATTACGCCTTTATAGACCATTTCCGGTTGAGATTTAGCCGACACAATGTATTTGAAAGTTGGTATTCCTTTATCATTTAGTCTTTGCATACCGTATTTGAAGGGTTCATAGATTGAATGTTTTGTCAAGTCGTCGCCTTCCTTGTATTTTTCACCCCAAATATCAAACTTATTAGCCCAAATACTAATCGCTAATGGATATTCGGAGTTCTTCTTTTTCTTACCATCATCCCATCTATCATTGCAAACGCAATCTACTAGATACTTCCATGCTAATTGATGGTCTAAATTAGCAGGGGAATCTAAATGTCTATGGTCTATTACAAAAATAATATATTTTACTTTTCTAATTCTAATGTCTTTCATCCATTCCTTCCAATAGATTGCCTCTCCTCCAATATCAGCAGTCTTAAGTGTATGAGTTTCACCGTCTAGTTTCACTGTCTTTCTAGTGGCTCTTTCTTTACCAACAGTTCTTTGTTTTATTTCGGGAACTTCTCCCTTGGTTCTAAGTTGATGATGTAAAGTTGTTTTACCGACCATAGTTGCGCCATAAATACCAAAATTAATAGCATGTATTCTTTTGTAAAATGCAACAGTGGCTTCAATAACAACGACTGCGAAACCTGCTAGAACAGACAATCAATGACCCCCAAATATGGACTTAACCCCTTCAATCATCCACCCCATAATATTAATGTCGAAAACACCCATTATGTTACCTATAAGGAACATGGATAATGTAGCACAAGAACCCCAAAACCATGCTCGCATTTTCATAAAAAACATGTCGGCGGAATGCGCCCTTGATTGGTTATATGCGTAGTCGGAATCGGAAAATCCCATTATGTCTCCTAAGACCATTTAACCACCTCATTGAAGAGTGGCTAAGAAGTCAGCACTTACAGTATCGTTATCGTAAGAAGTGGCTAAAGGTATTCTTGTAGTTTGATTTTCTTTTTGAAAGTTTTTAAGTGATTCCTGCATCTTGTTTCTTTGTTGTTCGTCTTTAGCAATTCTTTCCCAGTATGACTTGATTCTTCTATCCAGTAGCCACATTTCTATTTTGTCATTTAGGGCCAAATCGAATAGTGCTTTCATAACCATAACTGCACCAACAGTAATCAAACCAAATAATATTCCGTGCATTAGGATAGTATAAGGAAAGTTCAATCCGAACTTTGCATAAGCCCAAACATTAGCACCGCTAATTGTACCAACAAAAAGAATAGTCATTATCAACCTTGTATCGTGATTAAGAGCAGGAATAATAACCACCTCAATTGAACTCAACTGATACATGGGCCGTTGAAGACCCTGCTTCTGCAACTTCTAGAAACAGTCCACCTGTTGCTAGAACACCGTGCATATCGTATTCTATGTTGTATTGACCTGTAGTTGTATTGTGTATTCTAGCCAATTCTGTTCCGGTATTATCAGTTCCATCGAATACCTTGATTGTAACTGCCGCATTACTAACAACAACAATATTAGCATGAATGCTCTTAAGTCTACATTGAGTCCTAGAAACAATTGCGCTAGCACCTAATACTCCACTACTTCTGCTTGCATCTGCCATATAATCACCTTTCTATCTAGTGGTAATTACAACTTCTTAATGAAGGTTGCGTAATTACTCTTCTTCGGTTTTGGCCTTAGAAGTTTGTTTTTTAGGTGTGGATTTCTTAGCAGTTGTCTTTTTTGCAGTAGATTTTCTAGTTGCTCTTTTAGCCGTAGCCTTCAACTTTTCGGGAACAGTTGGCTTCGTCTTTGCAGGAAGAAGCCTTGTCTCAAGTTCATGGGTTTGGCAATTGAGATAAGAAGTAAGTATATTTGCTTCTCTTTCGGGAAGAGAACATAGTTCTTCTCTATCCTCCTCAACAAAAAGTACTTCTATGTTTTTACCACCGTAATAACGAGAGGCTACCAAGGCGGAAACTGTTTTAGCCTCCACCTTGGTAACTTCAATCATTCCTTCGACACCATTACGCACTACAAGAGATTCAGCCTTTCGGTATGAGTCTTTTAATCGTAGAGTTGCCAAATTAAATCACCTCAAAGGTTTCCTATTACTTCAACGACAATATATCCCAAATCACTTACTGCCGCATTAGCACCAGTAGACATCACAGTTGCACCAAGTTCTAGAGTGCTACTTGATAGTCCTAGAGTTGTTTCCCCACTTGTCCCAACTATTTTGTTGAAAGAGTGTATAGTAGATTCTTGACCTATTACCCTAAATGAACTAATGGTACTTAGTCCAAAACTAGAAGCACTTAGAAGTTCATAAGTTGGTGTAATGGTTATTTCATCATTAGTAGCATCATCAGTAATACCGTCTGATTCTACAACAATTGTACCCACATCAGCCGAAACAACTACTTTAACTCCGTTATTTCCGCTACTGGCCGCACTACCAATTGTAATGTGTCTTCCAACTGCGGGTACAGTAAACGCTGTTCCACTGTTATGTGCAATAATTTCTTGTGCATCATCTAAGTCTACAGTGCTTGTAACTGTTGCATCTCTATACGCAGTAATGTTTACCTTTGCTCTTACCACATATTCATCACCCAATACTTTAGGGCCATCATGTCCTTTATGGTCTGCCAATAATGTAACTGTATGTGTCATTTAAACACCTCAAGCCACATTTGTGATTTTTCCTTGACCCTTAAAGAATGAACAACCGACTTCACCGATGGTTCGGTAAAGTGCTTGGTTTCCTAGACGACCAACACCGAATGGGTTTCCATTTGAAATACCGTCCTCAAAGTATTGAGTCGGCTTAAGAACAGAAAGCCATAGATGGTCTGTATCAAGGAAAAGCAAATCGCTAATTCCTGTGTCCGAAGAGTTCAAAGTTGAGGTCATATCCTTACAAGGAATAAGGGGAATGTCGTAGTAAGTTGCCACACGGAAACCAACTTCAGCACCCTTAATTCCACGAACACCATTATGTGTCGGGATAACTTCCTTTCTATCCATGAATCTCTCTTGGCTTTGTAGCAAATCAGCAATTGCTTGAATAGTGTCATATCCAGTAAGAATACACTTAGGAGAACCACCTGCAATTCTCAAGTTGCGAATCATGTTGTTAAGCAAAGTAAGAGTCAATGGTCGAACAGAAGAAGCCGCATAAGAAGAGTTGAAATCTACTTCAGCATCAAGGAAAGAAGCCGCAGTAAATCGCTCATCACCGTAGATTTGAGCGAGGTTGTTTGTAGCATCATTCATTGTATCAGTCATAAGAACTCCACCATCAGCCGCAAGAAGTTCTGCTCGGCTAGAGACGACCTTCAAGAGAGAAGTATAGTTTCTTTCAATATTTGCTAGAGCCGAAACTTCACCGTATGCTTTCAAGTCCATAAGTAGCATTTTGTTTTGTGCTTCTGCGTGTGCTTTACCCATGTCTTCACGGATAATAGCACGAATATCTCCAAGTCCATCATCAATTTGAGCCATTTCCATAGCAAGTTCGGAAATATCGAACTGATGTGCAATAGTCTTAGGACTCATAAAGAGTTGGGCGTAAGTTGGGGACATTGAACCAAGTCCATCATTCGCAGTAGAAAGTCCTGCGTTTTCGGGAACGCCACCTATTTCATCTGCTTGTGGGTCATCAGCACCTATACCGCCACCGCTACCATCAAATTGTAGTGTAAGTTTTGAATCCGAACCACCAAAAGGTCGGCTCTTTAGTATTCTCCAACCGGATGAAGTGTAAGGTCGCTTTGCTAGCATAGCAAGAGCATTTACTTCTCGGTTTAGCATAGACCAAACTTTTTGTCCGTATAGTTGATTATACATTCCAGTTGTAGTACCAATACCAGTTACGCCGGATGCTCCTGCGTCTGCAATATCGTGTGCAGTGTGTAGTCCTTGAACTGCACCTGCTTGTTTCAATAGGGAGTTTCCGCCAAAGGCAGGTAGTCCATATGTCGCCGCTTCTAAATCTCTAATTGTGTTAATATATCCCATTTAATTCACCTCAAATGTTTCCGCCGACTGCTTTATGAATTTCACTCCAAGACATTTCAGCAATCTCTTCTGTAGAGAAAACCTTTGTCGTTGTAGCGGCTTCTGTAGCCTTGCGAATGTTGTTCTTTTCTGTTGTAAGAGACTTGCGTAGTTCAGCAAACTCATTTGTAAGTGCGGTAATTTCTGCTTGGGCATCATATTCCGACTTAGCAACCATAGATTCTCTATGAGCAGTTTCTTGTTCAAATCTCTTAGCAAAAGTTCCTGCTAGGTTATCGTAGGCCAACTTTTCTAGTTGTTCTGCTCGGTATTGAGCATATGCCTTCTCGATATTTTCAGCACTCAAGTTAAGAGTGTTAAACTCGGAGTTGTCAAATGCCTTTGAAACCATGCCTTCTTTCTTTGCTTGAAGTCCTGCTTGTTCCATAGGCTTTCCTGCTCCACCTAGGTTTTCATCATCGTTACCGTCAAGAGTAGTGGCTTTCTTTTCATCATCCATATACTCCATAGATTCTTCTTCGACTTCCATCATTTCGTCTTCCATTTTCTCATTCAATGGGTGGCCTTCGCCCTTATCCATTGATGGTTCTTCTTCTTCTTTACGCAGGGTATTGACTTCCTCAAGAAGAGTGTCAAGTTCCGCTAGTGCTTTTTCTAATTTGCTCATATTTTTGTCCTCCTTTAATATATCGAACTTCGCTTCGGGATTGATTCCTTTTTCACATATGGTTACTTCATGTAGTTCGAGTTTGCTTATTTCGCTATACTCTCCCAATTCTTCATGGTGTTTCTTCACTTTTTGTAAAGCCTGTCCCCCTATGCTAAAACTCCTCAATGTTCCTTTGCGAATACTTCTGTTTATCTCTTTGGCCTTTTCAATATCATCTCTTAATTTTATTACTACAAAAAACCCGACATCATCTACTTCTGTTTTCCATAGTTTGCCGCTTGAATCTCTATATGATTGAATGACTTCTCCGACTTGAACATTTGAATGGTTTGTCATTACATTTCTAAATTTATTTTTTTCCATGAACTTTTCTACTGCTTCATTCAATGCTTTTAGAGTAATCAAATCATTTTGTTTATCTACCATTTCAATAGAAGCATAACCACCAATCATTAGTTCATCGCTTTTAGCCTTAATGATTTTAAAGTCATTTTCCTTTTGAGCAATAATGGTCTTCAACATATTACCCAATTTCCTTTGTTTCCCTTCGACTATATAACCTATTCCATATTTTTTGGTAAATCTAGGTCAATATACTTGTCTTTATAGATATTCCATACACCTTCATCACTATCTTTATCAACAGGTTTTTGTTCATAACCCGTCCAAGAAAGCCACATTAGTTTTTCATCTACAGGAATTACTCGGAAGTGCATTTTAGTTTCAAACTTATTTCCTTTAATAATATATTCATGATAACCATGTCTTTGAACTCCTATCTCTACAGTACCTTCATCTATCAACTGCCCCTTTTCAATATTTTTAGATATTTTAGCAGGGTACTTGTTTGCTTTACCAAACAAAGAAAATATATCATCATCATTAGGTAAGTCAATAAGCCAAGCGAGAGTTTCTCCCTTATGTTTAATAATAAAGTCTAAATTGTCGTCTTTTCTAGAATATATTTTGAACTCGGACATTTCTTTTGTAATATCTGTCTCATCCACATGTAATTTACCATTAGAAAAATGTAGGCCCTCTCTTCTATTAGCCCAATCCTTTACATCGTTATCGGATGCCTTTGATAAAACCTTTAACATTTTAGAAGAGTCACTATCAAAAAGAGTTTCATATTCACTTGGCATTTTTTCTCTCAAATATAAGTGTATTTCTTTAGGAGTTTGTGGGCCTTTTTCTTTAATTCTATTTTTTATGGCTATTGTTATTTTTCCTTGTAGTGTTTTTAATGTTAATTCTGCTTCCTCTTTCCACATATCTAGGTCGGCTAGTGCGTTTTTAGACATTAAATTAGATTCTTCAAATCCATAAATTGTAAACCCATCCATTGACTTTGCAATCAATACTGCTTCGCCATGTATGTTATCAGTAATGGTGATTCCCTTTTTTAACGCCTCTATTTTATATTTCAAAGAAGGCTTAGTGTTCTTAGATAACATCTCTAAAGTAACTATTTTATCGGGAGTCTCCACTTCGGGGACTTCAATAACATTAGCGGAATAGAGAGTGTACCTACCATCGGATTCCTTGACTTCATCTACCTTTACTCTAATAATGTCTCCAACTTTGACATTGGTTTTAGTATTCAATGCTTTTCCGACATTCATGTATAGAGTGCCATTTAATTCAACAATGTGTTTTCCTTCTTCTAGAGATGGCCCTGCTCCTAAAGTGTAAGAGTATAGGTTTGATTTTGTAGTCTTCTTATCTAGAACAATCATATCTAAATCTACAAATTTCTTCCATTTAATCCATTTAGGGTTTTTCTTAGTGCCTATAAAATAAGTAGATGTCAAATCCTTTATGACAACTCCCTCGGAAGTCGGCATATTCATAATTTCCTTAGCATACTCTTCTATGTCTTTTAGAGAGTCAGCAGTTCTAGTGTCTTTCTTAGAAGGGAAGTGTAGGGCATCCGATGTCTTGGCCGAATAGTTGTTAAAAAGAATATTGATTCTTTGTTCTAGTTCCTCATCCGTCATGTTCTTTTCCTCATGTCTCATTATGTCAAAAACATGTGCCTTAAGTTTGGCATTAGGATATTTATTTTTGAATACATGCGATATAGTGTCGGCTCTATGTAGAGCATCTTCACCATCAAATAATATTAGTTCAGCATCTAGTATACAATCCCCGTAAGATTTCTTCTTCATTTCAGTAACTTGTTCGGGACACTTATCAGTAATATCCTTTTCATTATATGAATAGATTTTAACTTGATTGTCTATTTTATGTATTTGTATTCTCATACCATCATACTTTTCTTGAACTAAGTAGTCGCCGGAAAAACCTTGTAGTTCCTGCATGTCTTCTATGTCGAATATTCTATACATTGGTTTGTTTGGTATGATGAAGTGAGATATTGATTTTTCTTCTGTGGATTTTTTCTCGGCTTTTTTAAGTTCCACTTGGGTAAGAGCATTCCACTTTTCCTCGGAATATTTTTCTACGAACTTCTCTTGTAGTAGTTTTAATGCCTGTTTGAAACTAGACTCTACCTTTTTACTGTCTTTATTATCACCATAATGTTCTATTACAAACAATGGTATGTCTTTAACTTGAAGGTCTAATCCTTCCAAACCATCGGTAATGTCATCTCCTTGAAACTCCATTGATTCATAGAAGTCTTCGGGTAGTGCGTCATCGTCGGAACGAATAGCATAATGAATAAACTTTACAAATGTGCTTTTGTCCGACAATAGGCTCTCTAAAACATTACCTTTGAACTTTTTAGCGAATGGGTCATTAACATTTTCCGAGTCAAAACGCATTTGTTTAATTGCCTCATAGACAATTTTTGCACTACCACTAGACGGACTTCCTGCATCATCAGCCTCTACATGGCGTTCATCAAGGTATTCTTTTATCTCTTTACCTAGAGGGGATATAGAATCATACGCTTCTTTTATTTCTTCTAGTGCGTTTCTCCAACGACCCCCGTATTCTTTAGGGTCAGTTCGTGCTGATAAATAGGCTACTCGCACCTTTTCAAAAAGTGAAAGTATTTCATTTGAGATTGGGTTGCTGTCCTTCTCAAACATTAAGCCAGTGGTTGCCATACTAATCACTTATGCTTTAGATATGTTACTAATCGTCGTTTAAATTCATTTAGAATGATTTCTACCTGTTGTACCTTCTCTTCTTGTTCAACCCTACTGTCTTCTCCTGTTTTTACCAAATATGCAATTTCTTCTATAACATCTTTAAACATTGAATCCATGCTTACATCAACTGCTTTACCAATAGTTTCTCCGCCCATCCCGTAGCCTTCTTTCTTTTGATTTACATTATAGTTTTCAGCCTTTGGTCTCTTAACTTTAACATGTTCAACTTCATCATCATAAGGGAGTTCTGTAGAACTACCTACTAGTTTAATAGTCTCTTTTGCTTTGCGAACAAGTCTAATCGCTCTACTAATTTCTGCCTCTTCCTTAGTCATTTTCTCCGGCATATTACTGTCCTCCATTTACGAATCTCTCAATGTCACTCCAACTCATTTTATGAATTGCGTCACTATCGGGTACTGTGCTGTTGTTCATTGAAGGAGTTGGTGAATCAACTACAACAAAACCGGACTTCATTAATAGATTATCCTTGTTGTAAACGGCTGTTTCTAGTTCTCTAATCCTGCCGACTAATTCTTTCAAAATAACCAACATGTCTTCGTTTGTATCACTCATCTCTCAAATCCCCCTTTCTCTTAGGATATACAATTGACCGTAAATCTCGGTACAGCAACTCATACTCCTTACGGAGTTTGCTCGACAACGCAACCATATCAATGTTCCTCTCATCAATACTTACAAACTTCTTTTTCATTTTATCATCAGCCTTAACCAAATCCAAATCTCTTAGCATATCAATTAACTCCCCCATTCTAGTAAAATCCTGCCCGAAATATTCTGTTGGTTCGGCTGATTGAAGGGTCTTCTTCAAAGACTTCTTCTTTTTCTTATCCATACTTTCTAGTATAGGGCTATACTCTTTTTCAATCTGTTCTTTCAATATGTATTCCCAAGTCATTCTTGTTCACTTTCCTTTTGGTTTCTTTCTCTAAATTGTCTTTGCAATATTTCTTCAATATTTAACATAGACTGTCTTATTTTTTGCGCTTCTTTTTTGCCTAGAAGTATAATTTCACCTTGGACTTTAACATCTCTAAGAATAATGTCTAAGAGTTTTACTTTTTCTTCATTAACAGGATTATCTGTAAGTGAATCATGTGCCGTCTCAATTTCTTCGGATATTTCCCCAGTATGTTCAGTAATAACTTTACCATACATTATTGTTTTCTCTTCATCATAGAACCAACCTTCCAGTTCTGTTTGTAGAATATTTTGAATGTCTTCACCTAAATCTATAAGTTTATCATAGTTGTTGAATAACGGAGTGTATGTTTTTTGTTCACTATCATCGAGTAGTTTTTTTTTAGTTCTAGATTGAAAATTAATTAAACCGTCTTTTGGTGAATAATCATACGCCCCGATTTTATACGGATTATCGTGAATATATTTCAAAAAAGAAACTACTTTAAGAACATCTCCCTTGGTTTTAGCATTACCCGCAGTCAAAACTTTATAGATATCAGCCGGTTTGTTTGTTTCAACCTTTTTGAGATATCTGTTCAATCTAGAAAGTAAGTCTCTATGATGTTTCATAGTACTTTCTCTTATCGAGTTTTTCTTTTTGCCCGACTTAGTATTATCCATTTCATCCCTAAGAGATTTAAAGTAACTACTAAGTTTAACCACACTATTAAAGTCCTCGTCGTAAGTTTCTTCGACTTGGTTTAGTTTATCTGCATTGTTTTTAAAGCGTTTTTTCTTATCAAAATAAGTGTCATTAACTTGTTTTTTTAGTTTATCTAGACTTGAAAGTATTGGCTCTATTACTCTTTTTCTAGTTTTAGGGTCTGTTAATATGTCGGGTTTTGCGTCGTCATCAAACGATGTTCTTGTTATCTCTAGACTTGCAGTTTTATTTAACATCAACAACAAGTTACCGTACTCTCCATAATTTTTTAATTTCTTTAGTGCTTCCATAAACTCACTATAGAAAGACTCGCTTTCATTGGGGAAAAGGATTTCAAACACTTTAGTAGTTGGTTCTAATTCTACTTCTTCTGTTTCTTTATCGGGCTTTTGTTCTAAAACCTGCAAATTTTCATCACTTATGCTTTCTTCTAAAAGTGCTATAGTTTCTTTTTTAATATTATCAAAATGGTTTTTTAAGAACTTATTATACAACGCATTAACTCTCTTAAGTTCTTTCACATTTTCGGAAATTAAAGCCTTCAATTCTTTTTTAGGGGTAAGAGTTTTTTTATCATCGGCCGACTCTACAATTTCAATTTGGCCCGAATAATATTCTATGTCTTTTTTATACTCGTAATAGGTATCTCCTATTGACTGCCCGCCTAGTTTGCTTTTTTCATAATCAAGTATAGGTTCATACGGAAAGACCTCTTCTTCAAAATATTCAAGGTCTTCCTCGTTAGGGCTTTTCAGTTTGTTGTCCTTAGTCACTTGGTATTTTATTTTAGATACAGTAAATGCCTTTATTTTTTTAATTGCTTCTTCTGTTTCGGTTTTATAGGCTTCGTATTCACTAGGTTCAGTTATTTCACGAAATTCGACTGCCCACCTTTCCTCTCCGTCATCATCCAATCCAAGACTTACTGTTGTAGGAACTCTACGAACTCTAGGAGTATCGGGGAGTTTAGTAGCCTTTTCGATTGTCATACAATCACCACTTGTTTTCGGTTTTTCTTCTCTTCTTAACAGGTAGTTGTACTACATCGGGTGTATCTGCTGAACCTCTAGATGGCTTATGGCTTGTATCGGGAGGCAAACCACCAACTGAATAGTCTCTACTAATTTTAACTGTTCTATCTTCGGCGGCTCTTTGAGAGCGAACATTTGCCAATTCCTTTGCTAGTCTTCTTTCTTTCTGTGCTATGTCTTCTGTCATTATGGTATTCTCCTTTCACTTCTTCTATCCACATTTTGATTACCTGCATCCGCCGGTAGTCCTGTCATTCGCTTATCCGGCCCTACGCTCATTGACGGTTTATTTCTTGTGGTTGCCGGATTTTCTTGAGGTTTAGAACCTCCTTCCATCATATTCCTCATATTCTCATCTAAATCTCTTTGGTCTAAATTAGAACCTGCTAGTGGGTCTATGCCACTTTCGGACTTATTTTCTTCTTGAGGTTTTTCTTCTACAGGTTCGGGTTTCTTAAAAGTAAAGTTACCGTCTTCATCCATATCCACTTCAAATCCTAGATTCTTAACAGAAGCCGCAATATTAACTTCTATTTCTCTCTTACGAAGAACGGCTATTTCATCCTCTTCTTCCGAAGGAGGTAGTTTCAAGACCCAATCCGTTACTCCGAATTGTTTAACTAAGAACGGGAATACATAATTATTATACACATTTTGAGCCATTTGAACTGCTCGATTAGTTACAAGGATTTGCATACCTTCATTATTTAATCCCCCACTAGTGGTATTGTCAGCCATGAAAACTTTACTCACTCCATAGAATGCTGATATTCTATCTCTTAAGTCATCCTTAACAGCCGTATATTCCATCTCTTTTAGACTATCCATAAACTTAATCCATTCAACAGAACCCTTTCCATTCTCGGCTTCTATACCCATTACAGGAATGTAATGAGGGTCTTGTTCCATTCTTTCTTTTACACTTCTCCAAAAACTAGACATTGATTCCATGTTTCTAGTTTGAACTGCTAGCAATCCTCTAGGCATTCTACTCTTTGTATATGATGAATTAATATAATTCTCCATAGCAATTAGCGTCATAATGTGATTGAATAGTGTCATAACCGGAGAATGCCCGTATAATCTACTAGGACTATACTTACTAAAGTGTAGAACTTCTCCCTCAATGTAGTGTTGTTCTTCACCATTGGCCCTATTTACATAATGAATAGGGAACAGTGGACTGCCACAATCATTACAATTTTCATGGGCTTCTTGAGAGATGTACCCTCTATGATTAATACAAGTAAATCCCTTAGTGCCTCTAATACCTAATTCATCGGCGTAGATACTCATAGTAACAGGGTCGCCTCTAAACAATTCCTTTATTCTGTGCATTCGGATTTTACCATTACCGTCTAGGTAGTATTCCTTAACAAGAACAATATACGCATCATCCATAATGTTTAGGTCGTCTTCTAATTCTTTGAATACATCAATGAATAGTTGTTCGGACTTATTGACATATCCTTCAATAAACTTTTCAGCATACTCCAATTGTTTTGGGTCGGGTTTCTTTAGATTGGTTGAACCACACCTAGCACATTCTGTAACGGGTCTTTTATGTGTCTTTTGACACTCATTGCATCGGGCTTCGTATGCTTTTTCCCAAACATAACCCCTTCTAAATATCTCCTGCTTTAGTTGAGTAATGCAAGTTCGGACAATAACAGACTGTTGAGTAATGTTATAGACCATTGGCCCAGTCATCATGTAAGAGTTTTCACGCTCTTGTATTCCGATATTGTAGACCTTTCTATCAGCCGGTTTAGGGGTAGACCGTCGAAACAAATTGCTTATTTTGAATTGTCTCTTTTCCGCCATAGCACTCATCCCCGTCTATGTTGTAATATCAAGACTTTTTAATACTACCCTTCACCAAAGTTTCTTACAGGCTAAACATTTAGGAGTTGTAATTCTACCTTTACATTGATGGCACTTATGCCTAGCCTTGAATGACTTTCTTCTTTTTGGATTTTTATGTGTTCCACCACCACGATTTTTTCCTTTCTTTTTGTAGTTGCCATATCCTTTAGCACCTGCATGTATTTTCTTACCTTCATGTGTAAGCATCATAATTTTTTTTCCGCTTCTATCACTTGGATATACTGTACCGACTCTCATATCCTTTTTGTCCTTCTTAAGAATCTCTTGCCAACTCATTCTTCATCTCTCCAAGAGTTTCTCTTCTCTTTCCTTTAGAACGCTTTCTATTTGTCTAATGTGCCAAAAGTATTCTTCGGGGTCTTTGCTTCTCTCTTCAATTAGGGCTTTAGTAGCCATGAACATATCATCTTTTAGTTCGGGAATATCCATCTCCATTTCTAATTTATTTGCTAATTTTTGAATACCCGATAAAGCCCCTTCATATGTAGAAACTGCTTCTATTAGTTCCTCTTCTAAATTTTTAAATTGCTCGGATAATTTATCGTAAGGCTGTTCGTCATATTCTTTTTTTATTATCCTTTCCCAACTCATTCTTCTCCCCTCACTTGGTTTTCTTTAGAAGTCTTATCATCATCAATTGGGCCTCCTTTAGCCCAAGTGTAGCAGGTTCTAGCCGAATGGCATTTGAAATCGTGCATCCAACAGTAGCCTAAGCGACCGTCTTTATCTGTAGAAAGAGGCATACATTCATCCATTCTAGGTGAAATATCAAAGGCAATACAATTACTACAGTTTGATTCTTTAGCAACATCAGCAGTAGTATTCCATTTTTTAGCATATCGTTCCCAATAATCCTTATCGTCTAAATTAAGAGGGCCGTATTGAATATGTTTTTCTTTAACAGCCCTATCTCTATTTTTAGTATTGAGTTTCAAGTCTTGAGTCGCTCTAGGACAAGCGAGTTCTTTTAGGATGATATGCCAAGACATTTTTATTCCTCTTCGTCTTCGGGTAAGTCTAGACCATCTAGGAGTATGTAATCTCCTTTGTCATGTTGAACAACATTCTCCATTTGACTAAGCATCTCTTTAACTTCGTCTTTAGATAGTTTAGTTGCTTCTTCAAGAGGCTCTAGTCCCGACGCACCACCTTCTTTTTCTAAAGTGGAGACAATTGTTTCTTTTGGCCCTTCGGATTTTTTCTCTCTAAGTTGCCTAAAGTCATCAGCATCAATTTTATTATTCTTGTTTCTATCTAGTTTTCTTTGCTTAGGGCTTAGTGCTTTACTTGTTTTTTCACTACAAGTAGGACAATCGCAACCCATTTTTTCTGTTCCGCAGTGTGCTTTTAATATTGTTTTCCATTTCATCGTGTAAATCCTCTCCCTTTACTTCTTTGTGTTTTTCTTTTGCTAGATTCTTTCCTATCTAATGCTACTTTATGTGCCGCATTTAATCTCTTTTTTGTTTCGGGGTCTTTTGCTCTTTTAGCCGCCACTCTTGCTCTTTGTTCAACTAAATTAATTATTTGTGATTGCCTTTTATGTGATTTTGATTTGAAAGCCGAACTTGCGAATGTTTCTCTCACATCATTTGCTGTTTTAAACTTAACCGGAACTGTGTCTTTTGGGTTTTCATCTGTATATAACCGCCTTGAAGAACCTTTAGGTTTTTTACCCGTTCCTTTTTTGGGTTCTGTTTTTAGAACATTTCTCCAACTCATGCTCCTTTCCTCCTTTTGTAAGTTTTACAAGCGGCACAAGTTGGGCGACATCTTCTCTTTCTGCCCTTTGAAGCATCTTTTCTACCACAAGGTTTAGGGCCGTCTTTTTTTCCACATGAAGAACAGTCAATCCATCCTCCCTGTGTTTTCTTTCCTTTGCCTTCTTTTCCACCTCTTCGTGAAAACCAACCGTGAAGTCCTTCTTTTTTTTCTCTAGAGAAATTATCTCCGCCTTTCAAAAGACTATCCTTCGATACGGTTTTTAACATAGCCCCTCTTTGCTTTCCTCCTGTTTTATCTCCTAAAATTGGATGATTAGGTATGTATGGATATGCTCTTTCGGGCGAAATAAAAAGGTATTTTTTTCCATCCCTTGAAGTAATTACTCTTGGTTTGTAACCATCTCCGCCCTTTAAAACTTCTTTCCAAGACATAGTAATCACCTTTTCTTAGATTTATTGCCCCAATTTTTAGCACCAACTTTACGGCATCTAACTAAAGCACCACTAGCGTAAGCGGAAGGCCACTTATCATATCTGCTACGAACTTTGTAATAACAAGCATCTTGTTTTTTATCGGACTTACTATTCCTACGACCTTTTTTCTTAGCCCTCTTAGAACCTCTCTTTCTTCGAGACTTGCTCTTTTTTCTAAGAATATCTTGCCAACTCATTTTTATCCCTCTAAGATTTTGTCACCGCTACAATAACAATACTACCCATAACAACTTCCATATCTAAATGGACTATTTTAGTAGTATCTCCACTCCCTCCGCCTGTTGCCGTTCTAAGTAATGCTTGTAAATCGCTAGCCATATCTTCGCTTTCAAAAATTCTTTTTGGGTGGTAAGTATATACATTTACATTCAATGTTCCCATAATATCACGCCTTTACTATTTGTGGTTTTCCTGCCTTCTCCCAACACTTTTGACAAAAGCCAAACGGGTGAACATCTCTTGAAGTATAACATCTAGTACAATAAGTATTTTTCATCTAAAACCCCCAACTATCAAACGGATAACTAATCATCTCTTTCTCCTCAAAGTATTTTGCCAACTTCCTTTTGCTTGCTTGGCATCCGACAATCCATATTTTCTTTTAACAGAACGAATTGCGGCTTCTTCACTCATGTTTCTAAATCGAACCAAGTCCTTTACTTCCTGCTTTTGCTGTTCATTCAAATCAGCCTTTGTAATAATACCACCAATGTTTTCCATTTCATCCATAACAGACATTTTACAATTGTCTTGGTATTTTGAAATATCATCTATGTATATTCCTTCTTTAGAAAAGTCAAAACCCACATGGTCTTTATGGTTCTCCCATTTCATTAACTTAAATATCTCATCACACCGGCTTTTATACCAATCGGCTTTCTTGTATGACTTCTTCATTCTAATTAATTCCAGTAACAAATTAGCATTTCCTTTTTTCATTCGGAAATGAGGTAGACATTTTGTAAGTAACTCCGAAACTTCCGCTTGAGAATAAAAATTAAGACGATTTACAGGTCTAGTGTCTTGAGGTGATTTTTGGTCTAGATGTAACTTACCAATACCTCCAAGTGCCTTATGTATTTCGTACATAAATGCCTTTCCTCTCTCTCCGGTAGCAACTAACCCAACTCTAGGATTATGGTTTCTATCCATAGTAATGTAACCATCCGAGTCTATGAAAGCGGCGGTATAGGCCCAAATATTCTTTTTAATATCGGAATCTAATTTGTAGTAGTTTCCATCAATTGATGTAATGTCTAATTTCTTAACCATTTTAGATACTGAATGCCAAGAACTTCTATCATATAGTTGAGAAGGCATTCTATCATGTATCTCTCTAGCCGATATTCCTTGATTTTGAGAGACTTGTTTTATGATAAAGTCCTCGGTTTTTTCCTTGAGAGATTTTCTAATTGATGAATCAGTTATGGACTTTATCTCACTTCTAAAGTCTTTTTTAGCGGCATTCATTTCTTTCTGTAGTTTTGAATATTGCTTACCATAAGAGGTTTCTTTTTGGTCTAGTTCTGCTTCCCAATACTTACAAAGAGAATCAATGACTCTTCTTCTTTGGGGCAACTCTTTCATTTTATTTAACTTGGATAAGTCCTTCTCATCAAATCTCATTTTTACTAGAGCCTCTCTATATGGGCCTATCCAATAAACGCTATCTATGCACTTAGAGAGGTGTTCCGAATATCCTTCAATAACATTGTCTATTGCCTTAGTCATTTTTTCTTTGTCTTTGCCTTTTAGATTCCTTCTTTCCTTTCTCATGGCCTTAACAACATCGGGTATAGTTTGCCCATACAATTCAAATGTTTTAGGAAACGATTCGATATGTTTTTTGGCTTGAGAAGCATTGATGTTGTATTGGCTACAGACCTTAGCAACAACTTCATGTTCGGATGAAATAGATAAATTGTTTCTCAAACTTAATTTAATTTCATCACCAATAAGTTTCTTGGCTTCTTCCAAATCATTATTTGCCTCTTCTTCTAGTTCAGCAACCTGTTCTAGCCTTTGACTAGCCTCTCTTAGTTCATCCGGTGTTGCCATGCTATCACTTCAAAAGTTTAATCCCATAACTCCACTACGCCCAACATTTCTAGGCGCATCGAATAGTCCCAAGTCATCTAGCAATAAGAATGTTTCACTGACTGTTTTAGTAGCGGCATTGGCTAAAGCCAAACTCATAACCATGTCGTCATGTGCGCCAATTCCCTCAAACTTACCTTTGTCTGTTATGGCAAACATAGACAATTCTTCTATCAATGTTGCCGTAACTCTTCTACTTTCTTCATTACCATACGGCAAATGTATTTTTTCGTTTTCAAAATTCATCTGTAGATTAAGAATAATGTCCTGCTTCTTTTTCCTAGTAGTGTTAAAGTCATGCACATTCAAATCCGATATATTCCTCAACTCTTGAGTAAACGACTTAGCGAATACATTTGTTTCAAACAATATTACCTCCGGTTGAAATATTTTTCCAATAAGACGAACCTTCTGTAGATTTTCCCTAAACTCTACATTCTTAGACCTATCAACATATACTATGTTTTTATTATCATTCTCGTCCACTTCTAAAACTGTAATTACATTGTAGTCACCATCAGTAGAGATAGCAGGGTCAATCCCAACATAATACTTGTAGCCTTCTCTCCTAGTTGGTTTCAGTACGAAGTTTTTGTCCTTTGCTTTATCTAGATATTCGGGATTGAATAGAGATGTTCCAGTAGAAACAGGAACACATAGATATTCTCTAGTAAACTTAAGAGAACCAATTTCAGCCTTTCTAGCCATCAAGGAATCATAGTCCCATCTGTTCGGCCATAGTGGTTCATTTAACGAATTGAAACAAGGATATTTTCTTACAGTATATGCTTCGTTCTCTTCTAGTTGAGTATAAATATCTGTGTAACTGAAAGGAGTTCCAATGACTCTCAATGATGCAGTATGGTGAAGTGTCGGTATCATGTCACCATAAAACCAATCAGTGACCTTTTGAATTGCACTAAGACTAAACTCTTTCAAAGGGTCATCAATAACAATCTCTTGAGGGTGAAGTCCACGAATCTGTGAACCAACGGAACGCTCTAGTATTTGATTGCCATTTGTCAAAGTAATATTTCCAATAGCCCAACCCTTAGCCGGTTTGAAATGTTTTATTGCAGGGTGGTTGAATACCTTATCTATGTCTCTCATGTGAACCATAGTCTGTTTTTGGTTCGATGAAATGTATAGCATTTGATATGGAGGTGGCTGAAATATTAAATTCCAAACAACCCAACTGTGCATGAAGACTGATTTACCATGACCTCTACTACAAATGATAACTGTTCTTTGGGTTTCATTCATAAGTTCTAGCCACTCTTGCTGATGAGCCGCAAAGTCCCAACCTAAAACATGTTCAAAAAAATACGGGAACGATGTCTTGGATAGTTCCATATCCATTTGATGTTCTAAGTTGAAGCCTTCTATCTCCATGTAATCACCTAAAATTAGCCTTGACAAAATAAACTACTTCTTCGGAAACACCGACACTCTTTGAAATGTTACTAAAAGCATCTATCTCTTCTACCATTTTAACAATTTCAGTACTCACAATGTCAATGTCAAATATATTTTTAGCAACATCTATGACCTCGCTTAAATCATCCATAGAGGATAAAGAGCCACGCCCATAATAGATAGGCAGTCCTTTCAATATTCTTAGAGAATCGTGAACTTGTAATATTTTATTTTCAATATCCATTTTTTTGATACTGCTTATTTCTTGTTCAATTGCTCTTAGTTTACTTGAGTGTTTAGAAAGAAGCCTTAGAATATTAGGGTCAGTAAAAATATCCTGTATAACCATAATAGCACTTACTTCATTTAACCTCATTGTTTTATTTTTAGCAAAGTCATAGGGATTTTTTCCATATAACTTAAGCCCTTTGTTTGAGTTTGTTTCTAAAAGAATAGTCCCTAAATAGAGAACCATGTCCTCTTTATAGTCATCTACAAGTTCCTTATCACCATCCACTAATTCGGCATAGACTTGTCTTAAATCCTTTATTTTATTCACTACTTCTCCTATGTCTATATTAGCCTTATTTACTTCCTTTAAAAAATTCAATATGGTAGTTAAGTCATTTGCTTCTATATTACCACCATCGGATTCTATTAAACCTCTAGTTATTTTTTTACGGGCCTTTGCGAAGTCATCACTTGTAAGTAACAATAATTCAGTAAATGATTTATTCTTAGAAAAAGTATAATCTAGACCTATTCTCATTTTTGGGTCTTGGAGTGGCTCAAAGAAATATTCTTTAATAGCACTTAAAACATCATCTACTTCCTTCTTTATACCTAATTCTCTAGTTACAGGAGAGATGCTAGAATAGTTGATACCATACATTGATTGGCCTACTTTTTCCTTATCGGGGTCGTAAGTTTGCCCTCTAGGTGCGGTACTAGATGTCCCTACTCTAAGTCTTTGTTCATTTAACAAGTTCAATAATTTATCAAACAAATCCTCTATTGTTCTATTGATTGCCTTACTATTTCTATTTCCTTCTTTGAATGGGCTAAATATGTTTCTAGTTCTCACATCATCTATAATATATATTGGCAAAAAATGTTTCCCCTTTACCGGCTTTACTTTTTGTAATTTATTCAAGTGCTTATTGAGTTGAGCCACCTTCTCTTCACTTTCAAAACCAAAGTCTTCTTTCATTGTTTTTCTTGTTATGTTTTTCAAATTAGGCAAACTCAATTCATTTATGAAAATGCCGTCTAAGTGATTTTGAACATAAAAATAACCTAAAATATCTAAAGAGTCATTGAACCTAGATTCAGCACCCATTCGTAGCCTTTCAGTTACAAGTGAATCGCCTACAAGTTCTTCATCAGCCTCTCTATTTTGACTAACAGAGCCACTGTCTATAACAATACCTAGTTCTTTTTCGACATATGCTGTAATTATTTTACGGGTAACTGTTAATTCATCATCCATATTTTCCGCAATTGCTTGAGCCTTGAACTCTATTACATACTGTCCGTCTTTTTCAAATCTCTTATTTGATGCCAATAGTTCATCCTTAAGTTGCTCTATTTCACTACTTCCTTCCGGCATAGCATTGACTAATTTATTTATTTTAGAAACCACTGTAGAATGTAGTCCGTGTACTTTAGACCAACTGTCGTAAATGTTTTTTCTTGTGGATACCTTATGGTATTTACCCCAACCCATCAATTCCTTTATGGTATCTCTTATCCTAATAACTTTCATTCCTTTAGCATCCCCTAGTTCTCTAGTGGATTCCTTTGCACCAAGTTTTTCTTCTCTATAAGCATCAGCATATTCAGAAATTAGCAGTATTCTTTTAGTAAGTTCTTCTTCTTCGGCATCTGTAAAAATGTGTCCGTGTTCTTTAAAATAATTAGGTGTTGTAATAAGTTCGCTAATGTCTTCTAATGTTCTATTTTTACCTGCGCCTTTCAATGAAATTGACTCTTCATTTATATTCTCATAAAAGTTTTCGATGTTAATTTTTTTCCCATTGATTAATATTACACCGCCAAAAACTTCCTTGAATATATTAGCCAAAGCAGTATTTTTACTCGCTTCGTCATCAACATATAATTTGTCTCTAGTTCTTTCTTCCTCACTATCAGTAATTCCCCCTACAGTACTTCCTTCAAGGCCATAAAGGTCATTTTCAAGTATATCCTCAAAAGCCGATACTAGTTTAGAAGTATCGGAAGAAGAGTATTCTATATCGGAATCGTCTTCAAACTCTTCTACCAATCTAAGAATATACCTTTTTTTGCTAGGTCTTGTCAAGTATTTTTGTCTCAACCCCGCCCAATATTCTTTGTCACTATTTGTAGCCATTAATGCTTGTCTAGCGTCATCAACACTGTTTAACTGATTCATAATTATGCCTCCTCTATCTCATGCGATTTATATCCGATAAACCCTTCCTTTCTCAATTGTTGAAGAATCCCTATTTTAGTTTCATTTTCATAATGTTCCTTTCTTTCTACAACATCATCCAACTTAGATTCAACAGCCTCTTTCAAACTTTCACCAATTGAACTTAAATTATCTTGAAGTGTCTTAAGAAACTCTCTTATTGCCTTTCTTGCGACTTTTATCCCAGTCTCTTCTTGATTGAGTTTTTCTTCTAAGGAATTAGATTCTTGTTCAATGTTTGGGTTAAATAAATATGCCAAATTGTAATATGACTGAAACACTCTTTTCGGGTCATTTCTAATAGCAAAGTAATCAACATCGGAATAGCCAATCTCACTATTCAAAGCCATACCGTATATGACTTTGGCATTTGTAGACAATTTAGACATTCCAGTACTTGTAATAGATTCCCTTTGTTTTCCTTGGGTTTCTGTATATTTTCTTTGTCTTCCTTGTTTTGGTTTTTTACCTTGACTGAAATCCTTACCACCTTCCGACATAACTCTTGATGTTCTAGTAAGAACATATGGATTTTTGATTCCCTTTCTTTGAAGTATTGTTTGAACTGACGGTTCTTTTAAAATAAAATCAAATACAGAACTCACATCATATTTGCTAATTTCCTCTACACTGTATATATTCATAGGGCTACCTTGTCTTTGTTCAATAATATTTAATTCCGGCTTAGGGCTAATGTAGTCTTGATAGGCTATTTTAATTTCCCCTTTTGTATCTCTTTCCTTTACAATATCAACGAGGACTTTCTTTTCATCCTCATCTAAATCATACTTGTCTAGAAGTTCGTTGTCTTCAACGCTAGCCCCTGCTATCACTTCAAACAAATCCTCATAGAAATATTGCTTGTTGTCTTCTTTCTTTTCTCTTTTACTAGACGAACCGCTTACTGACTCTCCAAAAGTAGCATCGCTCATATACATGTCTCTAGCAATTCTATCCAAACTATCGTTTATGATATCTACGCTGTCCGTTTCCAAAACTTCTAGTAGGTAAGGATTAATTGTCTTACCTTTTTTAACAATAGACATATCAAGAGTACCGTCTTCTAGTTCGGGATATAATGAAGACACATTGGTTTGACTGTTTAAGAACAACAAGTATTCCTTAGCGATTGTCGGAGTTACTTCATTAACTTCATATTCTTGTTCCACTTCGAGAACCATTTCCTTTCTACCGGCAATGGCTTCATATAAAAAGGGCCAGTCTAATTCAATACCTGCTATTTTGTCCTTGTTTTTTTGAAATGACTGTAGGCTTTCTATTGCCGACCTAACATTGCTTTCGGCTGATTTTATTTCAATGAAATCAACAGTCTTAGTAACGGCAGTTCTTTCTACCTCTCGACTCTTTCCCTTTTTGTCTTTGAGTTCAACTTTTTCTTTTTGCTTTCCGCCAGTGGTATAAGACGCACTGTATTTTAAATACAAGACTTGAGGTGATGTTTCAAACTCTTCTTCACTTGTTGGTTTCTTACTTCCGGCATCAGTGCTAGCAATTGCTTGAATTAATTTTGTTTTTGTTGTATTGGCATCCGGTATTTCTTGGCTTATGGTCTTTCTTTCAAAGGCAAAAGTACCTAATGCTTGAACCAATTCATCGGAAGGGGAATCAACCAATTGTCTAATTGTCCCAACCAAGGTTCTTTGCCCTTCTCTAAGTTTTAGAAGAGTTGCCAATGGTCTAGTTACCTTTCTTCTAAACTTCATAGCAGTGATGTTTTGCTTTTCAGCGAGCCTATCAACGACTTCGGAAAACTCGCCCTTCAATGCTTTATTAGCCGCATCATTAGTGTTGCTCGTAATTGAAGAAAGGAGAGAAGTTATCTTCTGTTTTCCTTTAAACTGCCCTTCCATTATTTCTCGAAAGTCCTCCATGCGACCCTTGTATAAGTCCATTAAGAGTCTATCTATTGAATAATTAGGACTTACGAAAGAATCACGCATTTACTCCACCTAGTTTATCGCAATACCCCATACTTCAAATAGTTATAGGGTTCTACCTTCTACTAGGATATTTTTTCCTAAACTCATTCCTAAGTTCTAACTCTACTTTTTTGGCGGCATCAAGTTCCTTGGCTTTTTTATTTTTAGCGTCAAGAAGTTTATTTTTGTCTTTTTCATACTCTCTTAGTACTTTTTCAAATTCATCTTTTGATGCTTCAACTCCTTCAATAAGTGTGACTATCAATGTATTCAATACACTTTTTTGTTCATCGGGCATAGGGCCGTCAGCAATAGTTACTCCTTGTTTACCATTAATTAATATGGAATCCTCCAACCACGAATCGCCCTTAGAAACCAATTCCTTATTGTTTTTTAATGACTCCTCTATAAAATCCAAAGTAGAATAAAACTCCGAGTTAAAATACCGTTCTGCGATTTTTTCCTCAATTAAGGAAACTGATTCAACACTCACCCTATTCAAACTACTTAATTCTACATATTTTTCTTTAAAGAACATCTCTTCTATTCTTTTATTCAAAGAGTTTTTTCCGTCATAGCGGTTTGGATAGGGGAGATTCATGCTATGTATTCCAAATCTATAGAAGTTTTGCATTATTTCAAGGTTATGAAGTCCTTGAATAAATTCTAAAAGGATTGGGTATTCATTCAATGCCTTGTATTGTACCTCTAATTTTTTAGAGTTTTCTTCCGCTTCTTGTAATTTAAGCAATGCTCTACCCTTTGGATTTCTAGACATTGATTCTTTCTTTTGTCGTTCTTTGTCTTCTTCTTTTTTCTTTTGGTCTTCCTTTTCTTTTTGCCTTTCAGCCCAAGTCTTACCACCCCAACTCCTAACTGGCTTTTCATCGTCCCATCTCTTTCTTTTTAGAATATTTTCCCAATTCATTTTAATCTCTCCTGCATTTTGTTATGAGCATTAATACCATCAGTTATTTTTTCTTGAACTCCATTATGTACTATTCCAATAAAAGTCGGCCCGTTATCAGTAATAAAATCCTTTTCATCATCTGTTAATTGTCTTACTATTCCTTCTACTACTTCCGGTTCGTCTTTAGCATTCACCGTTAAGTCATATGCTTCCATGTAATCCAAAATAAAATCAAAGAAAACCATATCTAATTTCAATATTTTTTTCCAAGTCATTGTAATTCCTCCTATATCAATTTCTTTGCTTCAATTAAATACAAATATTGTTTTCTTAATCCCAACTTTGAAGTAACCGCCCCTGCTAGTTTCTTTAAATTGGCTTGAAAACTGAAAAAATCGGGGGAGTAAAGGTCTTTTAACTTATCTTTATCCTCTATCCTTTCGTAGTATTCATCAAATTTATTCAATAGAGCCTCACCTGCTTGTTTTAATTTAGGGTCTTCATTGTAAGACATAAAGAAAAGTAACTCTTGAATATTGTCGTGCAAAGGGGCATGTCCTTCTTCAACATACCAAGCAGTTTTCAATATGCCCTTCCAACTCATTGTAATCTCTCCTGAATCTTCTT